>WBZO01003108.1_pt2 | contig 17758 bp, 14 predicted proteins | sample 5204261 | NCBI WGS metagenome assembly WBZO01 (sample SAMN12412400, study PRJNA552823) | activated sludge metagenome | isolation source: activated sludge from anammox sidestream of wastewater treatment plant... | place: USA: North Carolina | collected 2017-09
ACATGCCGGCGGCGATCTACTACTCGCATCGCCTCGTCGAGCAGCAGGCGAAGATCCGCAAGAAGAAGAACTCGCCGCTGCCGTGGCTGCGCCCGGACGCCAAGAGCCAGGTCACGCTGCGCTACGAAAACGGCAAGGCGACCGCGATCGACGCCGTGGTGCTGTCGACGCAGCATGATCCCTCGATCAAGCAGAAGGATCTGATCGAGGCCGTGCGCACGCACATCATCGACCCGGTGCTGCCGAAGAAGTGGATCCACAAGGGCACCAAGTTCCACATCAACCCGACCGGCAAGTTCGTGATCGGCGGCCCGGTCGGCGACTGCGGCCTGACCGGTCGCAAGATCATCGTCGACACCTACGGCGGCTGGGCCCGCCACGGCGGTGGCGCGTTCTCGGGCAAGGATCCGTCCAAGGTCGACCGCTCGGCCGCCTACGCCGCGCGCTACGTGGCCAAGAATGTCGTGGCCGCCGGCATCGCCGACCGCTGCGAAGTGCAGGTCAGCTACGCCATCGGCGTGGCCCACCCGACCTCGATCTCGGTCACCACCTTCGGCACCGGCAAGATCAGCGACGAGAAGATCGAAAAGCTGATCCGCGCGCATTTCGACCTGCGTCCGTACGGCATCATCAAGATGCTCGATCTGGTGCACCCGATGTACCAGTCGACCGCCAGCTACGGCCACTTCGGCCGCACCCCCGAAGTGCGCAAGCTGGCCAACGGCGAAACCTTCACCGCGTTCTCGTGGGAGAAGACCGACAAGGCCGCCGAACTGCGCAAGGCCGCCGGCCTGAAGTAAGCCGTCGCGCCATCGCGTCACGCCGCCAAGGGCCGCTGCATGCGGCCCTTGGCTTTTGTCCGTCCATCACGCCATCACGCCGCCGCGACGGCACCCCGCGAGTCGGGCCCGGACGCCTGAAACCATCGGCGAAGACGCGGCCGCCTCCCTTGTTCGCGCTGCCGGCAAACCCCACGCCGCGCCCATCGGCTGCCACGTCGCCCATGTGCGGCAACCGCCGCGACTTCGCCGCAGCCCGGTTTCCCGGACGGGCGAATGTACGGACAATGCGCCATTCTCGACCCTGACGACCTTCCGCCATGCGTCCCGTCCTCGTTTCCGCCCTGCTGCTTGCCGTTCTCGCGCTGACTCCCGCCCATGCGCCTGCGCGGGACGCCACCACGCAGGCATCGACCGCGCCACGCACCTGTCTGGTGCTCGGCGGCGGCGGTGCGCGCGGCGCCGCCCACATCGGCGTGCTCAAGGTGCTTGAACGCGAGCACATTCCGGTCGACTGCATTGCCGGCACCTCGATGGGTGCGATCGTCGGCGGCCTGTATGCCGCCGGCTACGACGCCGATGCAATCGGTGCCGTGCTCGACGGCATCGACTGGAAGGACATGTTCCATGACGATCCGCCGCGCGAAGAGCTGCCGATGCGTCGCAAGGAGGACGAGCTGCGCTTTCTGGGCGGCATCGAACTCGGCCTCAAGAACGGCAAGATCGCCCTGCCGCGCGGCGTGATCCAGGGCCAGAAGCTGCAGCTGCTGCTGCGCCGCCTGCTGCTGTCCACGCTCGACCTGAAATCGTTCGATGCCCTGCCGATCCCGTTTCGCTCGGTCGCCACCGAAATCGCCACCGGCGACAAAGTGGTCTTTTCCGACGGCGACCTGGCCCTGGCGATCCGCTCCAGCATGTCGGTGCCGGCGGCTTTCGCCCCCCTGCGCGTCAACGGCCGCCTGCTGGTCGATGGCGGCATCGCCGACAACGTGCCGGTCGACGTGGCCCGCAGCATGGGCGCCACGCGCCTGATCGTGGTCAACGTGAGCGCGCCGCTGGTGGCGGACGACCAGCTCAACTCCCCGTTCGCCATCGCCAACCAGATGCTGACCGCGCTGATGAAGCGCACCACCGACGCGCAGCTGGCCACGCTCGGGGCCGACGATGTGCTGCTCACTCCCGACCTGGGCTCGCTCGGCAGCGCCGATTTCGACAAGGCCTCCAGCGGCGTGGCCGCCGGCGTGGCGGCCGCCGAAGCGGCCCTGCCGCAACTGCGGCGCCTGGCGGTCGATGCCGATCGCTACGCCGCATTCAAGGCACGCCACCGGCGCGCGGCATTCGACCCGCCGCTGATCGCCTTTCTCGACGTGATCCGCGGCCGCAGCCGCACCGCCGGCTATGTCGAAAACCGCCTGTCCGGGCTGGTGGGCCAGCCTTTCGATGCGCAGAAGCTCGAAAAGGACATCGCCCGCGCCTATGGCGAAGGCAGCTACGAGCGCATCACCTATACCCTCGAGCATCGCGGCGACGAAACCGGACTGGCCGTGCAGCCGGTGGACAAGGGCTGGGGGCCGAATTTCCTGCGCATGGGACTGCGCCTGTCCGACGACTTCGCCGGACGCAACGGATATCAACTGATCGGCGAGGCCAACTTCACCGGCCTCAACGACTATGGCGGCGAATCGCGCAACCGCATCGAACTGGGTCGGACGACCGGCCTGCATGCCGAGTACTACCAACCCTTCGGCAGTACCGGCCAGTTCTATGCCGCGCCCTCGTTCGATTACAGCGCGTTCAATTTTCCGCTCAGCGCCGGCGGCCACGTCGACGACGCGCAGTACCGCCGCAGCCGCACCCTGGTTTCGGCCGAGCTGGGCTACACGCCCAACACCCACTGGCGGCTGTCGGGTGCGCTGGAATACGGCCACGACAGCGCCAAGCTGCGCGTCGGCAGCAATCTGCCCAATCTGCGCAACGATCTGGGCGGCGTGCTGTTGCGCACGACCTACGACAGCCTCGACGACTCGGGCTTCCCCACCCGCGGCACGCGCCTGGATCTGTCGCAGGAATATCTGCTGACCCAGATGGGCAGCAACGAGCACGCCAACATCACGCGCCTGCGCTGGGACAGCGCGTTCTCGCCCACGCCGTCCGACCATCTGCTGTTCGGCGCAACGGCAAGCCTGGCTGGTGGCGGCGAAACGCTGATCAGCGCCTACACTCCGCTGGGCGGCCTGGGCAACCTGTCGGGCTTCACCGAGAGCCAGCTGTTCGCGCGGCAGACCGCGCTGCTGCGCGCCGTCTACTACCGCCGGCTCACCGACACCAGCGCGCTGTTCAGCGTGCCGGTGTACCTGGGCGGCACGCTCGAAGCCGGCGGCGTATGGAACAGCCGCGACGAGGTTTCGGCACGGGATCTGATCGGCGCCGGCAGCATCTTCCTGGGCATCGACACCTTCCTCGGCCCGATGTTTCTCGGCTACGGCCATGCCGAGGGCAACAACAACGCGTTCTATCTCACCTTCGGCTCGCTGCTGCGTACCGACCGCTGACGCAGGCCGCCGCCGCCCCGACCCGGGCGGCGGCGGCACATTCATCCTTTCATCGCGAAGCGACGATATAATCGTCGACCTCCTTCCCGCCGAGGGGCGCTGCAAGTCCGGGCTGATGCCGCGGAATCAGGCTCGGTGGGCGTTCGGAACCGTCCGAAACCGCGCCCGCCGATCCGTGCATTCCACGCAACCGCCTGCACTTTGCCGTACAGGCCACCAAATTCCGGAGCTGTCCATGAATGCTGTAGTGAAATCCACCACCGGCGATTACAAGGTCGCCGACATCCAACTGGCCGACTGGGGCCGCAAGGAACTCGACATTGCCGAGCAGGAGATGCCGGGCCTGATGTCGATCCGCCGCAAATACGCCGCCGCCAAGCCGCTCAAGGGCGTGCGCGTGACCGGCTCGCTGCACATGACGATCCAGACCGCCGTGCTGATCGAAACGCTCAAGGACCTGGGCGCCGACGTGCGCTGGGCCTCGTGCAACATCTTCTCCACCCAGGATCACGCCGCCGCCGCGATCGCCGCCACCGGCACGCCGGTGTTTGCGTGGAAGGGCGAGACGCTGGAGGAATACTGGGACTGCACGCTCGATGCGCTGAGCTTCCCCGGCGGCCAGGGCCCGCAGCTCGTCGTCGATGACGGCGGTGATGTGACCTTGCTGATCCACAAGGGCTACGAGCTGGAACAGGGCGACGACCGCTGGGTCAACAGTGCCTCGGCCAGCCACGAGGAACAGGTCATCAAGAACCTGCTCAAGCGCGTCGCCAAGGAGCGTCCCGGCTACTGGACCGGCGTGGTCAAGGAATGGAAGGGCGTCTCCGAGGAGACCACCACCGGCGTGCACCGCCTGTACCAGCTGGCCGAAGCCGGCAAGCTGCTGGTGCCGGCAATCAACGTCAATGACTCGGTGACCAAGTCGAAGTTCGACAACCTCTACGGCTGCCGCGAATCGCTGGCCGATGGCCTCAAGCGCGCGATGGACGTGATGCTCGCCGGCAAGGTCGCGGTGGTGTGCGGCTACGGCGACGTCGGCAAGGGCAGCGCGCACAGCCTGCGCGCGTATGGCGCGCGCGTGGTGGTGACCGAGATCGACCCGATCAACGCGCTGCAGGCGGCGATGGAAGGCTTCGAGGTCAACACCGTCGAATCCACGCTCGGCCGCGGTGACATCTACGTCACCACCACCGGCAACAAGGACGTGCTCACGCTCGCGCACATGCAGGCGATGAAGGACCAGGCGATCGTCTGCAACATCGGCCATTTCGACAACGAGATCCAGGTCGACGCGCTCAATGCATCGGGTGCGGTCAAGACCAACATCAAGCCGCAGGTCGACAAGTACACCTTCAAGGACGGCCGCTCGATCTTCCTGCTCGCCGAAGGCCGTCTGGTCAACCTCGGCTGCGCCACCGGCCACCCGAGCTTCGTGATGTCCAATTCGTTCTCCAACCAGACGCTGGCGCAGATCGACCTGTGGGCGAACAAGGACAACTACAGCGCCAAGGTCTACATCCTGCCCAAGAAGCTCGACGAGGAAGTCGCACGCCTGCACCTGGAGAAGATCGGCGTCAAGCTGACCACGCTCACCCCCGAGCAGGCCGCCTACCTCGGCGTGCCGGTCGAAGGGCCCTACAAGCCCGACCATTACCGCTACTGAGTGGGCGACGGCCGCAACGGCACGTCCGCCGCGCCGCCGAACATCGCAACACCCAACCGCCAGCGTGATCCGCTGGCGGTTTTTTTTTATGCGCATTTCATGCAGTTCGTGGAAGAGAGGGATTCAGGCTGGTAGTCCGCTTTCGACCCATTGCGGACGGTCGCCACCGTCTGCTTACGGGAAAGCTGGCACGTCCGGTGAGGTGCCATGATGTTCCGCGTCGTATGGCGGTTTGCCCTGCGGTGGGCTGGCCCGCTACAGTATCCCCAAGGTTTACCGCCCCGAGAGGGATCGTCCGATGCGCCAGTGATGCCCACCGTCTTTGCGACGGTCTTTCGCGCCCGCCATGCGGTGGAGCGATCTCGACATCACGGGAGCTTCCATGACAGAACCTTTCCTCGCGCTGCAAGGCGCGGCATTCGGGTGGCCCGATGGCCACCGCCTCTTTTCAGACATCGATCTCCAACTCGACCGGCGTCCCACCGGACTAGTCGGCCGCAACGGCGTGGGCAAGAGCGTGCTGGCGCGCGTACTGGCCGGGCAGCTTGAGCCTGTCGCCGGGCGCTGCCTGCGTACAGGCAGGGTGCACTACGTACCGCAGCAGGTGAGCTGTCCGCCCGGCGCCACCGTGGCCGCCGTGGCGGGCGCGCAGGCCACCCTGGACGCGCTGACACGCATCGAGGCGGGCGGCACTGCGCCTGCCGACTTCGAGCTCGTGGGCGATCGCTGGGATATCCGACAGCGCCTGGTGCGGCTGCTCGACGAGCACGGGCTTGGCCATCTCGCGCCTGAGCGCTCCGCCGCCAGCGTGAGCGGGGGCGAGCTGACCCGCGTTGCGCTGCTGGGCGCCTGGCTGGCTGATCCCGACGTACTGATCCTCGACGAACCGACCAACCACCTGGATCGTCCGCGCCGCGAGCTGTTGCTGGAGAAGCTGCGGGCATGGACGAAGGGGCTGCTGGTGGTCAGCCACGACCGCGAGTTGCTGGAAGGCATGCAGCGCATCGTCGAACTGTCGGCGGCGGGGCTGCGCGACTACGGCGGCGGCTTTTCCTTCTACGCGCAGGCCCGGGCGCAGGAACAGGAACGCGCCGAGCAGGCGCTCGACCATCACAAGGCCGAGCAGCGCCGCGGCGAGGCGGCATGGCGCGCGAAGCAGGAAAGCCTCGACCGCCGCCAGTCGCGCGCTGCGCGCGAAGGGCGCGAGGCCAACCAAGCCGCGATCCTGCTGGGCCGGCGCAAGCAGCAGGGCCAGGCCAGCGCGGGCAAGAGGCGGAGCGACCTGGAGACGCAGCGCGACGCGCTGGCGCAGCAGGTCCGCGAAGCGGCGGCGCAGGTGAGGGAAGACCAGGACATCGCGCTGCTGGCCCCCGCGGGAACGCTGGCGGCCCCGCGCAAGGCGGCCACGCTCGAAAGCATGCAACTGCCGTTCGGCATCGCGAAGGAGCAGCGGCTCGACCTCGTGATAGGAGGGCGCCAGCGCCTCGGCGTGACGGGGGCGAACGGCAGCGGCAAATCCACCTTGTTGAAAGTGCTCGCCGGGCTGATTCCGCCAGCGGCGGGTCGGTGCGAGGTGCATGTGCCGATGGCCTTCCTGGACCAGCAACTGGGCCTCCTCGATCCGCACGCCTCGGCACTGGAACAGTTGCTGGCAAGCAACCCTTCCGCCATCCAGGCCGAGATGCGCACCCGGCTCGCGCTGCTCGGGCTTGCCGGCGACGCGGCCCTGAAACCCAGCGCCTGGCTCAGTGGCGGGGAACGCCTGAAGGCGGCGCTTGCCTGCGTCGTGTACGCCGAGCACCCGGCCGGGCTGCTACTGCTCGACGAGCCGACCAACCATCTCGACCTGCGCTCGCTCGACGCGCTCGAACAAATGCTGCTGCAATATCGCGGCGCCTTGATCATTGCGTCGCATGACTGGGGCTTCTTGGATCGCATCATTCTCAGTCATCGGCTCGACATGTCGGGTGACTATCGCCACATTGCACTCTGGTGACGTTTCAAGCCTCTGGGCAATCGGAACGCCACCGCGTCAATCGGTCTTGGGTCAACGTCTGCTTTGCGGTACTCGATTGGACGGCTGTCTGGCCGCTTTTGGCCGAAAGCCGGCATTTCCAATCCCCTGACAATTCGTACATGCCTCCCCCTGCAAGCGACCGAGTAAATCGCGCCTGAGCAAGCGGTGCGGTTGCTGTCGCACATGCGACCTTGGGGACGCGCGACCCGCCAGACGCATCACCGCGAGGAAGCGGAAGATCTGCCGCACAGCGGCCTGGCGCACCGGCACCCAGCCCCGCAGGGCGCTGAATGACAGGCTTTACACATACCGTCATTGCGCACAGCCGTGGTCACGGCAGACTCCCGCACGCGCTGCCGGCACGTCTTCGATGACTGCCGGCCGCACTGTCACATACACAGGGGACTACCATGAAACTTACCGCGCCCGTTCGCGCGCCTTCGCTGCACCTCACCGACATCGAGGGCCGATCCATTGCCATCGGCGCTCGTGGCCGACGCATGCTGCTGTCGTTTTTTCGTGACGCCGCATGTCCGTTCTGCAACTTCCGCATCTACGAATTGACCGGGCAGCACGCCGCCCTGTCATCACTGGGCCTGGATGTGGTCGCCGTCTTCCAGGCTTCGCCCGAGGATGTCCAACGCTTTGTGGCCAAGCAGCGGCGGCCATTTCCGGTGGTTGCCGATCCCACCGGCAGGACGCACGATCAATTCGGCATCGAATATTCGTTCTGGCGCAAGCTCAAGGCCATCGTGACGCGCGTTCCCACCTTGCTGCGCGGTTTGCGAATCGTCGGCCTGGCCGGCCTCAATACCAACAACCGTCTGCCAGCCGATTTCCTGATCGATGAATACGGTCGGGTGGTGGAGGCGTGGTATGGCAGTGATGCCGGCGATCGCATTCCGTTCGAGCACATCGAACGTTTTCTGGCGCATGGGCTGCTGGCGCGCGCAGCGGCATAGCCAGCGCATGGCGCGCCAGCCAATCGGCGCGTCGCCTCGTTCACGGCGACGCGCCCGTCTCAGGGCCGCCAGTTGGCGTGGTGTTCCCAGAACGCCACGCTGCGCCGATACGCCGCGCGATCGAGCGGTACGCCGGAGCCGCCTTCGGCAACCCCCAGCGCATTGCGCAGCAGGGTGATCGGCGCCATCGGCATCTCGACCGGCTCCATGGTGTACAGGCAGCCGACGATGCCCCACTCGGCATCGATTGGCGTGCCTTCCCGGGCCAGTTGCGCACGGTCGTACAGAATCGGAATCAGATATCGCGCAACCGGCGGCTGCAGCCCTTCAAACCAGCGCACCAGCACTGGCAGCTCCTCCCTGCTGCGCGCCTCGTAAGCACTGCGCAGGCGGTGGCGGTTGGTGTCATCGATGGCAATCACCGAGCAACGCGTGCTCGTCCAGTTGTGATGCACGTGCAGCCTGCAGAACGGCGCGTAGCCATCGAGCACGGCGTATGGCGCCTCTTCGTTCAGGCGCCTTACGAAGGCATCAGCGTCGCAATCCTGGATGGCGGTGGGGCGGGCGTCGCGCGGGAACAGGCGGGCACGGGCAAAGTCGGTGAGAACAATGGACATGTACAATCGATCATCGAGCGCAAGCGACAGCATAGCGGCAAGCCCGCCCGGCTGCGCCCCGCGCCACCAACCCCGGGGAGACGTGCATGGCCGAGTCCACCGCTTCCACTGCCGCTCACCGGCCCCGCACGACGCGCCGTTCCGGACTTCGTGCCGCCACATGGATGATCGGCGGCGGCCTGATGCTGGCCCTGATCGGCTGGCTGCCGCTGCAGTGGGTAATCTGGTTTGGGCCGCGCGATGCCAATCCGATCGGGCTCGGCCTGCTGATGATTACCGCGGTGCCCTGCGGACTCTGCGTGGCCGCGTTCGGCGTACTGCGCCTGATCATCGTGTGGCTGGCGGCGCCACGCGCATGAGCCTGTTCGATTTGATCGGTGCGTTGCTGGCACTTTATGTTGGGCTGAGCATCGTGCGCGGCAAGGTCAGCGCCAAGCATGGCTGGCGCATGCGCGAGGTGACGCGCGACGAAGAGCCCGCGGATTTCTGGACCATCATCGCGCTGTACCTGGTGCTGTGCCTGATGCTGATTTTCTGGTTCTGAGCAGGACTGACCGCGGATCTCCGCTTTCGCTCATCCCGGGTGTCCCGCCCAGAACGCGTGGATCATGGCCGCCGCGCACACCCCCATTCCGCGGGATCGTGCTCGTCGAAATCACCGTAGAAAATCGTGTCGCCACGGTACTCGTAGGCCCCGATGTCGACCGCGCCATAGCCTCTCGCAAAACCTGCCCCGCGCTGATCGCTGGTCAAGTCCGCCGCGTTTTCTCCACGCTCGCACGCCGGGCTGCCAATCTGGATGGCCATCGTCGGCGTTAGCCCGCCGTTGTAGCGCAGCGGCTCCAGCATGGGATCGACCTGCAACAGATTGTCGCTGCCGAGGCCATTGAGCGTGCCCGCATCGATCGGCGCCTGCACCAGGCTGCGACGCATCGAAACGATGCTTGGCGGCTGCACGAATGGATCGAGGTCGCGCACCAGGTCGCGCGGCGTCGCGCTCATGCCCTGCGAGTTGCCGGCGATGATCGTGCTGCTGATGTCGAGCCGGCTTTCGCTGCCGCCCAGAAACACGCCTCCGCCACTGGTGAACGCATCGCCCGCCGGGCCGGTTCGGTTGACTGCAATGGTGCTGTTGCGCAGGAGCAGATGCCCATGACCGATGTGAATGCCGCCACCGCGCGCAGATTCAAACAGCGCGGAATTGGCATTAAAGGTACTGTTCTCGATGATCGAGGCTTCACCATCCACCGGGCCGGAAAAATGCAGCCCGCCGCCATCGGATGAGCGTGCGATGTTGTCGATCACGCTGCTGCGCTGCATGTGCAGACGCTCACCACTGAACATCACACCGCCACCCGAATGCAGGGCCTCGCCGGTGCCGATCAGGCTGTCGACGACATTCAGGCGCATGGACAATCCGGTAGCGCCGATCGAACCGCCCCAATCCGCACGATTGCCGATGAAGCGACCACGCACGATCGACACCTGGCTTTCGACCGCAGCGACGGCGCCGCCGATGTCATCGGCAACGTTGGCGTAAAACTGGCTGTCGACAATCTCGACCAGAGAATCATCGGCATGAATGGCGCCGCCGGAGCCTGCGGTCTTGTTGTCGCTGAAGCTGCAGTTTTCGACACGCAGCTGAATCTGACTCGCACCGATGGCCCCTCCCGTCATGCCGAAGGCGCCATGCAGATGCAGATTCCGCAGACTCACGTGGCGATCACGTGGATAGTTGGGATCTCCAGCCGCAGTCAAAAGCTGGATCGTCGTGCTGGCGGTGATTGCATTCGGCTCACCGCTCTTCATGCCCAGGATTTCGACGGTATCGCCGATGTCGATCGTTGTCGTGGTCAGCGTGATTGGATCCTGCGTCCGGATCAGCACCCGATCGGCGCCAGGCCGCGCATTGGCAGCGGCAATGGCTTCACGCAGGCTGCCAGCCCCCGAATCTCCCGGCTGAGTGACGTCATAGTCGACGGCGCCCGCAGCCCGAACGCATAGCAAACCACCCAGCCCGAACCGGGCCAGAAAGGATATGAACGACATGTGGAAAGCTCCTTGAAGCCGGTGGATGGCGTCGACACCGCCAGCACTTCGCCGCCGCATCAACCCGCGGCGCCACGGTAGAGCTTCGCCAGCTCGCAGTGTCCTATCCGGGCGGATAGGATGGACTTTGACCCTGTCTTGCGATAATCGCACCTAATCTTGCGAAGTCCGATCGCCCATGCTCCTCCGCCGCAGCCAGCAACAAGCCATTGCGCGCCTGCATCAAATGGCCAGCCTGGACTGCACCGGGGCACAGCTGATCACCGCAGTCCTGCGTGAATTACGCCGCGTCGTTGCCTTCGACTCCGGCAGCTATTACTACCCCGACAAACATGGCGCACTCGAAGCCTACCTGGAGAGCCCCGCCCTGCAGGCGGTGATGCCCGATTACTTCGATCCGCAGGTATTGCGCAGCGAAAGACAGATCTTGTGCCGCAGCCTGCTCGACTTTGACGATATCGTGCGTCATCAGCGCGGCTGGTGGATGCTCGAACCCGGCCAGCTGCTGACCGTATCGCGCGATGCCCTGCATCGCAGCGCCTACTACGAGGCACTGATGCGCCCGGCCGATCTTTCCACGTGGGTTTCCCTGGTGCTGCGCACGCCGCAAGGGCGTGGCCTGGGCATGCTTTCGCTGTACCGGCACTCCGGCGCCCCTGCCTTCACGCAAGAGGAGCTGGCCATCCTGATGCCGCTTGAGGCCTGCCTGGCGCGTGCATTGCAACCGGGCGAGTTCGACAGCGATGATCTCGAAGTGCAAGCCACCGGCCTGCTCATCGTCAGTCCCGGCGGTCGACTGCTCTGGCTGTCCCCTGACGCCGAGCACTTGCTGCCGCGCGCCTTCGGCTGGCGCTGGCGCAAGGCCGGACAACGTGCGCACGACACCCTGCCGCAGGCCGTGCAGCCACTGCTGCAACGTCTGCAGACCCTATGGCACAAGGATCGCTGCGGGCCGCTTCCGCAAATGCAATGGCGCAATGCCAGTGGCTGTTTTTCGCTACGCGCGACGCGACTGACTGCCGCCACGCATGACCTCGAACCCAGCGGCGATGCCGTGGCCTTGCACATCACCGAACATGTGAAACGCGACATCCGCCTGCTGGCAGCCCTGCAGACCCTGGCCCTGTCGCGTCGACAGCACGAACTGGCCTACTGGATCGCACGCGGGCATTCGGAGTCGCAGATCGCCACGCGCATGGGCGTGCGCATCCCCACCGTGGTCTATCATCGTCGCGCCCTGTACGAGCGCCTGCGCGTCCCCGATCGCAACGCGCTGCTTGCGCGCCTCGCGCGCCCCCGCGAACCGGGGCCATAACCCGACACGGCTGCCCGCTTTCCCTGAAAGCACTCCGGCTTGCCGAACCGCCGCTCGATCAACACGCCTCGGCTCGCGCGCGTGGCCAGGTGTCCCGCGCGCAACTTGACCGCATCTATCTCTTCATCCGCACAAAGAGATATAGTGTGCCGTCCAGACTCGAACGCAAAGATGACCCGCGTGCCGATTTCCTTCGAATTCTTCCCACCCAAGACCGACGAGCAGAAGGCCACCCTCGACGCTGCCCTGCCCAAACTCAAGGCACGCCAGCCCGATTACGTCAGCTGCACCTTCGGTGCCGGCGGCTCGACCCTGAGCTACACCCCGGAAACGATCCGCCACCTGCGCCAGACGCATGGCCTGGATGCCGCACCACATCTGTCGTGCATGGGCGGCACGCGCCAGGAAATCGGCGCTCTGCTCGATACCTATCGCAGCATGGGCTGCAAGCGCATCGTCGCCCTGCGCGGCGACCTGCCCTCGGGCATGGCCAGTCATGGCGACTTCCGCTACGCCAGCGATCTGGTCGAGTTCATTCGCCGCACGCACGATGGCTACTTCCACATCGAAGTCGCCGCCTACCCCGAAGTGCACCCGCAGGCCGACGATGCATTCGCCGACCTGCAGCATTTCAAGACCAAGGTCGACGCCGGCGCCGATGGCGCGATCACGCAGTATTTCTACAACGCCGATGCGTATTTCCGCTTTGTCGACGCGGCCCGCAAACTCGGCATCAAGATTCCGATCACGCCCGGCATCATGCCGATCGCCAACTTCACCCAGCTCAAACGCTTCTCGGACATGTGCGGTGCCGAAATTCCGCGCTGGCTGGCCAAGCGCCTGCATGCCTTGGGGGACGACGTCGAGGCGATCCGCGAATTTTCTGCCGACGTGGTGGCCGAGCTATGCGATCGCCTGCTCGCCGGCGGTGCGCCGGGTCTGCATTTCTACACGCTCAACCGCAGCAAGCCGACGCTGGCGGTGATCGAGCGCATGCGCAACCGCGCCTGAGACGCCACGCCGCGCCACGTCCGCGCGGCTTGGCTCAAGGCATGAACCGCATCAGCTCCCGGCCCGACGAAACCAGAAGCCACATCGCCACGAGATTGAGCGCAACGCTCAGCCAGAACATCAGCTGGAACGACGGCTTGACGGTCTTGTGCCGGAACATCTGCTGAGCGATCAGCGCCCCAGGCCAGCCTCCCGCAAGATCGACCAGGTGCAGCGTGCTCTCGGGAGTCCGCCACGTTCCCTTTTCCGCTGCCGATTTGTCACGCCAATACATGAGCCAGGAGAGCGCACTCAAGGCGACACTGCCGCCTGCCAGCCATTTCGGCAACCGCCCCAGCATCGCGGCCATGATCACGATCAGCAGCACACTCGCACCAAGGGCGGCACGCGGCAGTCGTGATCCCCGCCGCGGCACCGTCGCGCCCTGGCCGGCATGCCGCACCTGGCTGGCCTGCATTCGGCCACGCGGATCCCGGATCGGCAGATACGAGATCAGATCTCCATCGGCGGGACGGCGCGATCCTCGTTGAAACTCATTGACGTGCACGAACGCCCGTTCCCCACCGCCATTGGGCACGACAAAACCATAGCCTTTGGCGTCGTTCCAATCGCTGATTCTTCCGGCCAGCCGGCCACGCGCAGTCGGCATTCGCACCTGTGTCACCGTCCTTGCGGCGCCTGGTTCCGTTTTGCGCTGACCGCGCATATCCGGCGGGATCGACATCGCTGCATCATGCCAGCTTCTTTCGCATCGCTCATGCCCGCTCACGCCACCGCCGCCGCATGCACGCCGGCAACCGAGCGGCCCGATGGATCGGCAGCACCGGCAAAGGCCGGATCCCACTCCAGCGCGGCCGGCGATGAGCATGCGATCGACTTGCCGCCTGGAACGGTGGCCGCGCAGGCTTCGCCCGGATAATGGCGCTCGAACAGGCAGCGGTAGAAATACGCTTCCTTGGTGGCCGGCGTGTTGAACGGAAAGCGCGCGGCGGCGGCGGCGAATTCGCGGTCGCTCACGACTTGCTCGGCATGCGCCTTGAGACCGTCGATCCAGCCGTAGCCCACGCCGTCGCTGAACTGCTCCTTCTGCCGCCACAGGATCGCGTCGGGCAGCGCGCCGGCAAATGCCTCACGCAGGATCGCCTTCTCGATGCGCCGCGTGCCATCGGGCTGCATGCCGGCCATCTTGTGCGTGGCATCCATCGACATCGCCACATCGAGAAACTCCAGATCGAGGAACGGCACGCGCGCCTCCACGCCCCAGGCCATCATCGCCTTGTTGGCGCGCAGGCAGTCATAGGCGTGCAGGGCATCGAGCTTGCGTACGGTTTCATCGTGGAAGGCCTGCGCTGACGGCGCCTTGTGGAAGTACAGGTAGCCCCCGAAGATTTCGTCGGAGCCTTCGCCCGACAACACCATCTTCACGCCCATCGCCTTGATGCGGCGTGCAAGCAGGAACATCGGCGTGGAGGCGCGGATGGTGGTGACATCGTAGGTCTCGATGTGGCGGATCACCTCGGGCAACGCGTCGAGCCCTTCGGCAAAACTGTAGACGAAGCCATGATGCACGGTGCCCAGCGCATCGGCGGCGATCTGCGCCGCGGCCAGATCCGGCGATCCCTGCAAACCGATCGCAAACGAATGCAGTCGCGGCCACCATGCTTCGCTGCGATCGCCATCCTCGATGCGCGCCCGCGCATAGCGTGCCGCGCAGGCGGCAACCAGCGAGGAGTCCAGTCCACCCGACAGCAACACGCCGTAGGGCACGTCGGTCATCAACTGGCGATGCACGGCGGCCTCGAATGCCGCGCGCAAGGTCGCGGGCTCCACGCGCGTGCCACGCGTGTGCGCGTACTCGCGCCATGCCTTGTCGTGATAACGCTGCAGGGAACCGTCGGCGCTGTCGTACACATGGCCCGGTGGAAATGCGCGCACATCAGCACAGACATCGGAGAGCGCCTTCATCTCCGATGCCACGCACAGCCGCCCCTGCCGGTCATGCCCCCAATACAGCGGGCACACTCCAAGCGGATCGCGCGCGATCACGTACCGCTGCGCGGCGCCATCCCACAAGGCAAACGCAAAAATGCCATTGAGCCGCGACACCCATTGCGCCGGGGCCTGCACGCCGGCGCCGCGGTACAGCGCATTGACGACTTCGCAATCCGAACCACTGGTGAAGTCATACGCGCTGTCCTGGCGCAGGGCGACGTGGTTGTAGATCTCGCCATTGACCGCAAGCGCCAGCGCACCATCGCGCGAGCGCAGTGGCTGCGCACCGCTGGCCGGATCGACGATGGCCAGGCGTTCGTGGACGAGAATCACTCCTGCATCGACGAACACCCCGCTCCAGTCGGGGCCGCGATGACGTTGGCGCTGCGAACATTCCAGCGCCTGGCGGCGCAGATCGGCGAGATCATCGCCAGGCTGCAGATCGAACATGCCAAAAATCGAACACATCGGAATTTCTCCTGTTTCGTCCCTGAGCATGGAAACGACATCGGCTTCCTGCCGAAGTCGTCCACGAATCCCGAAGTGCGAGCCCAAAACGACGAAGGCCCGCTTGCTGGCGGGCCTTCGTGTCGTGTCGGATGAAACTCTCGCCTACACGCAAGCCCCGCATTGCGGCCACGCATTATTATTGTTCCGGCGATTGCGCAGGCTCGTGCACGCAGAGATTGCGTGACGGGTCGACGGCATTGGACGGAAAGGCGAGCTCATGTCCGCAATAGAACACGTCACGACGGCAAAGGCAAGCCACTGGCGGAAATCCAGCCGCCGGCTTGCCTGCGGGCTGGTCGGCTTGATGGTTCTCGCCGCCCTGCCCAGCCAGGCACAGGAGGCGGGGCAACGCGTGCATCGCTGCGTGGGACGCAATGGCGAAGTCCTGTTTTCCGGCCTGCCCTGCAACGAAGAAGCTGCAGCCGCCGGCAAGCTCGGTGGTACTGCGGGCGATCCGCCCGCCGCCGACGCCTGCGCCACTTCGGCGGAGCAACTACGCGAAACCGTGGCGCGCGCAGTGGCTCGCCACGACGCCAACACCATTGCCGGCGCAATGCGCTGGCGCGGCATCGGCGGGCACGAGGCCAAGCAGCGCCTGGCCGAACTGCGTGCCCTGGTGCACGAGCCCCTGCTGTCGATCGACGGCGGCAACGGTGGATTCGTGGTGAAGACCGGCAGCCATCTCGACCGCGGCGTGCGCAGCATCGCCTTCGACGTCACCGCCGAAGGCGGCTGTTACTGGCTGGACTGGTAAGCCAGCGGACGGCAGCGCACTGCTATCATTGCGCTCCTTTGTCCGGAGGCATGGCCATGGCGCAGCAATATCCCGAACACATCTGGCACAACGGCCAGATCAAGCCCTGGAAAGAGGCAACCGTGCATGTGATGGCACACGCACTGCACTACGGCTCCTCGGTGTTCGAAGGCATCCGCAGCTACGACACGCCCAACGGGCCGGTGATCTTTCGTCTGACCGACCACAACAAGCGCCTGTTCCATTCGGCGAAGATCTACGACATCGCCATTCCCCATTCGCTCGACGACATCAACAACGCCTGCCGCGCCGTGCTCAAGGCCAATGGCTTGGGTGCTGCCTACCTGCGTCCGGTAGCCTTCCGCGGGCTTGGCGGTTTCGGCCTGTCGGCGGAAACTCCCACCGATGTTGCCGTCGCCGCATGGCAGATGGGCGCCTACCTCGGCGCCGGCGTGCTCGAAGCCGGCATCGACGCCTGCGTGTCGAGTTGGCAGCGCTTCGCACCGAATACGATTCCGGCCGGCGCCAAGGCCGGTGGCAACTATCTGTCGGGCCAGCTCATCGCGCGCGAGGCGCGCCGGCTCGGCTTCGGCGAAGGCATCGCGCTTGCCTCCACCGGCCTGCTCAGCGAAGGCGCGGGCGAAAACCTGTTCCTGGTCTTCGACGGCGCGCTGCACACCACGCCGGTAAGCGCGGCGCTGCTCAACGGCATCACGCGTAACACGCTCATCACGCTGGCGCGCGCCAACGGTATCGAAGTGATCGAGCGCGACATCCCGCGCGAGTATCTGTACCTGTGCGACGAACTGTTCATGTGCGGCACCGCCGCCGAGATCACGCCAATCCGTTCGGTCGATGGCAAGCCGGTCGGTGCTGGCAAGCCTGGCCCGATCACGCACCGCATGCAGGAATTGTTCTTCGGCCTGTTCAGCGGCAAGACCAAGGATCAGTGGGGCTGGCTCGAAGCTCTGTGAGTATTGGGACGCCAATATCGGCTATCTCCAAGCCCTGGAAGCTCGGCGCAACTGCTGCGTTTGCGGTCACCACGGCCTTGGCTGTCGTCTTCGCGTCGATGCGCGCCGTGGGCACGCTTGGACCAGCAAACCTGCGTCCCATGCCGCCGCTTGGGTTTGTGCTCATGGCGCTCGCGCCTTGGGCGCTTTTGACACGTGGTGGACGGCTCGAGATCGGACTCAAGAGGCCAACCCGCCCAGCGATCTACCTTGAGGCGGTTTTTCTGGGTGCCACGGCCGCATTCGCGTGCTTCTTGATCGGTTTTGTCCTGTTCGGAACCGGCGCAGACAACTGGTTCGTTTCGGTAGCCAAGAGCTTCGGTCAAACTGCCAACGCCAAGCTGTCCGTGCTGCAGCTGTACTTGATGTTCACCATCACGTCGATGATTTTCAGCCCCTTCGGCGAGGAGATCTTCTTTCGTGGCTTGCTGCAACGCGCACTCGAAGAGCGCTACTCGGTGCCTGTGAGCACGTGGATTGAATGCTTGGCATTTGCCCTGGTCCACCTTTGTCATCATGGGCTG
>WBZO01002040.1_pt1 | contig 17756 bp, 17 predicted proteins | sample 5204261 | NCBI WGS metagenome assembly WBZO01 (sample SAMN12412400, study PRJNA552823) | activated sludge metagenome | isolation source: activated sludge from anammox sidestream of wastewater treatment plant... | place: USA: North Carolina | collected 2017-09
AAAATTGCCTGATCTCCAATTTCGGAATTGACGGCTCAAGGTTAAGCACAGATGGAAAAGGAGAATCCCAGCCTGTTGCCGACAATAAAACTCCTGAAGGAAGAGCACAAAACCGGAGAGTGGAATTCACGAAGGCCTGAGATATACGATAAGCTAAACCAAAAAACTTATCCATCCCTATATATAAGAAAAGAGGCTGTGATTTTTCACTCAGCCTCTTGATTCTTTTGAACGTACATTTTAAGCTCTTTTTCTTGCAGGAGATTTTCTTTTCAATTTATGCAAGGCCTCATCAATTGCTTCACTAAGATTGTCAAAGGTTGGCTTACCGGTGAAGGGTTCACCATTAATAAAAAATGCAGGTAAAGTTTTTACTCCTCTCTCAATTCCTTCTTTCAGGTCATCCTGCACTTGCCAGCCATAAGTTCCGTTTACCAGGTCTTCCAGGAATTTTTTATCGGAAATACCAGCTTCCCTTGAATGAAGTTTCAGACTGACTGTTCCAAGGTTACGACGATTTTTGAAAAGGACATTATGCATTTCCCAAAACTTCCCGGCCTGGGCTGCAGCCACTGCAGATTCGCTTGCCTTCATACTGCGTTGGTGAATGCGGGTCAGCGGAAAATGACGGAAATTAAATTTGATCTTTCCCTCATATTCTTCAAGAAGTTGTTTCACAACTTCATTTGCTTTAGCACAGTCTTCATTTTCATATTCACCAAACTCCATCAATGTGACCGGAGCATCACTATCTCCCACAAAAACGTCTTTCGGATCAATGATTTCGACTATTTCTTTTTTAAATGCCATTTCTGTACTCCTTTTTATTTACCTGTGACTCATACTTAAAACAATCGCAAAGCCAATAAGTTTGAAAGTAAATTTTTATTAAAAAAGATACCTCCGTAGCGGCTGAAGATAGTCCTTTTTTCAGGCCAAAAAAGACCATTCCTAACTATTTTATAAACATTCAATATTAATATTGATAATCAATAAACTACACCGAATCAGCTCAGCTTTTTCGAAGTGAAATCCGGCAGTTATTTACGAATTTAAATTCACACTTTCTTAGCCTTTTTGCTTCCGGCTTTTTCCAACTCCGGCTTCTCATTTCTGAAAACGACCGTATTATCGAATGCATCTATCAGGACAGGATGTGATTTATCAATTTCGCCAGCCAGAATTTTTTTACTGAGCTGATTGACGATCTCTTTCTGTATCAGTCTCTTCAACGGGCGGGCACCAAACTGAGGATCGAATCCCTGGTCGGCAAGATATTCGAGCAGATAATCGCTGAACCTAAGATCAATCCCGCTTTTTGCGACCAACTGTTTCAGATTGTTCAACTGTATCCTGACAATTCCCATGATCTCTTTCTTCAACAACGGCTGGAACATGATGATCTCATCCACACGATTTAAGAATTCGGGCCGAATGGTCTGCCTCAACAAATTCATAACATCTATCCTTGCTTTTTCTATTGCTTCTTCAATGGCCTGTTCATGCCCTCCTGTTCTGTCCGAAGGCAGATTTTCAAAAGCATCCATGATCAGGTTGCTTCCCAGGTTGCTCGTCATGATGATGATAGTGTTCTTGAAATTGACCACCCTTCCTTTATTATCGGTAAGCCTACCATCATCCAACACCTGAAGCAACACATTCCATACATCGGGATGTGCCTTCTCTATTTCATCCAGCAACACCACGCTATAGGGTTTGCGACGCACGGCTTCGGTAAGCTGGCCTCCTTCATCATAGCCCACATATCCGGGAGGCGCACCCACTAGTCTCGATACGGTATGCTTTTCCTGATATTCACTCATGTCAATACGGGTCATCATGCTCTCATCATCAAACAGATATTCAGCAAGAGCTTTGGCCAGTTCAGTTTTACCAACACCCGTTGTTCCTAAAAAGATAAACGAGCCGATTGGCTTTTTCGGATCCTGCAATCCGGCACGGCTTCTGCGAATGGCATCAGCCACTGCAGTGATGGCTTCATCCTGGCCTACCACTCTTTCATGAAGATGTTCTTCAAGCTGCAATAATTTTTCTTTATCGCTTTGCATCATCCGTGCTACCGGAATACCTGTCATCTTGGCTACACTTTCGGCAATGTCTTCTGCATCCACTTCTTCTTTGAGCAAACGGTTCTCACCGGCGGCATTCAACAATTTGCTGGTGTCCGTGATTATCTTTTCCTGCTCTTTGATCTTCCCATAGCGTATCTCAGCCACTTTTCCGTAATCACCTTCACGTTCTGCTCTCTCAGCCTGCAGCTTCAGATTTTCAATCTGTGCTTTGGCATTCTGTACTTTTTCCACCAGATCTTTTTCTTCTTTCCATTTTGCTTTTAAGGTATCTCTTTCTACACTTAGATTGGCGATTTCAGTATTCAACTCTTTCAATTTGATCTCATCATTTTCCCTCTTGATCGCTTCCTTCTCAATTTCCAGTTGGCGGATCTGCCTCTCTAATGTATCCAGCTCTTCGGGCATTGAATTCATCTCCAAACGGAGTTTTGCAGCGCTCTCATCTATTAAGTCAATAGCTTTATCCGGCAAAAAACGGTCGGTGATATAACGATTCGATAATTCCACCGCAGCAATGATCGCTTCATCTTTAATGCGGACATGATGGTGTGTCTCATAACGATCTTTCAATCCGCGAAGAATGGAGATCGCATCTTCCACACTGGGCTCGCCGATCATCACCCGCTGAAATCTTCTTTCCAGCGCTTTATCTTTTTCAAAAAATTTCTGGTATTCATTCAATGTTGTTGCGCCTACTGCTCTTAATTCACCGCGACTCAATGCCGGTTTTAAAATGTTAGCAGCATCCATGGCTCCTTCGCCGCCTCCGGCGCCAACCAGAGTGTGGATCTCATCAATGAATAAAATGATTTCACCGTCGCTGTTGCTCACTTCCTTAACCACACTTTTCAATCTTTCTTCAAATTCGCCTTTATATTTTGCACCTGCGATCAGCTGACCCATATCCAGAGCATAAATGACCTTTGATTTCAGATTTTCAGGAACATCGCCATTCACAATACGGTGAGCTATCCCTTCTGCAATGGCCGTTTTACCAACACCAGGTTCACCCACCAGTATAGGATTGTTTTTGGTCCGGCGTGAAAGTATATGAAGAGTTCTTCTTATTTCCTCATCCCTGCCGATCACAGGGTCCAGCTTCCCCTGACGGGCCATTTCATTCAGATTTCTGGCATATTTATTCAGAGCGTTGTATTCCTGTGTCTGCGTTTGTGAAGTAACGGTTTCTCCTTTCCTCAGATCTTTTATAGCGGCTATCAGCCCTTTCTCAGTAAGGCCAGCGCCTTTTAATAACTTAGCTGTTGAATCATTGCCCTGAACTAAAGCTAGAAGCAGAAGTTCAGGAGTAATAAATTCATCATTGAACTGCTTTAATGAAGCACCGGCTCTGAGTACCACATTATTCGCTTCCCTGCTGATAGATTGTGCAGGATCACCTGAAGTTCTGGGCAGTTGATCAATTGCCTCATGCAGTTTATTCTCCAATAAATTAACGGTCACATTATTCTTTTTCAACAAATATTCTACGGGAGAGTCCTTCTGTTCCAGCAATGCTTCCAGCAAGTGTTCTGTCTCTATATTCGTGCTTTTCGAATTAAAAGCCAGCTGTTGTGCCTGTTGCACTACCTCTGCTGCCTTTATTGTAAAGTTGCCTAAATTCATATTTTTATCCTCCTAATTATTAAACGGATGAAGCAAACCATAATCCAACACCTAAATTCAGAAACTATGTCATATAAAGGTAAGCGTGCCTGCCTGAAAAGCAGCCTGGCACTGGCCTTTCTGTTAATGTTGCAGCCTGTATTCAGCCAGTATAATTTTTCCAATCTTGATCAAATTCTTACAAAAGACCAGAAAGCATTGGGCAATAATGTGGTATTTCTGCTCTGGAATAAAGACTCTCTTTTGTTTCAAAAACAAATGGGTGATTTCAACACCAGGACTCAGGCGCCAATCGCCAGCTGCAGCAAATGGCTGACCACAGCCCTGGTCATGATCTTTGTGGATGAGGGGAAGATATCGTTGGACGATCCCATCGTAAAGTATCTGCCTGAGTTTGGAAAATATTTTAAGAATTACATCACGATCCGGGAATGCCTGTCTCATACAACAGGGATCAGATCGGATAAAAACATTTTAAAAAAGATCATGGAAAGAAAAAAATTCAATTCTCTTGAAGAGGAGGTGAATTCATTTGCAGCACATGACATACAGGCCAACCCCGGGACCGAATTCCGGTACAGTGAGATCGGGTTGAACATTGCAGGGCGCATTCTTGAAGTTGTTAGCAAAAGGAGATTTGACCTGTTGATCAAACAAAAACTGTTCAACCCGCTTACCATGAGGAGAACATCTTTTACTTCATTGACCGGAGGGCCCGTAAATCCATCGGGAGGAGCAGTGTCCACGCCTGAAGATTATATGAAATTTCTGGTGATGCTGCTTAATAAAGGAGAATACAATGGCAAGCAGATCTTAAGCAAATCTTCTGTGGAACAGATGATGCAGATAACCACTAAACCGGATATGATAAAATATGCTCCGAAATCTGCAGAGGGGTTTAACTATGCTTTAGGCAGTTGGGTATTGGAAGAAGGTAAAAACGGCAAAGCAAATGCTCTGACAAGCCCCGGTTTATTCGGCACCTGGCCCGTGGTTGACTTCTGCAGGGGATATGCTTATATAATCTTTGTAAAAAATCTTCTCACCGAAGACAGGGCAGAGGCCAATCTTGAGATCAAAAAGGCAATTGATGATCAGTTCCATTCAAGTTGTAACTAATTATTTAATCTCAATCTCACTTTATATGTACGAGCATAAGAAAATGCCGCTGGCGCCGATGAAAGTCTTTTATAAGAGAGTGCTGAAAAATATTCTGCTTTCTTCAGCCATTATTTTCATCTGCCTGATGATCGGGATACTCGGGTATCATTACAGTGCAAATATTTCATGGCTGGATTCATTTCATAATGCTTCCATGATCCTCTCCGGCATGGGGCCGGTGGTAGAGATCAATACAGTCGCCGGTAAATGGTTCTCTTCCCTGTATGCTCTGTTTTCAGGGGTAGTGTTCATTACCAATATTGGTATTATCCTGGCTCCGGTGGCACATCGGCTGTTTCACAGACTGCACCTGGAACAAGGCTGATCAACGCATCTTTATAAAATTATATTCGCAGTCCTTCCGGAAAATGTTTGAATACAATCGAAACATTAAAAAAAGAGATTCAAAAAAAACGTTTTCAGGTTTTCACAAATAGTAAAACATTGGGCTTTTAAAATTTTAAGTTTGCAGGAGAAACGTAAATCAGATTGAACGTTCCTGAAAAAAATAAATTTTTTATCAAAAACACAGCCGCCCGGCTTGGCTTCGATTACTGTGGTATTGCCAAAGCCGTCCGGCTTGATGATGATGCTGTACGGCTGGAAAACTGGCTCTCCAAAAATATGAACGGCGCCATGCATTACATGGAAAACTATTTTGACCTAAGAGTGGATCCCACCAAACTGGTACCCGGCGCACGATCGGTGATCACACTTTTAAAGAACTATTTTCCCTCAGAACATCAGAAAGAGGCTTCGCCGAAAATTTCCAGGTATGCATATGGCAAAGACTATCATTATGTGATCCGTGAAAAACTGAACGAATTCCTTGACGTGATCAGAGAGGAGATCGGTGAAGTGGCAGGAAGAGGTTTTGTTGACTCTGCACCTGTTCTGGAAAAAAGCTGGGCAGAAAGAAGCGGACTGGGATGGGTTGGAAAAAACGGTACACTCATCACCAAACAAAACGGATCTTTTTTCTTTATTGCCACACTGATCACCGATCTGGATATTGATCCCGATGATCCTTTTGCCAAAGATTATTGCGGCACCTGCACCCGTTGTATTGATGCCTGCCCCACTAATGCCATCCTGCCCGGCAAAGTGATTGACGGGAGCAAGTGCATTTCTTATTTCACTATTGAGCTGAAAGAAGAACTTATTCCTGAAGAGATGAAAGGAAAGTTTGAAGGATGGATGTTCGGATGCGATATCTGCCAGGAGGTCTGCCCCTGGAACCGTTTCAGCAAGCCACACAATGAACCGGAGTTCACTCCCATACCGGAAATACTGGACCTCACCACCCGGGAATGGCAAGCCATGACAGAAGAAACTTTTAGAAAACTTTTCAAAAAATCTGCACTCTCAAGATCGAAATGGAAAGGGATACAAAGGAACCTCCGGTTCATTTCACCCGAATGATCAGAAGTCATTATCCGATTCAATACCCTTTAATATTTCTCTGAACTCTTTCCATACCTCTTTAGCATCCGGGAAAGTGTAATATTTATCAAAGAGGGCTTTGGTGTTATTGATATTTTTCCCAAAAGAAAAATAGTATACAGCAAGATTGAGTGCAAATTCCTTGCGCAATCCATCATCAAAATTGATATCCTCTGTATTGACCACTTCCTGGTAAGGTTGTTCCCGAAGCTTGCCCAGGTTGTCATTGATCGTATTCTTCAGTTCTGTATCACCCGGTATCACTTTCAATTTTCCCTTGTCATACCGGAGCAGTATGGATCGCACCGGAATCGGTGCCGTATCTGTAGTATCTTCATACTGGCAGGCAAAACAGGTGAAGAAGTATCCGTACTGTTCATAAAAATGATACATAATTTCATTCTGCGGTGTTATGTTCACATCTCCTGCAAAGGTTTTCACGGCATAACGGTACTTCCCGGGTGAGACGTATTTGAATACATACAATTCATCACAACAGTGAGCGCCTCCTGTGAAATTGAATAACACTAATTCTTTGATGCCATCACCATCCATGTCTTTGAGTCCGTACTGTTGACCGATCCCTGAAATATCATCATCTTCACCTCTAAGTGCATATTGAAGAGAAACTGTTTTTCCGTTTTTCTTGATCAGAGTGGTCTTAGCCTGATCGGCAACGGTATCACAGCGGGAGAAAAATACTTCAAGATCATCCAGTATGTCACCGGTAGTGTCCTGTTCCTGTTGTTGAAAGTAAAACTTTGCGGATGCCGGCAGAATGGAAAATGATAAAATGCTTATCAGGAAAAAGCGGGTTAAGAGTTTCATTTCGTATGTTTTTTCTAAAATTACTCTATGGATTGTAAAAAAATCCATAATTATCCGATCGGGGTTAAAATTGAAAGGGCTGCCCTTCAGCAGCCCGTTTCAACAACCATAAAACATCGATTAGAAAGCAGGGTCCGGAGGTGTATTTGGATTATTATCCCTCTCCTGGAAAGGATAAGGCAGCAGATTCCTCTTCTTCTCAGAATCAGGTCTTCCGAATCTGCGCATGTCTTCAAGCTTAAGTCCCGACATGTATAACTCAATGCATCTGTTTCTGTATATCTGATCCAGCAGATCTGCTTGTGACATAGGGGCGAGCGCCGGCAAATCCGCACCAACACCATAAAGATCGGATGCCGGACTCTTGGTAACCACCAGATTTAGCTGTGCCAAAGCATTAACAAGATCAGGTGTGCTCTGACGGGCATAAGCCTCAGCTTTTATAAGAATCATTTCTCCCGGCAAATAAATCGGCCAGGGTGTAGTCGTTCCGGCTCCGAATCCCAAAACTTTTGAGTTATAAGCGGTAGTAGTATAAAATGTCAGCCTCTTATCAGCAGGATCCGGCTGTAACCCCCCGGGCAGTCCCAATGTGGTGTTATCTATGGCAGCAGTAACATTATTGGTAGAAGTTACCGTTTCAAAAATAGGGTTCAGATTAACCGACGAAAAATTGAAAACGGATTTTACTGTCAGGCTTGCGGCATTGGCTTCAGTCATTGCCTGGGTATAATTGCCGGAGAACAGGGAAAATCTTGCTTTCAATGCATGAAGAGTATTGGTAATATCGATCCCTGTAGGAATGTTAGACAGAAAAGCAGAAGAAATCGGATTGGCCGTTATTGCAGCCAGAGCATCATCTATGACAGAAATAGCATTTGCATAACCTTGCGATCTGTCAATAAAAGATACATTATTACCACTACCGGCCGGAACCTGGGACCAAAACATAGCCAAATCCCCAATGGCAAGTGCTTTAAAAATGGATGCATACCCAATCAGTCCGCTGGCATATCCTTTGTCAGAAAGGCCTTGCGCACCTTCGATCACTTTATCTGCATCATAAATTATCTTGTTACTCGAAATCCACATTCCTGCAGCAAGAGTATTAGTTCCATCCACGGCCCCTGCACCTAATTGCAATTGGTATTCGCCGGTATTACCCTGATTCAATACAATCATTTCAGAAGTAATCAATCCGTTAATGTTGACTTTATTATACAAAGAACTCGCACGGCCGGCTGTATACACACGTTGTAAGCCGACAGCAACCCCGGTCAATCCCTGAGGGGAACTGAACACCTGCTGGTCGGTGGCTGCATTCGGATTATTATAATCCTTTTTACAGGATGCCATAAATAAAAGCATCACGGATGATAATCCTATGAATGTTATATTGATGAATTGTTTTTTCATATAAATAGTTTTTTGAGGTTAGAATTTAGCTGCGATCCCTACTTTAAATGTCCTGGGAATAGGCACTGAACCAAAATCAATGCCCCGCATGTAAGTACTCTGTCCGGCTGCATTCACTTCAGGATCATATCCATTATATTTATCCCACGAGATCAGATTGCGGCCGCTCAGGCTGACAGACAAATCTTTAAAGAATTTGAACTTGCCCAGATCGTAACTCAGGGATACTTCCCTCAACTTTACAAAGTTGCCATTGCTCACACGCCATTCTTCCACCTGATAAACTCCAAGAATATATCCTCTTGGTATCTGACCCAGGTCTTCCTGCTCAGCTACTAACCCATTTCCAACACCCTGGCGGGTCCTGAAATCTGCATTGAATACATTCAGCCCCTGTACTGCATCCAATTGTACATGGAGACCGAATTTTTTATAATTCAGATCATTGGTCAATGTAGCAGTGTATTTCGGATTGGGATCGCCGATCACTTTTCTCAAAGTTGTTCCTGTCGGCAGCCCGTTGGCATCACGCTGAGGCGTATAAGACAATGGTCCGTTTTGAACTCCCTTCTCTATTTGAGGTATTCCCGATGAATTCTTTACTTGATTACCGTTTGGATCAACAGCAAAGAAAGTTCCATAGAACACGCCGACGGGATATCCCTGCAGCAAACTGACCGGTGCACCGGTGACTGTGCTGAGCAGAATCAGTGAAGAACCCACATTAAGTACCTTATTGCGGTTATGATTATAAATTAAAGTCACATCCCACCGAAGATCTTTCTTTGACACCGGAGCGCCGTTCAGCAAAATTTCAAAGCCCTTGTTCTGCAAAGAACCCAGGTTATCCAACAAGCTGGAGAATCCTGTGGTAGGAGCAATGTTACGGGTAAAGAGCATGTCCGTAACTTTCTTATTGTACCAGTTAAACGTCAACCCAAGCCTGTCATCCAGGAATGACATGTCAGTTCCGATCTCAAGTTCCGCCTGCCTTTCCGGCTTAACATTGGTATTGGCCAGAACACTGCTTGAATTAAGAGCCGTTCTGCTTAAATAAGAATTGGAAGTATAAGTATTGAATCGTGAATATGCTCCAATACCGGTCAGGTTTCCTGATTGTCCGTAAGCAGCACGGATCTTGAATAAATCCCACCATCCGACATTGTCTTTCCAGAAATCAGTTTCAGAGATCAGGTAGCTTCCGCTGGCTTTTACATAAGTCTGGTTACGTTGATTTTCTCCAAATACGGATGAACCGTCCCTGCGTACAGCTCCTGTAATAAATATCTGGTTCTTGTATTTAAAATTCTGCTGAATATATTCACCTGATATAGAAAGCTCGCTTCTGCCATCGGTTGACGGAAGAATGGTGCTGGCCCCATTCACCGTCTGAACAAATGGTGCAAGGCCACGCCCCTGCAACAGCGAATAATGGTTCTTTTCATATTGCATTGAATAACCAACCTGGGTGATGGAAGCAATATCCGGAGAAATATTAAACTGGTAAGTACCATTAATCTCATTATTGATCTGGAAGAAATTATCATTGCCGGTGCTTGCATACCCGTTCAATGTCGGGTCCAACGCTGTGCCACCACCCCAGAATGCAGTATTCACGTTATAAGCGAAAGGAGGCATATAAGTGGTACCATTCTGTGCATAATTGTCAATTCCCAGTGTATAGTCAATGGTCAATCCCTTAATGGGCTTAAGCTTGGCGCCTAAGTTAGCTATGACACGATCCGTTTCTTCCCTTTGTTTAAAATCTTCAATCACTGAAACCGGATTCACACGGCCTCTTTCACCGATTGCCTGAACATTTCCCAGTGCATCACGCTTCCAGATATCATGAAAATTTCCAATAATGGTCACAGAGTTCATTGGCGAATAGAATGAGTTACCGTCAGGCCTTTCATGAGATGATGTGTTGATGTAGTTCAATCCAAGGTTCACACTTAACCAGCGATTCAATGTCTGGTCAATATTGGCCCTGAAGCTGTAGCGCTGAGCATCCGTGTTTTTTACAATTCCCTGGTTAAAAAAGTAAGATCCGGAAATATAATATTTCGTCTTATCAGTCCCGCCGCTTACTGAAACATTGTTGTCGGTGCCTAATCCGGTTGTGAAAATATAATCCTGATAATCATAACGGGTAACCGGAGTGGTGTTTGTTGGTAACACACCGCCAATAGTGGTAATAATATCCTGGGTGAATGCCCCGGGACCGTCAGGAGGCCCGCCAAATTTTACAGGAGCCCTGTTCACACCAATCTTTTTCCTTAAATGATTCACCATAAAGCCTGTTGAAAAATTAACCACAGGTGCGCCGGTAGTTCCTCTCTTGGTGAATATTTGTATTACACCGGCATTAGCCCTCGAACCATATATGGCCGCAGCGGCTGCGCCATTCAATACCTCAATATGATCAATATCCGCGGGGTTGATATCTGCCAGCCTGTTTTGGCCGATAGACCCTACAAAGTTGGTTCCATCATAACCACTCTGAGTATTTGTGACCCTGTTGGTTGCATTGTTTACAATAACACCATCTACAATATAAAGAGGGTCTGATGAAGACAATATTGAGCTCACTCCTCTCAACCTCACGGAGAATCCGCCGGCAGGATCACCATTATTTTGAACGATCTGGGCTCCTGCTGTTTTTCCCTGCAGGGCAGCCAGAACATTGTTGGTGGCGCCTTCGGTCAACTTATCGGCTTTCACCGTACTGATATAGCTTCCTAATTGTTTACGGGTGGTTCCTAATGACACACCGGTAAGGATCACTTCATCCATATTTAATGCATCAATGGCAAGCTGAGCATCAGAAGTGTAAGAAGCGGCACTTCCGATCTGGATCGTTTGTGATCTTGATTTATAACCTACACCTGAAAAATCAAGTGTATAAGATCCCGGACGCAGATTGGCCTGGAACGTATAAGCGCCATCGGCATCGGTTAGTGTGCCAAATGTGGTGTTATGAACCAAAACAGAAATGGCAGGCAAGCCTTTTCCATCCGGGCCCGTTACCTTACCACTGATGTGAACCTGTGCTGATCCGATCAAGACAGATAGCTGCAAGGCAAAGACCAGAGAAATATTTTTCCATCTCTGTTGCCTTCTTTGGAGGAGTTTTCTCATTTCGCAGTTTTTAAGGTTAAAAAAAATATTGAAAATGGATATTGTTCATTTAATGAACTCACTCGTCATTCACTCTGAAATTCTCATAAAATAAGGAAGTAATGGACGTTATTATTTTTTAATTTTAAATAACAACACGCCTGAAATCACCGGCCATCCTGCAATTCAAATGTTAATCGTGCGGCAATTTAATAAAAGAAGTCACAATTTATTGCAATTTCTCGCAAAAAATTGCACACAATAATTTCAAATATCGCATAAAGTCGCATGAATTATAGGTATTTTTACTAACATCCATGTGAATATTGTATTACAAACCCATCATTGATAAGGAGCAGAAGTTTTTGATTCAGTAACTGTTTTCAGCTGAGAAAGGCCCTGGTCCATCTGAGAGCCATAAAACTTATCATAAAAGAGACTTGAAAATTTTTTCCATGGATACCAATTTAAATGAAAATCCATGTACCACTGTACCGTTGTATGAGCCGAATCAACTTCGGGAATTACACGCCATACAGAATAGATTCTTTCTCCCTTATCCCCTTTATCATAGATGGCAGTGATTTCATTTGCTTTTATATCCTGAATCAACAGATAAAACTCCGGGCTGTTTCTGAGTATCAACCCCTTTATCATTCCGGACTCGTAAAAAAATGAAAGGGTATCTGACCCAGGATACCAGTCCTTCCATTGTTGAGGATTGCTGAGTTCATCCATTACTGCCTCTTTGGGACTACCAATACGGATGGTACGGGACACTCTTATCTTGGAAGGTATGAATAAAGAAATGATAAAGAATACTAATGCAAAAGCTAGAATACCAAATATAAAAAGTCTGACAAAACGCATTGAATATTCAATTAAAATAAAAACAGGCAGTCATTATTCCCATTTGAATACACGTACCGCAACAAAATAAGTAATGACCGCCCAAATGCCCAGCAACCCGATCTCTTTCCAACAGTCGGTAAGATGTGCTCCTTCAAAAGATATCTTCCGGATGGCATTGTTGAATTGGGTAAGGGGCAGCGCTTCACAAAAAGGCTGCATCCATTTCGGGAATACATCTATAGGAAAAAATGTTCCGGATAATAAAATTTGCGGAAAGCTGAAAAGGTTGATGAGCAAGGGTATGGAAGTATCGGTCTTTGCCACACTGCTGAAGATAAGGCCTACTCCCATCAGGATAAAAAGAATGTAGATGGACATAGCTACTAATTCCAGAAAAGTGACAAAACCATTCAACAAGGTGAAATCCAGAAAGAAATATCCAAAAGCTATTAAAACAATAATGCTTACCAATTGAAAAAAAAGGCGGCTGGCGCCAATGCCAAGTAAAATATTGATCCGGTTCACCGGCGATGCGTAAAATCTTTTCAATACCAAAGTTTCTCTCAGGCTGAAAAAAGTAAAAGCAATTCCGAAGAGCGTGGAAAACAAAACAGAGAATCCCAGCTGGCCCGGCAATATAAAATCGATATTGTGATAGGGCCTTACTTCATATATATTCGGGATGATCTGAAAATGATTGAACTTAGTACCTGCCATCTTTCTTTCCATTTTAAAAGAAAGGTTATCAAAGGTCTGTTTCAAAGCGGCAATGGAAGAACCGCTGGCTGTAGTGGAAGTGTAATGAATGATAAAATGTGGCTGTCCTGCAGAATCTACGTACTGCTTCAGATCCACTTTAGCATCCAGCTTGCCTTTCTCCAGATCCTCTTTCATCTTAAGCGTATCAATTTTCCCCTTCGAGGTCTTATAAGAGACAACTTTGATCAACGGATTATTAATAATGCTATCGTACAGTTCTGAAGAAGTGTCTGTACCCGGTGCAAAAGCAATCTTATTCCTTCCCGGTACGCCCTGGCCAAAAGAACCGAATATCAGGATAAAAACGATCGGAAAAATGACGCTGAAAATAAGGGAACTTATATTTCTGAAAATCGCTCTGAAACTCGCTTTCGTGATCGCCCACAATGCTCTGCGCTGGCTAAACCTCTCCGCCATTTTACATATTTGAGGTGCAAATGTATTATTTAGAAAATAAAACCGTTAAAAACTTTGCTTTGCAGGATCTTAACGGGTTCTTCTGTTCTTCCTGAGTTTAAAATATTCTGATTTAACATTTTCACTTATAAAAAAGAAGATATTTGGTATTTATTAAGGGCATTAATGAATAAAGCATACATACTTACCGGGTCCAACCTGGGCGACAAAAAAAAGAATCTAACTACCGCTTATCGCTTCATCAATGAGCAATGCGGCACTATCAATAAGAGATCCTCTATATATGAAACTTCGGCCTGGGGCAAAACAGATCAGCCGGACTTTCTGAATCAGGTTTTGGAGCTGAATACTTCATTGACCGCAAGACAGCTCATAAAAAAACTTCAGCACATTGAACAGCAAATGGGAAGGGTCCGCCATGAGAAATATGGCCCGCGGATCATTGACCTGGATATTTTATTTTTCAATAATGAGCAATACCAACTTCCTTCTTTAATAATTCCACATCCCGAAATACAAAATCGCAGATTCACTCTTATTCCATTAATGGATATAGCTCCAGAGTTTGTGCATCCTGTTTTTCAAAAAACCATATCAGAACTCCTCAAGAAATGTCCGGATCAACTTGAAGTGAAAAAGTATTCCTGATTTTTTCCACAAACTGAAAAATAACAAGGATTGCAATAATCATTTGGATTACTTTGCAAGCCCTGAATCTATCAGATTCAGATCAGCGTACATTATCCGGGACTAATGCGTTACCATTTCATCACAATAGAGGGAAATATAGGAGCAGGTAAGACCACCCTGGCGCATTTGCTTTCCAAACATTATAATGCAAGGCTGATATTGGAAGAGTTTGCTGATAATCCTTTTCTTGCTAAATTTTATGAAAACCCGGGCCAGTACGCTTTCCCTCTGGAACTATTCTTTATGGCAGAGCGATACAAGCAATTAAAAGAACTTCTGCAGCAAAAAGATCTCTTTCAAAGCATCACCATCTCCGACTACCTGTTCACCAAATGTCTTTTATTCGCAAAAGTGAATCTTCCTGAAGATGAATTCCGGTTGTACCAGCGTTTATTTGATATTATTCATCAGCAATTGGTACAACCAGACATCCTGATTTATCTTCATGCGCCGGTTCAGAAGCTTCAGATCAATATTAAAAAGCGGAACCGCACCTATGAACAAAATATACAGGATGATTATCTCTTCAACCTTCAGGAAACCTATACACACTATATCAAACAGCACAATATAAAAACATTGTTCGTTGATGCCAGCAATGCCGATTTCCTGGGTAATGAAAAACATCTGCAGGTGATCTTCGATGCACTGGAAAAAGAATATGAGAACAGGCAATACTACCTTTCCCTCCCCTGACAGGATCAGACCTGATCAAACCGGCCTTCTTGTTAATTTTAAAAACAATAGAAATCCTGTTTCCATTTTATGATTCCCGGCCCCGGTCAAAAACACGATGCTCTTGTTTCCATTAAGATCGCAGAATTCCGAAACCTGATGACCGGGCGTTTCCTTTTTATAATGGCGTTGCGGATGATGAGTACCTCTGTGGGCTGGTGGATCTATGAATTGACCCATGATCCTTTTTCAATAGGGTTGCTGGGGCTTGCAGAGATCATTCCTGCCTTGTCATTTGCCCTCTATGCAGGCCATGTCATTGATAAAAGTGAAAAGAGGAAACTGTTGAGGAAAGGCATCTTCTTTTATTTCTGCTGCTCCATCGTTCTTTTGCTGCTGTCACATAAGTATTCAGATCATCACTTAGGGGTTCACAAAGTCACAATTTTGATTTATTGTGTAATATTCTGCAGTGGCATCATCCGTGCATTTGCCGGACCCAGCTTTGCAGTGCTGCTGGCATACATTGTTCCCAAAGAAGTTTTGCAGAATGCCACCACCTGGAACCAGGCAACTTTCTTATCCGCATCCGTGTCAGGACATGCCGCCGGTGGTTTCCTGATAGCAGCATTTGGAATATCCGGCTCACTAACTGCTATCTGCCTGCTGATGGCTGCAGCAATACTTGTATTATCTCTCTTGAAGCCTAAAAAGCCTGATCCGAATCAGATCGGAAAAAGAACATGGGAAAGTGTAAAACAAGGATTGCATTTTGTATTCAAAACAAAAGTGATATTAAGTGCCATCACGCTGGATCTTTTTGCTGTTTTCTTTGGAGGAGCCGTGGCTATGGCTCCTGTTTATGCTTCTGATATTTTGAAAGTAGGCCCTAAAGGGTTCGGATGGCTCAATGCTGCATCGGATATTGGCTCGATAATCGTCGTAATCCTTCTTACGATCGCCCCACTTAAAAAAGAGCATGGTAAGAGATTATTATTTGCCGTTGCCGGCTTTGGATGTTGCATCATACTCTTTGGCTTATCCAAATGGTTCTGGTTATCTTTTCTGGTACTTCTTGTAAGCGGCATGCTCGATGGAGTGAGTGTGGTGATCCGCGGAACCATTCTTCAGTTAAAAACTCCGATGGAACTGAGAGGAAGGGTGATGTCCGTCAATTCCATGTTCATCAATTCCAGCAATGAACTGGGACAATTCGAAAGCGGCCTGGCAGCAAAGATCATGGGCGTGGTTCCTTCAGTCGTATTTGGTGGATGCATGACACTCTTTGTGGTGATCGCTACCTGGATAAAAGCGCCGGGATTACGTAAATTCGAGTATTGAAAATTTTCGGGGTCATCATTTTCTTCAATAATCAAAACATATTTTTATGAACCGCCGCTCATTTCTTCAAAACACATCTTTTACTTTAGGCGCTCTTGCTTTAATAAAGAAAAGTTCACTGTCAGCTTGGTTTGATCCGTCCTGGAAGATCACCATGCTTAGAGATAATATCGGAGTATTCACCGAAAGAGGCGGTACCATAGCTTTCATGCTCTATAAAAAAGGAATCGTTGTGGTAGATGCACAATTTCCCGACACGTCTCAGCACCTGATTGAAGAATTGAAAAAAAGATCTGGGGAACCATTTACCAAACTGATCAACACACATCATCACATGGACCATACTTCGGGAAATATCTCTTTCAAAGGCATCGTTAGCCATGTGCTGGCTCATGAAAATTCGCTGAAAAATCAAAAGAGGGTGGCAGTAGCCCAAAAAACAGAAGATAAGCAATTGTATCCTGATCAGACCTTTTCGGATACCTGGTGCGAAGAGATCGGTGGAGAAAAGATCTGCCTTTATTATTTCGGAAGAGGCCATACAGATGGTGATGCCATGATCCATTTTCAGCATGCCGGTATCGTTCACATGGGCGACCTTATGTTCAACCGGCGCCATCCTTTTGTAGATCGCAGTGCAGGGGCCAGTATGAAAAGCTGGATAGAAGTATTGGGTAAAGCAGTAAAAAAATTCGGCAATAAAACACAATATGTTTTTGGCCACGCTCAGGATGGCTATGACGTTACCGGCAATGCCGATGATCTGAAAAAATTCAGCGATTACCTGGGCCAGGTTTTACACTTTGCCGAAAGCGAGATCAAGGCAGGAAAAACTAAAGAAGAGTTTTTAAAAAATACTGCCATTCCGGGAAATACAGAATGGGCAGGCGAAGGTATTCAGCGGCCATTGCAGGCAGCATATGAGGAATTGACTTCGGAATAATTCATTCAGAAGTAAAAAAAATCATAATCCCGAGGTCAGCCTCGTGTCAAAACTTATTCGCCGTTTAAAGATCACTTTCATCTTTTTCATATCCGGGTGCAATACATTTACCAGGTAATTGTTTTCTTCAGGCATCAATACGCTGGGAACGGCTAATAACAAACTGCTTTTACTCTTCAGGAATTCATCTCCCATTCTTTTTGTGAGAGGCCTTGTATCAGGCGCATCCCATCCGGGAGATAGTTTATTTTTATCTATTACTTCAATACGGGTATTGCCGGGCAATGATAAAGTAATGAGTATATAAACCTTCTGATCCAGCATTTTCGCCGGCGTATGTGCCAATGTTTCCAATAATGCTAACGATCGGTAAGAGGAAGTGTATAGCGCAAATA
>WBZO01003617.1_pt1 | contig 17756 bp, 12 predicted proteins | sample 5204261 | NCBI WGS metagenome assembly WBZO01 (sample SAMN12412400, study PRJNA552823) | activated sludge metagenome | isolation source: activated sludge from anammox sidestream of wastewater treatment plant... | place: USA: North Carolina | collected 2017-09
CCGCCGGCCGCCCGCCGATGTTGGCCATGTCGGCGAAAGGCGACTTCAGCTGGTCCTGGTATTCCTCGTCGAGCGGCATGCGCCAGCAGCTGTCGCCGATGTCGCGGCCGGCCTCCTGCAGTTCGGTCGCCAGCGCGTCGCTCGGCGAGAACAGGCCCGAGTGATGGTGGCCGAGCGCGATCACGCAGGCACCGGTGAGCGTGGCCACGTCGACCACCGTGGACGGCTTGAAGCGTTGCACGTAGGTGAGGGCGTCGCAGAGGATCAACCGGCCTTCGGCGTCGGTGTTCAGGATCTCGACGGTCTGTCCCGACATGCTCGCCACGACGTCACCCGGTTTCGTGGCGCGCCCTCCGGGCATGTTCTCGGTGGTGGGCACGACGACGACCAGGTTGAGCCTGAGCTTCAGTTCGGCGACGGTGCGCAGCGCGCCGAGCACCGAAGCCGCGCCGCACATGTCGAACTTCATCTCGTCCATTTCGGCGGCGGGTTTCAGCGAGATGCCGCCGGTGTCGAAGGTGATGCCCTTGCCGACCAGCGCGATCGGAGGCTGCTTCGCGCCCGCTCCCTGGTAGCGCAGCACGATCAGCTTCGGCGGCTGCTCGGAGCCGCGCGCCACCGACAGCAGCGCGCCCATCTTCAGCGCCTGCATCTGGCGCACGTCGAGCACCTCGGCCTTCAGGCCGAGTTCGCGCGCCATCTTCCTCGCGGTGTCGGCGAGATAGGTGGGCGTGCAGTGGTTGGCCGGCAGGTTGCCGAGGTCGCGAGCCATGTCGACACCGTTGGCGATCGCGATGGCCTGCGCGACGGCGGCGCCCGAGCCGCCGCCCGGGGGCACCGGCAGCACCACGCGCTTCGGGCGCACCGGCCGGGTTTCGCGCTTGGTCTTCAGCGTCTCGAAGCGGTAGGCGATCTCGCGGCCCACCAGCACCTGCGCGCGCAGCTTCCAGTCGGTGTCGCGGCCCGCCACCGGCGCCTCGTGCAGCAGCGAGATCGCTTCGTCGGCCGCCAGCTGCCCGGCGGCCTGCAGGCCGCCGCGCACCGCGTCGGTGAACGCCCTGGGGGTGCATTCGCGCGCCTCGCCCATCGACACCAGCAGCGCCCGCGGCAGGTGGCCCTCGAGTTGCACCAGCAGCGTGGAGCCGGCCTTCGCCGGCAGGTCGCCCGAGCGGATCATCTTCGCGAGGCGTCCGCCGTGTACCGCGTCGATCTCCTTGCCGCCTGCGGTGAGTTCCTTGCCCGCGAGGACCGGCACCAGCGCGCAGTCGGCGCGCATGCGTCCGGGGGGTGTCGTCCGTGTGCTAAATTGCATCGCTCGCTCTTTTTCGTCTCGAACCGGTCGATTATACGAGGCTATGCTCTTCACGAAGGCGCTGCGGCGCGACCTCGTCAACCTCGCCGGCACCGTCTTCGCGACCCTGTTCGTCATCATGCTGACGACGTCGCTGATCCGCCTGCTCGGGCGGGCGGCCGGAGGGCGCGTCGATACCGGCAGCGTGCTGCCGCTGATCGCGTTCAACGCGATCACCGTCCTTCCGGTGCTGCTGGTGCTCACCATCTACATCGCGGTGCTGATGTCGCTCACGCGCGCCTACCGCGACTCCGAGATGGTGATCTGGTTCACGAGCGGGCGCAGCCTCGCCGCATGGGTGAGGCCCGTGCTCGGCTTTGCGGGGCCGATTGCGCTGGTGGTGGCGGTGATCGCGTTCTTCGTCTCGCCGTGGGCCGAACGGCAGGCGAGCGACTACCAGCAGCGTTTCGCGCAGCGCGAAGACATCTCGCAGGTCTCGGCCGGGCGATTCCGCGAATCGGTGTCGGCGAACCGCGTGTTCTTCGTCGAGGAGCTGAACGAGGCGCAGACCGAGGTGCGCAACGTGTTCGTCACGCAGAAGCGCGGCGACCTGGTCACCGTCGTGGTCTCGCGCAGCGGCCGCATCGAGAACGAACGCGACGGCACGCGCTTCCTGGTGCTGGAGGACGGCCGCCGCTACGACGGCAGCATGGGCAGGCCCGACTTCCGCCTGATGGAGTTCGAGCGTTACGGGCTCAGGCTCGAGTCGCGCAGTCCCGCGCTCGCCGACCAGCGCGCCAAGGTCAAGCCGACGCTGGAGTTGCTGCGCGATCCCACCCCGCGCCACCTGGGCGAGCTGTCCTGGCGCATCAGCCTGCCGGTGTCGGCGCTGCTGATGGCGTTGCTGGCGATCCCGCTCTCGGCCATCAATCCGCGCGTGGGCCGCTCGATCAACCTGCTGGTGGCGCTGCTGGTCTACGTCACCTACAGCAACCTCACCTCGCTCGTGCAGGCCTGGATCTCCGGGGAGAAGCTGTCGTTCGGGATCGGCGCCTGGGTGCTGCATGCGGCGGTCCTGGCGCTGGCCGGCCTGCTGTTCTGGCGGCGCATGACGCTGCCGCGCCGCCCGCTGCGCCGGCTGGTCTCGCGCGCATGAGAACGTTGCGCGGCTACCTCGGGCGGCAGGTCGTCGCTGCACTGGTGTTCGTGCTGTTCGGCTTCCTCGCGCTGTTCGCGTTCTTCGACTTCATCAACGAACTCGACGACGTCGGCCGCGGCGGCTATCGGCTGCAGCACGCGCTCGCCTTCGTGCTGCTCGGGCTGCCGGCGCACGTCTACGAGCTGATGCCGATCGTCGCGCTGATCGGCACCATCTACGCGCTGGCGCAGTTCGCCGCGAACTCCGAGTTCACCGCGATGCGCGCCGCCGGCCTCGGACGGCGGCAGGCGCTGGTCACCGTCGCGCGCATCGGCCTGGTCATCGCGATCCTCACCGCGCTGGTCGGCGAAGTGGTTTCGCCGGCGGCCGAGCGCCTGGCCCAGCAGTTGCGGCTGTCGGCGATCGGCGCCTCGGTGGCCGGGCAGTTCCGCTCCGGCCTGTGGCTGAAGGACTCGGTACGCGGCTCCGGCGGCGAAGTCGAGCGGCTGCGCTTCGTCAACATCGGCGAGTTGCTGCCCGACGGCACGCTGCGCGAGGTGCGCGTGTTCGAGTTCGACGCCGAGATGCGGCTTTCGGAGATCGTCCACGCCCGGGTCGCTCACTATGCGCCCCCCGATGCCTGGCGGCTCACCGATGTCGATTCGACGCGCTTCGTCGAGGCTCGCGTCGGAGCCGACGCACCGGTGCTGCACGCCGAGCAGTCGCGGCCGGCCGAGCTCCTCTGGAAGAGCGACCTCACCCCCGGGCTGCTCGGCGTGCTGCTGGTGCAGCCCGACCGGATGTCGGCGCTCAGCCTGTATCGCTACATTCGCCACCTGCAGGAGAACCGGCAGAACTCGGCGCAGTACGAGATCGCGCTCGCCAGGAAGCTCGTCTATCCGCTGGCGGTGATCGTGATGATGGCGCTCGCGCTGCCGTTCGCATACCTGCAGGCGCGCGCCGGTGGAATCGGCTACAAGGTCTTCGCCGGCATCATGCTCGGGATCGCCTTTCACTTCCTGAACGGGCTGTTCTCGCACCTCGGGTTGCTCAACACCTGGCCACCGTTGTTGTCGGTGAGCATTCCGAGCATGGGCGCATTCGCGCTGGCGCTCGGCATGCTCGCCTGGGTCGACCGGGCGCGTTGACCGGTCGAGCCTGCCGTCCTGCGTGCTGCGCGGCGATGAAGATTTCCGTGGACGCAGTACCCGGTGGTGAATTAGCATTTGCGCCAGGCCGCCGCGCGCGCCTCGCCCAACCAGGGCCGGCGAGCGTGGCCTGCTCGAATCGAGGAGGAGGAGAGGCAGCCATGCTGCCATTTCGGGGCGCACAGCGATGTGCGCCGTTTTTTTTCCCGGCACGCCTGCCGGCCGCTACCCGATGATCGCTTTCGTGGAGCGCGCGTTCGCCGACGTGCGATCGGCGCGGCGCAGCTTCCTGCTGGTGCTCGCGCTGATCACCGTCTTGCGCGCCTGGTTCGCCGCCGCGCTGCCGTTCACCAGCGACGAGGCGTATTTCCACACGTGGGGCCAGAACCCCGACTGGGGTTTCTACGACCATCCGCCGATGATCGGCTGGTGGCTCGCGGCCCTGGACGCCGTCTCCCATCACCGCTTCGTGCTGCGCCTGCCCGCATTGCTCGCGCTGCCGCTGGTGGCCGCGGTGGGCTGGCGGCTGCTGCGCCGGCACGGCGAAGCGCTCGCCTGGTCCGGCGCCACGCTGCTGCTGCTGGTGCCGCTGAACGCCTGGAACGTCGCGATCACCACCGACATTCCGCTGATGCTGTTCGGCGCACTGACGGTGGCGCTCTACCTGCGCGCGCGCGCGAGTGGCCGCATGGCCGACTTCCTGCTGGCGGGCCTCGCGCTGGGCGGGGCGCTGCTGTCGAAGTACTTCGCGGGATTGCTGGCGATCGCGATTTTCCTCGACACGATCCGAAGGCCCGATCGCCGCTCGCTGGCCGGCCTCGCGCTGATCGTCGCTGGCTCGCTGCCCGGCGCCGCGATCCAGATCGCCTGGAACGCGCAGCACTGCTGGCCGAACGTGATGTTCAACCTGGTCAACCGCCACGGCGACGCCGGCCTGTCGTGGCGCACGCCGCTGCTGTACCTGCTCACCGTGGCCTACGTCCTCACTCCGGCGATCGCATGGCGCCTGCTCACCGGGCGGACCGACGGCGTGGCGGCGCAGGCGGCGCGCGAGGAACGGGCCTCGTTGCGCTGGCTCGCGCTGGCGCCGCTGGCGATCTTCGCGGCCCTGTCGCTGGTGAAGACGATCGGGCTGCACTGGCTTGCGACGTTCGTGCTGCCGGCGGTGCTCTGGTTCGTGCTGGCGTCGGGCGCGCGCGCGCGCGCCGGCGCGCTCGCAGCCGCCGGCCTGATCGCTGCGGCGCACTGGGTGGTGATCGGCGCGCTCGCGCTGGTGCCCACGGAGGCGTTCCGGTCGCTGTCGAACTACCAGGGCGTGGTCATGACGGTGCACGCCGACGAACTCGCGCGCGCGCTCGCACCCTGGCGAGGCCGCTACGCGATCGCCTCCGACGGCTACTCGCCGGCCGTGACGATCGGCTACGCGCTCGGCGAGCACGTGCTGGTGTTCGGCCCGGGCACGAGCCACGCGCGCCACGACGACATCCTGACCGATTTCCGCGCGCTCGACGGCCGCGACATCCTGATCGTCAGGCGAAAGGACGTGTCGGCTGCCGAGTACGAGCCGTACTTCGACCGCGTGACGCTGCGCGACATCTCGATCCGCGGTGCGGTGTTCCACCTGGTCGAAGGCCACGGCTTTCGCTACCCCGTCTACCGCGATCGCGTGCTCGATGCGGTGCGCCAGCGCTACTACGCGCTGCCTCGCTGGCTGCCCTCGGGTGCATGCTATTTTTGCGACCGGTATTTCCCCGAGCGCGCCTGCCGGCGCCATAGCCTGTGAACAGGCGCTGAACGATGAACCTGCAGCAACTGCGCTTCGTGCGCGAGACGGCTCGCCAGCATTTCAGCCTGACGCGCGCCGCGATGGCGATCGGCACTTCGCAGCCAGCGGTCTCGCGCGGCATCCTCGAGCTGGAGGCCGAACTCGGCGTGGATGTCTTCGTGCGCCACGGAAAGCGCATCCTCGGCCTGACCGAACCGGGCAAGGAAGTGCTGGCGCGGGCCGAGCGCGTGCTCGCGGAGCTCGACGGCATCGAACGGGTGACCGCCGACTTTCGCGCACGCGACGCGGGTGAACTTCGCGTGGCCACCACTCATACGCAGGCGCGCTACGTACTGCCCGCAGTGGTCGGCGAATTCCGCAAGCGCTATCCGGCCGTGCGGCTCACGCTGCTGCAGGGGAGCCCCAGGCAGATCACGCAGTCGGTGATCTCGCGCGAGGCCGATTTCGCGATCGCCACCGAAGTGCCCGAGGAGGCCGAGGGGCTGGTGTCGATCCCGGCCTTCGAATGGGAGCACGTCGCGGTCGTGCCCTCGAAGCATCCGCTGGCCGGGCAGCCGCTGTCGCTGCAGGCGCTGGTCAAGTATCCGCTGGTCACCTACGTCGAGGAGTTCGCCGGCCGCCGCCGCATCGACCGCGCGTTCGCCGACGCGGGGCTGCGGCCCGACGTGGTGCTGGCCGCGATCGACTCCGACGTGATCAAGACCTACGTCAGGCTCGGCCTCGGCGTGGGCATCATGACCGGGCTCGGTTACGACGCGGTGCAAGACCGCGGCCTGGTCGCGATGCCCGCGGGCGCGCTGTTCGGCATGAACCACGTGCGGCTGGCGGTCCGTCGCGACGCGTTCCTGCGCGGATTTGCGCTCAGCTTCATCGAATTGTTCGCCCCCGGCGTCGACCGGCGCAGCCTCGAGCGGCTCACGCAGCGGCGCTGAAGCCCCCGCCGTGCGCAGGGCCCTTGGCCCAAGCCTCGGGTAAGTCCCGATGCGAGCAGGCCCGCGCGGGGCGCCGCGGGCGCTCCGGCTGCGCTTATCCTTGGCCGATGATGGCCGCGCCGTCCGGCGCGTTGCCGTCCCCCATGTCGAGGAGAGTCGAAACCGCATGCGCCCGAGCGCCATGTCCGTCGTCTTGCCGTCGGCCGCGCCGTCTGCAACTGCCCGGGCGATCGCGCGCGTCGCATCGCCACTGGCGGCGACCTGTCTGGCCTGGCTGGTCGCGATCACGGCGGCCTGGCCGCTGGCCGCCAGCGCGCAACCGGTCACGCTGCAGACCTCGAGCTGGCTGCCGGCTTCGCATCCGCTGTCGCAGTCGCAGGCGAAGTGGTGCCAGGAAGTGGAACGAGCCACCAGTTTGCGCGTGCGCTGCAGCCCGCTGCCCAGGCCGGTGAGTCCGCCGCCGGGCACCTTCGACGCGGTCCGCGACGGACTGGCCGACCTGTCGTTCTCGGTGCACGGGTACACGCCGGGCCGGTATCCGATCACGCAGATCGCGGAACTGCCGTTTGCCGGCGATACCGCCGAGGCCGCGTCGCTGGCGTACCAGAGGATCTTCGCGAGACACCTGGCGGCACTCAACGACCATCGTGGCCTGAAGGTGATCGCCGTCTTCACGCACGGGCCCGGCCAGATCTGCAATGCGCGCCGACCGGTCGCCTCGCTCGCCGACATGGCCGGCCTGCGTTTCCGGGTCGACGGCGGAACGGTCAGCGACATCGGCAAGGCGATCGGCGCAACGGTGGTGATGAAACCCGCGTCCGAGACCCTCGAACTGCTCGCCTCGGGCGCCATCGACGGCACTTTCTCGCCGGCGGAGTCGATCTCCTCGTTGCGTCTCGAAAAAGCGATCCACCACTGCACGATCGTCCCGGGCGGCCTGTACAACACCAGCTTCGCATTCGTGATGAACCAGGCTGTCTGGGAGCGCATCTCGAAGACCGACCAGGCTGCCATCGAACGACTGTCGGGCGAGCACGCGGCGATGCTGTTCGGGCGCGCCTGGGACCAGGCCGATCGACGCGGCGTTGCGCTGATGCAGGCGAACGGCGTGCATACGACGCTCGCCGGCAAAGCCTTCGTCGACGAGATCCGTGCGCGCGCAGCGCCGCTCGAGCACAAGTGGATTGTCGATGCGAAGGCGCGCGGGCTGCCGGATCCCGAGCAGGTGCTCAGGGAGTTCCGCGCCGAGGCGGCACGATTGCGCTAGCCACCTGTAGCAGGAGAACGCGATGTCGAAGATCGGATTCATCGGTGCCGGGGCGATGGGCGCGCCGATGATCGGCCACCTGCTCGATGCGGGCCACGAGGTCGCGGTGCACGTGCGCCGGCGCGAGGCGGCAGCGGCGCTGCTGGCGCGCGGCGCGCGCTACGCGCAGACACCGGCCGAGGCGGCGCGTGGCGCCGACTTCGTCTGCACCAACGTGACCGGCACGGCCGACGTCGAGTCGGTGCTGTTCGGCGAGAACGGCGCCGCCGCTGCGGCCGAAGCGGGCGCGATCGTGATCGACTTTTCGACGATCTCCGCGGTCGCCACGCGCGGGTTCGCGCGCCGGCTCGCGCAGCAGCGCGTCGACATGCTCGACTGCCCCGTGTCGGGCGGCGCGGTGGGTGCGCGGCAGGCCACGCTGTCGATCATCGTCGGTGGCGACGCCGCGGTGCTCGAGCGCGCGCGCCCGCTGCTCGAGCGGGTCGGGCGCACGATCACGCACGTGGGCGGCCACGGGGCCGGACAAGTCGTGAAGGCCTGCAACCAGATCGTGCAGGTGATCAACATCGAAGGCATCGCCGAGGCGATGCTGTTCGCGTCGGCCAACGGCGTCGATCCGTCGCGGATGCTGCCGGCGCTGCAGGCCGGCATGGCCGGCAGCCGGATGCTCGACCTGATGGGCCCGAAGATGGCCGCGCGCGACTTCGCGGCCGGCATCGAGGCGCGATTGCACCAGAAGGACTTCGGGCTGGTGATCGAGGCGACGCAGGCACTCGGCGTGTCGTTGCCCGCCGCGGCGATCGTCTCCCAGCAGCTGAACGCGCTCGTCGGCAACGGCTGGGGCCGCGACGATACTTCGTCGCTGCTGCGCGTGCTCGAAGGCGCCAACCGGGGGCGGGCCGCGAACGACGAATAGGTCTGCGGGCGGGCAAGCTCGCGACGCCAGGCCGCGACGCCGCGCACTCGACGGTTCGCCGCGCTCAGGGGTTCGTGCCGGCGCACAGCGCCAGCGTCGCGGCGTGCAGCCGATGGTCGCGCTCGGCGAGCGCCTCGAGTACCGACAGGTGATGGCGTCCCGGCAGCTCGAGCACCTCGACCGCGCCGGCCGGCCACGCCGCAGCGAGCAGGTTCGCCTGCCGATGGAATTCGCCGCTCTCGAGCTGCCCGACAGCGGCCAGCAGGCGCGTACCCGGCACCGGCGGCATCGCGGCAGGGCTCAGGCGCCGCGCCGCCGGCGCGTCGAGCCGCAGGTCGCCCGCGAGGAACGGCGCCGCGGCCACCGGGGCCAGATCGTGCAGGCCGCTGATCGACAGGCCAGCGCGGACGAGCTTGTGCGGCAGGTCGGCGCCCCAGCGCTTCCAGCGCGCGCAGAGCATCATTGCCGCGAGATGGCCGCCGGCCGAATGGCCGCCGCTGACGATGCGGCGGCGGTCGAAGTCGTAGCGCGACGCATGGCGGTACAGCCATGCATGCGCCCCCAGCACCTGCCTGACCAGCGTTTCCATCGTCACCGAGGGGACGAGCGCATAGTCGGGGATCGCCACGCTGATGCCGGCTTCGACCAGTGGCGGAGCCAGCCACGAGAAGTGCGACTTGTCGAGCGAGCGCCAATAGCCGCCGTGCAGGAACACGAAGAGCGGCGCTCCCGGCGCGGCCGCCGGAAAGAAGTCGAGCTGCTCGGCCGGCGTGTCGCCGTAGGCGATGTCGCAGAGCACCGTGGCGCGGCGGCGCACCGAGGCCGCCTCGTCGGCCCAGCGCGCGAAGATGCCGGCGGAGTCGGGGATCGCCGCGCGGGCGTTGTATTCGCGATCGAGCCAGGCGGGATCGCGAGGCGGCGACGGCGCGGGGGTTCTCCTTTTCATCGCGGGCATTCTATGTCGTGGATGTGCGCATCGGCGGGCTTGCCTTCGGCGCCAGAGCGTCATGTAGAATCGACCTTATGAACGTGTCGGGTATGCGCGCAGGCGTCGCGCGAATGCTGAACTGGATCGTCGTTGCGACGATGCTGTTCGGCGCGCTCGCGCCCACCCTCGGCCACGCATTCCCCGGCGATCCGTCGTCCGATTCGCAGCTCACCGCGGTCTGCACGTCCACCGGCCTGAAGTTCGTGAAGGTGGACGTGGGCGACGACGGATCGTCCGAGCGCCCGGCCGTTGCCGAACCGGCCGACTGTCCGTTCTGCCTGCTCGCGCACTTCGCTGCGCTGCCCGCCGGAGCGCAGGGCTTCGTGCCGACTGCGCAGCCTTCTTCCGGGCCCGTCGTATGCGCGGCTGAGGCGCCGCTCGCATCCCGGCCCATTCATTCGGCCCAGCCCAGGGCACCTCCGGTCCTTTCCTGATCCGGCAACTGCTGCCCGCCCAAGCGGCGGGCATCGGCCTGCGCGTGCGCCTGCGGCGCGCGCGCCCGCGTCACTGCATCGGGAAAGACCCTCATCGTGCACATTCGCCACAGCCTGCCTTGCGCTGCCTTCGCAAGCCTGGTCGCCGCGTCGTCGTGGGCCCAGCCCGCGACCGACGGCACCACCCTGAATACGATCACCGTCACCGGCTCGGCCATCGACGACCGGTTCAGTTCCACCGCCACCGATCCCGTCTCCTCCACCACTTTCAGCGCCGAGCAGGTCGATGCCCAGCACGCCAGGAACCTGATCGAGGTGCTGCGCTCGGTGAGCGGCATCACCGCCGACCTCAACGGAGACGGCGAAACCATCAAGATCAAGCTGCGCGGCGTCGAGAACCAGCGCTACATGGGCGAGAAGCCCGGCGTGGCGATCGTGGTCGACGGCGTGCCGGTCTTCGAGCGCACCGGCAAGGTGAACATCGACCTCGACAACATCGAGAGCATCAAGGTCATCAAGGGCGGCACCTCGTACCTCTACGGGGATGACGCGCTGGCGGGCGCAGTGGTCATCACCACGCGCCGTGGCGCCGGTTACAAGGGCCTGAAGATGGAGGCCGACCGGGGATCGTTCGGCTACGGGCACTACCTGGTGCGTGGCGGTTTCGCGAGCGACGACGTATCGGGCCACCTGCAATACAGCGATCGCGAACAGGACGGCTTCTATCACCTGTCGAACACCTGGGCGCGGACCTGGTCGGGCAACCTGAAGTACGCGCTCGACGGCCGCAGCGACCTGAGCTTCGGCTTCGAGAAGTCCGCGCGCTTCAGGGACCGCGAAGGCACGGTCACCGGCGTCACCGCCGCCCGGCTCGATCCGGCGGGCGTGCGCGAAGGTCGCGGCTACACGCGGATGTTCGACGTCGACCTGACCCGCTACAACCTCACGTATTCGAACGACATCGACGAGCGCAGCAACCTGCTCGCGGTGCTCTACCAGTACGAGGACGACACCACGTTCTGGTCTGCGCCGATGCGCTTCGACGCCACCGGCGCCCCGACCAGCGACGTCGACGACTACAGCACGCACAACGACTACCGTCAGGTGCAGCGCGGCCTGAAGGCGGAGTACCGGACCCGCTTCGAGCGGCTCGCGGTGATGGGCGGGCTGGAGTGGCGCCGCAACCGTTTCGACAACTACAACACGGTACTGAACAGCTATCGCAATGCGCCTCGCAGCCCGGTGGTCACTGCCGGAACGGTGCTCTCCGACGACCTGGCCACCGAGACCACGAAGGCGCTGTACGGCGAGCTGAAGTACGGCCTGACCGGCACGACCGCGGCCACCTTCAACCTGCGCCGCGACCGCATCGGCATCGACTTCGACGCGCAGCCGGTCGCCAGCAACGGCAACCGGCTGGTCGACGAAGGCCGGTCGTTCGACGTGAACAGCTTCCGGGCCGGCCTCACGCGCGAACTGGGCGCCGCGGCGTCGGTCTACGGCGCGGTGTCGACCGGGTTCCGGGCGCCGACGGCCGAGCAGTTGTACCGCGGCGAAACCACGACCAGCACGCTGGTGCTGAGCAACCCCGACCTGAAGCCCGAAAGGGCGCTCGGCTTCGAGGTGGGGCTGAAGAGCCGCGTCGAGATGCTGGGTTGGCCCACGACGGTGAATGCCGCGCTGTTCCAGATCGATCGTGACGACTTCATCCTCGACAGCAATGGCCAGTACGCGTCGACCAGCATTCCGGTGGGCGGCGGTTCGCAGTTCCGCAACATCGGCGGGGCGCGCAGCCGCGGCCTGGAACTCGAGGCGCAGACCGCTACGCGCGGCGGCTGGTCGTTCGCGGTGGCCTACACCTGGCTCGACGCCCGGTTCACCCGCTACGACAACTTCTACCAGGCGCTGGGCAACCCGTACGGCACCTTCGTGGCCACGCCCAGCGCGGCGCAGCGCGCCGATCCGGCTTTCTGGCGCAACAACTACACGGTGCAGGCGTTCGACAACAGCGGGAACAAGGTGCCGCGCGCTTCACCGCACCTCTTCAACCTGCGGTCGTGGTACGTGCCCGCCCCCGGATGGACGCTGGCCGGCGAGGTCGATTTCCGCGCGAAGGCATACGCCGACGAGATCAACCAGGAAGTCTGGCCAGGGCGCACGCTGTTCGGCCTGATGGCGCAGTACGAGAGGAAGCTGGCCGGGTTGTCCGGCGCGAAGCTGCGCGTCTATGCGCGCGTCGACAACCTGTTCGACAAGCGCTACTACCTCACCGCGCGCGGCACCAACGACTCGAACTACGACGGCCGCTACGACGCCGAGGACCTGTCGATCGTTCCCGATCCGGGACGCATCGTGCGCATCGGCATGTCGATGCAGTTCTAGGAAGCGCAGCGATGGATCAGCTGAAGAACCTGGTCGAGTGGGGCGTGATCGGCGTGCTGCTCGGGCTGAGCGTCGGCGCGTTCGCGGTGGGCATCGAGCGCTGGCGCTTCATCGGCGGCGTCGACGTCGGCCGCTACGCGAGCCGCGTGCGGCTCGAGGCCGACCTGACGCGACGCCTGAACTGGGTGGCCACCGTGGCGGCCAATGCGCCGTACCTGGGCCTGCTCGGAACCGTGCTCGGAATCATGCTCACCTTCCAGAGCCTGGGCGCCAGCGGCGACATGGACGTGAAGACGATCATGACCGGGCTCGCGCTCGCGCTGAAGGCCACCGCAGTGGGCATCGGCGTCGCGATTCCCTGCGTGGCGATGAACAACCTGCTGCGGCGTCGCGTGCGCGAACGGCTGGTCGACTTCGACGAAATGCGGGGAGCGTGAAGATGGACGACGGCGAAATCGGCGAGATCAACGTCGTGCCGCTGGTCGACGTGATGCTCGTGCTGCTGACGATCGTGCTGACCACCGCCACCTTCGTGGTGAACGGCCGCCTTCCGGTCGACCTCGCGCGGGCTGGCGCGGTGGAGCCGGCGCACGCAGCGCCGCTCGTGCTGAGCTTCACGCACGAGCAGCGCCTGTACCTGAACGACCTGCCGGTGGACGACCTCGCCGCAGCGCTCGGCGGGCAGCCGCGCAGCCAGCCGGTCGTGGTTCGCGCGGACGGCCGGCTCGCGCTGTCGCAGTTCGTCGAACTGGTGGACCGCGTCAGGGCGATGGGCTTCGAGCGGGTGAGCCTCGAGGTGCGGCGGGCATGACTGCGCTGGCGAACGCCGCCGGCGTGCCCGCGCCGGGACCGAAGGCCACCGACTGGCTGGCCTCGGCCGCGCTTCACGTCGCGGCCGCGCTCGCGCTGTGGCAGTTCGCCGCGAGCGTCGGCCCCGCGTCGCCGGCGCTGCAGCGCATCGAGCTGCCGATCCGTTGGGCCGCCGATGCCGTCGTGACCGACGAGCAGCCCAAGCCCGTCGAGACAGCGGCCGTGGCGTCCGCGGCGCCGCCTGCATCACCGACGCCGCGGCCGCCCGAGCCGGCGCGCTCGATCGAGGCCAGGCCACCGGTCGAAGTGAGGCAGCCGATCGAACGCGCGCCGGTGCGCCGCCGCGTCGTCGCCGCTGCGCCCGAAGCCTCGATGCGAGCTGCGTCGAAGACACCGGCAGAGGCACCGGCCATCGCACAGCCGGACGCGCCAAAGAGCGCCGAGTCGGCGCCGCTCGCTGCCGACGCGCAGCCAGCGACGGCCAGCGCCGACGCGCAGCCGGCGACAGCCAGCGCCGACGTGCAGCCGGCGCCGGCAGTCGTGGCCAGCGCCGCGGCGGCTGCGCCAATGCACCCCGTCGCCACGGATCCCGGCGCGAGACAGCGCTGGCACAAGCACCTCGAGCGGCTGATGCGCGAGCACAAGCATTACCCGATGCAGGCGCGGCGGATGCGCCAGCAGGGCGTGGTCACCGTCGAGGCGCGCTTCTCCGCGGACGGCGAACTCCTGCGCTGCGACGTGGCCAGCAGCTCGGGTTTCAGGAGCCTGGACGAGGCCGCCTTGAAGTTGGTGCGTGCCGCCGCCGAGGCGCTGCGCGCGCACCACGGACCGGGCGAACTGGCCGAACTGCGCATTCCGATCGCTTACGAATTGTCCGGATCCTGAAGATGAAGAGACTGATCTGCTGCCTCGCTCTGCTGGTGCTCTCGGGCGCCTCGACCTGGGCGTCGGCGCTCGAGAAGGTTGCGTTGCTCTCCACGCGGATGGTGCTGGAGCGCAAGTTCGCGCTGCTGGAAACGGCTGCGCGTGCGCAGGGCATCGAGCTGGCGTGGACACAGGTGGATGCCGAAGGCGCGGCCGGCGTCGAGCGGGTGCTCGACGGCGCGCGGTTCGTGCTGATCGACGCCCCGCGCGTCGACGACCAGGCGCTGGTCGAGCGCATCGGTGGCCAGCGGCTGCGCGCGGCCGGCATTCCGGGCGTGAGCATCAACGTGATGAGCCCTCCGGTACGCCTGCGCGCGATCGACCTCGATCCCACCCGCGCGCAGCGCGTCTTCGACTACTACGTCGGCGGCACGCGCATCAACCACGAGCGCCTGTTCGGATACCTGCGCGCGTTGCTGTCGGGCGCGGACTCCGCGGCCGTGCCGCCTCCGGTGGCGCTGCCCAACGGCGGCATCTACCACCCCGATCACGATGCGGCGGTGTTCGCCGACCTGCCCGCCTACCTCGCCTGGTGGGAGGCGCGCCACGGCGGGCCCTGGCAGGGCCGCCCGGTGATCGGCATGGAGATCTCGTCGAGCTACATCTCCGACGGCCAGACCCGGATGCTCGACGAGAGCGTGCGCGCGCTCGAAGCCGCCGGGGCGTTTCCGCTGGTGTTCTATCGCGCCTCCCGCGTCGCGCGGGCGCGCGGCGCGCCGGCGTCGGCCGCGTCGGCAACGGACCCCGAGCCGATGATCACGCTCGACGGCAAGCCGATCGTGCAGGTGCTGCTGGTGAACACGTTCCTGGGCGTGAATCCCGATGCGCGCAGGGCGTGGCACCAGTCGCTCGGCGTCCCGGCGATCAACCTGCTCGCCTATCGCGGCGGCACGCGCGAGGACTACCTGCGTGACCCCGCCGGCATCAGCACCTTCAACCTGCCATTCACGCTGGTCAACGCCGAGTACATCGGACTGCAGGATCCGGTGGTGGTGGGTGCCAACGAGGGGGGGGAACTGGTGCCGATTCCAGAGCAGATGGATCTGCTCGTCGGCAAGGCGCTGAACCTGGCGCGACTGCAGGCGATGCCCAACGCCGACAAGCGGCTGGCCCTGTTCTTCTGGAACCATCCTCCGGGCGAGAAGAACCAGGGCGCTTCCAACCTGAACGTGCCGCGCTCGATCGAGCACCTGGTCGAGCGGCTGCGCGAGCAGGGCTACACGGTCGACGCGACCAGCGAGCGCGAGCTCGTCGCTGCCGCTGCCACGATGCTGCAGCCCGGTTATCGACCCGGCACGCTGCCTGCGCTGATGAAGACGCCACACTGGGATTTCCTGCCGCTGGCCGACTACCGCCGCTGGTTCGCCACGCTGCCCGAGGGCGTGCGCCGTGCGGTGATCGACGCCTGGGGCGAGCCCGAAGCGAGTCCGTGGGTCGCGCGGCGCGACGGGGTCAGCGGCTTCGTGATTCCGCGGATGAAGCTGGGCCGCATGGTGGTGATGCCGCAGCCGATGCGCAGCGAAAGCGCGTCGGCGCAACGCGACGAGAAGAAGCTGTTTCACGACACGAAGGTCCCGCTGAACCATTTCTACATGGCCGCCTACCTGTGGGTGCGCGCGCAGCATCGGGCCGACGCGATCGTGCATTTCGGCACTCATGGCACGCAGGAGTGGACGCCGGGCAAGGAGCGCGGGCTGTGGGCCTGGGACGACCCGAACATCCTGGTGGGCAACACGCCGGTGGTGTACCCGTACATCGTCGACAACATCGGCGAGGCGGTGCACGTGAAACGGCGCGGTCGCGGGGTGATCGTGAGCCACCAGACGCCGGCCTTCGCACCGGCCGGCCTGTCGGACGACTTCGTGCGCATCGGCGACCTGATCCGCGAGCACGCGTCGCTCGACCAGGGCCTGGTGAAGGACAACAACCGCCGGCTCATCGTTGCGCAGGCGGTGAAGATGAACATCCATCGCGACCTGGGCCGCACGGCGGTGGAGATCGAGCGCGACTTCGAGGGTTTCCTGCGCGACATCGAGGACTACCTCGAAGACCTCGGCGCGTCGATGCAGCCGCTCGGGCTGCATACGCTCGGGCGCGATGCCGAGCGCGCGCACCAGGTCAGCAACGTGATGCAGATGCTGGGCCAGCCGTTGCACGAACGCATCGGCAGCGGCAGTGCGCGCGCCGCCTTCGCGGGCGACTTCCGGCAATTGCAGGCCAGCGCGCCGTACCGCTTCGTCGACGAGGTGGTGTTCGCGGACGAGCCGCTCGACCGGATCGCCGACCCGGAGCTGCGGCGCCTCGCGCAGCGCGGTCGCCAGTTCCGCGACGCGCTGCGCGCCGAGCGGGAGGTCGACGGCGTGCTGCGCGGCCTGGCGGCGCGCTGGATCGATCCCTCCTACGGCGGCGACCCGATCCGCAACCCCGATGCGCTGCCCACCGGCCGCAACATGTACGGCTTCGATCCGTCGCGCATTCCGACCCGCGCGGCCTGGGAAGCGGGGCGGCAGGCGGTACAGCAGCTCATCGACAGCTATCGCGCGCAACACGGGCGGTTCCCCGAGAAGCTCGCGTTCAGCATGTGGAGCACCGAGACGATGCGCCATCTCGGCATGCTCGAGGCGCAGGTGCTTTACGCGATGGGGGCGAGGCCGGTCTGGGACGAAGGCGGGCGCGTCACCGGGGTCGAGCCGATTCCGCAGGCCGAGCTGGGCCGCCCGCGCATCGACGCGGTGATCTCGCTCACCGGCCTGTACCGCGACCAGTTCCCGAACGTGATGGAGCGCTTCAACGAGGCGGTGGTGATGCTGGCGGCGCTCGACGAACCGCCGCAGCAGAACTTCATCCGCGCCAACACCGAGCGCATCCGGGAGCGGCTGTCGCAGCGCGGCGTCGGGCCCGAGCAGGCGCGCGAGTTCGCGCTCACGCGGGTCTTCGGCAACGAGAGCGGCGACTACAGCACGCGGCTCACCGACGCCACGCTCGCCTCGGACAAGTGGGAGGCCGGCGACGGCAGGCTCGAACAGCTCTACCTGTCGCGGATGTCCTGGGCCTACGGACCCGATCCGGCCCACTGGAGCCGCAAGCTGCACGACGACAGCGGCGCCGAGATCAACGCGTATGCCGAACACCTGCGCGGCACCAGTGCGGCGGTCTTCTCGCGCTCGTCGAACCTGCGCGGACTGCTCGACACCGATCATCCGTTCGAGTACCTGGGCGGCATCTCGATGGCGGTCAAGCACCTCGACGGCCACAACCCGCAGCTCTACATCTCGAACATGCGCGATCCGCAGCGCGCGAAGCTGGAGACCGCCGCGAAGTTCCTCGCGACCGAGCTGCGCTCGGTCTACCAGCACCCGAGATGGGTCGCCGAAATGCAGAAGGAGGGCTATGCCGGCACGCTGCAGATGCTCAACGCGGTGAACAACTTCTGGGGCTGGCAGGTGATGGACCGCAACGTCGTGCGCGACGACCAGTGGCAGGAATTCCACGAGGTCTACGTGAAGGACCGCTACCGCCTCGGCATGCGCGAGTGGTTCGAGAAAGCGAACCCGACCGCGCTGGCGCAGATCGCCGAGCGCATGCTCGAGGCGATCCGCAAGGACTACTGGAAGGCCGACGAGCGCACGCGGCGCGAGCTGACGAGGATCTACGCCGAGCTCGCGAAGAAGCACGACGTCCATACGCCCAACGAGACGTTCCGTGCCTGGGTGGCTGCATCCGCGCGCGGCTTCGGCATG
>WBZO01003619.1_pt1 | contig 17751 bp, 13 predicted proteins | sample 5204261 | NCBI WGS metagenome assembly WBZO01 (sample SAMN12412400, study PRJNA552823) | activated sludge metagenome | isolation source: activated sludge from anammox sidestream of wastewater treatment plant... | place: USA: North Carolina | collected 2017-09
GACCTTGGCGGCCCGGACGGTCAGATCACCCTGATCATCAGCCCCATCGCGCCCAAGACCACCGAACCCGGTAACTTCACGCTGACGGCAGAAACGGTGGGGTAAGCGGGCGGCAGCGGGCCGTGAGCGCAACCTGAGCGAGGGCGCCTGTGGAGCCGGTGATCACGCTGTGGCGGGCGGGCGATGTGCCCGCGCTGTGGACGGACCTGATCGCGGCCCGCTTCGCCCGCGAATTTCACGGCCCGATGGCGCATACCGCGCCCGCTGAATGGCGGGTGCTGGTTACGGCGGGCGACGATCTGATCGGGCACGCAGGGATTCTGCGGCGCACGGCAACTGTGGCCGGGAGGCCGATCCGGCTGGGCGGGATCGGGGCCGTCATCATCGAGCCAGCCTGGCGCGGGCGCGGGCTGGGCGGGGCTGCTGTGCGCCGGGCCGGGGCCTTCCTGCAGGAAGAGACAGACGCCGCCTTCGGATACCTGCTCTGTGCAGAGCGCCGCGTTGCCTTCTACGCCAGCCTCGGCTGGCAGGAACAAACCGGGCCGGCAGTCTTCACCGACTGGCAGGGCCGGCGCACGCAGAATATTCTCAGCAGCATGGTCCTGCCGCTGCGCGGCCAGCCCTGGCCCCCCGGCGAAGTAGACCTGCGCGGCCTGCCGTGGTGAGGCGGGGCCTCGCTACCCTTCATCCAGTAGATAGCGGGCGATCAGGTGCGCGGAGTGCTTGAGCGCGTCGCGATGGGTGCGCTCGTACGAGTGTGAGGCGTCCACGCCCGGCCCGATCAGGCCAACGCGCGCCTCGCCCCCGGCTCGCCAGTAAGCCGTGCCATCCGAAGCGTAGTAGGGGTAGATATCCACCTTGAAGGGGATGCCGTGCGTGTCGGCCAGGCGGCGCAGCTTTTCGTTCATCAGGAAGTGGTAGGGGCCGCCGCTATCCTTGACGCAGATGGTCACGTGGAATTCGTCGGACGCCTGCCCGTCGCCGAGGGCGGCCATATCCACCGCCACCAGCTCATCCAGATCGGGCGGCCAGCCCGCCGCCCCTCCGTGCCCGGCTTCCTCGAACACGCTGATCATGATCACCGCATCCTGCGCCGGGCGGAGGCCCGCGTCCCGCAGGGCCAGCAGCGCCCCGTAAATGCAGGCGACGCTGGCTTTGTCATCCAGAAAGCGCGAACGGATGAAGCCGGTATCCACAACTTCGACGCGCGGATCGAGGAAGATGAAGTCGCCCACCTCAATGCCCAGATTGCGCGTCCCCTGCCCGTCTTCCACCGGCACGTCCAGGCGGATTTCCATCGTGTCCTCGTTACGTTCCGTCGTGTGCACCTTGCGGTTGACGTGCACGCCGGGGTTGACCGGGATGACAGAACCCCGGTAGCGGCGGTCATCGCGGGTGCGGACGGTGACGCCCTCGAACTCGATGCCGTTCCACATGATCCCGCCCAGGGCCGTGGCCTTCAGCCGCCCGTTCCCTTTGATCTCCTTGACCATCAGGCCGAGCGTGTCCACATGGGCGCTGAGGCCACGCGGCGCGTCGGAGGCGGCGCCGGCCAGCCGGGCCACCAGCATCCCCTTGCGCGTCTGCCACATCTTCAGATCGGGCATCTCCAGCGCGGCGAAGGCTTTCTCCACCAGGGCGATCGCCTCCTGGCTGTACCCGGTAGGGCTGGGCGTGTTGAGCAGCTCTACCAGAAAATCCACTACCGCATCCACATTGATTGATAGATCAGTCAAAACACTCTCTCCTGTAGGGCATGCCAGTCATGTTGATGAAGGGGCAGCATGTATGTTCGCTACGTATCCGGAGTATAACGGAGGCGTATCGGGCTGTCCATGCCGGGCGAAGAAGGGATGACGGGGCGATTCCATCTGCCCCTGTTCACGGGATATAACCCCGTAGCGGGCCGATCAGGGCGTCGCGATACTGCCGCGCTCCTGCCGGTGAATAGTGTAGCTGGCTGTCCGTGAATTCTTCCGGTTGAATTGCCTGCCACAGGTCAATGTAGTTCCAGTGGTACTCCTCTGCCGCTGCCGCCATCATATCCCGGTATTCATTATAGACTTCCCGGGCGGAGAAGAAGTTATAGTAGCCAGGATTAGCCTCCTCAAACGGGGTGATAAATATCGGCACATTGATCACCACCACTGGAACTCCGCCAGCGCGTTCGATGATGGCATTGATGATGGAAAAGCCTGCAGTATCAATATCCTCTACTACGCTGGAGATATCAAAGGTTTCCTCCCTTTCGATTTCCCTCTGAATATGCGCCAGATACCTCTGATCGATACCGGTTGCCCACCACATCACGCTGTAAAGCTGCAGCCTGAAAAGCTCGTTTAACACCTTTCGACTGCCCACGAGCGTTTGATGCAGCAGCGACTGTACAGTGGGCGGCTCAGCAGCTACCGGTATGTTCAACCCGTAAGTTTCATTCAACCGCTGCAAAGTTGCCGGATAGCCTGCTTGCACCGGCGCAATCTGATCGTGACGAAGCGAATAGAGCGCCACTGGCAACAGAATCAAATCAGGCTCATAACGCATGGCATAATCAAGAAACAGCAGGTCTTTTCCCAGCGACGGCTGTGGGTATCCCAGGTTATAGACATGCACACGCCTGCCATCTGTTGTTTTCAATTCCAGCGCGTTCAACTGCCCTGCCAGCGTCTCCTCCGGCCTGAGGAACCAGCCCCAGATCGCTGAATCCCCCAGGAGCAGCACCCGAAATTCGTCCGTCGCCTTTGGCGCAGCGATTTCATGCGCCGAAAACATAGCCTCAAGATTGGTTGTGGTCAGGTTGTAAGCCTGATCCGGATAATTGCTCATAGGCAGCCGTTCCCTGCCAGGAAAGAGCGCGTTATACAGCGACAGCCGGCCCAGCACTGGCAGCGGCTGCAGGATGAAAAACAGGACATTCAGAGCCAGAAAGAGCGCGAAGGCCTTCGCCAGCACACGTAGCACAGCCCTCACTTCCAGCCGGCGCTCGGCCGGGAGAACCGGCCTGCCGGGCTGACTCACCTTCCGGTACAGGATGTCCACGCCGCGCCAGGTAAGGTCCAGCCTGATCAGGCTGACTGCGGCCACCAGCAACAACCAGAATCGAAGATCGGCGAACAACGTCCCTACACCGGGCAGCGTAACAACTGCGTTGTCGGACAGGGTTACTTCCAGATGTGCCTGATCGTAACCGCACAGGGTGCGCTGCTCCCGCCCGGTTACCCCCTGAATGCCTCGCGAGCGCGTGACAAGGTAAGCCTCTTTAATGCCTTCAAGCTCCCATTCCACCGGGACGCACCCTTCTGAGAACGCCGTCCAGCGGCGCTCCGCCCGGAAGTACAGCGCGGTCTGGCCATACATTTGCTGCACTACAACAGGACCGGGATCAACCACAAAATGCGCCAGCAAAAGCAGGAGGCTGCCGCCCACCAGGGCAAAGACGATGCGCGCCAGCAGGACGGCCCTTCCCTGGCGTTGACGCCCGGCGTTGTACAGGATCACACCCGACAGCGCACAGGCAGTACCGAAAATCAGGAGAATCCAGAACTCTACCTGGTACACCACTATCGAAACTGGCAACGTGTAGATATGGCTGCTCCCGTCAGGAGCCACAACCCGGAACGTCGGGTAATACGCGCCGGCAGGACAGATCGAGGCGCTCCCCTCGCCCCCGATCCCCTCATGATCGAGGTAGATGGCGCTGATGCCCTCCGCCTCCCAGGTGACGGAGACGCACTGGCCGGGCAGCAGGACGCGGGCGCGCTCGGCTGTGAAAGCCACCCGCTGCCCGTCACGGCTGTCGGCAATCGCGAGGGATTCCGGTCTGAGGGCCATCCAGCCCAGCCAGGCCAGCAGTCCAGCGCCTGCCACAATCAGGGACAGACCCAGGAAACGCAACCCGTGCTGTTGCCTCATGGCTCACCACCCGATCCCGAACAATTTCAAGAATATCTCAATCCCCTGCCGCAGATCGGGCAGCACAAACCAGACCCAGCCCAGCATGACAAACTGGAACGTCAGAAACCATCCTCCAAGAGACCATATCAATCTGACTCGTGGGCGCTCCGGCAGACGGAGGTATACGCGCCGGGTGCGATCGCTCCATATCTTGTGCACGAACAGGCCCACGCCGTGCCATAGCCCCCACATCGCGAACGACCAGGTGACCCCATGCCACAACCCGATCACGAGCATCGTGATGACCTGAGCGACCAGCACAATACACCACAGCGGCAGTCGTACTTTACTTTTGAGCAGCAGGCGCGACAGGGGGAAATAGACATAGAACCTCACCCAGTTGCTCAAGGTCATATGCCAGGATTGCCAGAAAGAAGCCAGATTCGTCTTGAAATAGGGCCGGTCGAAGTTTTCGGGGAGTTTGATGCCTAACAGTTGGCCGGTGCCGATCGCGATATCCGTATACCCGCTGAAGTCAAAAAGCAGGCGAAACCCGTAAAGGTACAGCAGCGCCCAGGCGGCCAGCGGCGTTGTCACCTGTCCGGCAGTCAAAGGCCCCAGGGAAACCAGGGCAAGGCTGTCGGCAATCACAAACTTCTTGAGGACTCCCAGGATAATACGATTGGCCGGGGACATCCACCTGACCGCATCGATGCGCTCCTCCGGCAGGGCGCGATAATCCGCCACAAAACGTTCCGCCCGGTCAATAGGACCCGCGATCAGAGCGGGGAAAAACAGCACATACGTCAGCGTTTCCTGCAGCGCAAGCGCAGGCAGCCTTCCGGACTGCCGGTCCCGGAGCATATGCAGCCACCGGAATGCCATATAGGAGAAGCCCAGCCAGGCCAGATCGCCCGCCTGTCCGGCGGCGGGCCGTGTGCCCGTCAGGCGGTGTAGCTCGCCAGATACTGCCGTCACAAGCGGTTCCGTCTTGAGGACAACGAAGAGCAGGATGAAAAACGCGCTGCCGCCGGCCAGAAGCCATGACCGGTTGATCCCGATACGGACCGGCGCCAGCACGACGCCCGCCAGCACGATCAGCCCGATACCTGCCGAGACCGGATCGGGCGCTGCGCTCAACTCCGGGCGCAGGCCGGGCGCAACAGACCGGAGCAGCGCAACTGCCACAATCAACAACCCCACCAGACCGAGGGTCGTCCGGTCCTCCCGGGCCAGCGTGATCTCTGTGCGCGTGTACCACCAGACTCCGATGCTAAACACAATCGTCAGCGTAGGAAGCAAAAAATCGAGATAACGAATGTGGCTGGGCGGCGCGAGCCAGTAGAGGGCGGCAATACTCCCGACCAGAAGGGCAGTGCCACGCCAGCGAGCAGGCAACAGCCAGCGATAGAGGAAGGCGAAGATAACGCTGAAGCTGATGAAAAGAAGAGTCACCACGAGATGTGAAGGCTATCCAGTCGAAGAGCCTGCGATCGCCGCGCCGGACCCGTAATTCTATACGGAGGTCCTGCTGACCGGCTGAGTTCTACGCAAATCATCGGGGATTATACATCCGCGACCCGCCAGAATCACCTCTCGACAGTGCCCCGATCCCCGGTTATCCTGATGATAGGAGCGCCTCCTGTATACCCGGAACAGGAAGAACCAGATGACAACCTACGAGGAACATGTCCGCGGCCTGGACGACGAGATCGACCCGGAATTCTGGAAGATGCCGTTCGGGGTTGAGGTGGACTACGACAAGCTGCGGTTCCTGTATGTGCCGGACCATGTCAGCGCCTTCATCGCGTCGCAGGTTGCCCGCAAGGTATACCGTTACCAGATTGACAACATCTGCACCCGCGAGCAGATCACGCACGCCGTCATGGTCACGATGGGTGGGCTGCTGCCGGGCGTGCTGCTGCACGACCATCTGGCCTGGACGCTCAATAAGAACATCCCGCCGATTGCGTTCGGGACAATGGGCGTCCGCTACTACGCCGGGCCGGGCGAGCCGCTGGACCACCCGGAAATCCTGCACCCGCTGTCGATCGATGTGAAGAACATGGTGGTGGGTGTCGTGGAGGACCTGGTGGACCTGGGCGGGACGGCGCGGTTCGTGACGCAGTATCTGTATGAGGAGCGCGGCGCGCGGCGGGTCATCCTGATCGCGCCGTTCCTCAAGACCACAGCGGTGATGGATGAGATGGAGGTCATCTCCTATGGCCAGGTCCCCAAGGACACCTGGATCATCACCCCGCGGGAGAAGGTGGAGACGCTGATCAAGCGCGTGCCGCACTGGCGCGATAACGGGGCCACGCTGGCCGCCTGCGAGGCTAACCTGCGCCGCATCGGCTACCCGCAGTATCTGCTCGATATCTACCTGCGGGCCACCTACGAACGCGGCTGAAACGCGCTCAGATCAGTAATCCGCTGATCATCTGTGCCGTTCACGCCATCTCGCACCAGCGACGCGGCAGCCCTCCGCGCTATACTCAGGCCCGACAGACACGATAGCACCAGCCGCCGAGGCCGTATGTCCGACCCGCCTTCGCCCACCATCGGGATGCTCCACGAAGCGCCGCTGCACGCCGCCCTCAAGGCGTGGTACGCTGGCCCCGGCGACCAGATCGAGGCGCGCCTGGGCCGCTACGTGATCGACATCATCCGGGCGGACGGCCTGCTGGTGGAGATTCAGACGCGCAGCTTCGCCAGCATTCGGACGAAGATGCGGCGGCTGGTGGCGGAACGCCCGCTGCGGCTGGTCTACCCGGTGGCGGCGGAGAAGTGGATCGTGCGTCTGGCGGGCGGGGGGAGCCAGCCCCTCCGGCGCAAGTCTCCCCGGCGCGGCACGGCGGCCGATGTCTTCGCCGAGCTGGTCAGCTTCCCCGATCTGCTGACACTCCCCACATTTTCGCTGGAAGTGCTGCTCATCCGCGAGGAGGAGGTCCGCCGCCATGAGCGCGGGCGGGCCTGGCGGCGCGGCGGCTGGGTGACCGACCACCGTCACCTGCTGGAAGTCGTAGACCGCCGCCTGTTCCAGTCCCCGGCGGAGATGGCCGCCCTGCTGCCCCCCGGCCTGCCTGAGCCGTTCATCGCCGCCGATCTGGCCCGCCAGGGCGCGCTCACCCGCCGCCTGGCCGGGCAGATGGTCTACTGCCTGCGCGAGATGGGGGCAATCGCGGTGGTGGGCAAGCGCGGCAATGCCTTTCTGTATGCGGGGTCAAAGTTCGAGTGAAGCGGTGGAAACGATTTTGCGCGAAGCCTGTGCCCTGCTGGCCGGAGAACAGAAACGCCCGTTGGGCTGATTATGGACACGCTCACCGAATCGAAACTGTCTACCCATTAACAGCGCAGCATTCTGGAACTGGCCGGGCAGACGGTCTACTCCTGCGTGAGACGGGGACGAGCGGCAGCAACGCCTGTCTATGTATCCGCTGAGGTAAGATCGCTGTTCTGCCCTGCCGCTCAAAAGCCTCATAATCAATTAATCAGACTGCATTGGATCGCATCGCAGAATTGACTATAATGAAATTAAGATAATTGAATACCGCTGTGGTATTGTGCCCTTAGTTGGAAAGGTATCCTCGCTATGCGTGTAGAAACCCATGTCCGCACCCGTGATTACACCAGCAGCGACCCGGGCCAGTACCGCTACTGGTCCCCTTCGCAAACTTACGCCTGTGGCGACCAGCTCGCCCGTATGCTCCAGGAAGGGTGGGAGCTGGATGACGAAATCGGGGTAGAGAGGCTGTGGTTTGGCGACGCCCGCCATACCTGCCTGTACCATGTCACACTCTACCGGGGAGCTGAAGGGGCTGCCATGTCCGTGCTATGCAACCCGTTCAGCAGCGACATATTCCACGACGAGCGGCATAACTTCAAGCTCGTGGACCATTCACGCCAGACACGCGAGATCAGATTCCAGGTCATGCAGCGTTAGGCGTCGGGCGGCTGTTTCAGCAGTCTCTTATTCACCTGTGCCGCATGCTCCTCATGTCGGCCCGGCTTCTGGAGCCTTGCGTGCCAGCCTTTCCCGCAGGCGGCCCGGCAGCAGGGACATGAGCCGGGCCTGTTCGACCGGGTCCAGCGGGCGCAACACGATAAGCCCGCCCAGGTAAGCCGCGCCCCCCGCCGCCAGCGCCACTGCTCCGCTGGCATTCCACAGCGCCGCCATCGCCAGCAGCATGATGCCCCCCGCCGCTGTTGGCCGCCATAACATACCTGCCAGAGCGATCGATTGTGGGGCGGCGGCGTCCGACAGCCGGTTCCGCAGGGTGTTGTTCATGATGCGCAGGAAGAACGCCAGCAGCAGACTCTCGCTCAGGATGTGGATGAACGCCGCCGCCCGGTAGCTGAACGCTGGCAGGAAGATCAGGTTGGCGGCGATATTGAAGATCACGGCCAGGGCGAAGACCCACGTCAGCGTGCGCTGGCGGTCCAGCGCGATCAGGGCGTACTGGGTGACGCTGTTGATCCAGCCGAAGGGGATGCTCCAGACCATGATCTGGAGGGCGATCGCGCTGTCCGGCAGGAATTCCCGCCCGCCCAGGACGAGGATCAGGGCCGGGGCCAGGAAGGTGGTTGCCACGGCCACCGGCAGCGCCGTCATATACAGCAGCTTGATCGAGAACCGGTATGTCCGCACCAGGGCCGGGACATCTTCGCTGGCCTGCCGGCTCATCACCGGCAGCAGCGCCGCCGAGAGAAAAGCCGGGATCACCTGCAGGGCGTCCAGCCACTTGTACGCCACGCTGTACCAGCCGACAGCGGTGACGCCGTTGATCGCCTCCATCAGGATCACGTCAATCTTGTAAAAGACCGTCGCCAGCAGGTGATTGATCATCAGCGGCCAGCAGGCGATCAGCATCCGCCACATGAGGGACCGGTCCACGTCGCGCCCGGTGACGCCCTGCCCGGCCAGCAGCGGGCGGGCCAGCCACAGCATAACCGCCAGCACGATCACGTTGGTGATAATGCTCACCCCGGCCAGCCCGATCACGCCCCCGCCCAGCAGCAGCGCCGCCAGCCCCAGCACCGCCTTGGAGATCGTGCCGATGGTGGCTATGCCGGCGGGATATTCAGCCTTCTCAAAGGCGTAAAACAGGGCGCTGAGGCCGGTACTCAGGCTGTTAGGCAGCAGGCCGATATAGAGCACGACAATGGCGACGACGGCCGTCAGCTCCAGCGGCGGGGCGATTGTCGTCTGGCGGAGGTACAGAAAGCCCGCCAGCAGGGGGATGCCGGCGATGCCCAGCCCGATCCGCAGCAGACTGGTGTTGAACAGGTAGTGCCCGGCCAGATCGTGCCGCCGCGAAACCTCCCGAATCAGGTAGGTGTTGAGGCCGAAGTTGGTCAGGATATCGAACCAGCCGAAGACCACGACTGCGTAGTAGTAGATGCCCGCGTTCTCCGGCCCCAGCACGCGCAGCATGACAAAGGCGAAGGCGAAGTCGATGCCTTTGTTGAACAGGTTCATCACGATCGGCATCAGGCTGTTCTTGGCCACCCGGTGTATCTCGGCGTTCTCCCCTTCTGGCGGGCGATAGTAGCGCCGCCAGACCCACACCCCGGCCCCGAACAGGAGGATCACCGCCGCCATGAAGGTCAGGAACAGCCCCATCTGCACGCTTTGCGGGCTGTAGCGGAAGCGCACCGTCCAGGTATCGGAGAGCGCGACCTCTGCCTCCTGCCCGGCATAGGCTTCCGCCAGCGCCGCCGGGTCGATCTGCACGGCGCGGAAGTTGCCATTGGCGGTCCTGACCGGGATCTCGCGCTCGGCAGAGTCAGCGGCGCCTGCCGGGCGGATGAAGGCCCGCCAGCCGTCGAACATGCTGTCGGCCAGCACCAGCCAGGACGGCTCAATCACGGTGGCGTCCACCGTCACTTGCAGGGTGCGGTGTTCGGTGATTGGCTGTGGCTGGAGGGCGGCATCCGGCAGTGTCTCCGGAGCGCTGGACAGGCGTTCCGGGTCATAGATCATGACGGCCTGGCGCGGGTCTGCCTGCCGGGCCAGCGCGGCGAATGCCTCCGGGCTGTCGTAATAGAGGGTCGTCCGCACCGGCAGGGTGTAGGCACGGGGCATGACATGGCTGTTCTCGTAGACGGCGACCGCTTCATCCCGGTAGACTCGCTCCCAGCCGGGATTCTCCACCGGCGTCTCGCTGATCAGGTAGCGCACGTTCAGCGCGTCGAGCAGCGGCGAGTCGAGCGCCCCCGGCTGGTCTGTCGTCAGCGGGGCGACGCGGTTGTACTCAAGCTGAAACTGCGGCGCGATCAGGGCCATATAGTCGGTGTACTGGCGGGGGATGATGCTGTCGTAGCCGCGCACGTCCTCCAGATCGAACAGCCAGGGGATATTGGCGTTGGCCGTGTTGGCCCCCGGCTCCTCGTAGGTCGTGATGCGGAACGGCCCCTCTTCGGCGTAACGGTCCCGGAGCCACGCTATGGCCGGCGGCGTGAAGTCCAGCAGCGCCGGGTCTGCCGCCGGGTTGAAGCCGGCTGTGGCGATCATCAGGTCGAGCGCGGTCACAGCTACCGCCAGAACCTGCCACAGCGGGACGCCCCCCAGCCGCCGCGGTCGCCGGGCGAGCAGGAAGGTCGCGCCGGTCCCGATCAGGACCAGGCCCAGGATCAGGACGTTGACAAATTCGTAGCTGTAAAACATGCGGGCGTCGGCGAAGGCCGTCTCCGCCAGCGCCAGCGCTCGCAGCGCCCGGTCGATCAGCGGCTCAATCTGCGGGTAGAGCGCGAAGCTCAGGCCCAGCCCGGCCAGCGTCAGCAGCCCGGCCCCGAAGAACGCCCGGCCAAACCACCCCGCCGCCCGCCAGGCCAGCGGCGGCGGCGCCTCGCCCCCGCGTGAAGCGAAGCGCGCTTCCCACAGGCGGGCCAGCGCGTCCGCGCCGAAGCCGGCCAGCGTCGCGACAGCCAGAGTGACGGCGAACATCCAGCGGAAGGGGGAGTGAAGCTGGTTGATGCCCGGCAGCAGGGTGTACAGGAGGCCGTAAGTCGGCAGGCCAAAGACGAAGGTCAGGGCGATCGCGCCCATGATGGCAAAGATGCTTCGGTAAGGGCGGCCCGGCTCGCCCCGGCTCTTCCCGGCGCTGACCAGGCCAAAGATCGCCAGCGCCGCCGGCAGGATACCCAGATACTGCGCCCCTTCTACGTAATTCTTGATCTCCCAGTAGATCGTGTTGATCGGCTGTCCGAGGGCGTTGATCGTGGCCGGGACAGTCTGGCCGCTGAACACATCAAAATAGCTGTGGTGGGCCGGGCTGCCGAAGAAGTTGGGCATGGCGAAGGCGATCAGCCGCCGGAGCGGGTACGCCCAGCCCAGGACCTGCTCCAGCGTGGCGGAGCCAGCGCGAAAGTTATGCCCGACCAGCTCATACAGCGGCACGAACTGCCCCGCGCCCAGCAGCAGGCCGATGGCGACCATCGCCAGCAGCCACGCACCGCGCCCGACCAGCCAGGCGAGGGCGCCGCCCGCCTGCCGGATCGCCCACCCCCCGGCCAGCAGGCGCGCCGCCGCGTAGAAGCCCATTAGCAGCAGGGTGTAGTAGGTGATCTCGATATGTCCGGCGTAGATCACCAGCCCCAGCGTCACCGCGCCGCCCGCCGCCCACGGCAGGGTGGCCGGATGGCCCCGGAGCGGCCGGGCGCGGATAGTGAACTCCACCATCAGGATGAGCAGGGGCAGCCAGGCCGCCGCGCTCTGGATCATGGGGAAGACCGTCTGGGCCAGGAAGAATGCGCTGAGCTGCCAGCTCACCGCCGCCAGCAACGCCCCGATCCGCCGCTGGCCCAGCCCGCGCCCCAGCGCCAGCATACACAACCCGGCCAGCCAGAGCTGGATTACAGCGTACCAGCCGTAAGACGACGACGGGGGGAGGACGTAATGCAGGGCGCTCAGCGGGTAGAGGGCGCTGTGCTGGCCCGCCGCCAGGAAAGGCACGCCGCCGAACAGGTACGGGTTCCAGAGCGGCAGTTCTCCTCCGGCCAGCCGCTCGCGGATGAACTGCTTCCAGGCGTAGTTCTCCAGCACCAGATCGGAGAGCAGGCTGTTGTGCGGCACATCCGGCGCGCCGACAACGGCGCGGTAAGCGGCGAACGGCTGCCACTGGTACAGGTTATCGGCGGGGATCAGGGTGCGGTCGCCCAGCGTGACCGGCGCGAAGAAGATCAGCGGCAGCAGGAACAGCAGCAGAACCATGAACAGATCGGGGACAACCTTTTGCCGCACAGCACGCCTCTTCTCCCACCGCCACACGCTTGAAGCGGCGGGATTATACCGTATTCCGCCGGCTGGCGTTGTGATGGCCCGGCGCCCGGCGCGGATATTCCCCATAGCCAGCCGGCGAGGCGAAAAGAAGCGCCCGAAGATCAGCGGGGGGGCACGGCGAAACATGCGAGCCATCAGGGCGGTTGCTGGCGTCGCCCCGCGGACGAAGCTGCGTCAATCGACGCCCTGGATCAGGCTGCGCGCCAGGCTTTCGCCACGCATACAGCCCCGATGAAACGCGCCTGAGGCCCGCGTTCCGCGGTCCGCGGTCCGCGTCTTGACTCTGCCGGGGCGAATGGTAGAATCGAAAGCTGTCGGAGAGATGTCCCTATAGCTCAGTGGATAGAGCGTTGCCCTCCGGAGGCAGAGGCCCAGGTTCGAGTCCTGGTAGGGACGCAGCACAGCCGCCCGCGGGCGGCTGTTTGTATTTCACCCGCCGGTGTAGATACGCCGCAGGCGGGGCAGCAGAGCGGTCGTGATGTGGTAGTTGATCGTATGGGCGCGTTCGGCCAGCTCCTCCGCTGTGATGCGCGCGCCGCCCTGCTCGCCCAGCAGGATGACCTCATCATCAAGATGGACGGGGCCAACTTCCGAAATATCGACGACGAACTGGTCCATCGCCACCCGGCCCACGTTGGGCGCCCGCCGCCCGTTGATCAGCACGTCCACCTGGCCGGTCAGGAAGCGCGGGTAGCCGTCGCCGTAGCCGACCGGGATCAGGGCCACCGGCGTCGGGCGCGGCGTGATGTAGGTGCGGTCGTAGCCGATACTGGCCCCGGCGGGCAGGGTGCGCACGCGGGCTACATGGCTGCGGATTGTCAGCGCCGGGCGCAGGGTGACGCGCCGGCTGACCTGCGGCGAGGGATACATGCCGTAGATCGCCAGCCCGGGCCGGACGGCAGCCAGGGCCATTTCCGGCAGGTCCAGCGCGGCCCCGCTGTTGGCGACGTGCGGCAGGGGGATGTCATGCCCGGCGGCGCGGGCTGCCTCCAGCAGGCCGGTGAATACGGCGAACTGCTCCCGCACGTAAGTTTTATCGGCAGAATCGGATGTGGCGAAATGCGTGAACATGCCCTCCACGCGCAACCCCGGCAGCCCGGCGACCCAGTCCAGGAATGCGGCCACCTCCCCTGGCAGCAGGCCGAAGCGCCCCATCCCCGTATCTACTTTGACGTGTACGGCGATCGTCCGGTCCCGGGCGGCTGCCTGCGCGGCGAGCGCAGCAGCGGCTTCCGGATCGCCGACGGCGGGCGTCAGGTCATGCGCCACGACGGCGGCGGCTTCCCCCGGCGGGCAGTAGCCCAGGATCAGGATCGGCCCGGCGATGCCCGCCTGACGGAGCTGCACGCCTTCCATCACGCGGTTGACAGCCAGCCGGGCCGCGCCGGCGGCCAGCGCCGTCCGGGCGACCGGCTCCATGCCGTGGCCGTAAGCGTTGGCTTTGACGACAGCGATGACGGCCGCGCGCGATCCGACGTGCGCCCTGATGGCGCGGATATTCGCGGCAATCGCGCCCAGATCGATCTCGGCACAGGACAGGACGGCGGCCCCATCGGGTGAGCCGGCTGAAGCGGACATAACGATCCTTCCCTTTCTGGCGGGATCAGCGCCGGGCCGATCATACCACAGGCCGCGGCGGGCGGGGTGCAGCAAGACTTTATTGATCTGTTTTTAGCAAGCTAACGCAGACTAAGTGTGGCGCGATCAGGAGGGCTGTAGGCAGGTCGCTTTTTGTGTAATTTGGCCTAATCCGGTTGACCGCGGCGGGCGATCGGCCTTACACTGAAGGCACAAGGGTTCTGAAAAACCGGGAGGAAACAGTAAAGCCAGGGAACGAAGCCTGAAAGTGTACTGAAGCTGGTGGCCGAAAGCAACAAGCATTTGTTGAAAACGGCGGTGGGATGGGGATGAGGCATATCTCCGTCCGCGAGCGAGCGGTCAAGACCCAATCGTGTTAAGGTCAATCGGGAACCAGCGTAGGAAGTCACCCGCTAAAGCGGCTGATCAGTAGGGCTTCAGAGAAACGGCTTTACCGGTGGACCGGATGGATCAGGGCCCTTGTGATTCCCGCCTCCGCGCAATCGCGGGGGCGTTTTTTTGTCCCGCGCCCGTGATCGTCTACAATGGAGAGCCTGAATCAGGCTTCTCCGGCCCGCGATGATCATAATCAGGGCCGCTTGCGCACTCCATCCGCCAGAATCGAAGATCATTCATGACTCGTATCATCGCCGTTGTGGCCGCCTACATCGCCGCCCAGATGCTCTCCGATATCATGAGCCTCCGGATCGTCGTCGTAGCCGGCCTGTTCGTAGACGCCGGGACCTTCCTCTACCCGATCACGTTCACCCTGCGCGATCTGGCTCATAAGACGCTCGGCAAGCACAACACCCGCGCCCTGATCTTCGCCGCCGCCATCATCAACGTGGTGATGGCCGCTGCCTTCTGGTTCGCCGCCGCCCTCCCTACCGCCCCCTCGATGATCGATCCGACCTCTCCGGACTTCGCGCCTTCGACAGCATTCTTTGGCGAGGTGCTCAGCCCGGTATTCCGCATCGTGGCTGCCTCTATCCTGGCCGAGCTGGTCGCCGAGCTGGTCGATACGGAGGTCTACCACCTGTGGGTGACGCGGGTGACGACGCGTTACCAGTGGTCGCGGGTGCTGGTCAGCAACGCCATCAGCGTGCCGCTGGACAGCATCATTTTCGCTGTTGCGGCTTTCGGCGGCGCTCTACCCTGGGCAGTGGTACTGGATATCATCATCGCCAATATCGCCATCAAGCTCCTGACAACGCTGGCCAGCCTGTGGCTGATCTACCTGGTTCCGGAGGGCAGGCCGGTCACCTTTGATCCCGCCGAGGATCAGTGAGTGCCCTTGCCAACACCAGTTCAGAACCTGCTATACTGGGGGATAATCTGGTGGAAATGGAGAGGGTAGCCGTGCTCAAACAACTCCTGCACCGAATCGTATCCCATTCGGTTGTCTATGATCGCGTTCAGGAGCTGGTCGGTATGAGGCAGGTGTATCGGCGAATTGCCGATCTTGTCGGCGATCTGGATCAGGATGCCGTCGTGCTCGATATCGGCGGGGGGACCGGCCTGTCCAGAGCCTGGCTGAACCTGCCGCCCCAATACCTGTATCTTGATATTGATCGGGATAAACTGGCGACATTTAACAGAGAATATGGGATCGGCAACGCGATTCAGGCCGACGGTAGCCATCTTCCCATCAAAGACGGGGCAGTCGATCTGGCCCTGTGCGTGAATGTCTCACACCACCTGACCGATGACGTATTGACCAGCCTGGTTCGTGAAACGATGCGCGCGTTGAAGAATAACGGCCGATTTGTGTTCGTCGATGCCGTATGGGACCCTTTCCGCACGGTCAGTAAAATGCTCTGGCATTACGATCGAGGCAGCACCCCTCATACGACCGAGGCGTTCCACGCGCTCTTTACACAGGAAGCTGTGCTGCGGTCGTGGGAGGTTCTGCCAATCTATCATCACTACCTGATCGCGGTTCTTGCCCGGCAAAACGGCGGTGGCGTGACATAATTACGGTTCGCGGCGAACAGGATAGGTTGGAACAAGACAGGCAATCAATGTCCCTGACAGCCTTTCTCCCCGCCGGGATTTCAGTCGTGATCCCGGTCTACAACAGCGCAGGCAGCCTGGAGCCGCTGCTGGTCCGGCTGGCCGATGTCCTGCCCGGCCTGGCCCCGTGCTACGAAGCGATCCTGGTCAATGACGGCAGCCGCGACGCGAGCTGGGCCGTTATTGAACGGCTGGCCGCGCAACACGCCTGGATGCGCGGGGTGGACCTGATGCGCAACTACGGCCAGCATAATGCGCTGCTGTGCGGCATCCGTCTGGCGCGCTACGCCACCCTGATCACAATGGATGACGATCTCCAGCACCCGCCGGAGGAACTCCCCCGGCTGCTGGAGGCGCTGGAAAGCGGCGGCTATGACGTGGTTTACGGCACGCCGCAGCACGAGCAGCACGGTCTGTGGCGCGATCTGGCCTCGCAGATGACGAAGCTCGTCCTGCAGGCCGCGATGGGCGCGGAGGTAGCCCGCCAGATCAGCGCATTCCGCGTCTTCCGGACGGAGCTGCGGCGCGCTTTCGCCGACTATAACAGCCCATTTGTGTCGATCGACGTGCTGCTGACATGGGGCACCACCCGGTTCGCGGCCATCCCTGTCCGGCATGACCCGCGCACAATCGGAGCCTCCAACTACACCCTGCGCAAGCTGATCCGCCACGCCTTCAACATGATGACCGGCTTCAGCACCCTCCCCCTTCAGATCGCCAGCCTGCTCGGCTTCGCTTTTACGCTGTTCGGGCTGGTTATCCTGATCTATGTGGTCGGGCACGCCCTGATCAACGGGATTGTGGTGCCCGGTTTCGCCTTCACCGCCTCGCTCATCGCCATCTTCTCCGGGGCGCAGCTTCTGGCGCTGGGCATTATCGGGGAGTATCTTGCCCGCATGTACTCGCGAACGATGGGCCGCCCTTCCAGCGTGATCCGTCAGACGCAGGGTTTCGAAGTGGAGACGGACGACCGATGAACGCAGAGGTGCGCATCCCTTTCCTGTATGAGGAACGCTTCGGCATTCGCATCGCACTGGCTGATAATGTCCGGTCCGGGACACTGCCGGATATCCTGGAGGCCTGCCGGGCGGACGATGTTCGGATGCTGATCGGGCGCTGCCCGGTTGAGGACATATCCGCTGCTCACGCTATGGAGCAGGCCGGCTTCCTGCTGATGGACACGCTGCTCTACTTCCGCCGCCGGCTGGACCTGCCCCTCCCCCCGGGAGGAGATATCCCCCTGCGACTGGCTGGCCCGGAAGATGCCCCCACAGTGGAGGCGCTGGCCGCGGCGGTGTTCGCTGGCTACAGCGGCGGTCACTTTCACGCCGACGAGCGGCTGGACCGCGCCGCCTGTGATGCGGTGTACACCTCATGGGCGGCGAGCGCCGTGCTCTCACCCGACCCGGCGGATGCTGTGTTGCTGGCGGAAGCAGAAGGTGCGGCGGTTGGTTTCCTCACACTCCGGCGGCTCAGCCCGGAAGAAGGCGAAGGCCCGCTGATTGGCGTGGCTTCGGCATGGCGGGGGCGCGGCATCGCTCGCGCGCTGATGATCGGCGGGCTGGGCTGGCTGCGGGCGGCAGGCACAGCGCGGATGCTGATGTCCACCCATGTCAGCAATACGCGCTCGCAACGGGTGTGGGCGCGGCTCGGCTTTGAGCCTGACCACGCCTTTTACACCTTTCACAAATGGTTTGCCTGAAAGGCGGAGCAGTCGAAATGCGCTACACGACGAAGGAGGCACGGCGCTGAAGATATGTCCGGGCTGTCACCAGCCATTCGAGGCGCAAGACTGGCGCTGCCCCCACTGCGGCGCTGAGCCGGCCTGGCGGGATGGATTCATCGCGTTCGCCCCGGAGCTGGCCAACGATAACGCCCATTACCCGCCCGATTTCTTTCCGACGCTGGCCGGGCTGGAAGCGGGCAACTTCTGGTTTCAGGCCCGCAACCGGCTGTTGATCTGGGCCTTCGGGCGTTACTTCCCG
>WBZO01003620.1_pt1 | contig 17740 bp, 15 predicted proteins | sample 5204261 | NCBI WGS metagenome assembly WBZO01 (sample SAMN12412400, study PRJNA552823) | activated sludge metagenome | isolation source: activated sludge from anammox sidestream of wastewater treatment plant... | place: USA: North Carolina | collected 2017-09
CTTCTTGCATGAGCAATGTGCTCATGTGGGTTTCACTACAGTACTTGAAAAGAATTGCATATTTGCTTCTTAGCAATAGTCGTCTCCGTTCGTTCGTCCTCTGTGCGCTCTGCGCCTCTGCGGTTTTATTCCCGTACACCACAGTGTACTGCCTCATGCTTCCCCCGCTCCGAATTAACCGCAGAGCCGCTCAATCATCTTCTCCCCATGTCCCTCTCCAATGTCCGTCGTCCTCTGTGCCTCTGCGCCTCTGTGGTTGGGTCAGTGCATCGCGGTTCACCACTGCGAAAAGATACAGAAAAATTTTCGATTCCAGTTTACCCATACAGAATTGGCTCTCCTTCCCCTTCCCGGCCTTGGCCCCGCTCATCCATCCTCCGCCCATGCAAAAACCTCAAAATCGTTTTATACCTTCGCTTCCGACCTTCATCCAATGCTCCTCTTCGCCCATGTGGGCCTGGCCCTGGCCACCGCTCGCCTCTATAGCCGGCTGGACCTATTATCTCTCGCCCTGGGGTCCATTCTCCCAGATATCATAGACAAGCCTTTGGGCCTGCTAGTATTCGGGACACCGAACATGGGAAGGACATTCGCCCATACCCTTCTCTTCCTGCTCATCTTAGGAGCGATCTCCCTCCGCCTGCGAGACATCAGATTGGCCTCCCTCACCTGGGGGGTTTTTATCCATCTCATCCTGGACTCCATGTGGAGCTCTCCAGTCATCCTCCTCTGGCCTCTGCTGGGAGGATTTCCCCCAGCTCCATACCTGGATACATTAAGCTACCTGCAGATCCTTCTCTCGGGCCTTGAAGAGCCGGAGATCCTCATCCCGGAGCTGCTCGGCCTGGGCTACATCCTCGTCTTAGTATATCTCAAGAGGGGCTTGATCTGGGCAGAAATCAAGAGGCTTTTGCGCAGGCAGGGGAAGGGCACTGGCACCGGCTCCGCCTAGATCGGTACCCTTGGCAGCAGCCGGCTCTTCGCTGAATTATGGGGGTGAGTTCAGACAGAGAATATGGCCTCTGTTCCTCTGCGATTCTATTCCCCGATGCCACCGGGCACTGCCTCATGCTTCCCCAGCTCCAGATTAACCGCAGAGCCGCTCAATTCCCCTCAAAGGACCGTAGTCCTCTGTGCGCTCTGCGCCTCTGCGGTTTTATTTTTATAGGAATACCCTGATGCTTGCATCGGGGATAAAGGGCATCCGTGTCCAACTTGGGATTGAATCAGATCCGAGTAGTACTATCTTTATGCGGCGACGCCTCGGATGCCCCGTCTGCTTGCAGCGGGGTGCGTCGCCGCCGTTTCACTCTCGTAAACCACCGGATACTGCCTCATGCTTCCCCAGCTCCAAATTGAACGCGGAGTTCGCAGAGACGCTCAATCCTCTTTTCTCCCTGGACACCTCAAAGGACCGTTGTCCTCTGTGCGCTCTGCGACTCTGTGGTTTTATTCTCGTAAACCACCGGGTACTGCCTCATGCTTCCCCAGCTCCAAATTGAACGCGGAGTTCGCAGAGACGCTCAATCCTCTTTTCTCCCTGGACACCTCAAAGGCCGTCGTCCTCTGTGCGCTCTGCGACTCTGTGGTTTTATTCCCGTAAACCGCCAGGGTTGGTTTCTCAGCTACGATTATTAACCGCAGAGACGCAGAGTTCGCAGAGACGTGAAATTCATCTTTATTACAGTACTTGAAAAGAATTGCATATTTGCTTCTTAGCAATAGTCGTCTCCGTTCGTTCGTCCTCTGTGCGCTCTGCGACTCTGCGGTTTTATTCCCGTAAACCACCGATTACTGCCTCATTCTTCCCCAACTCCAAAATTAACCGCAGAGCCGCAGAATTCGCAGAGCTGCTCAATCCTCTTCTCTCCCTGCCCCCTTTCAAGGATCCGTCGTCCTCTGTGCCTCTGTGGTTCTTTTCCCCTATTCCCGGCAGCATCCTGTAATGCGCGAAAATTTTAAAATGATTTATCATAAGTAATATAATTAAGAAACATTTTTATGCATGCAGCCCGATTGCGAAAGGGAGGGCTTGAGGCTCTTTGGGGGAACTATATGCGGGCACGCAGGAGCAAAGATCAGATCATAGTGGAGATCCTGAACATATGCGAAAAAGGGGAAAATCTCACCAATATCGTCTATCGAAGCAGTATCAGTTTTGCTTCCATCAAGGCATATCTCGCTGTGCTCATGAAAAACGATCTTCTGATATACCAGGATGGCTCTCCGCGAATCTATAAAACAACGCCAAAGGGCCTGGCAATGAGAGATCGCCTGGAAGGGCTACATAAGCTGATGGAAGGCCTGAAGATATAGAGGGAGCAAGAAGGATCCACGAGGCCTGAGCCGATGATGATTCAACTATCCTGCGGACGAATTCTCTTCCAATTATCCTCCTCTGATGCGTTTATCCTCCCGCGAGGATCTTATGCAAAAATTCCTGTAACATATCCGCCAGCATCATTCGTTAGTGCAAGGCTGCTTGATAGGCATAACTGCCCCAGTGCCTCCTCTTTCAAAAGCTCTTTTTTGGCTATAGTTCTCCCCTCTACAAGGGATATCTATAAATACTCATCTTGACATGTTATCTATAGTTGATACCCAGTATTGATGTAGGATACTCAGGGCAGAACCAAAAGGAGAGATGTAATATATGCTTTCGTCGATGATGAGTACGGTCAGTAGCACCATGAGCGCAACAGCCAGCGCCACCAGCACAATGAGCACAACCTCGGCAGTCAGTACATTTGCCACGGTGGGTGTCGCGGATATCAGCGTTGTGAGCGTCATATGTCTCATCGCTCTCCTAAGCGCCTCTGAGATACTCTCTGCCTCATCCTGCTGGCACAGGCGCCTTTCAACGGTGCTCAACATCGCCATAGTTCCCATGGTCTTAACATTCTTCTTAATTGTGGGCTACAAGGTAGTAGAGGTTATCGGCAGCTAGATAAGCCCTGCTGCTGCATACAATCTCTCTTTTATAGCACCTTTTGTAGCTCTTCATAGCAGTCTATTCATTCTATTGCATATAGCGTTTTTAGCGAGGAGCCTAAATTCCAGGTCCAAATTACCTTCCTGCTTGAAATGAATAGCGTATTTGCTTCCGGGATAGTCGTCTCCGTTCGTTCGTCCTCTGTGCGCTCTGTGTCTCTGTGGTTCTATTCCCATAAACCACCTGGATTGATTTTTCAGCCACGATTATTAACCACTGAGGCACAGAGTTCGCAGAGACGCTCAGCCTTCCTTTCCATCCAACCTAAGAAAGCTCCCAATTGCTTCCGGGATAGTCGTCTCCGTTCGTTCGTCCTCTGTGCGCTCTGTGTCTCTGTGGTTCTATTCCCATAAACCACCTGGATTGATTTCTAAGCCACGATTATTAACCACTGAGGCACAGAGTTCGCAGAGACGCTCAGCCTTCCTTTCCATCCAACCTAAGAAATCCCACCCAATTGCTTCCGGGATAGTCGTCTCCGTTCGTTCGTCCTCTGTGCGCTCTGCGACTCTGTGGTTTTATTCCCGTAAACCGCCAGGATTGATTTCTCAGCTACGATTATTAACCACTGAGGCACAGAGTTCACAGAGACGCTCAATCCTCTTTTCTCCCTGAACCATTCAAGTCGCGATACGCTCTTTTATCCTATCCAGAGCATAAGCGTAAAAGAAGAACAGGAATAGCGGGCCTATGATCAAATACGGCAGGATCCCCGGTTTGAGGGGAGCGATGAGGAACAGCGCTATATTGGTGACCCCGTGGGCCAGGGAGACAATAGGCAGGCTCTTGGATAGCCAGAAGAGCACCCCGAAAGCCAGCCCCGCCAGGCTAACGTAGAGGAGCTCCAGTGTCAGGTGATAGCCGCTATGCATGAACCCGAATATCACACTGGCCAAGACCAGCCCCCCAATCAGACCGATCCTCTCCTGGAGCACAGTCTGCAAAGACGACCGAAATACGAACTCCTCCACAATACCCACAAAGAAGATCATGGTCAGGGCTAAAATGAGCATTTGCTGGAGATCATTGTCCACCACCAGCATTTGAGGCTTGATCACCATATACTCCCCCCACCCCAAAGCCAGTCCCATGGATATGGAGACTGGCAGAAAGAACCAGAACCGCTCAAAGGTCAATCCCGCCTCCTCTGCGGTTATGAATCTCTCTTTCAAGATCATATACATGGGAATGAACATGGGCGCATAAACCAGCACATAGGAGTAGAGGGTCAGGTGGAAGAAGACGGGCATCGCGACATTCAAAAGGCGGAACAGTGGCAAGAGCATTAGGGCTGGATAGGTCCGGTTATTGACGAATATCGTTGATAGGCTTAAAAAAACCAGGTTCAGCGCATGAATGGGCATCGCTGCTTCAGGCTTGCCGTAGAAGATCAGAATCTCGGCCAACAGTATCAAAAATACGGGAATCAGCAGGTCGAGATAGTACCTCTTCGCATTCAGCGCCTTCATATAATTGCCATGTTCTCATCAAAGATTTAATAGATTCCCTCGAACCTTACTGTACCAAAAAATCAGCATACTTTAGCCCTGACTTGGACAGATATAATGCGAAGGATGTAAATAATTTGCGGCCCTGATGATATAGTATGACCCTTGTCTCCCTCTCTTTTGAGGTCCACCAGCCAATCCGTCTGAAGAAGAATTTCTTCTGGGACGGCTACATGAACCGGCAGGTGGTACCTGATTTATGGAAATACTACTTCGATGACCCAGAGAATCAGAGGATCTTCGAGCGGGTATCCGACAAATGCTACCTGCCCGCCAACCGGGCCATCCTGGAGGGGATAAAAAAGCTCCAGGGATCGTCCAGATCCTTCAAGGTCTCCTACAGCTTCTCAGGCGTCTTCCTGGAGGAATGCCAAAGGTACCGCCCGGATGTGCTCGACTCCTTTGTCGACCTGGTCCAGACTGGAATGGTGGAGGTGCTGGATCAGACCTACTATCACAGCCTGGCCAGCCTCTACGACGATTCCCAGGAGTACATCGAGCAGATCAAGATGCACCGGGAGCTGATCTGGGACATCTTCGCCCTCCGGCCTACGACCTTTGAGAACACCGAGCTGATCTACAGCGACAAAATCGCCCAAATCGCCGACCGGATGGGCTATAAGGCCATATTCACCGAAGGGGTGGTAGCAGATCCCAACTACGTCTACCGCCCGCCAAACACCAAGATCGCTCTGCTCTTGCGTAACTACCAGCTCACCGATGACATCGGCTTTCGCTTCTCCTCCCATAATTGGGAAGAGTACCCCCTCACCGCAGACAAATACGCCTCCTGGCTGGCGAGGACCCCAGGCAAGTGCATAAACATCTTCTGCGACTACGAGACCTTCGGCGAGCACCAGTGGATCGATACCGGGATCTTCGACTTCATCCGCAGCCTGCCAAACCAGGTCCTCCGCTACGAGAACCTTCAGTTCGCCACCCCCTGCGAGGTAGCCGGCACAATTCCCCCGGAAAGAGAGCTATCGATAGAGAGCTTCGTCTCCTGGGCAGACCTGGAGAGAAACACCAGCTGCTGGCTGGGAAACGCCCTTCAGCATGCCTGCTTCATCCAGCAGAAGAGGCTCCAGGCGCCGGCTAAGGAGAGCCGCGACCCCGACCTCCTGGCCATCTGGAGGACTCTGGGCCTCTCCGACCACCTCTACTATATATTCACCCACGGCGGAGGGCCGGCCGAGGTGCACAACTACTTCAGCCCCTACGGCTCCCCCTATGATGCCGCTGTAACCTACTTTGCCGTCTTATCCGACTTTCACTGCCGCCTGAAGGGAAAGACCCATCTGGCCGATTCCCCATTCCGGTTTGCCACCGGAATAGACCAGTTCACAGGCGACTCCGCCTGGACACTGATGGGCCTGGAGGCCATCCTGGACAAAATCCCTCTCTCCTCTTTGGAGTACCATAATGCCAACGGCGATTATGCCCTCTGGGCGGAGAAGAGCCTGGGCGACAGCGCCCTGGCGGAAAAGCTGGCCGGATTGCAGAAGCTCAAGGGGGAAAGGCTGAGAAAGGGACTTCTCCGGGCAGTGGCCGATTCCCTGGCAACAGAGGTGATCTGAATGACCACAGGAACAGCTCAACCTCAGCCCTTCCAGCCGGCCGACTATTCCCAGGGGACATCCAGGGAGTGGCTGGTGGCTAACGGCCTGGGCAGCTATGCCTCATCGACCACAAACTGCAGCAACACCAGAGCCTATCACGGCCTTCTGGTGGCAGCCACCGAGCCTCCGGCAAGGAAGAGACTGCTCCTCGCCAGCCTGGACGAGGAGCTGGGCGAATTCCGACTGGCCAATCATCAGTACCCCGGAGCGATCTATCCCCAGGGCTTCTCTCACCTGCAGGGATTCTGGACCGATCCCCTCCCCCGGTTCTGCTATCAGATGGGCACCACGACCCTGGAGAAGACCGTCTCCATGGTACGCAATGAGAACAGCACCATCATCAGCTACAGGATCAAGGGCTACCGTGGATTGCTCCGCATCGTACCCCTGATCCACGACCGCAGCTTCCATGCTGCCGGCGATCTTCCTCCAGTCCACCAGAATACCTGGGGCAAAGGAACCACAATCCTCAGCCAAACCAGTTTCTCCATCTTCTCCGACCTGGCCCGATATATTCCCCAGGAGAGGGTCTACAGCAACTTCGAGTACGAGGAGGAGCGCCGCCGGGGCCTGGGCTGGAAGGAGAACCTCTTCTCCCCCGGCTGCTTCGAGCTGGATGTATCCGGAGAGGCGGAGTTCGCCATCATCGCCTCCACCTGGAGGAGCTCCTTGGCCAACTGGAGGGCGGATCAGGAGAGCGAGAGAGAACGCCTGATATCCTTAAAAGCGCCCGTTCCTCCTCTGGCTCGAGCGGCGGACAGCTTCCTGGTCAAGAGGGGCAACGCTCTGAGCCTCATCGCCGGCTACCACTGGTTCGATGACTGGGGAAGGGACGCCATGATCGCCCTGCCCGGCCTTCTCCTCTCCACCGGCCGATATGAAGCAGCAAGGCTGGTCCTCAGCTCCTTCGCCGGGGCGATGAAGGACGGTGTGCTGCCCAACGACCTCGGGGCCCGGTCCTACAACACCGTGGACGCCTCTTTGTGGTTTATTCAGGCGACGAGCAGATATTTCGATGCAACAGGTGATCTGGATTTCCTGGCCGAGCTCTGGCCGAAGCTCTTGGCTGTGGTCGAGAGATACTCCCGACCGGGCGATGACTTCGGCGCAGATGAGGACGGCCTGATCAATTCCGGCCCGGCTCTCACCTGGATGGACGCCAGAGTGGATGGCCGGCCGGTCACCCCCCGAACGGGCAAATGCTGCGAGATAAACGCCCTCTGGTACTCCGCCCTGAGGAGGACAGAGAGCCTTTCCCGGGCCCTGGACATGCCCCTGGACCCGAAGATTCCCAAGCTCGCAGATAAGGTCCAGAAAAGCTACCTCCGATTCTGGAACAGCGAGAACGGCTGCCTCTTCGATGTGATAGACCATGAGGACGCCTCCATCCGCCCCAACCAGATCTTCGCGGCGATCGTTCCCGATCTCCTGCCGGATGTGATGAGAAGGAGCATTCTGGAGGTGGTAGCTCGAGATCTTCTCACCCCCTTCGGCCTGAGAACCCTCTCCCCCCGCGATCCCCGTTATGCGGGCCGATATGCTGGAGAACCCTGGGAGAGGGACAGCAGCTATCATCAGGGCACAGTCTGGCCCTGGCTCATCGGCCCCTATATCGATCTTCTGCTGGCGGTAGGCGGCCGCTCCGCCGAAACGCGGGAGAAGGGATTGGATGCACTAAGGCCGCTCTTGGATCTGGCAGAAGGGATGGGCACCATTCCCGAGGTCTTCGATGGCGACCTGCCCCAGAATCCCGGTGGCTGCATCTCCCAGGCCTGGTCGGTGGGAGAGGTTCTCAGGGCTTATGAAGAGCTGCGGGATGGATAGAAAAAATTCCATTCATTTTTTCCAGAACTCTGGCAAGAAGAGGACCATAGCGGTCACCACCTCCAGCCTGCCGATCCACATGCATAATATGAGGAGCATCTTTCCAGCAGGATGGATATCCGCAAAGCTGAACATCGGCCCCACCACACCAAATCCCGGTCCGACATTCCCCAGGGTCGTCGCCACTGCCGACAGGACGCTCTCCATATCCATCTTCGGATCGCTGTAGGAGATCATGGCCAGGAGCAGTGCTGCCAGGGCAAAGATGATGATGTACATGGAGACGAAGATATTGCTCGCCCTTAAAATCTCCTCTTTCACCACCATATCGCCCAGCCGGACGCTCTGAACCGCCTTGGGATGAAGAGTGCGAATCAGCTCTCTGTATGCGCTCTTGAATATCAGTATCAATCGAACAACCTTGATTGCTCCTGCGGTGGATCCGGCACAGGCCCCGATGATCATAAGCAAGAGGAGGGTGATCCTGGCGGTGGCGGTCCACTGATTGAAATCGGCAGTGGCAAACCCGGTAGTGGTCAGGATCGAGACCACCTGGAAGCCGGCCAGTTGAATCTTCTGGTAGATGTCTCCCTCCAGCCCTCCCCAGAGGATGATGATCGACGTGGCCAAAAGGATGATCAAGGCATAAGCCCGGAACTCCGTGTCGCTGATCAGGGCCTTCCGGTCGGAGGTGATCATCCTGTAGTGCAGGGCGAAGTTGGCCCCGGCCAGGAAACAGAACAGGACGATGATGGCATCTATGATCCAGCTATTGTAGGCCATGATGCTCAAACCCCGGGGCGAGAATCCTCCCGTGGCCATGGATGAGAAGGCATGGCAGAACGAGTCAAAGGGGGGCATTCCTGCCAGAAGGAGGAGGGCGACCTCCACCAGGGTCAGGAGGATATAGACCATCCAGAGCATGCGAGCGGTCTGCTTGATCCTGGGCTTGATGGATTCCTTATCCGGGCCGGGAACCTCCGCCCGGTACAGCTGCCGTCCCGCCACTCCCAGGCGGGGCAGTATGGCCACGAACAGCAGTATTATCCCCATCCCTCCCAGCCACTGGGCAAATGATCTCCAGAAGAGCAGCCCCATGATCGTATCATCGGGGCCGCTCCTCATCCGGAGGAGGATGGAGTTGCCGGTCATCCTCACCAGCTGCATCTGCATCTCCGCTACCAGGCTGCTATCGGCCAGGGTCTGGTTCATCTTCCAGTATCCCAGGTGATTTATCTCTGTGAATACAGACGATCCAGTGGTGGTGAAGGCGGACATGGACTCGAAGAGGCCATCGATCAGGCTCATCCCCAGGAAGACATAAGGAAACGCTCCGAAGAAAGCGACGGCAATCCAGCCCAGAGCCACCAGGGCAAAAGCCTCTCTTAATCCCGGCTCCTCCTCAGATGACAGCCTTCCCAGGGCTATCCCCGTGGCCAGGCTGATTAGGGAGGTGGCAGCAAAGGCGATCACCCCTCCCGTCTCAGCATAAACAGCAGCTACCGCACCCGGAACGAGCAGCAAGATGGCCAGCAGCTTCAGCAGCTGTGCAAGCAGTCGCAGAAACACCCTGAATTTCATCAAGCAATGCCGCACCAAAATGGCGGAGGGCATCCTCCTGAAAGCGCAACTTATCTCCTGTTCCTATAAAAATGATCTGCTCATTATGCCGCGAATAGCTTCTTGACCTTGGAGACAGCGTCCGGCATGGACATCACGAACACCCGATCACCGGCTGACACCTTGAAGTCCTCATAGGGGACAATAGGCGCGCCGTCTCTTATCACCATGCCGGCAAGGGAGTTCTTGGGAAGCTCTTTGGATATCGACTTGCCCACGATCTTCGCTCCCGGCTTGGCGATGAAATCCACCAGCTCCATCCTCTCATCGCTCAGTGTGATGACCTCTTCTCCGCCGATCACCCTTTGGAGGACGGCATCGGCAGTCACCTGCCCCGGGCTGACCGCTCTGTCCACCCCTACCATCTCGAAGAGCTTGATGTAGACGTTCCTGTTGACCCGGGAGAGGATCTTCGTGGCTCCCAACTGCTTTACCAAGAGGGAGCATAATAGGTTCTTGTCATCAAGGCCGGTCACAGCATAGACCACATCCATCGCGCCCGCCCCCTCCTCTTGAAGTAGGGCGAGATCTGAGCCATCGCCATTGAGGATCATGGTTCCCGAGAGCTTGTCCGCAATCTCAGCGCAACGATCGGCATCCTTCTCGATGAGCTTGACGTCCATTCCCATCTTCTCCAGCCTGCTGGCCAGGTAGAAGCCCACCATTCCCCCACCCACGATCATCGCCTTCTGAGTGGTCTTGGATTCATGCAGCATACTTCCCAGGTCGGGAAGGGACCTGGCGTCGCACAGCAGCATTAGGTGGTCGTCATTTCTTATCTCGTCTCCCTCTTTCGGTATGGCTATCCGGCCCGCCCGGTTTATGGCGATCAGGTTGCAGTTATTAGGGAGGACGATATTCTCCACCGGCCCCTGGATCTTCATCTCTGCTGTTACCTTGAACTCCACCAGCTCCACCAGGCCGTTGGCCAGGTCCCGGTTCATGAGCATGGATGAGAAATAAAGAGAGCTTGCCATATCCTCGGCCATGGTCAGTTCCGGGCAGATCATGAATGATATGCCGATCTCCTTTCGATCCTGGACCGGCTGATCGATGTACTCGGGATTGCTCACCCTGGCGATGGTCTGCCTGACCCCCAGATGAGAGGCTATGATGCAGGTTATCACATTCACCTCATCGTTCCCGGTTGCAGCCACGACTATGTCCGCCTTCTTGATATCCGCCTCGGAGAGAAGCCGGGCGTTGGCGGCATTCCCCTGCATGACCTTCACATCCATGTCCTGAAGCCTGGCACAGGCATCGGGATCCTTATCTATGACGGTGACATCATGGTCAGCATAAAGCTCGCTGGCGATGAGAAAGCCCACCTCGCCAGCTCCGGTGATCAGGATACGCATCTTGTTTCCTCCACATCAACCAGGGCGCAAAGGAGATCCAAGGATAAGAATTGATCCATCCTTGTTATAAGCGTTTTCCATTCGTTTGCCCTTTTCTTTCGTCCGTCCTCTGATCGGCCGATCTGTATATATTGACAGAGCGACTGCACTAAACTATGTTCGCCCTTCTCTTCGATCCCAGCGCCGGCGCAGCCGGAGACATGATCATGGCCTCCCTCTTGGACCTGGGAGCAGATGAAAAGAGGGTTAGCAAGGCAGTGGAGTCGGTGGGCTGCACCCTGGAGGTCTCCCGGCAGGAGAAGGGGCATATCTCTGCCACCAGGGCCCAGGTGATCTCGGACCGGAGGTATCATTCCCTGGAGGAGGCGGTATCCATTCTAAAGAGCTCAAGCCTCCAGGAAAAGGCACTGAAGAAAGCCCTTGCCGCCCTGGATATTCTGGCGGAGGCGGAGAGCCGGGTCCATGATGTGCCCAAGAGCCGGGCCCATTTTCATGAGGTCGGTGCCCTGGATGCTCTCGCTGATATAGCCGGTTCCTGTGAGGCCTCAAGCAGCCTGAAAGCGGATCGAATCCTCTCCCGGCCGGTCTCCGTCGGTGGGGGATATGTCCAGTCGGCCCATGGTCTCCTTCCCGTTCCCGGGCCGGCGGCCCTGGAGATTCTGCGGGCTCATAATATCCCCTGGATGGGGGGGCCGGTGGACGATGAGCTCCTCACCCCCACCGGGGCGGCCCTACTGGCGGCTTTGGTGGACGAGTTCGTGCCCCGCTTTCCCCTCATCCAGGCGGAGAGGGTGGGCTATGGCGCAGGCAAGAAAGACCTGGCCACCCCCAACCTCCTGCGAGCGCTAAAGGCCAGGATCGTATCTCCAACCAGAGGGGCTGGGATGGATCACCAAAAGGATCGTGTGGTGCAGCTGGAGACCAATGTGGACGATGTCACAGGCGAGGTTTTGGGCCACCTGATAGAGCAGCTCATGCAGGCAGGAGCGCTGGACGTCTCAGTCATTCCCGCGGTGATGAAGAAGGGGCGAAGCGGGAATGTCATCCGGGCGATAAGCAGTCACGAGGATATGTCGAAGCTGGCGGGAATGATAGTCAGGGAGACGGGATCTTTAGGGGTCAGGGTCTTTCCCAGCCTGCACCGTTTTGTGGCGGAGAGAGAAGAGAGAACTGTGGACCTGAATCTCGCGGGGGTGACCTATAGCGTTGCCATAAAGATCAGCCGGATGGACGGCAGCCTGGTCAATGTCAAAGCGGAGTACGAGGACTGCAGAAGGATTGCAAAAGAGGCAGGCGTTCCCTTGCGCATGGTCATTAAAAAAGCGGAAGAATTGGGTTGGCGGGCAGCAGATAAATGAATCGTGCCATCCCTTTGATTTCCATTTGATCTATGCGGTTTTTTATAACTATGCTGCCCGCGTGTCCTCTTCCCTGCTCTCTATTTATTCTAATAACCTTTTCATTATACTAATATAGTCTTGGTAGTAATTCCTAATATATATAGTTTTTGTAATTAATAGTGTCGTAAGATTGATTAATCTGCCCGGAGAGAAAGCTTCCATGATGCATTTTGACTCTTCCATCAGGCTCTTTGACCAGGCTAAAAGACTGATGCCCGGCGGGGTCTCAAGCCCCGTGCGCGCCATATCTCCTTATCCCTTCTACACCGCTCGGGCAATGGGCCCCTATCTATGGGACTGCGACGGCAACAGGTTCATCGATTACTGCCTGGCCTACGGCCCCATGATCCTGGGCCACCGCCATCCTGCCATAAGAGAAGCGGTTTCGGATCAGATGGACCGGGGCTGGCTTTATGGTACGCCAAGCGAGCTGGAGGTCCGGCTTGCGGAAAGGGTGTCCTCCCTCTACCCCAGCATGGAGCGGCTGCGCTTTGTGAGCAGCGGAACCGAGGCCACAATGGCAGCGATTCGAGTGGCCCGGGGCAGCACCGGCAGGGATATGATCATCAAGATCGAGGGCGGATTCCATGGCGCTCATGATAGCGTCCTGGTCAAAGCGGGCTCTGGTGCCACTACCCTGGGAATTCCCGACTCACGAGGCGTCCCAAGAGATGCCACCAAAAACACCATTCAGGTGCCCTACAACGACCCAGCTGCCCTGGAGGAGGTCCTGGAGCGTTTCTCCGGCCGGATCGCCTGCCTGATCATGGAGCCGGTCCTGGGAAATATCGGCCCCATCCTGCCGGATAAGGGCTACCTGCAGACGGCGCGCCGCCTGACGGAGAAGAACGATGTCCTCCTGATCTTCGACGAGGTTATAACCGGATTCCGGCTCTCCCTGGGCGGGGCGCAGGAGCTCTTTGGCATCAAGCCCGATCTGACCACCCTGGGAAAGATAATAGGCGGAGGCTTTCCCATTGGGGTCTTCGGAGGCCGGGCAGATCTGATGGACCAGGTGGCCCCAGGGGGAGCGATCTATCAGGCGGGAACGTACAATGGAAGTCCGGCCTCTCTGGCTGCCGGCCTGGCAACCTTGGATGTGATGGAGAAGGAGGATACCATAAATAAACTCAACCGGTCCGGAGAGAGCATGAGACTGGCCCTTAAGGATATGGTGGAGGATCTTGGGCAGGACTGGAGCGTGGTCGGCATCGCCTCCATGTTCAAGGTATTCTTCGGCCCGGAGCCTCATAACTATGCCCAGGCCTTGAGGTGTGATCGGCAGGGCTACTTCGAGTTCTTCCGCCGGATGCTGGATTCTGGCATCTTCCTCACCCCCAGCCAGTATGAGACCGATTTCATTTCTGCAGCGCATAACCAAGATGTGATCGAGACCACCCTGGAGGCGTTCCGCTCCTGCCTGAAAAGCTGATCGTGGGGACGAGGGGCAGCCCTCTGGCATTGCGCCAGACGCAGATCGTGCAGGAGAGGCTGAAGGGCCTTGGCATCCAGACCCAGCTGTGCCGGGTTAAGACCAGCGGGGACGTCTTCCTGGACAAGCCCCTCCATCAGCTCACCGGTTTTGGGGTCTTCGTGGCTGAGATAGACGAACGCATGCTTTCCGGCAAGATCGATCTCGCTGTGCACAGCATGAAGGACCTCCCCACCAAAAGGCCTGAGGAGCTGATAGTCTCCGCCGTCCTGAAACGCGACTCACCATATGACGTCCTCTTATGCAGGGAGAAATCTGTCAAAAGCATCGAGGAGCTGGACCAGGGGGCACGAGTGGGCACATCGAGCATGCGGCGGATGGCCCAGCTTCTCCGCGCCCGCCCCGACCTGAACATTCTGAGCCTGCGGGGGAATCTTCAGACCAGGCTGAGCAAGCTGGAGCGGGGAGACTACGATGCCATAGTCCTGGCCGAGGCCGGCCTCGAGCGCATGGGCTACCATCCAGATTATGTGAGGCTAGATGGGGAGAGGTTCGTTCCCTCTGCCAACCAGGGGACGATAATCGTAGTTGCAAAGGCCGGATCAGAGGCTGAGGCCTGCTCCCGCGCTCTGGATGATGCTCATGCTAGATCTGAGACCATGATCGAGCGCAAGATCATGGAGACCGTGGGCGGAGGCTGTGTGGTGCCCATGGCCGTCCATGCTTTGGTGCAAAAGGGAGAGGCGCGGGTTCTGGCTGAGGTCTTATCCCCGGACGGCAAGAGGTTCGTCCGCCTGGAGGAGAGGATCTCTCTCGTTCAGAATCATCTGGCAGTGGCAGAGGATATGGGAGAGCGGCTGATGAGGATGGGAGGAAGAGAGCTGGTGGACGAGGCGGTGAAGTTTTTTGGCAATCGGTAAGGTTTATCTGGTGGGAGCGGGGCCCGGAGACCCGGAGCTGCTGACGATTAAGGGAAGAAAGAGGCTCATGGAGGCGGACGTTGTCCTATTCGACCGGCTGCTCGACTCCAGGATGCTGGACGGGGTAAAGGGGGAGCTTATAGATGTGGGCAAGAACGCGGGAAGGCATAAGCTGAAGCAAGAGGAGATTAACCAGCTCCTGGTAGAGAAAGCCAAAGAAGGCAAAATCGTTGTCCGGCTGAAGGGCGGAGACCCCTACCTCTTCGGCCGGGGAGGCGAGGAGGCGATCGCCTGCCGGGATTGGGGAATCCCGTTTGAGGTTGTCCCCGGCGTCACCTCGGCCATCGCCGCCCCGGAGCTGGCGGGAATTCCAGTTACTCACAGAAAGGTGGCCTCGGCCCTGACCATAGTCACCGGCCATGAGGAGCCGGGAAAGGACTCGCCCCTCGACTGGCGGGCCATGGCCGGGCTTGATGGAACCCTGGTTGTTCTCATGGGCGTCTCCCGGCTGGAGGAGAACACCAATAGGCTCATAGAAGCGGGAAAGTCCCCCCAGACCCCGGCGGCCATGGTGGAGAAGGGCGGCTGGCCGGATCAGAGGCTGATCTCGGGGACCCTGGGGGATATCGCCGAGAGGGCAAAGGAAGAGAATGTCCAGTCTCCGGCCATACTGGTGGTGGGAGACGTAGTCCGGCTGGCAGAGGTCCTCGCCCCGGAGAGGATCGCCATCCTCAGGCCGGCGGGCCAGCAGGAGGAGTCGGTTGAACTGGCGGAGCGCTACGGATTTATTCCCCTGTCCGCTCCGGCCATCGCCCTGGAGAGAAATCCCCTGCCCGAAGATCTGCAAGAGAGGATCGCTGCCGCGGAATGCGTGGCCTTCACCAGCGCCAATGGGGTGCATATCGCTCTTGGGAATAAGGCCATATCCGGAGCATTAGCAGCAAAGAAGATCGTCTCCATCGGCCCCAAGACGAAGCAGGCCCTGAACGAATACGATATCCAGTCGGAGATGCCCGAAAGCTACAGCTCTGAGGGGCTGGAGAGGATGCTCAAGGGAAGATATAAGAGCATTCTCTTCCTGCGCAGCGCCCAGGGGAGCCAGTATCTCTCCGATGGCCTGAGGGAGGCGGGAATCGTGGTGGATGACATTCCCCTTTATGGAGTGGTGAATTCATCCGATCCCCGCCTGGACCGGCTGATAGAGCGGGCAGGCGAGGTGGACATCTTCGCCTTCACCAGCTCCTCAACAGCTCGAAATCTGCTGGAAAGAGCAAGAGCGATGGGAAGGGAAGAACAGCTGCGAGAGGCTCTGGCCAGGGCCACAGTGGCCGCCATCGGCAAGCCTACTGCCCAAGAGTTGTCCCGCCTGGGGGTGGCGGTGGACGTCATCCCGGAGAACTTCACCTTTGAGGCCATGCTGGCAGCCCTGGTCGGGAGAAAGAGATCCTCTGGCAATGCTGCAAGCATGGCAAAGGATAGAATGGAGTTGTGAGGTTTACATGATCATATTTTCCAAAGCCCTGGCCGACCAGGCCACGGTATGGGAGGCCCTGCGGGAATCCGAGTCCTGCCAGGACGTTCCGGCAGATCTTCTCCGCTTCTCCGCCCAGACGAAACCGGTGGTGATGTGGAATCTGACCAGACGCTGCAACCTGGCCTGCAGCCATTGTTATATGGATGCCATCCCAAAGGAGGATGACGAGATGAGCCTTGAGGAAGGGGTGCGTCTGACAGACGATCTGGCCCAGATGAAGATACCGATTCTCATCCTCACTGGCGGCGAGCCACTGATGAGCCGCAACTTCTTCTCTATTGCCTTCCACGCCCGGGAGGCGGGTTTGAGGACGGTCATATCCACCAATGGCACCCTGATCACCCCCGAGGTGGCAAGGCTTTTGGCAGAGGCTAAGATTCGATACGTAGGGGTCAGCCTGGACTCCGCCCTCCCTGCCAGCCATGACAAATTCCGGGGCGTTCCTGGGGCGTTCGACCGCGCCCTCCAGGGATTGAGAAACGCCAGGGATGCGGGCCTGAAGACCGGCCTGAGGATAACTCTGACCCGGGACAACTGGCAGGATGTTCCCGCCCTCCTCAATTTGGCCTTGGAGGAGAACATCCCCCGCTTTTGCCTCTACCATCTGGTTCCCACTGGCCGGGGGGCGGGGATATCGGATAAGGATGTGAGCTCTGAGCAGCGTCGCAGCGTCATCCGCCTGCTGGCCGAGGCAGCGGTGGAGCTCAAGGATAAGAACATCGAGATCCTGACCACCGATTCTCCCATGGATGGGGCCTATCTCCTGGAGATCTTGAAGGACGATCCGAGAAGGGACTATGTGAGAAAGCTCTTGACCAATGCCGGGGGCTGCTCCGCCGGGGCTAAGGTGGCCAACATCAGCTATCAGGGAGATGTTCATCCCTGCCACTTCATGCCCCAGGTGGTGGTGGGCAACGTCCGGGATAGGTCCTTCCAGGACATCTGGATAGACCATCCAACCCCAGAGCTTTTAGCGTTGCGAGGGATCAAGTCCAATCTCAAAGGAGCATGTGGCAGCTGCAACTACCGGGATCTGTGCGGAGGGTGCCGCCAGAAGGCATATTACTATAATGGCGACTTGCTGGGAGAGGATCCCACCTGCATCGTCGAGAATAAATGCGGCTGAATCGCGATCCTCCGGGCGGGATATCCCTGAATAGAACCGATCGGCTCAACTGATGGGATGAATTCCGCTGCCCTCCACAACTCATTCTTTTTAGGCCGTTTTATCATCTTTTCTCTAGACCATTCCTTCCACCGGAAGATATATTTGAGATCAGCTGCATTATGATGGATAATAGAGATAAACGGAGGCGATAAATTGACACATCATGAAGAGAAGAAAGAGGAAAAAGAGGAGAAGGCAGCAAAGGTTGAACCCATAAAGCCTGGCGACAAGAGGGGAGGCAAAAAGAAGGGTCTTCTCGATACCTGCCAGTGAGCTGCTGGCTAACCTTAACTGGAATTTTTTTTTGTCCTCTCGCTATTTGTTCTGGGTGAACTTGAATCGCAAAATCTATGTGTCTTTTAGGC
>WBZO01001533.1_pt1 | contig 17737 bp, 13 predicted proteins | sample 5204261 | NCBI WGS metagenome assembly WBZO01 (sample SAMN12412400, study PRJNA552823) | activated sludge metagenome | isolation source: activated sludge from anammox sidestream of wastewater treatment plant... | place: USA: North Carolina | collected 2017-09
CGCTCGTGCCCTCGTAGATCGTCGTGACGCGAACGTCGCGCATGTGGCGCTCGGCGGCGAACTCGCGGGTGTAGCCGTAGCCGCCGTGGATCTGCACCGCCTTGTTGGCGATGCGGTTCGCCGCTTCGGTGGCGAAGACCTTCGCCATCGATGCCTCGCGCGAAAAGACGCGCTTGTTCTCCTTGAGCCACGCCGCGCGCATGGCGAGGAGGTTCGCCGCGTCGAGCTCGACGGCCATGTCCGCGAGCTTCCACTGCGTCGCCTGGAACTCGGCGATGGGCTTGTCGAACTGCCTCCGGTCCTTCGCGTAGACGATGCTCTCCTCGAGCGCCGCGCGCGCGATGCCGATCGCCTGGCAGGAGATGCCGATGCGGCCGCCGTCGAGCGCCATCATCGCGATCTTGAACCCGCCGTTCTCCTCGCCGAGGAGCGCATCGGCCGGCACGCGGCAGCCCTCGAACGAGAGGCCGACCGTGTTCGAGCCGCGGAGGCCCATCTTGTCCTCGGCCTTGCCGACCTTGAGGCCCGGCGTGCCGCCCTCGACGAGGAAGCACGAGATGCCGCGCGTGCCCGGGAGCTTCTCGCGATCACCGGTGCGCGCCCAGACGACCATCACGCCTGCGTGCGCGCCGCTCGTAATCCACTGCTTCTCGCCGTCGATGATCCACGAGCCGTCGCTCTGGCGCTTCGCCGTGGTGCTCATCGAGCCGGGATCGCTGCCCGCGCCGGGCTCCGACAGCGCGAACGCTCCGGCGGCGTACTCGCCGCTCGCGAGCTTCGGGTTGTACTTCTTCTTCTGCGCGTCGCTGCCGAACGTCGCGATGACCTCGCCGACCATGTTGGTGACGGCCATCGTCACCGCCGTCGACGCGCACGCGCGCGCGACCTCCTGCATCGCCAGCGCATAGGCGACCGCACCGGCGGCGGCGCCTCCGAGCTCCTCGGGGACGTTGACCGCCATCAGGCCGAGATCGGCCAGGCCCTTCAGGATCTCGCGCGGAAAGCGCTCCTCGCGATCGATCCTCGCCGCCTCGGGCATGATCACGCGGGTCGCGTAATCCCGGGCGGCGTCCCGCACCATCTTCTGGGTGTCGTTGAGCTCGAATTCCATGCGCGTCAGAGTGGGAACGAGACCTTGGCCGCATACGAGCCCGGCGTCGGCAGACGCAGGGGCTTCAGCGCGTCGACGAGGCAATCGAGCTTGTCTGCGCCCTCCTTGGTCGGCGGCGTGATCCCGAGCGCCTTGAACTTGCCGCCGCCGTGCTTGTCGGCCTTCTTGCCGTGCTTCTTGTCGTGGTGCTTCGCCGCGTTCTTGCCCGCCGGCGCGTCCGGCGAGTCGTCGTGCTCGACGTACGCGGTGACGATGAAGTCGCCCTTGATGCCCGACTTGCACTTGGCGACGTCCTTCTTGACGTCCTTCGCGTCGTCGAGCGCGGTCATCACCTTCTCCGGTCCCCACGGCGTCGGGGCGCGCTCGCCGCCCGGTCCCCAGCCGAAGCCGTTGCGGACCTCGGCCTCGCCGCCCTGCGGCTTCGGCCAGTCGGTGCGGCCGACCACGCCGAGGATGCATTTTTCGGTGTCGCGATCGCCGAGAGAGGACTCCTCGAGGTAGGAGTAGCGGACCTTGCCGTCCTGACCGACGCGCATGAAGACCTTCACGTCGCCGCTCAGGTACTCGACGCGCTCGCGTCCGTCCGAGTGGCACTTCTCGAACGCGTCCTGCAGGCGGTTGAACGTCTGCTCGACCGCGCGCTGATCGATCGACCCGAGCTCCTGCGACACCTGCGGGGTCGGACCGGTGGGACGCGCGGCGGGCTCCTCGGGTTTCGGCTCTTCGACCTTCGGGGGCGGCGCGCTCCCGCAGGCGGCGGTGGCGAGGAGGAACAGACCGACGACGGCTCGTGTGCGAAGGTGCATGGTCATCCCTTGAGGAGGCTCGCGGCGATCACGATGCGCTGGATCTCGCTCGTGCCCTCGTAGATCTCGGTGATGCGAGCGTCGCGGTAGTGGCGCTCCACGGGGAACTCGGTCGAGTAGCCGTAGCCGCCGTGGATCTGGATCGCCTTGTGGGCGACGCGGGTGGCGACCTCGCTGGCGTACAGCTTCGCCTCGGCGCTCTGCATCGAGTGCCGCGTGCCGCTGTCCTTCATCGTCGCGGCGCGCCAGGTGAGCAGGCGTGCGGCGTCGAGCTCGACGGCCATGTCGGCGAGCATGAACTGGATGGCCTGGTGCTGCGCGATCGGCACGCCGAAGCTCTTGCGCTCCTTCGCGTACGCGACCGAGACGTCGAGCGCGGCGCGCGCGATGCCGAGCGCCTGCGACGCGATGCCGATGCGCCCGCCGTCGAGCGTCGCCATCGCGACCTTGAAGCCCTCGCCGACGTTCCCGACGACCGCGGAGTCCGGCAGCTTGCAGTTCTCGAAGAACACGGTGCACGAGTGCGCGCCGTGGATGCCGAGCTTGTGGTCGGGGTTCGCCTGCGTGTAACCCGGCGTGCCCTTCGGGACGACGAACGCCGTGTGCTTGACCTTCGGCCCGCTCCGGTCGGTGACCGCGAACACGATGATGAAGTCGGCGTGCGGCCCGTTCGTGATCCAGTTCTTCGCGCCGTTCAGCACCCAGCCGTCCGAGGTCTTCTCGGCCTGCGTCGCCATCGTCTGCGCGTCCGAGCCGCTCATCGGCTCGGTGAGCCCGAAGCAGCCGAGCTTCTTGCCCGAGGCGACCGGCGTGAGGATCTCCTTCTTCTGCTGCTCGGTCCCGAACTTGTAGAGCGGGTCGCAGAAGAGCGAGTTGTTCACGCTCATGATGACGCCGCACGAGGCGCACGCCGCGCTGATCTCCTCCATCACGAGCGAGTAGGAGAGGTTGTCGAGACCGGATCCGCCGTACGGCTCGGGGATCGCCATGCCGAGGAACCCGAGCTCGGCCATCTTCGCGACGATCTCGCCGGGCCAGCGCCCGCTCTTGTCGATCTCCGCGGCCTTGGGGGCGATCTCACGCGTCGCGAAATCGCGCGCGGTGTCGCGCACGAGCCGCTGCTCCTCGGTAAGGTCGAAATTCATTGCCGCCCTTTGTAGTTGGGCCCTGCGGCGCCGTCTACTGGGCGCAGCCTCGGACCATCACGGTAGGGATGGTCGGCTCAGCGGCGCCCGTGCGTGGCGGCGAGGAACACGACGACGGCCGCCGCCAGGATGACGAGGACGAAGACGATGAGGACCGGCAGCGAGAGCTTCCTCCTCGCGGCGTGCTGCGCGACGAGCTCCGGCGACGGCGGGACCTCCCTCGACCGGATCCGCGCGAGGTTCATCACGACCGCGGCCTTGCGGAGGAACTCGCCGTACTCGTCCGCGGTGATCTCGACCGGCCGATCGAAGCGCAGCTCGTGGAGTAAGGCCACGTGCTCGAAGGTACGCAGCTCGCTCGTCGAGGTGACCGGATCGACCGTCCCCGCGACGATCACCGGATAGCCCTGGCGCCGCGGCACGAGCCGCAGGTGCTGCCGCGCCTGGACGCCGCCGCCGGTGGACGGCCCCTCGGGGACGGACAGCTCGACCCCGTATCCGCCGGCGCCCATGGTGAATCCGTCGAACCCGTCCGTCACCGACTCGGCGAGCGATGCGGCCTGGTTGGCCACCTGGGTACGGAGCGCGTGGAGCTCGGCCTCTCGATCCACGACCCGATGCTATCACTTGAAGGCATGGACCTGGGTCGCATGCTGCGGATGTGCCACGAGGGACAGTGGAGCCCGGGCGATCTGAACTGGTCGCAGGAGCCCCGGCCGATGTCCCGCGAGGACGAGATGTCGGTCGTCCAGTACTTCACCGACATGGCCCAGATCGAGCGGCTGGCCGGCGCCCTCTTCGTCGAGCAGGAACGCCGGGCGAAGGACCCCGTCCTCCGGGAGATCTTCTCCACGTTCGTGAAGGACGAGATGCGCCACTCGCACGTCGCGCAGATGCTCGCCGACCACTACGACGTCCACCGCTACCGCGCGTACCGGCCGAGCAGGAGCCTCGACAAGTTCTACCCGCACTTCATCGACGCCATCCGCCACCTCTCGGACGACGTCGCGAACGCGTACATCACGTCGGGCGAGCTGATCCTCGACGTCGCGCTCCTGCGCTCGATCGACGACTTCGTCGCCGACCCGCTCTCGGCGCAGGCGATGGAGCTGATCAACCGCGACGAGTCGCGGCACATCGCCATCGACTACCACATGGTCGAGCACTACGCGTCGCCGGCGTACCGCGAAGAGAAGCGGCGCGCGCCGAAGAAGTCGCTGAAGGAGCAGGCGGCGGGCGCGCGCGCGTTCGCCGCGATGACGCTCTACGGACGCCCCTTCTTCAAGGACGTGTTCTTCGCTCCGATGGACAAGGTCGATCCCACCGGCAGGCGCATCCGCGAGGCGTTCAAGCGCATGCAGATGCTCGGCGAGAAGCCCGGGCTCGAGCACCTCCCCCTGATGAAGTTCTGGCGCACGTTGATGGATCTCTACGCCAGGCCGTGGGTCGGCCCCCGGGGCAAGGAGGTCATCGCGCGCATCCTCGGCGCCGAGCCGCGCTTCATGGAGCAGATCGCGACCGAGGAGGAGCTCGCGCGCGCGCGTGCGATGTCGTTCGAGGAGCTCGCACAGGAGGCCCTCGCCGCGAAGCAGGTCGACTGATCCGTTCGCTCGCCGGTCAGAGCTGCTCGAGCACCACGAGGTCCGCGACCTCGGCGGCGCGCTCGACGAGCCGGGCCTTGGGGCGGATCGCGATGGGCGTGCGCGACGCGTTCAGCAGGGCGACGTCGAACGCGTTGTCCCCCATCGCCGCGTAGAGCGGCCGGTCGCCGAGCTTCTCGCGGAGGCGCTTCACCTTGCCCTCGCCGTACGGGATCGGACGGTGGACGCCGGGGAGCACGGTGCCGTCACCGTTCGTCTGCTCGATGGCGGCGGTGACGTGCTCGGGAGCGATGCCCACGAGGCGCGCCGCGGCATGCACGATCGGGCGCGGCGACGCGCTGACGAGATGGACGGGCACGCCACGCGAGCGCGCGTGCTCCACGACGCGCACCGCCTCGCCGTGGAGGCGCGACGCGAGATCGACCGCGCGCACGACCTCGTCGGCGAACGCGTCGACGTCGTCGGCGCGCCAGCCGGCCACCGCCCACGTCATGATCTCGCAGACGCGCTCCTCCGGGAACGTGCCCGCCAGGTATGCGGCGTGGATGCGATGCGCGATCGCGACCGCGCTCCCGTCCGTCGCGATCCCGGCCTCACGCGCCTCGCGGGCGAGCGGCTCGTGGACCGAAGGCAGCAGCCGATCGCCCTGGAGCAGCGCGGCGAAGAAGTCCTCGCCGATGTCGCCGCTCCATAGCGTGCCGTCGCCGTCCGTCGCGACGACGCCGCCGGGCGCACGCGCCGCCTCGGCGTCGATGCGCTGGATGACCTCCTCGATCGTGGCGGTTCGCACGAACGCCAGCATACACTCTCGGACGTGGAACGCGCGCGCGCCATCCGCATCTCGAAGCTGCTCTCGCTCGCGCTCCGGCACGAGCCCGCCGCGCTCGGGCTGCGCCTCGACGAGGCGGGCTGGGTCGACGTCGGCGCCGTCCTCGCCGGCCTCGCGACCAAGGGCGAAGCGGTCACGCGCGAGGAGCTCGAGGAGGTCGTGCGCACGAGCGACAAGCAGCGCTTCGCGCTCGAGGGCTCGCGCATGCGCGCCAACCAGGGGCACTCCGTCGACATCGAGCTCGGCCTCGCACGGCGCGAGCCGCCCGAGGTCCTGTACCACGGCACGGTCGCGCGGTTCCTCGCGGCCATCCGCGAGGAGGGCATCATCAAGGGCCAGCGCACGCACGTTCACCTGTCGGCCGACGTCCGCACGGCCGAGACCGTGGCGAAGCGGCGGGGCACGCCCGTCGTGCTCGAGGTGCGTGCCCGCGCGATGCACGAGACGGGGCACGCCTTCTACCTGAGCGACAACGGGGTCTGGCTCACGGAGCACGTCCCGCCGCGGTTCCTCGAGATCCCTCCGCCGCCGTCTTCTCGCTGAGCGCGCGCACGATCGCCGCCTCCGCCGCCGGCCACGTCGGCACCGGCACGACGCCCGGGCGATCCGTGGCGCGCGCACCGCCGGCGCGAGACGACGCGGCGAACGGCGATGGGTATGATCGAACAATGAGCATCTCGCGACGCTATCCCGTGGCGGCGATCGCCGGCACGGGGGCGCTCGCTGTCGCGGGCATCGTCTTCGTCGCGCAGCTCTTCGCCGGACAGACGCGCAAGTCCTTCATGGCGATGTTCGCGATCACGGCTTCGCTGGCGCTCGCCGGCTACGCGCTCCGGAGCCGGGCGATCGCGGGGCGCGCGGGCACGGTCGCCGCGCTCGCGCTCGTCGCGTGGCCGATCGCGCTCTTCGTCGCCGCCGACGGCGTGCTCGGCGCGTTCCTGGTGAACGGCCCGCCGTACCGCGAGGGCAGCCTGCTCGGCTTCTGGGGCGGTCTCGCGTACCTCCTCCCCTTCGTCGTCTGGGCGCTCGCGCCGCTCGTCGCGGAGATCGAGCGCCCGCTCGGGCGCATCGCACACGTCGTCGCCGTCGCCGCCTGGCTCGTCGTGCTCGCGCTCGTCGTGCTCGCGCTCGTGCGCGGGCGGCGGCCCGATCCCGACACGTACCTCGCGCGTGTTCCGGTGGTCGCCGCCGTCGGCCGCGGCGACGAAGTCGAGCTCGCCGGGCAGCGCCTGGTCTACGCGTACGTCGCGCCGATCTCTCGCACGCAGGCCGAGCAGGCTCGCACGTGCACGCTCCGGCATGCCGCCACCGCGATCGTCGTGGCCGACCGCCTCACGTGCACCGGCATCGAGGTCCTCCGCGACGAGACGAGCGACGTGTGGATCCTCCGCACGGCCGATCCGTCGAAGACGGCCGTCGGCGCGCTCCGCGGATCGCGGCTCGAGCATACCGGCCTCCACCCACGCGACGTCCACCGCAGCCTCGCGCCGCCCGTCGGCTGGACGCACGGGGCCGCGGGCGGCCTCGTCGTCGCGCTCGTCCCGATCGTCCTCGCCGCGCACTTCCGGCGGAAGGCGAAGCGCGCGCGGACGAACGAGGGCGCGCCCGGCGCCGGCTATCGCGCCTCCGCCCGCGAGGCCGAGGATCCGCTCGTCGCGAGCGAGATCGACATGCTCGAGGCGCGCGCGCGCGGCGCGAGCCTCGCTGCGATCGTCGTCATCGGGCTCACCGCCGCGCCCCTGGCGGCGGCACTGGCGCACGGGCTCGGTCTCTAGCAGACTCCGCCCGCCATGGACGAAGCACGCCGGGACCGCGTTCGCGCCGCGCTGGACGAGTTCATCTCGACGCCGCTCGATGCTCACCTCGCCGCGCACGCCGCGATGGATCCGGCGGAGAAGGCGCTCGCGCTCTTCCACCAGACCGCGCGCGAGGTGCCCGCGTACGGCGCGCTGCTCGCCGAGCACGGGATCGATCCGGCGACGATCCGCACGCGCGAGGACTTCGCGCGCCTGCCGCTGCTCACGAAGGAGAGCTACCTCCGGAAGCATCCCCTCCCCTCGCTCTGCCGGCACGGAGACCTCTTCACGTCGGACACCATCGCGGTCTCGTCGGGGTCGACGGGCGAGCCGACGTTCTGGCCGCGCTCGGTCGCCGACGAGCTGCCGATCGCGAGGCGCTTCGAGCAGGTGTTCGCCGACAGCTTCGAGGCCGACCACAAGCGCACGCTCGCCGTGGTGTGCTTCCCGCTCGGCACGTGGGTCGGCGGCATGTTCACCGCCGCCTGCTGCCGGCACCTCGCGACGAAGGGCTACCGGATCTTCACGGTCACTCCCGGCAACGTGAAGCCGGAGATCCTCCGCGTGGTGAAGGAGCTCGCGCCCTACTTCGACCAGACGGTGCTCCTCGGATACCCGCCGTTCCTGAAGGACGTGGTCGATGCTGGAATCGCGGCGGGCATCCGCTGGCGCGATCACGCGATCAAGATCGTGCTCGCGGGCGAGGTGTTCACCGAGGAGTGGCGGACGCTGATGGGGGAGCGCGCGGGCATGACGCGCCCGCTGCTCGACTCCGCGTCGCTCTACGGTACGGCCGACGCCGGCGTGCTCGGCAACGAGACGCCGGTGACGATCGCGATCCGCCGTTTCCTAGCGGAGCGTCCGGACGACGCGCGCGCGGTGTTCGGCGAGGCGCGCCTGCCCACGCTCGTGCAGTTCGACCCGTGCGCGCGCCATTTCGAGGAGCACGAGGGCACGCTGCTCTTCACCGGTGAGAACGGGATCCCGCTGGTCCGCTACCACATCTCCGATCGCGGCGGCGTCGTGCCGTTCGCGGCGATGATCGACCGGATGCGCGCGCTCGGCTGCGACCCGGTCCGGCTCGCGAAGGAGGCGGGCGCGCGCGCGATCCGCGAGCTGCCGTTCGTCTACGTGTTCGGTCGCTCGCACTTCGCGATTTCGTACTTCGGCGCGAACATCTTCCCCGAGATGGTGAGCGTCGGCCTCGAGCAGCCGGAGCTGACCCCGCACGTGACGGGCAAGTTCGTGATGCAGGTCGTGCCCGACGCGGATCAGAACCTCGCGCTCGCGATCGCCGTCGAGCTCGCGCCCGGTGTGAAGGGCGATGCGGCGCTCGAGGACGCGATCGCCCGGTCGATCCTCGCGCAGCTGCTCCGCCTCGATGCCGAGTTCGCGGCCTACGTCCCGAAGGAGCGGCAGCGCCCGCGCATCACCCTCCACCCCGCCGGCGACCCCGAGTACTTCCCGGTCGGCGTGAAGCACCGCTACTCGCGTTGACGCGACGCTCGCGGATCGCGCGGTCCCCCGCGCCCTCGGGCGGCACCAGCGCGTTCGGCCCTCGGCCGATGAGGTCGTGGCGCCCCGCCTGGCGGAGCGCATCGCGGGCGAGCGGCCAGTGCTGCGGGTCCCAGTAGAAGACCAGCGCCTTCATCATCCGCTTCTCGCGGAGATCGCGTGCACTGTACACCGGATCGCCGGTCAGGGGGTCGATGCCCGTGTAGAACATGGTCGTCGCGATCGCCATCGGCGTGGGGATGAAGTCCTGCACCTGGCGCGGACGCATGTCGTTCCTCTTCAGGTAGAGCGCGAGCTCGATGGTGTCCTTCAGCGTCGAGCCGGGATGCCCGGTGATGAAGTACGGGACGAGGAACTGCTCCTTGCCCGCCTCCTCGCTCGCGTTGCAGAACATCTGCGCGAAGCGCTCGTAGCTCCTGATGCTCGGCTTCTTCATCTTCTCGAGCACGTTGTCGTTCGAGTGCTCGGGCGCGACCGAGAGCTGGCCGCCAGTGTGGTGCTTCGCGAGCTCGCGGACGAACTCGGGGCTTCGCTCGGCGAGGTCGTAACGGACGCCCGAGGCGATGAAGACGCGCTTGATGCCCTTCTCCTCGCGCACCGCCTTCATGAGCGAGAGGAGCGGCGAGTGATCGGTGACGAGGTTCTCGCAGACGCCCGGATGCACGCACGACAGGCGGCGGCAGGCGCTCTCGATGCGCTCGTCCTTGCAGTGCATCTTGTACATGTTCGCCGTCGGCCCACCGAGATCGGTGAGGACGCCGGAGAAGCCATCCATGCGCGAGAGCTGGCGCACCTCGCGGAGGACGCTCGCCTCGCTGCGCGACTGGATGATGCGCCCCTCGTGCTCGGTGATGCTGCAGAACGTGCAGCCGCCGAAGCAGCCGCGCATCGTGACGATCGAGTGCTTCACCGTCTCGAACGCCGGGATCTTCTCCTTGTACGAGGGGTGCGCCGCACGCACGAACGGCATGTCGTACAGACCGTCCATCTCGGACTCGTCGAGCGGCTCGGCCGGCGGGTTGAAGTACACCGCCTCGTCGCCGTGGACCTGCAGGAGCGGCCGGCCGTTGTGCGCGTTGGTCTCGTACTGGAACGCCTTGCTCATGCGAGCGAAGGCCTCCTTGCTCTTCGTCACCTCCTCGTACGAGGGAAGGACGACGACCTTGCGGTCCGTCACGAACTTGCTCGTGTCCGCGAGGAGCGGCTCCCACGCGCGGCGGTTCTTCTTCACGTGAGCGGTGCCGCGCACGTCGGTGAGGTCGGTCGACTTCTCGCCCGCGGCGAGGCGCTTCGAGATCTCCCACGCGGCGCGCTCGCCCTTGCCGAACACGAGCAGGTCGGCCTTCGCGTCGAGGAGGATCGAGCGGCGGACCTGATCCGACCAGTAGTCGTAGTGCGCGATGCGCCGGAGCGACGCTTCGATCCCGCCGAGGACCACCGGCGTCCCGGGGAAGGCCTGGCGACACAGGTTCGCGTAGACGATCGTGGCGCGGTTCGGCCGCGCGTTGGTTCGCCCGCCGGGCGAGTACTGGTCCTCCGACCGCACCTTCTTCTGGGCGGTGAGCTTGTTGAGCATCGAGTCGAGGTTGCCCGCGCTCACGCCGACCCAGAGCCGCGGCCGGCCCATGCGCGCGATGTCCTCCGGCGAGTCCCACCTCGGCTGGGCGATGACGCCCACGCGATAGCCGCGTGCCTCGAGGAATCGCGCGATCAGGATCGGCCCGAAGGCGGGGTGATCGACGTACGCATCGCCGGTGACGATGAGCACGTCGAGCTCGTCCCAGCCGCGGAGCGCCATCTCCTGGCGCGTGGTCGGCAAGAAGAGCACGCGCGGATCCTTCTTCTTCCCGAGCTGGACGAGGGGCTGGACCACGGAGCCCGCAACATGGCTCAGAAATGCGGAGACCGCAAAGCGCGAGCATGAATTTCCCGCGGCATGATATTTCCGAGAGCATGTTCGAGCGGAAGGTCGCGGTCATCGGGGGCGGAACCTGGGGGCTGGCGCTCGCCGCAGCGGCCGCTCGTGCCGAGAACGAGGTCGTGCTGCTCAGCCGGCGCACGCTCGACGGCTCGCTGCCGAAGAACGTACGCGTCGTGCGCGACATGAAGGAGGCGGCGGCGCACGGTCGCTTCGTCATCCTGGCCGTCCCTCCCGGCGCGGCGCGCGCCGTCGCGCGTGACCTCGGCAACCACACGGACGGCGCGCACTACGTCGTCCACGGCGTCCGCGGGCTCATCGAGGAAGGCGAAGAGCTCGCCACGATCTCCGACGTCATCCGCGAGGAGACGCCGGTCCGCCGGAGCGGTGCGCTCGGCGGCCCCGCGCTGGCGCAAGACCTCCTGACGGGCAAGCCGTCGGTGCTGGTCGTCGGCTCGCGCTTCCCCGAGGTCGCGGAGGCCGCGACGGCCGCCCTCGGCTCACCCACGCTTCGCGTGTATCCTACACATGACATCCGCGGCCTCGAGTGGGCCAGCGCGCTCGTCGGCTGTCTGACCATCGCCATCGGGTACGCGCAGGCGCTGCAGATGAGCCCCGGGCTCGTCGCCGCGCTCATCTCGCGTGCGATCGGCGAGGCGTCGCGGATCGCAGCGGCGGCCGGCGGCGAGGAGAAGACGCTTCTCGGCCTGTCGGGCTACGGAGACCTCCTCGCCTCCATCGCCCAGAGCGAACGCCCGGAGGTGCTGGTGGGGCAGGCGCTCGCGAAGGGCGCGCCGCGCGAGGAAGCGGTGAAGGCGGCCCAGCTCCGGGTCGATGCGCTCGAGCTCATCCCGCGCGTCGCGAGGTGGGCCGAGCGCCACGGGGTCCGCGCGCCCATCTTCCGCGCGCTGTCGGCCGGCGTCGTCGAGGGCCGGAAGGCCGACGCCATCCTGCACGAGCTGATGACGCTCCCGATCGAGCACCGCGCCTGACCGCGCGGACGAGGGCCCCGGCCGGGTGGTCGGACGCCGCGCCGCGAGCCTCAGGCGTCGCTGGAAGGCGCGGGCGCCGCGAGAACCGCGACGCCCATGCGCTCGCGGACGACGCCGTACGCGTCGGAGGCGCAGAACGCGAGGAGGTCGCCGCGCTTGGCCTCGATCGTGAGCTCCCCGATCGAGCGCGTCTCGTCCTTCATCATGCGCATGGCAGTACGGAGATCGCCCGCGAGCAGGAGCCCTGCGCGTGCCGCCGTCAGCTCGACGCTGCGGATGAACGCGAGGAGATCGAGCTTGCCGCCGCGCTCGTCGAGCCGGGAGACGGCGTCCTTCAGCAGGTCCTTCTGCTCGTCGGTCAGCCGGCCACCGAGATCGATCGCGCCCTCGGGCGACGGCGGCACCGAGATCCCCGGGATGACGAGGCGGACCGCGCTGAGCACCAGCGACGAGAGCTCCGCCAGCGTGGGGAAGAACACGAGCGGGTAGTGCTCGGGCAGGTAGTACGTCAGGTGGCGTCCGGCGAGGAACGCGAGCTGCTGCACCGTCATGCCGCTCCGCACCTGCGGGCCGAGCGCGGTCGCCGGCGCTTCCGCGGGCACTGCGGCGATGCCGCTCGGGACGTCCTCGAGCATGTACAGATCCGGCAGCGCGATGCCGAGCGCGCGCGCGGCCCAGACGAACGTGCGCACGACCGAGGCGGTGCTGCTCTTGTCGTGCTTCGTCGTCGGATCGAGCGGCGGCAGCTTCTTCTTCGCAGCGAGCTCCTCGAGCCTGAGCGCGATCGCCGTGTCGCCGATCGCGTGGAGGATGTCCTTCACGATCGGGTCGCGCCCCGGGGCGGCGAGGCACTCTTCCCACCACGCGGGGTCGAGCGCGGTCGTCGGTCGGATCGCGCCCTCGGGGCGGAACTGCTCGACGACGAGGTCGTGCGCGACGTCGCTCGCGCCGAGCTCCTCGAGGCACGTCGCGACGAGCCACGCGCGATCCGGGCGCTGCGCGCGCGTGTGGAGATCGAACAGCCGCCGGTACGTCTGCGCGCGGAAGGGCGCGTGACGCGCGACGGTCTCGAGCTCGCGGACCGCGCCGGTGCGATCGCCCTTGGCGGCGTAGAGCTCGGCGAGCGCCGCGCGCGACTCGGCGTCGTCCGGGCGCAGCTCGAGCGCGCCGACGAGGGCGTCGACCGCGCCCGGTCCGTCGAGCAGGCGATCGCGACGCAGGGTGCCGAGGCGCCGGCACACCTCCCACGCGCGCTCGCGATCGCCGAGGCCGGCGAAGCGATCGACGAGGCGCTCGTAGACCGAGGCGAGCTCGGCCCACTCCTCGCGGCGCGTGCGCACGGCGACGAGCGCGGAGAGCGCGCGGTCGCACTGCGGATCCTCGTCGAGCGCGAGCTCGAGGAACGCGATGCCCCGCGGCTCCTCGCGCAGGCGCCCGAGCACGACGTCGGCTTGCGCGAAGCGGAACGACCCACGATGACGGGGCTCGTCGGACACGCGTACGAGCTCGTCGAGGACGTCGAGCAGCTTCTTCCACAGCCGGAGGCTCTCGTAGAGGTTCTTCAGCTTGAGGAGGATCCCCACGTCGCCCTGGCGATGGAAGCCGGCGGTCTCGAGCGCCTCCGCGGCGCGCTTCGGATCCGCCAGGTGGGTCTCGAAGACGTCGGCGAGGCGACAGAGCTCGTCGGCCTTGTCGTCGCCGTCGTCGAGCGCGTCGACCCGCTTCTTGCGGAACGAGACGACGCGGTCCCATTCCTTCTGCTCCGTCGCGATCGCGATGAGCCCGTCGATCGACCGCAGGTGCTTCGGCTTCGCGCCGAGCGCCTTCTCGAAGTTCGTCTCCGCCTCGCGCTTCTTGCCCTGGACGTTCTTCACCTCGGCGATCGACGCGTAGATGGACGCGTGCGCGTCGCCGTCGCCGGCCTCGACCACGAAGAGCGCCTTCTTGTAGGCCTCGAGCGCCGCGTCGAGGTCGCCCTTCACCCGGAGCGCCGCGGCCTGATCGAGGATCGGCTCGACCGCCGGCATGGGGACCATCGATCGCGACGACCTCGGCGCCGGGATCGACGCCGAGCTCCGTGAAGGCGGCGGGACGGTCGCGGGGCGTGCGAGGGTCTCGGGCGGAGGGATCAGCGAAGGCGGCGGCTCGGGGACGAGCGGGCTGTCTCCGAGCTCGTCAGGATCCTGCGGCATGGCGGTACAGCGTAGCCGGCTCCGCTGGATCCCGCGGCGTGGATCGTCGTCGATCCGCGCGTTCCACGAGCGCGCACGGAAAACCCCGTGCGACGCGCCTGGTCCAGGCCGTGCTTACATCGGCGCCCAGATGCTCGGCCCGTTGCGCATCGGCGCGCTCGTCGTCCTCGCCGCTGCCCTCGCCGCATGCGGATCGGGCGAGGGCGACGACGATCCGGCCGCGAGCGGCAGCAGACCTTCCGGCGACTCGCCGGCCGCCGCCGGCGAGGATCCGGCCGTCGTTGCGCAGAAGCTGGCGGAGAAGCCCTGGGAGGTGATCTCGAGCAAGGGCGAGACGGTCCTGCCGAACGTGTTCTACGCCGACCGCAGCCAGAACGAGCAGATCATGCCCTACGCGATCGACGGACACGTGATGATCGATCGGCTGATCTACCCGACGCTCGGCAACCCGAACCTCTACGTGAAGTCGGACGCCGACGATCAGCTCCTCATCGTCACGCGCCTCGAGGAGGAGGCGTACGCGCTCTTCTCGCCGAAGCTCGAGGAGGTCCCGGGCTCGCCCCTCAGGAAGCTCGTCGTCCCGAACGATCCGGCGACCGGCTTCGCGATCTTCCTCGTGCCGCGCGCGGCGCGCGAGGCCTACACCGCATCGACCGATCCGATCTCGAGCGGAAACGGCACCGGCGTCTTCCGCGTGTACCCGAACGAGATCCTGGTGAGCCCCGAGCCGCCGGACATGCCCGCGGCGCTGAAGGCGCGCAAGACGCTCCGCTTCGTCTTCCGGCAGGCAGCGATGGCGAAGGTGCCCCCGGGGCTCTACGACGTGCGCTTCGAGGTCCGGAAGGACAACGAGCTCGTTCGCCCGAAGCTCGGGATGCCCGGGATCCACGAGTACCAGTACAACGCCGTCCGCGTGTTCGACAACGAGCCCGAGGAGTACTCGGTCGTCAACGTCACCGACACGCAGGTCTCGGTCGGCGACACCTACGACGAAAAGACGCGCGACAAGCTCGACGAATTCGTCCAGTACCTCACGACGACGAACGATCCGAACGTCCGCAAGGCGGCGTTCATCACCTTCAACGGCGACCTCCACAACGGCGGCTCGCCCGGCAGCCTCCGCCAGCGCACCGTCGCGTGGACGTACGAGGAGGAGGCGAAGGCGATCGTCGATCGGCTCAAGTACCTCCCCTTCCCCATCTTCCTCACCACGGGAAACCACGACGGATACGTGTCGATCGGCCACGTGCCCTCCGCGGTGAAGGCGCTCGACACCGGCGTCGGCGAGAGCCTCGCCGAGGTGATCGACGACGCGAAGGACAAGCCCTGGGACGGCTTCCAACAGGCGGACTTCGACGCGTTCCTGGCGCAGACGGAGGCGGCCGATCAGCTCGGCGGCTTCCACCGCGACGTCTTCGTCGGCGGCTTCTCGCGCACGGCGCAGAAGGACGGCTTCGCCGGGTGGAAGGAGGTCCCGAAAAAGGACCGCAACTTCATCCTCTACGACGGCTTCCACCAGTGGCAGAAGACGTACGGGCCGCTCTACTACTCCTGGAAGCTCGGCAAGAGCACGTACGTGTCGCTGAACTCGTTCGAGCTCCGCCAGCACCGCCGGTCGGGTTGGGGCATGTACACCGTCAACTACGGCGGCGGCATGAGCGACGTGCAGCTGAAGTGGCTCGAGCGCGAGCTCTATCGCGCGAAGAACGAGAGGCAGGACGTCGTGGTCCTCGCGCACCACGACCCGCGCGGCGGCCACAAGGGCCAGGACCCGGGCTACTACTTCGAGCAGCTCGAGTTCCGCAGCGTCTACCAGAGCGCCATCAACTACCTCGTCGGCAAGGTGTGGAACTCGGCGGTGTGCAAGCTCCCTCCCTGGGCGCTGTCGCGCGATCAGGAGCAGAGCTGCGCGCACGACGGCCTCCAGGAGTGGATGCGCCCCGACCCCGAATTCGACGGCAGCTTCACGAGCGGCATGGAGCTGATGAAGCTCCTCGCGTCGAGCGCCCAGGTGCGCACCGTGCTGCTCGGGCACACGCACTACAACGCGCTCGAGGTGCTGCAGACGGGCGATCAGCTCCTGCCGAACCAGCTGCCGATCGACGGAGCGGCCGCGCAGAAGTTCGCGACGCTCGAGATCCAGAACCCGGTGCGCGGCTTCTCCGTGCTCGGAGAGACGCGAGCCGCGGGCCCGAGGGTCGACGAGTACGACACGGAGCTCCTCCCGCTGGCGCCGATCGAGAGGCGATATGCCGCATTCTCGGCGCTCTACGAGAAGGCGATGCCCGGCTGGTCGCGCACGATGGGGGCACCGGGCGCGGGTGGGCTGCCGCGCGAGATGGTGATCATGCGCCTCGTGTCGAACGCGGATCTCGCCAACCAGACCTACTCGGGCGGCAAGAGCGCCATGGGCTTCAGCGTCCTGCATCTCACGAAGAAGAGCGACGTACGCGCCTACGACCGGGCGCAGATCAACCGCGTGACGTTCTTCGCCAACGTCGGCGGCGCGAGCTTCGCGAACCTGCAGACCATCGACGTCGATCGCCTCGCGCGCCTCCACCCACACGATCCGACAAACCCGGTCGAGCAGCTGTACGACTGGTGATACGATGTCCCTCCGACGGAGGGATGACGGGGATGGCAGTCTTCAGCTCACGCGTGCGCGCTCTCGTGGTGTCCATCCCCGTCATCGCGTTCGCGGTCGGATGCGAGAACATCATCGGCACCTTCGAGGTGGCGCCCCCCGATGCGGGGATCGCAGCGGTCGAGGCGGGAACCCCCGACGCGCCCGTCGGCCAGGACGTCCCCGACGGTGGACAGGGTGACAGCGGACCGGCAGCGAAGGTCCGCGTCTGCAACCAGCTCAGCGACTGTCCGACGCTTCCGACGACCCCCGTCGGCTGCGCGGTCGCCGAGTGCAAGGACAACGTCTGCGTCTACGTCGCCGTCGACAAGGACGGCGACGGCCATCCCGTCGCCGGATGCAAGGTCGAGGACAAGCTCGTTCCGGGCGACGACTGCGCGGACAACGATCCGACCGTCTTCCCCGGCGGCAAGTGCAACAAGCGCCCCGACGGCAGCGACATCGTCTTCCCGAACGGCACGCCGCTCGGCGCGTGCAAGGCCGGCGCGTGGGACTGCACGGGCGGCAGCCCGACCTGCAAGGGCGCGGTCGAGCCCAAGCCGACGGAGAACTGCACGCTCAAGAACGACGCCAACTGCGACGGCGTCCCCGACGACGGCTGCGACTGCACGCCGAACGAGGTCGGGCCGTGCGGCAACACGAAGAACCTCCCGCTGCCCTGCATGAAGGGCACGCGCACCTGCTCTCCGCAGGGCAAGTGGGGCGACTGCGTCGGCAACGTCGAGCCGATGCCGCGCGACTGCAGCAGCACCGTCGACAACGACTGCAACGGCCAGGCGGACCAGGGCGAGAACGCCTGCAACTGCGCGGGCGGCGTCGGCCAGGGCAAGACGGCCTCGTGCACGGTCGCGGGGCAGCTCGGCGAGTGCGCGAAGGGCACGTGGACCTGCATGCCGAGCGGCGACAAGCAGACGGGCGTCTTCGGCCCCTGCTCCGGCCCGAAGCCCAAGACGAAGGACTGCAAGAGCGCGCTCGACAACGACTGCAACGGCGTCGGCGACGAGCTCGATCTCGGCTGCGGGACGCCGTGCCTCGATCCGCTCGGGTCGGGCAAGGTCGTGCCCGCCGCGCAGAAGTTCACGGATGCGATGTGGGGCTGCCCGGGGCGCCGCAACTTCTCCGTGCGCGCCGGGGCGTGCTCGGCGCCGGCCAAGGCCGCGCCGTGCTCGGGCACGACCTGGGAGAAGT
>WBZO01003621.1_pt1 | contig 17737 bp, 16 predicted proteins | sample 5204261 | NCBI WGS metagenome assembly WBZO01 (sample SAMN12412400, study PRJNA552823) | activated sludge metagenome | isolation source: activated sludge from anammox sidestream of wastewater treatment plant... | place: USA: North Carolina | collected 2017-09
GCACATGGCGACCAGATCGATGCCGACCGTGTCGTGAATACCGGTCTCGATCGCGATCTTCAGCTTGGTACCCACGCCATCGGTCGTCGACACCAGCACCGGATCGGCAAACCCCGCCGCCTTCAGGTCGAACAGCGCGCCGAAGCCGCCCAGCCCCCCCATCACGCCCGGGCGGCCGGTGGCGCGCGCCAGCGGCTTGATCGCCTCGACCAGCGCATCGCCCGCGTCGATGTCGACACCGGCGGCGCGATAGTCCAGGCCGTTGGCCGCGGCCGTGGGGCGGTGATCTCCACTGGTCATGGCGGCCCTCTTTACGGTAAGCGAGTTGAACAGGGCGGACAGAAACCACAGCCCGCCGATGGAAGGCAATGTCGGGACGCGAATTTCAGCGGTTGGGACCCTTCTCGCTCACGACCGCCCCGGGCGGCCGGGGATGCGTGGCCCATGCCTGACGGCTCCCAGTTCGCCCGGCAGGGCACGGCCGCCCTCTTCACGCTTCCGAACATCGTCACGTTCGCGCGATTGTGCGCCGTGCCGCTGGCCTTCTGGCTGGTGCTGGAACAGCGCATGTTCGAGGCCTTCCTGCTGTTCGTCGTCGCCGGCGTGTCCGACGCCGTCGATGGCTGGCTGGCCCGCCGGTACGGCGGCAACGCGATCGGCGCCCTGCTCGACCCGGTGGCCGACAAGGCGCTGCTGGTCACGATGTACGTCACCCTCGCCGCCGTCAGCGCACTGCCGCCCTGGCTCGCAATCCTGGTCGTGTTCCGCGACCTGCTCATCGTCGGCGGCGTCATCGTCCTTGGGGTGCTGGGCCAGCCGGTGATCATCCGCCCGCTCTATATCTCCAAGCTCAACACGGTGCTGCAGATCGTCCTCGTCGCGGCCACCTTGCTGATGTCGGGCGCTCCGCTCCACCTGCCCTGGGTGCTGGAGACATTGATCTGGGCGGTCGCGTTCACGACGCTGGCATCCGGAGGGGCCTATGTCTGGGTCACCGCCCGCGGATGAAGTGCAGGTGACAGGACGGCCCGACGGCGACCGACCGGCGGCGGCGCCGTCCCCTCCGCAGATTGCGACGAACGGGTCCCGCGCCACGCGGGCACAGCGGATCGGCCTGGTGCTGGGCCTCGTGGTGGCGGCATGGCTTGCGCTGCAGCTTTTCGCGTCGATCCTGGCACCCTTCGTGGCCGCCGGCGTGATCGCCTACGCGCTCGACCCGCCGACGACACGCCTGACCCAGCTCGGCCTGTCGCGCGGCGTGGCCGCCCTGCTGATGATCGTCACCATGCTGGTCATGGTGCTGATGTTCGCGCTGTTGCTGTATCCGCTGCTGCTGGCGCAGATCGGCCTGCTGGTCTACCGCATCCCGCAATACACCACTCTGCTGCAAGGCTGGGCGCGCGACGTCCTGACGGACCTGCAGCAGAATTTCGGTTCCGAGGTCGTCAACGACAAGATTCGCGATCTCGTCAGCGGGCAGGCCGGCAGCATGCTCAGCTTCCTGCTGTCGACCGTGACCGGCGTGATCGGCAGCGGCTTCGCCATCTTCAACGTGCTCAGCCTTGCGATCGTCACGCCGTTCGTCGGCTTCTACCTGCTGCGGGACTGGCCGACGCTGATCGCGATGCTCGATTCCTGGCTGCCGCTGCGCTACCGCGAAGTGATCCGGGCCCAGGCGCGGGAGGTCGATCGCATCCTGTCGGCCTGGGTGCGCGGCCAGGCGATGTGCTGCATGCTGCTGGGCCTGTTCTATGCGATCGGCCTGTCGCTGGCCGGCCTCGATCTGGGGCTTGTGGTCGGCCTGTCCGCCGGCCTGCTATCGTTCATCCCCTATGTCGGCTCGATCTCGGGCGCGCTGACGTCGCTGGGCCTGGCGCTGGCGCAGTTCCCCGACTGGCGCGGCGTCGCCGCGGTGGGCGGGGTTCTGCTGGCCGGTCATCTGCTGGAGGGCTATCTGCTGTATCCCCGCTTCCTGGGTGACCGGGTGGAGCTGCCGGCCGGCTGGGTCATCTTCGCCCTGTTCGCCGGCGCCGCGGCGTTCGGCTTCCTGGGCGTCATGCTGGCCGTGCCCATGGCGGCGACGATCGGGGTGCTGTGCCGTTTCTGGCTGCGGCGGTACCTGTCGAGCCCGCTGTATCTCGACCCGCCGTCCCGCCGATGACGCACCCGCCCGACCGTCGCCGCCAGTTGCCCCTGCCGTTCCGGCACGCGCCGGACTATGGCGCGGTCGATTTCGTGGCCGCGCCATCGAACCGGACGGCGCTGGTCTGGCTGGCGCGGACGGCGGAATGGCCCGAACGGCGCCTCGCCCTGTGGGGCGGCGCCGGCTGCGGCAAGACCCATCTGCTGCGCATCTGGGCGCAACGCCATGGCGCCGCCGTGACGGCGGCACCCGACCTCACCGGCCTGCCGTCGCCGCCGGCGCATGGTGGGGTGGCGATCGACGACGCCGATCGCATCGCCGACGAACGCGCCCTGCTGCACGTGCTGAACGCCTGCCGCGACGCCGGGTTGCCGGTGCTGATCGCCGCTGCCACGCCACCGTCGCGCTGGCCGGTCCGCCTGCCCGACCTCGCAAGCCGCCTGCGCGCGACCATGGCCGTCGAGATCGCACCGCCGGACGACGACCTGCTGCGCATATTGCTGCTGCGGCTGCTGGCCGACCGGCAGCTTGCGGTGGCTCCCGCGGTGCAGGACTGGCTGCTGCGGCGCCTGCCGCGTACCCCCGCTGCCATCCGGTCGGCCGTCGCCGCGCTGGATGAAGCGGCACTGGCCGCCAGCAAGCCGATCACCCGTCCTTTCGCTGCCGATACGTTACGTTTGCGACTAGTGCGTGACGAAAGCAGGGATGTCGGCGACGATACCCTGGCCGCGGTCCCGAATCGGGGGGCCTGCGACGAATGGAGGTCGTAGTTGGTGGAAGGGCGGGCCATGCAGTCAACCGAGGCAACCGAGGAACTGGTCCGCCCGGCCGCGCCCCCTGAACCCGATGCACCAGAGATGCGCACCATGCGCATCGACAGCCCGGAGCGGTTCATCAACCGCGAGCTCTCCTGGCTCGACTTCAATCACCGCGTCGTCGAGGAAGCCGACAATCCCCGTCACCCGCTGCTGGAGCGGGTGCGCTTCCTGTCCATCAGCGCCTCGAACCTGGACGAGTTCTACTCGGTCCGGGTCGCCGGCCTGATCGGCCAGGCCAAGGCGGGCGTGTCGCAGGTCTCGGTCGACGGGCGCACGCCAGCACAGCAACTCGTCGCCATCCGCCAGCGCGCCGAGACGCTGCTGGCGGACCAGCAGCGTAGCTGGCGGGAACTGGCGGGCCTGCTGCGCAAGGCGGGCATCGAGGTCTGCACGCCCGACGCCCTGTCGCCCGAGGATCGGGTATGGCTCGACGCCTGGTTCATGGAGCGGGTGTTTCCCGTGCTGACACCCCTGGCCATCGACCCGGCCCACCCGTTCCCGTTCATCCCCAATATGGGGCTGGTGATGGCCCTGCTGCTGTCACGGGAGGATGACGGCCAGGGCATGCGCGCCCTGCTGCCGCTGCCGGCGCAGGTCGAGCGGTTCATCCGCCTGCCGCCGGCAGAGCCGGCCGGGCCGATCCGCTTCATCGTGCTGGAAGACCTGGTGATCATGTTCCTGGAACGCGTGTTTCCGGGCTTCCGTCTGGCCGGGCGCGGCCTGTTCCGGCTGATCCGCGACACCGACGTCGAGTTCGAGGAAGAGGCCGAAGACCTCGTGCGCTCCTACGAGACCGCGCTGAAGCGGCGACGGCGCGGTGTGGTGATCCATCTGGAGATCGACGTCAACATGCCGGACGACCTGCGCGACCTGGTCGCCAGTGAAACCGGCGCGGCGCCGGACGAGATCCATGCCCATTTCGGGCTGATGGGCATGGTCGACCTGCGGCATCTGATCGTCGACGACCGGCCCGACCTGCTGTTCCCCCCGTTCACCCCGCGCTTCCCCGAGCGTATCCGTGACTTCGGCGGCGACTGCTTCGCGGCGATCCGCGCCAAGGACATCATCGTCCACCACCCGTACGAAAGCTTCGACGTCGTCGTGCAGTTCCTGCGCCAGGCGGCGCAGGACCCCAGCGTCGTCGCCGTCAAGCAGACGCTGTACCGCACCAGCCGCGACAGCCCGATCGTCAAGGCGCTGATCGAGGCGGCGGAAGCCGGCAAGTTCGTCGTCGCGATGGTCGAACTGCGCGCCCGCTTCGATGAGGAAGCCAATATCAGCCTCGCCCGCAATCTCGAGGCCGCCGGCGTGCAGGTCGTCTATGGCTTCACCGGCCTGAAGACCCACGCCAAGCTGTCGCTCGTCGTGCGGCGCGAGGGCAGCGCCCTGCGCTCCTACGCGCATTTCGGCACCGGCAACTATCACCCGATCACGGCGCGCATCTACACCGATCTCAGCTTCTTCACCACCGACCCGCCCCTCACCCGCGACGCCGCCCGGCTGTTCAACTACATGACGGGTTATGCCCGGCCGGAGGCGATGGAGGAGCTGGGTTTCAGCCCGCTGACCACGCGCAACGTGCTGCTGGAGAACATTGCCCGCGAGATCGCCTTCGCCAAGGCGGGGCGCCCCGCGACGATCTGGCTGAAGATGAACAGCCTGGTGGACCGGCGGCTGATCGACGCGCTGTATGAGGCCTCGGCCGCGGGGGTGAAGACCGCTGCGGTGGTGCGCGGTATCTGCTGCCTGCGGCCGGGCGTGCCGGGCCTGTCGGAGAACATCCGCGTGAAGTCGATCGTCGGGCGATTCCTGGAACACAGCCGCGTCTACGCGTTCGGCAACGGCCATCCCCTGCCCAGCCGGCACGCGCGGGTCTATATCAGCTCCGCCGACTGGATGGAGCGCAACATGGACTGGCGGGTCGAAACGCTGGTGCCCATTCACAACGCGACGGTGCATGCCCAGGTGCTGGACCAGATCATGGTGACGAACCTGCGCGACACGCTGCAGTCATGGGAGCTGCGGTCCGACGGCACCTGGAAGCGCGTGCCGCCGGGCCGCAGACCGGTTTCGGCGCATGACTATTTCATGACCAACCCCTCGCTGTCGGGGCGTGGCTCCGCCCTGCACGGTCCTGCCGTCGCGTCGCCCCTGCCGGGCGCCCGCCGGCAGGACCGTGTCAACCAGGATTGACGCATGCCTTTCTCGCCTCCTCCCGATCTGCCGCGCTGCGGCGTCGTGGACCTCGGCTCCAACTCGGTGCGCCTCGTCGTCTTCGAAGGTCACACACGCAACCCGACCGCGATCTTCAATGAGAAGGCGGTGCTGCGCCTGGGCCAGGGACTGCAGGAAACCGGGTTGCTGAACGAGGAGGGGATGATCCAGGCCCAGCGCGTCATGAACCGCTATCACCAGGTCGCGCGCGCGATGGGGGCCCACCCGTTCGAGGTGCTGGCCACCGCCGCCGTGCGCGATGCCCATAACGGGCCGGACTTCGTCGCGGAGCTGCGGGAGCGCATGCCGGACGTCCCGATCCGGGTGCTGAGCGGGATCGAGGAGGCCGAGTATTCGGCCGAGGGCCTGCTGTGCGGTATCCCCGACGCCGACGGCGTGCTGGCCGATATCGGCGGCGGATCGCTGGAGCTCGTGCGTCTGGATGCCGGCCGGCGCGGCCCGTCGCAGACAACCCGGCTGGGCGTGATCCGCCTCGCCGAACGCGCGGACGGCGATCTGATGAAGGCCCGCGAGATCGCTGATGCCGACCTGCGCGGCGTGCGCTGGCTGAACAGCGCCGTCGGGCGCGACCTCTACCTGGTCGGCGGCGCCTGGCGCGCCCTCGCCCGCATGCACATCTTGCAGAAGGGTTATCCGCTGGCGATGGTCCATCACTACACGATCAGCCGGGACGAGGCGCGCGACCTCGCCATCCTGATCAGCGGCGCGGGACGGCGTGCCTTGGAGCGAATGCCGGGCGTGCCGCGGCGGCGGATCGACGACCTGCCCTATGCCGCGGTCGCCCTGCGCAGACTGCTGCGCATATCCGGCGTGCGCCGCGTGGTGTTCAGTGCCGCGGGCCTGCGCGAAGGCTGGTTCATGCGCCGCATGCCGATGCAGGTGCAGTCGCAGGACCCGCTGCTCGCCGCCGGGCACGAGCTGGCACAGCGCCATGGCCGCGATCCGTCGCTGCCGCCCGCCCTGCTGGCATGGACCGACCCGCTGTTCCCCGGTGAAACCCAGGAGATGCAGCGACTGCGCGAGGCCGCCTGCTGGATGTCGGACATCGGCAGCCACGACCATCCCGAGTTCCGCGCCGAACAGGCGTTCCATCGCGTCCTGCGACAGCCGGCGCTCGGCCTCGATCATCAGGCGCGCGCCTTTCTCGCCCTGGCGATCGCGACGCGCTATGAGGCCGATGTCGACGCGGAATACCCGCGCGCGGCACGCCTGCTGCTGGACCTGGCGTCCGCCAACCGTGCGGAAATCCTCGGCGTCGCACTGCGCCTCGCCTACACCCTGTCTGCCGGCACGCCGGATCTGCTGGCCGGCACCCGCCTGCGTGTGCAGGGATCGCGGCTGATCCTGTCATTGCGCGAAGATACCGGCGTGTTCGCGGGCGAGGCGGTGGTGCGGCGGCTCGACCGGCTGGCCCAGACCATCGGCCTGGAAGCCGCGACCGAGACCGACCTGCTGTACGCCGCGGAATAGACCTGTGCCGCTCTCGCCCGATCCAAGCTGCATCTGATAGCGTGCGAGCAGGACAGAGGGGCTCCGTCATGACGACACGCCGCGCGCCGCATCCCGACATGAACGTGCTGATCGAAGCGCAGAAGAAAGCGTATGGCGGCACCACGATCGCCGAACAGCGTGCCGCGTGGTCGGCCTATACGCGCAGCATCGCGCCGCCGCGCCCGCCCGGCCTGATCGTGCGCGACACCGTCATCCCGACACGGGGCTGCGACGTGCCGGTCCGCATCTATCGCCCCGCCGGCGTCACCGGCGCGCTGCCCTGCGTCATCTACATGCACGGCGGCGGCTTCATGAAAGGCAACCTGGACAGTTCCGATCCGATCGCCTGGGGCTTCACCCATGAAACCGGCGCGGTCACCGTCAGCGTCGATTATCGCCTGACGCCGGAGCATCCCTACCCGGCGGCGTTCGACGATTGTTATGGTGTTTTGACCCATCTGCACGCCAACGCCCGCCAGTTCGAGATCAATCCGGCGCGCATCGCCCTGGCCGGCGACAGCGCCGGCGGCCATCTGGCGGCCTCGCTGTGCCTGGCGGCGCGGGACCGCGGCGGGCCACGCATTGCCGCCCAGGCAATCATCTATACGGTCATCGGCACCGAAATGAACGCAGGCTCCTACCTCGAGAACGCCGAGGGTTACGGCCTGACCACGGCGGCCTGCCATGCCTATCTGCACATGCTGCTGCCGGAGCCGGCACACGCCAGCGACCCGTATGCAAGGCCGGCGGTCGCGACGGACTTCTCCGCCCTGCCGCCGGCCTTCGTCATCTCGGCCGAGCTGGATCCGGTGCGTGATGACGGACGTCTTTATGCCGCAAAGCTGGCGCTGGCCGGGGTCGATGTCACCTATCGCGAGGCGCGCGGCATGATCCACGGCTTCATGCGCGCCCGCTTCACCGGCGCCGCGGCCAAGGCGGAGTATGACCGCATCTGCGCCTTCCTGCGCGCCCATCTGCTGCCGGGTGGGGAACGGCCGTGATGCGTGGCGGGGGTTAAGAGGGACCGGCGGCTGCGTGGTGGGGGGCGGCGCAGACGCCCCCGTGTCATGGGCGGCGAGGGGAGCCCCGTGTCATGGGCGGCATCCCTTGGTGTCGTGGTCAGCGCTGGCCCCCCCCCCTGTGTCATGGTCGGCGAAAGCCGACCATGACACAGGGGGGGCCGACCACCCGCACGGCGGACGCCTCTACTTCCTGACGTCCTTTTCCTTGTTGCGCAGCACGTCCACCGGCGACTGCAGGAACACGGCGTAGTCGTAGACCGTCTCATCCGGCTGGTTCCAGCAGACATAGCCTCGGCAGTCGTTCGGCCGAGCGTCGTAGACGGTGCAGAGACGGTCGGGGCCGAGGAACTGGCAGGTCTTGTAGCCGGACTTGATCCGCTTCTCGCCCTTGCGGGTGACTTCCAGGATGTGGCGCTTCTCGAACTCCGGCACGGTCAGCTTCAGGAATTTCGCAAGCCGGCGGATATCGTCACGGCTGACCCGCACATAACCTGCCATCCGACAACACAGCGCCGGGCATTTCATGCAGTCCAGGCGCTCATGGTTCGGCATCAGGCAGGATGGCGGAGAGAACCGTGCCGAACCATCAGGATGGCCGCACGCGGATCAGGTTCATCGGCTTCATCGTCATCACGACCTCACCTTTCTGGTTGAACACCTCCACCAGGCCGTGCACCAGGCCACGATCTGGCCTGGTGCGGGACAGCCGCGCCGCCTCGATCGTCACCCGGACATTGAGCAGATCGCCTGGACGCACCGGGCGCGGCCATCGCAGCTCATCGATGCCGGGGGATGCCAGCCCGTTCTTCGGCAGGAAGTTGGCGACGAACAGCCGCATCATCAGGCTGACGGTGTGCCAACCGCTGGCGATCACCTCACCGAACGGACCAGCGGCCGCGACCTTGGGATCGACATGCATGTCCTGCGGATCATACAGGCGCGCAAACTCGATGATCTCCTGTTCGGTCACCGAAAACGAGCCGATGTCGAAAACGGCGCCGACAGGATAGTGCTCAAGGAAGCGTTGGGTCGGATCAGCGGGAAGCTGGCTGGCCATGGCGCACGTGTCGGTCTGTTGATGGCCGATCGCCTACCATGCGATAGGGGGGCTGACAACGAGCCGCCGATCCCCGGCTGGCCCGGGAGACTTCCTGATGCGTCACTTCTCTCGTCGTTCCGTGCTCGGCGGGCTTGCCGGTGCGGCTTCGATCACCGCGCTTGCCCGACCGGCCATCGCACAGGCTGCGCCACTGAAGATCGGGCTGATGCTGCCGTTCTCGGGCACCTACGCCGCGCTGGGTGAGAATATCGCCGCCGCGTTCGAACTGTGCCTGAAGGAACAAGACGGCAAGCTGGGCGGACGGGCCGTGACGATCGTGCGGGTGGACGATGAATCCGACCCGGCGAAAGCACCCGCCAACGTGAATCGCCTGATCGGGCGCGACAATGTCGACGTGATGGTGGGCACGGTGCATTCCGGCGTGGTGATGGCCATGGTGCAGGCGGCGCGGGAGAAGGAGGTGCCGCTGATCATCCCCAATGCCGGCAATGTCGCCGCGACACGCAACCTGTGCTCGCCCTATGTCTTCCGCTCCTCGTTCAGCAACTGGCAGCCCGCCTATGGCATGGGCAAGGCGCTGGCGGCAAAGGGCGTGAAGAAGGCGGCTTGGGTCACGTGGGACTATGCCGCCGGCAAGGAATCGGGGGACGGTTTCCGCGACGGGCTGAAGGCAGGCGGCGCGGAACTGACGCAGGTGCTGACGCTGCCGTTTCCCGAGACCAACTTCCAGCCGCTGCTGGCCAAGATCCCCGGCCTGGGCGTCGATGCGGTCGGATCGTTCTTCGCCGGCGGTGGCGCGATCCAGTTCGTCAAGGACTATGCGGCAGCCGGCCTGCGGGACAAGGTGCCGCTGTGCGGATCGGGCTTCCTGACCGAGGGCGTGCTGAAAGCGCAGGGCGCCGCCGCCGAGGGCATCCAGACCGCGCTGCATTATGGCGACGGGTTGAACAACCCGAAGAACACCGCTTTCCGCACCCTGTTCAAGGCAACGACCAGCCGCGACGCCGATGTCTACGCGGTGCAGGGCTATGACGCGGCGCAGATGCTGGCGGCCGGCCTGGCCGCGACCAAGGGCGACGCCGCCGCGATCAAGCCGCTGGCCGCCGCGATCCGCGCCGCCAGGATCGACAGCCCGCGCGGCACCTTCACGCTGTCGCCCTCGCACAACCCGGTGCAGACGATCTGGCTGCGCGAGGTGCGCGGCAGCGAGAACAAGGTGATCGGCGCGGCGGTCGAAGCCCTGGTCGATCCCGGCACCGGCTGCAAGATGCCGGCCTGATGCGGCAGACGGGAGACTTGTGACCGGCTTCGTCGCGCAGGTCGTGAACGGGGTGCAGTACGGGCTGCTGCTGTTCCTGATCAGCAGCGGCCTGACCCTGATCTTCGGCGTCATGGGCGTCATCAACCTGGCCCATGGCAGCCTGTTCATGATCGGCGCCTATATCGCCTATGTCCTGACCGCCGCGTCGATGCCGTTGTGGCTCGCGCTGCTGGGCGCCGTCGCCGGCGGCGCGGTGTTCGGCATGGTGCTGGAACGTCTGCTGTTCCGCCATTTCCGTACGCGGGAGCATCTGGACCAGGTGCTGCTGACCTTCGCGCTGATCCTGCTGTTCGAGGAAGGGCGCGCCGCCCTGATCGACAATCAGTTCCACGCCGTTCCGGTGCCCCGGGCGCTGGACTTCCCGGTGCCTGTCGTCGGCGACTTCGCCTACTCCGCCTACCGGCTGGCCGTGCTGGGCGCCTGCCTGGCCGTCGCGGCGAGCCTGGTGGGCTCTGTGGAGCGCACGCGGATCGGCGCGTCGATCCGCGCCGCGGCGGAGAATCCCGACATGGTGGCCGCGCTGGGTCTGGATGCGAAACGAATCCATACGCTGGTATTCGCCGCCGGCACGGCGCTGGCCATGCTGGCGGGCGCCCTGGCTGCGCCGCTGCAATCCGTCTACCCCGGCATGGGCGACGGGTTCCTGATCCTGTCCTTCGTCGTCGTGGTCATCGGCGGTCTCGGCTCGATCGGCGGCGCGTTCCGGGCCTCGCTGCTGATCGGCCTGATCGACACGCTGGGCAAAGCCTATGTGCCGCAGCTTGCCGGGCTGGCGGTGTTCGGCATGATGGCCGCCGTCCTGCTGTGGCGGCCCACCGGGCTGTTCGGGCGGACATGAGACGCTGCGGACTGCGAGGCAACGTGGCCCTGGCCGGGGCGGCGGCACTGCTGGCGTCGATGCCGCTCTGGGCGTCGGCCTATCACATGCAGTTGGCCTCGACGGCGATGATCGGCGCCATGTTCGCCCTGAGCCTGCAGCTTCTGGTCGGCGCGACCGGGCTGGTCAGCCTGGCCCATGCGGCGTTCTTCGGCATCGGCGCCTATGCCGTCCATCTGCTGACGCAGCTTCTGGACACACCGCCGACGGTGTTCCTGTCGCTGCCCGCCTCGGCGGTCCTGGCGGCGGTCGCCGCCCTGGCTGTCGGCGCGCTGGCGCTGCGCACGCAGGGGTTCTTCTTCCTGATGACGACGCTGGCGTTCGGCCAGATGCTGTTCTTCCTGTTCCACGACACGCCGCTGGGCGGGGGGATGGACGGCGTGTTCATCCAGCGGCCGGATCTGATCTGGCCGGTGCCGAAGGTGCGACGGCCTGCCGTGTTCCTGCTGTTGAACCTCGGCGTGCTGGCCACGATGTATACCGGTCTGTGGCTGCTGATGCGGACGATGTTCGGCCATGCCCTGCTGGGCATCCGCGCCAATGAGCATCGCATGCGGGCCATGGGCCATGACGTGCAGCGGCAGAAGCTGGTCGCCTTCGTCATCGCCGGCGCATTGGCCGGTGTGGCGGGACACATGGCGGCGCTGACCGATGCCTTCGTGACCCCCGACCTGCTGGGCTGGCACCGCTCGGCCGAGGCGCTGCTGATGGTGCTGCTGGGCGGTATCGGCGCGCTGCACGGGCCGATCCTGGGCGCCTTCGCACTGACCGGCATCCAGGAAGCCGGCCAGTTGCTGACCGAGCGGCAGCACCTGGTCGAAGGCGCAGCCATCCTGCTGGCCGTGCTGCTGCTGCGCCACGGACTGGCCGGGATCCGCCGATGAGCGTGGTGCTGCGCACCGAGGGGCTGACCCGCCGCTTCGGCGGCATCCTCGCGGTGTCGGACGTCTCGATCGAACTGGCGATGCACAGGCTGCACGCCGTCATCGGGCCGAACGGCGCCGGCAAGAGCACGCTGGTCAACCTGCTGTCCGGCGATCTCACCCCAACAGACGGCGCGATCTGGCTCGGCAATACGAACGTCACGCACCACCCCGACTGGCGGCGAGCACGGCTCGGGATCGGACGCACCTTCCAGCGCACCAACCTCATGCGGGAGATGACGGTGCTGGAGAATGCGCGCCTCGCCGCGCAGGCGGCCGGTGTCCGCGGCTGCGGGCTGTTGCGCACGCCGCGCCAGGCTCCGGCCGTGATGGAGGCGGCGCAGGAGGCGCTGCATCGGGTCGGGCTGGACGGCCACGCGGACCGCATCGTCGGCACCATGAGCCACGGCGCGCTGCGGCTGCTGGAAATTGCCCTCGCCCTGGCGACATGCCCGAAGGTGCTGCTGCTGGACGAGCCCCTGGCCGGGCTTGGCACCGAGGAAACCGGACCGGTCGCCGACCTGCTGCGCCAGCTCGCACGCAGTCACGCCGTGCTGCTGATCGAGCACGACATGAACGTCGTGTTCTCGGTTGCCGACACGATCACGGTGATGGTCGAGGGCCGGGTCCTGACGACAGGCACGCCGGCCGAGATCAAGGCATCGACAGCAGTCAGGGATGCCTATCTGGGCCAGCCGATGGTGTGATCCGGTGTCGGTGCGACGGCTCTCCTGTGGATCGGGCCCCGTGTCGCGATCGCCCCCATGGCAGCGTGGCGGAGGCCGGCCCTCGTGCCACCGCAACGCCCCGGGGACACCCCGCCGCCTACAGCTTGAACCGCACCCCCACCAGACCGGTCGGCCCCGGGATCTGATACCCGTTCACCGACTCGAACTTGGAATGAAAAATGTTCCACGTGTTCAGATACACCTGAATACGCGGCGTAATGTCATAGGTAGCGGCCAGTCGCGCGATTAGGCCCTGTGGCGAGGTGCCGTAGCCCACAGGGAACCCCCCGTCATCATACAGAAAATCCCGGAACGCGCCGGTATAGGCCAGTTGCGGCACGATCCGCAGCCCCGCGATCGGCGTGATCGTCAGGTCGACCGACGCTGCGTTCGGCGGGCGGCGCAGCAGCATGCTGCCGACTGCTGGCGAGGCGCCGATCGCAAGCGTGTCGGTATAGGTGTAGGTCGCATGCACCAGCAGCCATGGCGCCACCCGCATCGTCAGTTCGGTTTCCACGCCCTGCATGTGCGCCGATCCGATATTGATCGATGTATAGACCGGCGTGAAGGTCGTGGTGATCAGGTTCTGCACCTGCTGATTGAAATAGGTCGCGCTGAAGGTCAAGAAGTCCGACCGTCCGAAGGCGGGCACGGTCGTGACGAACCCCAGTTCCCACCCCTGCGACCGCTCCGGTGCCAGCAGCGGGTTGCCGACATAACCGAACGAGTCGATGCCGTAGCGGTCGAACAGCGATGGAGCCCGAAAGGCGGTGCCGTAGGCAGCCTTGAAGTTCGTTCCGATCTCGGGCACCCGCACCACGCCGCCCAGGCGCCAGGTGGTAGGCGTGCTGCCTGCGACCCAATCCTGCCTAATCTGTCCGGTGACATCCAGCCGGTTCCACAATGTCGTCTGCAGCCCGACATGAATGGCGTTGTCGGCCATGAACGCCTTCGCCGTCTGGCTGAACGGCAGGCCGGCGAAATCGCTGTTGGCGCTGACATTGATCGAATCGCCGGTGTATTCGTATCCGAAGGTCAGCGCCGTCCCGCTGATGGCCGGCACGGCCAGCAGGTCGTCCAGATGGATCGTGTTGTTCCATTGCACATCAGTGCGGTACGAGTTGTAGCGGTTGTCCGACGACGTCAGGTTGGGATCATTGAGGTCCAGCGGCTGCTTGTAGTGGCGCCCATCCTGCAAGCGTCCGACGAACAGGCTGGTTTCATAGAGTCCGTCAAAAAGCTTTGACGTGATGCCGACGCGGCCAAGGAAACTCTCGGCCGAACCGGACGAGTTCGCCGTGTCATAGGTCGGGAAGCCGAGATTGTTGAACCCGAACAATGCCTGCCGTCCGCGCAGGAACAGCGACAGCCGCGTGCCGTCGATCGGCGAGTAGCCGACATTCATCGTCGCGATGCGGTCGCGGAAGCCCTGCGGCGTGCCAGTGTAGATGCTCATGCGCTGCGGCACAGCGTCATAGCCGCGCTGCGACTGCGACTCGACGATGAAGGCATAGTCGAACCGGTCCTGCACGCCGGAGGCGACAATGCTGCCGCGCACCTGTGCCGGCGCGCCGCCCGACAGATCGCCCTGCAGGTGAAAGCCGGGCTCGGTGCCTTTACGAGAGATCAGGTTGATCACGCCGCCGACCGCGCCCGATCCGTACAGCGCCGCCATCGGGCCGCGGATGACCTCGATCCGCTCGATATCGGACAGAGTGTCGACGCCGAAATTATAGGCGCCGGTCGCCTCGGACGGGTCGTTGATCGGCATCCCGTCACGCAGCACCAGAACATGGTTGGAGTTGCTTCCGCGCACGAACACGCTGGCCTGTCCGCCGGGCCCACCGGCCGGGCTGACGCGCACCCCCGGAAGTTCCGACAACGCGTCGGTCAGGGTGTTGAAGCCGTGATCCTCGATCATCTGCCGCGTGACGACGCTGACCCCGGCGGGAATGCGCTCGATGGCTGTCGGGACGCGGGTCGCCGTCACGACGATGTCGGGCAAGGTGACGCCGGGCTCGTCTGCCAGGGCGGGAATGCTAATGACTGTTGCCAGCAGCGCGAGCGTCAGGCGCATGCGGGTCCTCCATCGACCGGTGAGTCGACTGCCCGCCTGCGGGTTTCTCCCCGCTGCATCGGTGCACCCCGCCCCATGCGCGCGTGCGGTCTCGACGTCGGCCGGTCTCCTGGCTTGTCGGGTCGTTGCGCATGCCCGCCTTCTCACCTTGCGGTAATGGCACCATGGGCACGTACTCACCGACTACAGTTGCGGGGGCAGCCGCTTTCGCGTTCCCGTTTCAGCCCTTGCGGGCCACCGTCGTCTGGCGGAAGACTAACGCAACCGAGCGAGTCCGCAATGCTGAAACGTATCCAATTCGATCCCTCCGCCCCCGTGCCGCTCGACGGTCTGCGCGTCGTCGACATGTCCCGCCTGGTCGCCGGCAACATGGTCAGCCTGCAACTCGCCGACCAGGGGGCCGAGGTCATCAAGGTCGAGGATCCGAAGGTCGGCGACCCGCTGCGTGCCTGGCGCACCAACGGCCTGTCGCTGCACTGGAAGGTCTATGCCCGCAACAAGAAGAGCCTGGCGATCAATCTGCGCCCGCAGGCCGGGCGCGACGCGCTGGCCGACCTGCTGGCCGCCAGCCATGTGCTGATCGAGAACTACCGCCCCGGCACGCTGGAGGAGATGGGCCTGGGGCCGGACGTGCTGCACGCGCGCAATCCGGGCCTGATCATCGTGCGCATCACCGGCTTCGGTCAGGACGGGCCGTATCGCGACCGCCCGGGCTTCGGCACGCTGGTCGAGGCGATGTCGGGTTTCGCGTCGAAGAACGGCTTCGAGGACCGGCCACCGGTGCTGCCGCCGCTCGCGATGGCCGACATGATCGCCGGCCTGTACGGCGCCTATGCGATCATGGTCGCGCTGCGGGTGGTGGAGAAGGGCGGCAAGGGACAGGTGATCGACCTGCCGCTGCTGGACCCGATCATCTCGGTGCTGGGCCCCGATCCCGCGATCTACAAGGCCAGCGGGCAGAAGCCGGTGCGCACTGGCAGCCGGTCGCTGACGACATCGCCGCGCAATGCCTACCGCACGTCGGACGGACGCTATATCGCCATCTCCGCCTCGATCCAGGCGATGGCCGAGCGGCTGTTTCGCGCGATCGGGCGGGGGGATATGATCACGGACCCGCGGTTTCGCACGAACACGGACCGCGTGCGCCATATCGACGAGTGCGACGGCATCGTCGCTGATTTCATTGCCAACCGCACGCTGCGGGAAAACATGGATGTCTTCCAGGCGGCGGAAGTGACGGCGACTCCGATCTATGAGGTCGATCAGTTGCTGGACGACCCGCATGTGCAGGAACGCGGCATCCTGGTGGAAGCGCCCGACGCCGAGGCGGGCTCGGTCGTCATGCACAATGTCATCCCCCGCCTGTCGGACACGCCGGGCCGGCTGCGCGCCCCCGCGCCGAACCTGGGCGAACACACACGCTCCATCCTGCAATCCATCGGCTATGACCCGGCGCGGATCGACGCGTTGCTGGCCGATGGCGTGATCAAGGAATCCTGACCATGCGCGATGACCTGCCTGCCTGGCGTTCGCTGATGTTCGTGCCGGTGACGGCCGAGAAATTCGTGCGCACCGGCGCCGACCGCGGGGCCGACGCCATCATCCTGGACCTGGAGGATGCCGTCGCACCGTCGCAGAAGGAGCGGGCGCGGACCCTGATCGCCGAGGCGATCCCGCAGGTGAACCGCAAGGGCGCCGACGTGCTGGTGCGCGTCAACCGCCCCTGGCGCCTGCTGGTGCGCGATCTGGAAGCCGCCGTCATTCCCGGTGTCTGCGCCCTGATGCTGACCAAGGTCGACAGCCCCGAGCATGTGCAGGCCGTCGAATCGATCGTCGATGAGCTGGAAGCCGAACGCGGACTGCCGGCCGGGCGGATCAAGTTCATCGCCCTGGTCGAGGATGCCAAAGGCTTCTTCCGGATCGAGCATATCGCGACGTCGAGCCGCCGGCTGGTCGGGCTGAGCCTGGGGTCGGAGGATTTCGCCGCCGATATCGGCGCGCAGGCGGATCCGGAAGTGCTGTTCTATCCCAAGCAGCGCACGCTGTTCGCCGCCAAGGCAGCGGGGATCATGCCGATGGGCTTCGTCGGCTCGATCGCCGATTTCCGCGATCAGGAGGCGTTCCGCGCCATCGTGCGGCGGTCGCGCCGGATGGGCTTCATGTGCGCCAGCGCGATCCACCCGCTGCAGGTCCAGGTGCTGAACGAGGAATTCCAGCCGACGCCCGAGGAAATCGACCGCGCCGAGCGCATGGTCGCCGCCTATGACAAGGCCTATGCCGAGGGTCTGGGCGCGGTGCAGTTCGAGGGCGCGATGATCGACGTGCCGGTGGTGAACCGGGCACGCAACGTGCTCGCGCGGGCCAGGGCGCTGGCGGCGCGCGGCACCTGACCGCCGGCGCCGCGCAGCGACGCGTCAGGCACGCTCGAACCAGAAATCCAGCACGTCGCCCTTGCGCTGTTCGGCGAATCTGGTGACGACCCGCGTGCCGATCGCCAGTTGGTCCGCCGCCTTTTTCGGATCGGACAGGTCCACACCCTTGAAATAGCCACCCAGCGCGGTGTCGGCGCCGTCCAGCAGCACATAGCCGAAGGCATAGGGCGGGTCGGGCAGGTTGTTGAAACGCTCATAGACCATGGTGAAGGCTTCGATCCGCCCGCCGGGGCCGACCTCCACCCATTCCGTCGTCGGCAGCAGCGTCTCGTCCGAGAAGGCGCGCGGCGGCACCAGCACGCGGCCCGTTTTGGCGCAGCGACGGCCGTAGATACGGGCGTGGTCGCGGATCTGCGTGTAGAAGAAGCTCGCGGTCTCACCCAGCGCATGGTCGTAGGTGATGTTCCAGACTTCGGTCCGGCCGAGGAGTTCCATGGTCACAGTCCTTTTCCGGTCATGCCTCGATGACCATCGTTCCGAAAATCTGATGGTCACCGCCATTGCCGCTGGCGATCCCCACCCGCACGCCAGGCTGCTGATGCGCGCCGGCGCGTCCCCAGACCTGCAGCGCCGTCTCCGCCACGCGCGCCATCGCCGTCACCGCAATGGC
>WBZO01003623.1_pt1 | contig 17732 bp, 17 predicted proteins | sample 5204261 | NCBI WGS metagenome assembly WBZO01 (sample SAMN12412400, study PRJNA552823) | activated sludge metagenome | isolation source: activated sludge from anammox sidestream of wastewater treatment plant... | place: USA: North Carolina | collected 2017-09
TTCAGCGCCTCGGCGAGCGTCGGGTGCGCGAAGATCGCGTCGCGCAGCCGCGGGTAGGGCAGCCTGCCCATCATGGCGATCTGGAGCATGGACATGATCTCCCCGCCTTCGATGCCGAGAATCGTGCAGCCGAGGATCTGGCCGGTGTCCGCGTCGACGATCGCCTTCATGAACCCGCGCGTCTCGCTCATCTCGATCGCGCGCGCGACGCTCGCCATCGGCAGCTTGGCGACGCGGTAGTTCAGCCCGCGGCGTTTCGCCTCGGCCTCGTTGATGCCGACCGTGGCGAGCTGCGGGTCGATGAACATCGTGTTCGGGACGTAGCGACCGTCGATCGTCGCATCCGCACCCTCGAGCCAGTTCGCGCGCAGCACCCGGTAGTCGTCGTACGAGATGTGCGTGAACGCCGGCCCGCCCTTCACGTCGCCGATGGCGTAGATGCCCGCAACGTTGGTCTCGAGCCGGCCGTTCACCGGGATGAACCCGGCCTTGTCGGTCGCGACACCCGCCGCCGCGAGGTTCAGGTGGTCGGAGTTCGGCACGCGCCCGACCGCGACGAGCAGGTGGCTGCCCGCGATCTCGCGCGCGCCGTCCGGCGTCTCCACCAGCACCTGGACGCCCCCGCGCCCGTCGACGCGCAGCGTGCTGGCGTTCTTGACGATGCCGACACCGTCCTCGGCGAGGATCTTCTCGACCTCCGCGGAGACGTCGGGATCCTCGCGCGGAATGAGCCGGTCCTCGCGCGTGATGACGGTGACGCGCGCGCCGAAGCGCCGGAACATCTGGCTGAACTCGAGCCCGATGTAGCCGCCGCCGAGCACGATCAGGTGCGCCGGCAGGGTGCGCAGCTCCATGACGCCGGAGGAGTCGAGGTAGCCGGCTGCGGCGAGCCCGGGAAGGTCGGGCACGGCCGGGCGGCCGCCGGTATTGATCACGATCCGGTCGGCGGTGAGCAGGCGCTCGCCGCCGGCGTTGAGCCGCACGCGCACCGTGCGCGCGTCGGCGAAGCTGCCCTCGCCGAACACGAGGTCGATGGCCGGCACGCGCTCGAGGCTGCGCTTGCCGCCCGCACGGAACTGCTCGACGACGTGCTGCTTGCGCGCCCACACCGCGGCGAGGTCGACGCGCGGCGCGCCGGCGTTCACGCCGAAGTCGGCCGCGCGCCGCGCGAGGTAGGCGACGCGCGCGGAGGCGACCATGGTCTTGGTCGGCGTGCAGCCGACGTTGATGCAGGTGCCGCCGACGTGCTGCGCCTCCACCACCGCGGTCCTGCGGCCCGCGCGCCCGAGCGCGAGCGCGAGCGGCTTGCCGGACTGGCCGGTGCCGATGATGACGGTGTCGAACTTCTCCGGGGTCATTGCAGCCTCGCTGTCACGATGCAGCCTGCGCCTGGCGCCCCCCTTCGTCGTCCCGCGCCGGCCGGGGATTACACGCGGGTCGCGCCGATATAATCCGGGCGCCATGACGCGCCGCCTCGCCGCCGCCGCGCTCCTCGCCCTCGCCGGGGCGGCCGCGACCGGCGCCTCGCCGCTGGCCGACTACCAGCGCAGCGTGGACGACGCGCGCAGGCGCTGGACCGAGAGCCCGCACGGGCCGCTGCTCGAGCGCATCCTCCCGCCCGCCTTCGCGCCCGCCCAGCTGCCCCAGCCCGCCTCCCGCGGCGCGGCGCTCGTGGTGCACTACTGCGTGCAGTGCCACAACCTGCCCAACCCGGCGATGCACGACGCGGCGCGCTGGCCGAAGGTGGTCGAGCGCATGGTGCTGCGCATGCGCGGCCGCGGCAACATGGGCGAGCTGATGCGCGAGATGATGGCCGGCGTGCAGGCGCCGAGCGACGAGGAGGCGCGCGCGCTGCTCGCCTACCTGCGGCAGAACGGCCAGCGCGCGCTCGATCCGCGCCGCTATCCCGACGTGGACAGCCCGGCCGCGCAGTCGTTCCGCCTCGCCTGCGAGCAGTGCCACGTGCTGCCCGATCCGCGGCGCCACACCGCCGGCGAGTGGCCCGGCGTCGTGGCGCGCATGGAGCGCAACATGCAGTGGATGAACCGCGTGGTCGGTTCGCAGCGCGACCCGCGCGAGCCGCAGCTGCGCGTCGACGAGATCGTCCGCTACCTCCAGCGCCACGCCCGCGCCGGCTGAGTCGCCGCGCCCCGCTCAGGCCGGAAGCTGCTCCCCGAGCCAGCCGATGATGCGCTCGGCCGCGCGCCGCCAGCCGCGGTCGAGCATCACCGCGTGCCCGGTGTCCTCGAGGACTTCGGCGCGCACCCCGATCGCGGCGAACCCCGCGCGCGACCCCTCGAGCGGGAAGAGCATGTCGCGCTCGGCGAGGAGCGCGATCAGCGGCGGGCGGCGCATGCGCCACGCGAGCGGGAGGTTGAAGAGCGTCATGTCCCAGATCGCGCGCTGCGACTCGCGCTGGAACCGGCGGTAGTAGTCGAGCAGCTGCTCGACCGGCAGCGGCCCGGCGAAGAGCGCGCTCTGCATCGCCTCGACCGACGCGCTGCCGCTCGACAACAGGCTGTTCAGCTCCGCGAAGAGCCCCGGGCGGCCGAGCGCCAGCATGAGCGACGACGGGAACAGTCCCTGCGGCGGAACCGGCGCGAGCAGCACCGCCGCCGGCGCGGTCTCGCGCTCGAGGTGCTTCATGACGACCATCGCGCCCATCGAGTGCCCCACGAGCACGGGCGCCGCGTCGAGCGCGTCGATCGCCTCGCCGAGGTCGTCCACGTAGTCGGCGATGCTCGCCCACGCGAGCGCCTCGCGGCCCGCGCTCGCGCCGTGCCCGCGCAGGCTCACCGCGTAGGCGGGAAAGCCGTGCGCGGCGAAATGCGGCATGAAGTGCTCGGCCCACGTCCACGCGGCGGCGTACGCGCCGTGCACGAACAGCACCGGCGGCCGCGGTGACCCGATCTGCGGGCGGCACTCGAGAATCTCGAGACGGGACGAGACGCTGGAGCGGAGGACCTCCATCGTCCGCATGCGCGTCAGCCCGGCACCTTCATGCCCCGCTGCACGGCCGGGCGCAGCGAGATCGCGTCGAACCAGCGCTGCACGTTGGGAAACCGCGCGAGGTCGGTCCGGTGCCACTCGTAGCGCGCCACCCAGGGATAGGTGGCGATGTCGGCGATCGTGTACTCGTCGCCCGCGAGATAGGCCGCCGCGCCGAGCCGCCGGTCGAGGACGCCGTAGAGGCGATCCTTCTCCTTGACGTAGCGCTCGATCGCGTAGGGCACCTCGACCTTGGCCGCGCGCAGGAAGTGGTGCACCTGGCCGAAAGTCGGGCCGACGCCGCCCATCTGGAACATGAGCCACTGCAGCGCCACGTACTTTCCGCTCGTGGACGCGGGCAGGAGCCGGCCGGTCTTGCCGGCGAGGTAGATCAGGATCGCGCCCGACTCGAAGAGGGCGAACGGCCTGCCCTCCGGCCCTGCGCGATCGACGATCGCCGGAATCTTGCTGTTCGGATCGATCGCGACGAACTCGGGCTTGAACTGGTCCCCTTTGCCGATGTCGATCGGATGAACCTCGTAGGGGAGCTCGCACTCCTCCAGCATGATCGACACCTTGCGCCCGTTGGGCGTACCCCACGTGTAGAGCTCGATCACTCCGCGATCCCCCGTCTCCCTGCGCGCCGCGACCGTCGCGGGCCGCGCGCAGTGTACACTCGCCGCGGCCGGGCAAAGAAGGAACTGCGCTGTGCTGAAGTGGCTCTTGACGCTGGCGGTCGCGCTCGTGGTGCTGAGCGCCGTCTCGCCCTGGCTCGCGCGGCGCTTCGGCCTCGGTCGCCTGCCGGGGGACCTCGTCGTGCGCGTGCGCGGGCGCGAGGTCTACGTGCCGTTCACGACGACCATCCTGCTGTCGCTCGCGCTCACCGCGCTTTCGCGCCTGCTCTAGGGCGTGGCGTGCGGCGCGCCGGCGCGATCGTCGCGACGGTGGCGATAGCGGCCGCCGTCGCCGCATTGGGAGGCCGGGCCATGGGACTCTTCGCCGGAAAGCCGCCCGCGCATCTGGGCGTGACGAACGGGCGCCTCGCTCCTTGCCCTGCCTCGCCCAACTGCGTGGCGAGCCACGCCGAGCGCGCGGACGCGACGCACTACGTGGATCCCATCGGGTTCGCCGGCGACGCGCGCGCCGCGTGGCGCGCGCTGCGCGCGGCCGTCGCGGGTGCCGAGCGCGCGCGCATCGTCGCCGACCAGGACGGCTATCTTCGCGCCGAGTTCGTCTCCAGGCGCATGGGGTTCGTCGACGACGTCGAATTCCTGCTGGACGCCGGGGCACGCGTGATTCACGTGCGTTCCGCGTCCCGCCTGGGACGCCGCGATTTCGGCGTCAACCGCGCGCGCATCGAAGCGCTGCGCGCGGCGGTCGCGGCGCGCAGCGCCTAGCCCGCGCCGGTTCGCACTCCCCGCTCAGCCGAGCCGCGCGACGGCTTCGACCCGGGCCGCCCGGATCGCTCCCGCGATGTCGTCCGGCCGTCCTGCGGCGATCGCGCCGGCGTCCACCGCGCGCGCGACCGCGGCCGCCCGCCGCACGCGCAGCAGGCCGGCCGGATCGGGCCGGCCCGCTGCGATCGCATCCAGCTCGCGCACCGCGAGGGCGGCCTCGAAGCGCTCCGGACGGCGGAACGCGTCGAGCTGCTGCAGCAGGTCCACGACCTCCGCGGCAGGCAGCGACCCCGCGCGCTCGAGCGCGGGGCGAGCGCGCGCTGCGATGACCGCGAGGTCGCGGCACTCGCCGCTCGCGCGCAGGCGCGCGGAGGCCCGCTCCGCGACGTCCGCCGCGGCGCCCGCGAAGATCGCGGCGTAGCGCACAGCCAGCTCGGCGCCGCGCCCAGCCGCCGCGTCCAGCGCGCCGAGCGCTCGCCCCGCGTCGAGCGCGCGCCACTCCGGCAGCACGCGCTCGAGCGCGCCGCACTCGGCCAGCACCTCGAACATGCGCCGCGGGGCGGCTTCCATCAGCCCCTTCGCGAGCTCCTGCCACACCCGCTCCGGAACGAGCGCGTCCACCTCGCCGCCCGCGCTCATCGCGCGCATCAGGGCGGCGGTCTCCGGCGCGACGGCGAAACCGAATCGCGCCGCGAAGCGCGCGACGCGCAGCACGCGCACCGGGTCCTCGGCGAAGGCCGGGCTCACGTGCCGCAGGACGCGCGCGCGCAGATCGCGCACGCCGCCGAACGGGTCGATGACGCTGCCGTGCTCGTCCTTCGCGATCGCGTTGATGGTCAGGTCGCGCCGGGCGAGGTCGTCCTCCAGGGTCACGTCCGGCGCCGCGTACACCGTGAACCCCCTGTAGCCGCGCGCGGTCTTGCGCTCGGTGCGCGCGAGCGCGTACTCCTCGTGCGTCACCGGGTGGAGGAAGACCGGAAAGTCCTTGCCGACCGGCTTGAAGCCGAGGCGCTCCATCTCCTCCGGCGTGGCGCCGACGACGACGTAGTCGCGGTCCTTGACCGGCAGCCCGAGCAGCTCGTCCCGGACCGCGCCGCCGACTTCGTAGACCGCCTTGCCTTTCACCGGGCGTGATCGGCGTACGGCTCTTCCGCGGCGATCACCTCGGGCTCGGCCCGCGCCGCCGCGCTCCACGTCTGCACCGCGGGAAGCGCGAGCACCGCGTCGACGTAGCGCCGGGCGGCGTCGGGCAGACGCACGCCGTAGGTCACGAAGCGGGTCGCCACCGGCGCGTAGAAGGCGTCGGCGGCGGTGAACGCGCCGAAGAGCAGTGCGCCGTCCCGCCCGTGCCGCTCGCGGCACATCGTCCAGATCGCGACTATCCGGTCGATGTCCTGCGCGACGCCCGGGCCCATTCCCCGGCCGGGATACGCACCGCGGATGTTCATCGGCATCGCCTCGCGCAGCGCGTGGAAGCCGGAATGCATCTCCGCGCACGCCGCGCGCGCGACCGCCCGCGCGCGCGCATCGCGGGGCCACGCCTGGCGGTCGGGCCACCGCTCGGCAACCGTTTCCGCGATAGCGAGCGTGTCCCAGACCGGCGCGCCGTCGAGCCACAGCACCGGCACGCGGCCGGACGGGGACAGACGGCCGATCTCCCGGTCCCACGCCTCGGTGTGAAGCTTGAGCTGGACTTCCTCGAAGTCGATCCCCAGCGCGCGCAGCAGCACCCACGCGCGCATCGACCAGGACGAGTAGTTCTTGTTGCCGATGACCAGTTGCGGCCCGCTCATACTTCCCGCGTCTTGCGGCCGGCGTGGTAGCGGAACTCGCTGTAGCGCGAGCGCGGCGAGAGGCCCTTGAGGTAGACCGGCGCGACGGCCTCGAGCGCGGTCGGATGGAGGCCGAAGGGCAGGCTCGCCGCCGAGGTGCTCGGCAGCTTCATCGAGTGGTAGTTGTCCCGGCTCATCAGCCTGCCCGGCGCGAATTCCATCAGCCAGGCCTGGAAGTACGAGAGCCGGTCGCCGAGCCCGACGATCGGCCGCGGGTGGCCGGCGACTTCGCCGGCGTACGCCACCAGCTGGCGCAGGCTGTAGACCCTCGGCCCGACGAGGTCGTACGCCTTGCCGTAACTCGCGGCGTCGTCGAGCGCGCGCACGAACGCTGCCGCCACGTCGCCTACGTACACGGGCTGGAACTGCGCCTCGGGGCTGGCCAGGAAGACGACCGGCAGCACCTTCTGCAGGCGCGCAAAGAGGTTGAGGAACCGGTCCTCGGGGCCGAACACGACCGAGGGGCGGAAGATGGTGGTCGCGAGCTGCGCGCGCGCCGCGACGAGCGCGGCCTCGCCGTCGGCCTTGGAGCGCAGGTACTGGCTCGGCGCATCCGCAGCGGCCTTCAGCGCGCTCATGTGCGCGAGGCGCGGCACCCGCGCCGCGACGCACGCCGCGACCAGTCGCCGCGGCAGCTCGACGTGCGCGCGCGCGAAGTCGGGCCCGTAGGGCTGCGCGCTGCGGCCCTGCAGGATTCCGACCAGGTTGATCGCCGCGTCGCAGCCCCCGAGCAGGCGCTCGAGCGTCGGCGCGTCGTGCACGTCGGCCTGCACCACCTCGACGGTGGGCAGCATGATGAGGTGGCGCGCGCGCTCGCGCCGGCGCGTGGGTACGACGACGCGGTCCCCGCGGGCCGCGAGGCGGGCGACGATGTGGCGGCCGACGAAACCGGAGCCGCCGAGGACGCAGATCCTGGCCATGGCGAGACGGAAAGGAAGGCCGCGGCGCGGGGGTCGCGCCGCGAGTCCGGCTATTCTAGCGCCGCCTGCCCGGTGATCGTGGCGGCGTAGCCTTCGCCGTTGCGGCGCGGGGCGATGGTGCCGAGCCGGGACTTGAGCGGCTTCAGCGCGCCGCCGCCGTACAGCGCCGCGTAGTACATCGTGTTGCTCAGCACCTTCTTCACGTAGTCGCGCGTCTCGTTGAAGGGGATGGTCTCGGCGTAGATCGCCCCCTCCAGCGGGCGGTCGGCCTTCCACTTGCGCGCGCGCCCCGGCCCGGCGTTGTACGCGGCCGCGGCGAGCACCGGGCTGCCGTCGAGCTCGTCCAGCACGTACCTGAGATAGCTCGTGCCGAGCGCGACGTTCACCTCCACGTCGGTGACGCGCGCCGGCGTGTAGTCCTTCATCCCGGTCTGGCGCGCCACCCAGCGCGCGGTGGCCGGCATCAGCTGCATGAGGCCCGAGGCGCCCGCAACCGAGCGCACGTCGGGGATGAACCGGCTCTCCTGGCGCACGAGGCCGAGCACGTACGGCTCGTCCAGGCCCTGGGCGCGCGCGCGCTGCGCGAACACCTCGCGGTACGGCGCGAGGAAGCGCACGCTGAAGTCGTGCGTGCCGACGGTGCGGTCGGCGGTGTTGATCGCGCGGTCCCACGCTTCGGCGCGGCGCGCGAACTCCGCCGCTGCGAGGAGCTGCTCGTCGTCCATGCCGCGCAGCGCCCAGTTCCACTCGCGCACGCCCTCGACGCGCTGCTGCAGCCGCAGCAGCGCGAGTCCGCGCTGCAGCCCCGGGTTCGCCGCCATGCGGGCGACCGCCTCCTCGCTCGGGGCGTAGCCCCGCGCCGGGACCACGAACGGCTGGCCGAGCTCTTCGGCGGCGAGCTTGCCGTAGAAGTTGTGCCCGGCGGCGAGACGGGCGAAGAGCGCCGCCGCGGCCTCGTTGTCGCCGGCCGCGCGCAACGCGCGCCCGCGCCAGTAGGTCCAGGCCGGCTCGTCGCGCTGCAGCGGGCTCATCCGCTCGCTGACGGCGCGCACCGTCGCCCAGCTCTCCTCGCGCAGCGCGGCGCGCACCCACCACTCGAGCTGCTCCTCCGACAGCGCGGCGCCGTCGGCGCGCGCGTACCAGTCGAGCGCCGCGGGCAGGTGCCGCTTCGCGCCCTGGGTGGCGATCTGGCCCCAGACCCAGGCCTGGTCCTCCGCCGGCAGCCGCTCCTGGAGCTTGCGCGACAGGTGGCTCGGCGCCGCCTCGGGATCGCTGCGCGCGGCGCGGGCGAACGCGAACAGGAGGAGCTCGCGATTCGCGCGCTTCTTCAGGTCGAGCTTGTCGGCGCGCTCGATGAACCCGATCGGCGCGCGCCGGATGGCGTCGAGCGTGCGCTCGTCGGGCGTCTCGCCCGCGGGCAGGTAGTGGATCGCCCGCCGCGCGGCCGTCATCTGCCCCGCCTCGAGCAGGCCGCGGACGCGGTCCCACACCTGGCGCGCGCCGAGCCGGCCGGCGACGATCTCGGCCTCGGCGAGCGGCACGCAGCTTTCGGGGAGCTCGCGCGGCGTCGCCCAGAGCGGACGGAACTCCTCCAGCGCCGACGCATCGCCGCGCGCCCAGCGCGCCTGCAGCGCGTAGCAGGTGAGCTCGGGTTCCTCGCCCGCGAGGGCCGGGTACTCGGTCTCGAACGTGGCCCAGTCCTGGCGCTTGCCGAGGCTCTTCAGCCAGTCGCGGCGCAGCTGGTCGGCGAGGTAGGTGCCCTGATGCCGGACGAGGAACTCGCGCAGCTGCGCGGCCGACGCTTCCTCGAGCTTCATGCGCAGGAGGTAGTACTCGACGTAGGGCTCGAGCACGTAGCCGCGCAGGTGCGCGGCCTGCTCGGCGACCTTCGCGTACTGCCCGACGCGGAACGCCTCGCGCGCCGCGAGGAAGCGGTCGTCGTCCGTCATCGCGGCCGCGCGCGTCTTGGCGCTCGCCTTGCCGTTCCCCTGGGCGTGCAGCGGCGCCGCGCCGGCGAGCGCGAGGGCGAGCGTGAGGCCGAGCAGCGGAAGGCGTACCATGCAGTCGAGCTTACTTTCGATAACCCCATGAAGCGTATGAAGAATAGCACAGCGTTGCCCGAATTTCGCCAGAATTGGCGGGCCGCATGACGCCCGACGAGGTCAAGGCGTGGCGCAAGTCGCTGCGCGCGCACCTGATCGCCGCGCGCAGCGCGCTGGACGCGGAGACGCTGTTGCGCCACCGCGAGCGCATCGACCACAACCTCGAGCGCGGGTTCCCCGGCCTCGCCCGCGGCGTGCTCGCGTTCTGCTGGCCCTACAAGGGCGAGTACGACGCGCGCTTCCTCGCGCGCACCCTGCGCGCGCGCGGCGCGCTCACCGCCCTGCCGGTCGTGGTCGCCCCGCGCTTGCCGCTCGCCTTCCGCGAGTGGCATCCCGGCGTGAAGCTCGTCGCGGGAGTGCTCGGCATCCCCTATCCGGCCGACAGCCGCGAGGTCGCGCCCGACGCGGTGATCGTGCCGCTGGTCGGGTTCGACGACGCAGGCTACCGGCTCGGCTACGGCGGGGGTTACTTCGACCGCACGCTCGCCGCGCTCGCGCGCAAGCCGGTCGTGGTCGGCGTCGGGTACGAGAGCGCGCACCTCGACACGATCCACCCGCAGCCGCACGACATTCCGATGGACTGGATCGTCTCCGAGCGCGGGGTCTACCGGCGCGACGGGGAGAGGCTCGAGTTCCTGGGTGCGCCGCTCGCGGGCGAAGCGAGCGCGCTCAGCTCGCCGGTGTGCTACGCGGGCGAGATCGACCCGGGCTACTTCGGGCGCTGACCCGGCCTCAGCCCAGGAACAGCCGGTAGGACGGGTTGCGCGACTCGTCGACGTACGGGTAGCCGAGCTTGCGCAGGAAGGCACGGAACTCGCGCATCTCCCGCGGCGGCACCTGCATGCCCACGAGCACCCGCCCGTAGTCGGCGCCCTGGTTGCGGTAGTGGAAGAGGCTGATGTTCCAGTCCGAGCGCATGTTGGACAGGAACCGCATCAGCGCGCCCGGGCGCTCCGGAAACTCGAAGCGGTAGAGCAGCTCGTTGTCCGCGCGCGCGCAGTGGCCGCCGACGAGGTGGCGCACGTGCAGCTTCGCCATCTCGTTGTCCGAGAGATCGAGGGTCTTCAGGCCGCGGCGGCGCAGCGTGCGCAGCAGCCGGGCGGTCTCGTCCCGCCCGCGCACCTCGACGCCGACGAACACGTGCGCCTCGACCGGGCCGGCCATGCGGTAGTTGAACTCGGTGATGTTGCGCGCGCCGAGGGTGGCGCAGAACGTCTTGAAGCTGCCGGGCCGCTCCGGGATCGTTACCGCCAGGATCGCCTCGCGGTGCTCGCCGACCTCGGCGCGCTCGGCCACGAAGCGCAGGCGGTCGAAGTTCGCGTTCGCGCCGCTCGCGATCGCCACCAGCTCGCGGTCGCGCACGCGCGTGCGCTCGACGTAGCGCTTCGCGCCGGCGACCGCGAGCGCGCCCGCCGGCTCGAGGATCGAGCGCGTGTCCTCGAACACGTCCTTGATCGCCGCGCAGGTCTCGTCGGTGTCGACCAGGACGATGTCGTCGACGAGCGCGCGCGCGATGCGGAAGGTCTCCTTGCCCACCTGCTTCACCGCGACCCCGTCGGCGAAGAGGCCCACGTGCGGCAGCACCACGCGCCGCCCGTCCGCGATCGAGCGCTTCATCGCGTCGGAGTCGACCGGCTGGACGCCGATCACCTTGATGCCGGGCTGCAGGCGCTTCACGTACGAGGCGACGCCCGACACCAGGCCGCCGCCGCCGATCGCGACGAAGACGGCGTGGATCGGCCGCGCCGACTGGCGCAGGATCTCCATGCCGATGGTGCCCTGCCCGGCGATGACGTCGGGGTCGTCGAACGGATGGACGAACGCGAGCCGCAGGCGCCGCTCGAGCTTGCGCGCGTGCTCGCGCGCGTCGCTGTAGGAGTCGCCCCGGAGCACGACCTGCGCGCCGCGGGCGGCAACCGCCTCGAACTTGATGCGCGGGGTGGTCACCGGCATCACGATCACCGCGCGGCAGCCGAGCCGCTGCGCGGCGAGCGCCACGCCCTGCGCATGGTTGCCGGCGGACGCGGCGATCACCCCGCGCCTGAGCGCGTGCGCGGGCAGGTTGGCCATCTTGTTGTACGCGCCGCGCAGCTTGAAGGAGAACACCGGCTGCATGTCCTCGCGCTTCAGCATGACGCGGTTCCCGAGCCGCGCCGAGAGGTTGGGCGCGAGCTCGAGCGGCGTCTCGACCGCGACGTCGTAGACGCGGGAGTTGAGGATGCGCGGGAGGTAATCGATCGGCATGCGCGGCGCGCGGGACGCGGTCGGGGACCCAGCGCGGGCGCTACTCTAAGCAAAACGCCCGGGCGGCGCAAAGGCGGCGCCCCGTCTCGGTGCGGCGCTCGAGCGTGATCGATTCCTCAGTCGCGTGTAACGCAGTCCGTCACAGCGGTACGTGTTCCTGTCGCGTCCTGGCTCCGGGACATACGGTACGGCCTCCCAGGAGTACGCACACACAGGAGAAGAAGAATGTCACTGCGGTTGAAGTTCAACCTGAGCCTGCTCGCCGTCATGGCGCTCGGGCTCGCCCTCTCGAGCTTTCAGCTGAACCGGGTGCTCGAGAAGAACGCGCGCGACGAGGTCATGCACGAAGCGGGGCTACTGATGGAGTCGGCGCTCGCGATCCGCGCCTACACCGTCGACCACGTGCGCCCGCGCCTCGAGAAGCAGCTCGCCGAGGAGTTCATGCCGCAGACGGTGCCGGCGTTCGCCGCCACCGAGACGCTCACTGCGCTGCGCAAGAAGTATCCCGAGTACGCCTACAAGGAAGCGACGATCAACCCGACGAACCCGCGCGACCTGGCCGAGGAATGGGAAGCGAAGATCGTGGAGGCGTTCCGCGCCGACCCGGCGACGCGGGAAGTGAACGGCGTGCGCCCGACGCGTACCGGGCCGAGCCTCTACGTCGCGCGGCCGATCCAGATCTCCAACCCGGCCTGCCTCGCCTGCCACAGCGAGCCCAAGGCCGCGCCGGCGTCGATGCTGAGAACGTACGGCGAGCAGGCGGGCTTCGGCTGGAAGCTGAACGAAATCGTCGGCGCGCAGGTCGTGTCGGTCCCGATGGCGGTGCCGATGCAGCGGGCGCGCACCACCTTCTACACCTCGATCGGCGCTCTGGTGGCGATCTTCCTCGCCATGTTCGTCATCCTGAACATCATGCTCGACCGCCTCGTCATCAAGCCGATCGTGCGCATGTCGGCCGCGGCCGACGCGATCAGCGGCGGCAACTTCGAGGTCGGCGCGCTCGACGCCTCGGGCACCGACGAGGTCGCGAAGCTCGCGCAGTCGTTCAACCGCATGACGACGAGCCTCGCGAAGGCGATGCAGATGCTGCGCGCGAAGAAGTGAGCGTGCGGCACGCCCTACGTACGGCCTGAAGCGGCACGCAGATGGCGAGCGTAACGCTCAGCCCGGCGCTGCTCGAGGCGCTCGTGCAGCGCGCGGCCGCCTCCCTCGGGCCGATCGCCAGCCTGTTGGTGGAGCAGGCTGCGGCCGCCGGCGGCGGTATCGAGGAAGTCCGCAGGCGCGTCGCGGACCAGATGGAGCCCGCCGCCGCGAAAGCGTTTCTCGCCGCGACCGAGTCGCTCGCCGCCAAAGCAGGTGCCGTCGCCCGGGCACCCGCGCCACCCCCCGCGACGCCGGCGGCAGCGCCCCCGGCGACCGCGACGCTCGACCGGAGCAACCCGGGGCTGGTCCACGCGCTCGACCTCGAGCTGACGGCGCGCGTGGGTCCGAGCGGGCACAGGCTGGTCCAGGAGGCCGCACGCAGGTGTCGCACGACGGTGCAGTTCTACTTGCGCCTCGCGGCGCAGGTCGACGACCTCGACCTCAAGGTGCAGCTTTCCCGACGCGCGGCCGACGAAGCAGCCGCACGCTCCGCACCCAAGACCTGACGCGATCCGGCTTGCGCCGCGCCGCCGGCGCCAGTAGCGTGCCGGGCTTTCCGCCCCGCCGCCGTGGACCCCGCCAGCCTGATCGGCCCCGACGCGAGCCTCTGGTCGCTCGCCGCCGCCTCGTTCCTCGCCGCCACGCTGCTGCCGATGAGCTCGGAGGTGGCGCTGTTCGCCGTGCTCAAGGTGCATCCGCAGCTCTTCTGGCCGGCGATCGGCGTGGCGACCGCGGCGAATACGCTCGGCGGGATGTCCACCTACCTCGTCGGGCGCTTCCTCGCGACGCGCAAGCCGCTGAAGCACGTGGACGCGGTGGAGCGATGGGGCCCCGCCGCGCTGCTCCTCGCGTGGGCGCCGCTCGTCGGCGACGCGCTGTGCGTCGCCGCGGGCTGGCTCAAGCTGAACTGGGTCGCCGCGGCCGCGTTCCAGGCGCTCGGCCGCGGTGCGCGCTACGCCCTCGTCGCGCAGGGCGCAGCGCTCTAGGAACGGCCGGGCGTCAGGCGCCCCGGATGCGGCTCGCGCTCCAGTTGACCTTCGCGCCGCCCTGCGCGGCGGTGGTGCCTTCCATCCGGTCGCCGGCGGCGCGGCCGCTGAACTGCCGCTTGACCCCGTTGCCGTCGACGAACGCGAACGCGACGTCGGCGCCGCGCAGCCGGGTCTCGGTCAGGGGATAGGACTTGCCGTCGAGCCGCGCGGTGCCCGAGATCTTCTGGAAGGTCTGCTTGAGCGAGACCTGCCACTTCTGCTCGCCGCTGCCGGCCGGCACCGACAGCGCCCAGTCGCCCTGCACCTTCGCCGGAACGATCCACAGGTACGCGTCGCGCCCCTCGACGGTGGCGGTCTGGTCGGGCTCCCAGTCCTCCATCGTGAACGCGTGCGAGACGATCCGCGTGCCCGGGCGCAGGTCGAGGATCTTCGGGCGCAGCTTGATGTTCAGCGTGGGCAGCAGGTACATCGTGATGACGCTCGCCTTGCTGAAGTCGGTCTCGAAGATGTCGGCCTTGATGAACTTGGCCCGGTCCGAGACGCCCGCCTTCTCGGCCGCCTTCACCGAAATTGCGACCATGTCGGGGTTGTACTCGATGCCCAGGGCGGTCGCGCCGAACTTCTGCGCCGCCGCGATCACGGTGCGGCCGTCGCCCGAGCCGAGGTCGATGACGTAGTCGCGCGCGGTGACGTTGGCCATCCGCAGCATGCGCTCGACCAGCGCCTCCGGCGTCGGCACCCAGACCACGTCCTTGCCGGCCTGGCCGACCTGCGGCTGGTACTCGTCCTTCTTGTCCGCAGCGGCCTGCGCGAACGCCGGGCCCTGAAGCGCGATCAACGACACCGCGACGGCGAGCGCGGCCGCGTTCTTCCACTGATTGCCCACTGGACGACCTCCTTTGGATGAGTTGCTCAGGCTGCCTGCAGCTTCGCGTACTCGAGCTGCAGCCACTTCATGCCCTGCGGCCCGAAGTTGATCTGCACGCGCGCATCGGTGCCGCTGCCCTCGGCGTTGACGATGACGCCCTGGCCGAACTTCGCGTGCACCACGCTCTGGCCGATGCGGAACGGGAGGTGCGGCGCGCCCCCGCCGGGCTCCTTGCGGTAGCGCGCCGGCGCCGGCGCCGCCTGCCACGCGCTGTCCGGGACGACCGGCCGGCCGCGCGGCGTGAGCCATTTCATCACGCCGGCGGGGATCTCGTCGAGGAAGCGGCTCGCGACGTTGTAGCGCGTCTGGCCGTGCAGCAGGCGCGTCTGGGCGAAGCTGAGGTACAGCCGCGTGCGCGCGCGCGTGATCGCGACGTACATGAGGCGGCGCTCCTCCTCCAGGCCGTCCTGCTCGGTCGCGCTCTGCTCGTGCGGGAAGAGCCCCTCCTCGAGCCCGGTGATGAACACGGTGTGGAACTCGAGGCCCTTCGCCGAGTGCACGGTCATGAGCTGGACCGCGTCGGTGCCCTCGGCCGCCTGGTTCTCGCCCGACTCGAGCGCCGCGTGCGCGAGGAACTGGCCGAGCGGATCGGGCACCGGCAGCTGCGCGGCGTCGCCGGCGTCGGCCGCCGGGGCTTGCGCGCCGTAGCCCTCGTCCTGAACGAACGCGGCGGCCGCGTTCACGAGCTCCTCGAGGTTCTCGACGCGGTCCGCGCCGTCGCGCTCGGCCTTGTAGTGCGCGCGCAGCCCGCTCGCCTGGAGCGCGTGCGCCACCACCTCGGGCAGCGGCAGGCCCTGCGTGCTGGCGCGCAGCGTGTCGATCAGCTTCACGAAGGCGCCGACGGCGGCGCCCGCCTTGCCGGCCACCCGCGGGACCGCCTGCCAGAGGCTCGTGCCGCCGGCCGCCGCCGCATCCTGCAGCGCCTCGACCGAACGCGCGCCGATGCCGCGCGCCGGGAAGTTGACCACGCGCAGCAGCGCGCCGTCGTCGTCGGGATTGGCGAGCAGCCGCAGGTACGCGAGCGCGTGCTTGATCTCCTGGCGCTCGAAGAACCGCAGCCCCCCGTAGACGCGGTACGGGATGCCCTGCGTGAAGAGCGCGTGCTCGATCACGCGCGACTGCGCGTTCGAGCGGTACAGGATCGCGACGTCGCGCCGCGCGCAACCCTCGCGCAGAAGGCTCTGCACCTCCTCGGCGAGGAAGCGCGCCTCGTAGCCGTCCGAGGCGGCCTCGTACACGCGCAGCGGCTCGCCCTCGCCGGCCGCGGTCCAGAGGTTCTTGCCGAGGCGCTTGCGGTTGTGCGCGATGAGCGCGTTCGCGGCGTCGAGGATGTTCCCGTGCGAGCGGTAGTTCTGCTCGAGCCGGATCACGTTCTGCACCCGGTACTCGCGCTCGAGGTCGGCCATGTTGCCGACGTTCGCGCCGCGGAAGGCGTAGATCGACTGGTCGTCGTCCCCGACCGCGAAAATCGCGTTCTCCTTCCCGGCGAGCAGCTTGAGCCAGCGGTACTGGAGACGGTTCGTGTCCTGGAACTCGTCCACCAGGATGTGGCGGAAGCGGGCCTGGTAGTGCGCGCGCAGCGGCTCGTTGCGCTGGAGCAGCTCGAAGCAGCGCAGCAGGAGCTCGGGGAAATCGACCGCGCCCTCCTTCTGGCACTGCTCGTCGTAGGCGGCGAAGAGCTCGGTGTAGCGCCGGCCCGCCTCGTCGTGCACGACGACGTCCTTCGCCCGCAGGCCTTCCTCCTTGCGGTCGTTGATGAACCACTGCACCTGCTTCGGCGGATAGCGGTCCTCGTCGACGTCCAGGCTCTTCAGCAGGCGCTTCACCGCGCCGAGCTGGTCCTGCGTGTCCAGGATCTGGAACAGCGGCGGCAGGCCGGCGTCGCGGTGATGCGCGCGCAGCATCCGGTTGCACAGGCCGTGGAACGTGCCGATCCACATGCCGCGCGTGCTGATCGGCAGCATCGCCGCGATGCGCGTGAGCATCTCGCGCGCCGCCTTGTTGGTGAACGTGACCGCCAGCAGGCCGGCGGGGGTCGCGTTCCCCGTCTGGATCAGCCATGCGATGCGCGTGGTGAGGACCCGCGTCTTGCCCGAGCCCGCCCCCGCGAGGATGAGGGCGTGCTGGTTCGGAAGGGTGACCGCCTGCAACTGCTCGGGGTTGAGGGGGTCGAGGAGGCTGGACATGCCGCGCTGCGAACGGAGGCGGCGAGTATATCAGCCGCTGTCTGACCGTCCGGGCGGCCCGTCACGGGCCTCGTAACGCCTTGAAAAAGTGTCGGGCTGCTGCGACACATCAGACAGGTGTTTTATTCCACATCAATGACTTACGCTACTATTGACGCGTTGCATGGTGCGCCGCAATATAGCGTCATGACGAATCTGATCCCGATCCAGAATCGGCGCCCGGCCGGGCGTGCCGACCGCGTCCGGAGCGAGGACGCGACCGCGCCGCATCTGAAGATGCTGCCCTGGCTCGCCGCCCGTCACGGCGTCCCGCCGGCGCGCGCCGAGGAGCTGTGGCGCCAGGCATGCGCGCTCGCCGACCTCGCGCACGGCGCGGACGCGCGCACGCCCGAGTACTGGGCCCACGCGATCCGCGTCCTGCTGCGGCTCCTGCGTTGCGACGGCGCCGCGCTCCTCGCGCCCGACGAGGTCGAGCAGCCGCCGGCGCTCCCGGCGGCGCGTTCCGCGCTGACGCTGATCGACTCGCAGCGCCGCCTCGGCGTCGCGGCATTCGATGCGGCCGCAGCCTTCGTGCACGCCGCAAACGAGTACTGGAGCCGCGCGCTGCAGGCTCGCGCCGCGCGGCGCTGAGCGCCCCGCTACCGCGTCACCCGCGGCGCGACGACGCCGTACCGCCCCGCCAGGCTGGCGGCGAGCGCCTCGGCCTCCGGCCGTGAAGGGAGCTGGGCGATGCGCACGTCGTACGCGCGCCGTCCGTCCACGCGCCGGGGCGCGAGCTCCGCGGCGTACCCGGCGGCGCGCACGTCCTGGTAGACGCGCAGCACCTCGTTTTCCGACTCCCCGCTCGCGAGCACGACCTTCCACCGGCCGCCGCGCCGCGCCGCGCCCGCGCCGGGCGCGATCTCGGTCTCGGCCGCCCACTGCTGGAGCTGCTCGGGCTTGACCGGCTGCACCGGCAGCGGCGACTGGCCGCGCGGCGCGACGTAGAACGACAGCGGCTGGT
>WBZO01003626.1_pt1 | contig 17718 bp, 14 predicted proteins | sample 5204261 | NCBI WGS metagenome assembly WBZO01 (sample SAMN12412400, study PRJNA552823) | activated sludge metagenome | isolation source: activated sludge from anammox sidestream of wastewater treatment plant... | place: USA: North Carolina | collected 2017-09
ACTGGGCTTTCGCCGAGGCGCGCGCCGCTCTCGCGGACGCCTGACGTTTTTCGATTTTGTAATCCTCTCGTCATTGCCGGGCCGGCGCGCAAGCGCCGTGGCCCGGCGATCCAGAACCGGGGGTTTTCAACGACCCTCTGGAAGCCCGGACGAGGTCCGGGCATGGCGAGCCAAAACAGACGGAGGCTTTGATGCCCAAGGTTCTGATTTCCGACAAACTGTCGCCTGCCGCCGTGAAGATCTTCCAGGATCGCGGCATCGAGGTCGATGTGAAGACCGGCCTCGATCGCGACGAACTCATGAAGATCATCGGCGATTATGATGGTCTCGCCATTCGCTCTAACACCAAGGTCACGCCCCCCGTGATAGCGGCGGCTGCGAATCTCAAGGTCATCGGCCGCGCAGGTATCGGCGTCGACAATGTCGATCTTCCGGCTGCGACCGCGAAGGGCATCATCGTGATGAACACGCCCTTCGGCAATTCGATCACCACGGCCGAGCACGCCATCGCCATGATGTTCGCACTGGCGCGCGACATTCCGCAGGCGAACGAATCGACTCATGCGGGCAAGTGGGAAAAATCGAAATTCATGGGCGTCGAGCTGACGGCGAAGACGCTCGGCATCATCGGCTGCGGCAATATCGGTTCGATCGTCGCCGACCGCGCCCTCGGCCTCAAGATGAAGGTCATCGCCTTCGATCCGTTCCTGACGCAGGAGCGCGCTGCCGATCTTGGTGTGGAGAAGGTCGATCTCGACGAGCTTCTGAAGCGTTCCGACTTCATCACGCTGCACACGCCGCTGACGGACAAGACGCGCAACATCCTCAACAAGGACAGCCTTGCCAAGACGAAGAAGGGCGTTCGCATCATCAACTGCGCACGCGGCGGACTTGTCGTCGAGGCCGATCTCAAGGCCGCGATCGAAGCGGGCCATGTCGCAGGCGCGGCGCTTGACGTCTTCGAGGAAGAGCCTGCCAAGACGAACATCCTCTTCGGCATGGAGCAGATCGTCGCGACGCCTCATCTCGGCGCCTCGACCAATGAAGCGCAGGAGAATGTGGCGCTTCAGGTCGCCGAGCAGATGGCCGACTATCTGCTCTCCGGCGCGATTACCAATTCGGTCAACGTGCCGTCGATCTCGGCGGAAGAAGCGCCGAAGCTCACGCCCTTCGTGGAGCTTGCGCAGCTTCTCGGCTCCTTCGCGGGCCAGCTCACCGAGACGGGCATCCATGAGGTGACGATCGAATATGAAGGCACCGTCGCCGGGATGAACACCCGCGTTCTCACCAATGCAGCGCTGACCGGCCTTCTCAAGCCGCAGCTCGCCGATGTGAACACGGTCTCCGCGCCCGTCATTGCCAAGGAGCGCGGCATTCAGGTCTCCGAGGTGAAGCGCGAGCAGCGCGGCGCCTATGAAACCTATATCCGCCTGACCGTGAAGACGGATCGTCAGGAGCGCTCGGTCGCGGGCACGGTCTTCTCCGACGGCCGTCCGCGTCTCATCCAGATCAAGGGCGTCAACATGGATGCCGCTCTCGGCGCGCACATGATCTATGTGACGAACCAGGACAAGCCGGGCTTCATTGGCGCTCTAGGCTCGATCCTCGGCAAGTCGAATATCAATATCGCCAACTTCAATCTCGGCCGTCAGGAAACGGGCGGCGCTGCCATCTGTCTCGTCGAGGTCGACGGTCCGGTGCCCGCCGAGGTGCTGAACGAAATCCAGGCGCTGCCGCATGTGGTGCAGGTCAAGGCGCTGAGCTTCTGATTTCGTCCGGCTTGCGCCGGTCCGATCAGATTTCGATGCATGAAAACGAAACGGCGTCCCGCCAGGGGCGCCGTTTCAGCTTTCGGGCAGCGGAATGAATTCCGTTTCGCCGATGACCTTCTCGAAGCGGCCGTTCTTCCAGTCCTCTTTTGCCTGCTCGATGCGCTCCTTGCGCGAAGAGACGAAATTCCACCAGATGTGGCGGGGGCCTTCCAGCGGCGCACCACCGAGAAACATGAGCCGGGCCCCGCGCGTCGCCTTGATGGTGATGCGCTCGCCGGGCTTGAAGACGAGTAGCCGCGGCGCCTCGAAGCGTTCGCCCGCGATTTCGACCTCGCCCTCGGCAATGTAGGCCGCGCGTTCCTCGTAATCGGGATCGAGCGGCGCGCTGGCGCCCGCGGCAAGCTCAACATCGGCATAGAACCAGTCGGAAAAAGTGGCGACGGGCGACGCGGCGCCGAAGGCGTGCCCTGCGATCACCCGCGCGCGCACGCTGCCATCCTCGATGACAGGCAGGCTCCCGGCGCTGAAATGCTGGAAACTCGGTGCCGTTTCTTCGTGCTTCTCGGGGAGTGCGACCCAGCTCTGAATGCCGAAGAGGCGCTGCCCCTCGCGCCTTTGCAGGTCGGGCGAGCGTTCCGAATGGGCGATGCCGCGCCCCGCCGTCATCAGGTTCATGGCGCCGGGAAGAATCTCCTGCACATTGCCCTTGCTGTCGCGATGGAGGATCGCTCCCTCGAAGAGATAGGTGACGGTCGCGAGTCCGATATGCGGGTGCGGCCGTACATCCATACCGGTGCCCGGTGTCATCTCGGCCGGGCCCATCTGATCGAGAAAGACGAAAGGTCCCACCATGCGGCGCTTCACATAGGGAAGGGCGCGGCGGACGGCCAGCGCCCCGACATCGCGCATGCGTGGCACGACGACCATTTCGAGCGCGTCGCAGGACTTTCTGTCGCCGGGCTCGGGTTCGCTCGAAGGCAGCCAGCTCATGATCATCCTCCCTTGTCCAACACGGAGAGAAACAAGAATAGGCAATCGCCGGCGGCGGCGAAACCGGCGCCGAAGCCTCGCGCAACGGACGCGACGGGCGGAATTCTTCCTAAAGCGCTTTCCTTCGGGGTCCCCCTCGGCTACAACCTCTCAAAGCCCCCCGCCGAAAGGCCCGGGGGCTTTTGGCTTGTTCAGACGCCTTGCGTTCATCTCCTAAGGTATTGATCGATATGGCAAATGTGGTTGTTGTCGGCTCCCAGTGGGGCGACGAGGGCAAAGGCAAGATCGTGGACTGGCTCTCCGAGCGCGCCGATGTGGTGGTGCGCTTTCAGGGCGGGCACAATGCCGGCCATACCCTCGTCATCGACGGCAAGACCTATAAGCTCTCGCTCCTGCCTTCGGGCGTCGTCCGGCCGGGCAAGCTCTCGGTCATCGGCAATGGCGTCGTGGTCGATCCCTGGGCGCTCTGCGACGAGATCGCCCGCCTGCGCGAGCAGGGCGTGGAAGTGAGCCCCGACAATCTCCGCATCGCCGAAAATGCGGTGCTCATTCTGCCGCTTCACCGCGAACTCGATGAAATCCGCGAGACGTCGAATACGGGCACGCGCATCGGCACGACGAAGCGCGGCATCGGCCCGGCCTATGAGGACAAGGTCGGCCGCCGCGCTCTGCGCGTGATGGACCTCGTCGATCTCGACGCGCTCGAGGACAAGGTGGAAAAGCTCCTCGCGCATCACAACGCGCTGCGGAAGGGTCTCGGCAAGGACCTCATCGACTGCAAGGCGCTGACCGCGCAGCTCAAGGATGTGGCGCCGAAAATCCTGCCTTACATGGATACTGTCTGGCGCCTGCTCGACGGGATACGCCGCCGCGGCAATCGCATCCTCTTCGAGGGCGCGCAAGGCACGCTGCTCGACATCGACCACGGCACCTATCCTTATGTCACGTCGTCGAACACGGTCTCGGCGCAGGCTGCGACTGGCGCGGGCATCGGCCCGTCCTCGATCCACACCGTGCTTGGTATCACCAAGGCCTATACGACGCGCGTGGGCGAAGGGCCTTTCCCGTCCGAGCTTCATGACGAGATCGGCCAGCGGCTGGGCGAGCGCGGCCGCGAATTCGGCACCGTGACGGGGCGCAAGCGGCGCTGCGGCTGGTTCGATGCGGTGCTCGTGCGTCAGGCGATCAAGACGAGCGGCATCACCGATATCGCGCTGACGAAGCTCGACGTGCTCGATGGCTTCGACGAGGTGAAGATCTGCGTCGCCTACAAGCTCGACGGCAAGGAGATCGACTATCTGCCCGCTTCGGCGGCGCTACAGGCCCGCGTCGAGCCCGTCTATGAAACGCTCGAGGGCTGGAAGGAAACGACCTTCGGCGCGCGGAGCTGGGGTGCGCTTCCCGCGCAGGCAATCAAATATGTCCGCCATGTCGAGGAGCTGATCGAGGCGCCGGTGACGCTGCTCTCGACCTCGCCCGAGCGCGACGACACGATCCTGATGAAGGATCCGTTCGCGGATTGAGGAGCGGGCAGGCGGGCGCCTCGCAAGGAAGCGCCCGTCCGCCGGTTTCAGCCGGTGATCAGCGCGTAATAGATCAGCACCGTGCCGATAACGCCCGCGAAATAGGCGAGCGTCCTGATTGCGAGGAACGTCCAGCCACCCAGATAGACGACGGCGTGGATGATCCGTGCAATGAGGAAAATCTGCGCGCCGAGAACGGTGAGCCCTGTATGCGTGCCCGCGATATGCGCAGGTATGACGGCGGCGCCGAACACGACCAGATTTTCCATCAGATTCAGATAGGCGCGGCGTGCGCGTCCGGCCCATCCCTCTCCCTTGGCGGGCACTTCGCGATTGCCGATGCCCCATTCCTGGCCCATCGCATTGACGTTGCCCACGGCCGACGCAAGGATCAGCACGAGAAGCAACAGGCCACTCCAGACCAGCGCCCAAAGTTCGATCGTCATTGCCTCTTTCTCCCCTGACTTGCGGGCAGCCCGAATCGGCCACCCTCGGCAAGGTTAGTGCGGAGCCGCCTTGCCGCGCCAGTGGAGTAGGGCGTATCCGGAGGGATTTCAGCGCCCGAGAAGCTCTCTCGCGCCCTGCATGAGCCGGGCGACCTTTTCGCCCGCAGGCTCGGGCGGCGACAGCTTTGCCGCCTGACCGGACCAGAGAGACAGGAATTCCGGCTTGTTCTCCCGCGCGCTGGCGGCAGCGAGCGGGGCCGCCATTCCGCGCTGGGTGGGGAAGGGGGCGGTGCGGCTCTCCAAGGCCGCCAGTTCCTCCGTCATGCGGTTGCGGATGGCGCGGGCGGGGCGTCCCGAAAAGAGCTTTGTCACGGTCGTCGCGTCATCGGCTGTTTCGGCGAGCGCCTTGCGGTGAACGGGGTGAACCTTCGCCTCCGGGCAGGCGAGAAAGGCCGTGCCGAGCTGCACGCCGGACGCGCCGAGCATGAAGGCGGCGGCGATGCCGCGCGCATCCGCTATGCCGCCCGCCGCGATCACCGGCACCTTCACCGCATCGACCACTTGCGGCACGAGCGCCATGGTGCCGACCGTGCCGCGATCGACGCCGCCGAGGAAAGTGCCGCGATGGCCGCCCGCCTCGTGCCCCTGCGCGATGATAGCGTCGGCGCCTCCGGCCTCGAGCGCGCGCGCCTCGGCCACGGTCGTCGCGCAGCCGATGACCTTGACGCTGGCCGCGTGGAGCTTCGTCATGGCGTCGCCGCGCGGAAGACCGAAATGGAAGCTGACGACGCGCGGCGCGATTTCGAGGAGCAGGGCGAGCTGTTCGTCGCTGAAGGCGGGCGCGGGTGACGCCGGTTCCGGCACGGCGCCGAGGCCGAACTCGCTGTAAAGCGGCGCGAGCGCCTGCTGCATCGGCCTGGCGTCGTAGCTCGCGAGATTGGGCTCCTCATGCACGAAGAAATTGAGATTGAACGGCTTGTTCGTGAGCTTGCGGAGCTGGCCCACCGCGTCGCGCAATTCCTGCGGCTTCATCATTGCCACGCCGAGCGAGCCGAGCCCGCCTGCATTGGCGACCGCGGCGGCGAGTTCGGGCGTCGCGCTGCCCGCCATGGGCGCCTGAATGATCGGCTGGTCGATGCCGAGAAGTTCCGTCAGTCGTTGCTGAGCCTGCATTTTCGATCTCTCCGGCGTGTTTTGCTGTCCCTTTACCTTACTCCTCATAAGGGGCACACTGGCAGACATTCCGAGGGGTGTCCGGGCGAAAGATTGAAATCCGTCCCGGGCTGAGATGGCGAAAGGCCGAACTCTTAGAACCTGATCCGGGTCATGCCGGCGAAGGGACGGGAAAGACCGCACCCACGCTATCCCGGATTTCCGAAACCTCGACTGGACGGAGATCCTCATGAACATTCACGCAAAGCCGAGCGTTACGACTGAACCCTTGCCCGCTTCGCGCAAGGTCTACACGTCGCCCGCTGCCTTTCCGGAACTCAACGTGCCCTTCCGCGAAATCGCGCTGCATCCGAGCGCGAAGGAGCCGCCGGTGCGCGTCTATGACACGTCGGGTCCCTACACCGATCCCGATGCGGTGATCGATGTCGAGAAGGGGCTGCCGCGCATGCGCGAAGCCTGGATCGAGGCGCGCGGCGGCACGGAGCGTTATGAGGGTCGCGCGCTGAAGCCCGAAGACAATGGCAATGTGAGCGATACGCATCTCGCGCGGAGTTTTCCGATCGCGCATGCGCCGCGCCGCGGGTTTGCGGGCAAGCCGCTAACACAGCTCGAATATGCGCGCGCCGGAATCGTGACGGCCGAAATGGCCTATATCGCGGAGCGCGAGAATATGGGCCGCAGGCAGGCATTGGAGAGCGCCGCGCACAGGATCGCCGAGGGCGAGAGCTTCGGCGCGGATATTCCCGAATTCATCACGCCGGAATTCGTGCGTCGCGAAGTTGCCGAGGGCCGCGCCATCATTCCGGCGAATATCAACCACCCGGAAATCGAGCCGATGATCATCGGCCGCAACTTCCTTGTGAAGATCAACGCCAATATCGGCAATTCGGCCATTGCCTCTTCCGTCGCGGAAGAGGTGGACAAGATGGTGTGGGCGATCCGCTGGGGCGCCGACACGGTGATGGACCTTTCGACGGGACGCAATATTCACAACACGCGCGAATGGATCATCCGCAATTCGCCCGTGCCCATCGGCACGGTGCCGATCTATCAGGCGCTCGAAAAGGTCGATGGCATCGCTGAAAATCTGACCTGGGAGGTCTTCCGCGACACGCTCATCGAACAGGCCGAGCAGGGCGTCGATTACTTCACCATCCATGCGGGCGTGCGGCTCGCCTATGTGCCGCTCACCGCGAAGCGCGTCACGGGTATCGTCTCGCGCGGCGGTTCGATCATGGCGAAGTGGTGCCTCGCGCATCACAAGGAAAGTTTCCTCTACGAGCATTTCGAGGAAATCTGCGACATCATGCGCGCCTATGACGTTTCCTTCTCGCTTGGCGACGGATTGCGCCCGGGCTCGATCGCGGATGCGAATGACGAGGCGCAGTTCGCGGAACTCGAGACGCTGGGCGAGCTGACGCAGATCGCCTGGAAGAAGGGCTGTCAGGTGATGATCGAAGGGCCGGGTCACGTGCCGATGCACAAGATCAAGGTCAATATGGACAAGCAGCTCAAGCATTGCGGCGGCGCGCCTTTCTATACGCTCGGGCCGCTGACGACCGACATCGCGCCGGGCTACGACCACATCACGAGCGGTATCGGCGCGGCGATGATCGGCTGGTTCGGCTGCGCCATGCTTTGCTATGTGACGCCGAAAGAGCATCTGGGGTTGCCGAACCGCGCCGACGTCAAGGAAGGCGTCATCACCTACAAGATCGCGGCGCATGCGGCCGATCTCGCCAAGGGGCATCCGGCGGCGCAGCTTCGGGACGATGCGCTTTCCCGCGCGCGTTTCGAGTTCCGCTGGGAGGACCAGTTCAATCTCGCGCTCGACCCCGAGCGCGCGCGCGACTTCCATGACCAGACGCTCCCCAAGGACGCGCACAAGACGGCGCATTTCTGCTCCATGTGCGGGCCGAAATTCTGTTCGATGAAGATCACGCAGGATGTGCGCGACTATGCCGAAAGCGGCATGGCCGAAATGTCGGACAAGTTCCGCAATGCGGGCGGCGAGATCTATGTCGAGGAAGAAGTCGCAGCCGTGAAGGAGGCGAACCGGGCGCTTGGCGGCGCGCGGCGGGAGAACCCGATCCCCTGAAGGTGTGTGGATGGCCCGGCTCGTCCGGGCCATGACGGGGAAATCAGACGCCTGCCACCGCAATCGTCATCCCGGGCTTGTCCCGGGATCCAGGGCCGTACGCTCAGGCAGCCTTCGACAGGATCTCGAGCGCGGCGGCGTGAAGCTCCGGCGTTGCCGCCGCCACGACCGAGCCGCCCATTTGCGGATCGTCGCCCGTCCATGTGGTGACGATGCCGCCCGCATGCTCGATGACGGGCATCAGCGCCTGAATGTCATAAGGCTGGAGGCTTGCCTCGATCACGAGGTCGATGCAGCCCGCCGCGAGCAGGCAATAGAAATAGCAGTCGCCGCCGAAGCGCCGCAGGCGCACGCGCGAACTGATCTCGCGGAAGGCCGCGCGCGCGGGTCCCTCCTTGAACATGCCGGGATCGGTATTGCCGAGCAGCGCGTCCTCGAGCTTCGTGCACTGGCTCGTGCGGAGAATGCGCCGGCCATGCTTGCCGATGAGTTCCGAGCCGCCGGGACGGCCGAGAAAGCGCTCGCCGATATAGGGCTGGTCCATGAGGCCGATGACGGGGCGCGTGCCGTCATTGAGCGCGATGAGCGTGCCCCAGAGCGGAACGCCGCTGATGAAGGAGCGCGTGCCGTCGATGGGGTCGATGACCCATGTGAGCGGGCTCTCGCCTTCTTCCCGTCCGTGTTCCTCGCCGAAAATTCCGTGGGAAGGATAGTGGCTCTTGATCAGTTCACGGATCGCCGCTTCCGCGTCGCGGTCGGCGGCGGTGACGGGATCGAACGTGTATTCGCCCCGCTTGTTGTCCACGGCAAGGCCCGAGCGGAAATGCGGCAGCGTGACCGCGCTCGCGGCATCGGCGAGCCGCAGGGCGAAAGTCGAGAGTTCGTCGATATCCTTGGGCGAAAGCATGTCCGGGCCTCATGGTGGAACGGGCCCGCATAATGGGGCCCGCCCGATGGCTAGTCCAGCCGGTAGACGTGCTTCGCCGTATCGTGGAAGAGCGCGGCTTTTTCATCGGCGCTTGCGCCCTTCGCCATCTTCTTGAAGGCGTTCCAGACCACCGCATAGGAGCAGGAGAGCTTGTCCACCGGGAAATTGCTCTCGAACATGCAGCGCTCGGGGCCGAAGGCGTCGATCGCATGCAGGTAGTAGTCCTGCGTTGCGGCCACGAGTTCGTCCGAGGTCGGCGGCAGCGCGCGCTTGTGCCAGCCGAAGCCGTTGACCGCCATGTTGATGCCGCCGAGCTTCGCCACCACATTCGGACATTCGGAAAGCTCGACCACATCCTTCATCCACTGCGCGAAAATCTCCTCGCGCCTGCCTTCATAAGGGCCGATGCCGATGGGGCCGCCGAAATGGTCGAAGATGATCGTGACCTCGGGATGGGCGCGGGCGAGTGCCGTGAGTTCCGGGATCTGATGGTGATAAAGCCAGGCATCGAAAGTGAGATTGAACTTCGCAAGGCGCGCGAAGCCTTCGCGGAATTTCGGCAGGCCGAAAAGCCCCTTCGGCGGATTGGTGTGCGTCGGCCGAACCTCGGGACTGTCGTCATAGGCATTGGCATGCCGGATGCCGCGGAAGCGCTGGGGCGCGGCCGCGATATGCGCCTCGAGCACCTCGTCCACCGCCTCGCCGAGCAGCAGGTTGGCAAAGCCGACAATGCCCTTGCAGGCGCGCATCTCGCCATAGATGCCGCTCGCCGACTGGGCGGCGATGCCGTTCACGAATTCGGTTTCGCCGACGGGCCGCAGATGTTCCGGCCCTTCGGCGCGATACATGGACTTGCATTCGACGAAGACGGTCGCGCGGATATTGTGGCCCGAGCCCGTATCCGCATTGAGCTCGTCGAGCATGTAGCGGCTTTCGGGATAGTCCCAGAGATGGTGGTGCGGGTCGATGATCGGCAGATCGGGCTCGATGATCTCCTCGCGCACCTTGCCGAGCCATTCCTCATTCGTTGCCATGTTTGTTTCCCTCCGGATTCGTTTCCGAGAGAGTGGCATTCGGAAGGGAAGGGGGCAACGCCCGGCGCGATCAGCCAGCCTTTGCGTATTTCTTGCGGTCGTTCGGGTCGAGCCAGCGCTTGCGCAGGCGGATCGACTTCGGCGTCACCTCGACAAGCTCGTCCGGCTCGATATAGGCGATGGCCTGTTCGAGCGTCAGCGGCCGGGGCGGCGTGAGCCGCACGGCCTCGTCCTTCGAGGTGGTGCGGATATTGGTGAGCTGCTTGGCCTTGAGCGGGTTCACGTCGAGATCGTCGGGGCGCGCATTCTCGCCGATGATCATGCCGCGATAGACCTTCGTGCCCGGCGTGATGAAGAGCGAGCCGCGCTCCTCGATGTACCAGAGCGCATAGGCGACCGCCTCGCCATCGCCGGTGGAGATGAGAACGCCATTGCGCCGTCCCTCGACCTCGCCACGATAGGGCTCGTAAGCCTTGAAGATGCGGTTCATCACGCCCGTACCGCGCGTGTCGGTAAGAAATTCGCCGTGATAGCCGATGAGGCCGCGCGACGGGCAATGGAAGATGATGCGCGTCTTGCCCGCGCCCGTCGGCCGCATGTCGACAAGCTCGCCCTTGCGCTGCGAGACCTTTTCGATGACGACGCCGGTGAATTCGTCATCGACATCGACCGTCACTTCCTCGACGGGTTCGAGGCGCTCGCCATCTGCGCCCTCGCGATAGAGCACGCGCGGGCGAGAGATGCCGAGCTCGAAGCCTTCGCGGCGCATCTGTTCGACGAGCACGCCAAGCTGCAATTCGCCGCGGCCCGCCACCTCGAAGGCGTCGCCGCCTTCCGTGTCGGACACGCGGATGGCGACGTTCGATTCCGCCTCGCGCCAGAGCCGCTCGCGAATGACGCGCGACTGCACCTTCGTGCCTTCGCGGCCTGCAAGCGGGCTGTCATTGATCGAGACGGTGACGGAGAGCGTCGGCGGGTCGATCGGCAGCGCCTCCAGCGGCTCGGCGACGAGCGGGTCGCAGATCGTGTCGGCCACCGTGCCCTCCTCGAGGCCCGCAACGGAGATGATGTCGCCGGCGCGCGCCTCATCGACAGGCACGCGCTGGATGCCGCGGAAGGCGAGCACGCGGCTGATGCGTCCGCGCTCGACGACGCCCGCATCCTTGCGGAGAACCTGCACGGCCATGTTCGTTCTGGCGACGCCCTTCTCGATCTTGCCGGTGAGAATGCGGCCCAGATAGGGGTCGCTTTCGATCGTCGTCACCAGCAGGGCGAAGGGCTCGTCCGCCGAGCCGTCCTCGAGCGCCTCCGGCGGCGGAAAATGCGAGATGATCTTTTTGAAGAGCGGCTTCAGCCCATGCTCCCTGGCGTCGGGCGCGGAGAGGTCTTCCGTGGCCCACCCCTGGCGGGCGGAAGCGAAGATGCAAGGGAAGTCGAGCTGTTCGTCGGTGGCGCCAAGGGCGGCGAAAAGATCGAACGCCTCGACATGCACTTCGTCGGGCCGCGCGTCGGAGCGGTCGACCTTGTTGATGAGCACGATGGGCTTCAGCCCCAGCGCCAGCGCCTTCGAGGTCACGAACTTGGTCTGCGGCAGCGGTCCCTCGGCGGCGTCGACGAGCAGGACGACGCCATCGACCATGGAGAGGATGCGCTCCACCTCGCCGCCGAAATCGGCGTGGCCAGGCGTGTCGATGATGTTGATGCGGGTGTGAACCCCTTCATCGTCGACCCAGTCGACGCTGGTCGGCTTCGCCAGAATGGTAATTCCGCGCTCGCGTTCCAGGTCGCCCGAATCCATCACCCGTTCGGCAACCTGCTGGTTTTCCCGAAATGTGCCGGATTGGCGAAGAAGCTGGTCAACGAGTGTCGTCTTCCCATGATCGACATGGGCGATGATCGCGATATTACGAAGTGACATGGGTACCGCCGGGGCCTTGGGAGGCCCGGCCGCGCGGGAGGATCGCGCGCGGGAGCCACCAAATCTGGGCCGCCTTATATCGCGGCAAGGGGGTTTTCCACAAGTCCGGGAAGGGGCACCGGCCCGGGGGAGGGGGTCCGCCGGGCCGGCAATGGCCTTATTTGCGAATGAATTCGCTGGAAATGGCGATCGTGACCTCGTCCCCGATCATCGGCAGATAGGTCTTGATGCCGAAATCGGAGCGCTTGAGCTTCCCAAGGGCCGAGAAGCCCGCGATATAGCGGCCCTTCTTCGTCGGGCTCTCGCCGGCCTTGTTGAGCTTGACGACGAGGCCCACCGGCTTCGTCACCCCGTGGAGCGTGAGATCGCCGGTGACATTGGCGGTGTCCTTGCCGGTCAGTTCCACCTTGGTCGATTTGAACGTCATGGTGGGGAAGGTTTTGACGTCGAAGAAATCCGGTCCTTTCAGGTGCTCGTCGCGCGCTTCGCTGGCGGTGTCGATGCTTGCCACGTCGATGATTACATCGACCCTGCTCGTCTCGGGTTTCGCCTCATCGAGCGTGAGCGAGCCGGAAACATTCTTGAAGACGCCATAGGTTTCCGAAAAGCCCATATGGCTGATCTGGAAGCCGACGTGAGTATGGGACGCATCGATCTCATACTCATCGGCGTGCGCGGGCATGGAAAGCGCGATGACAGCAAGAAATGCGAGGGCGAGATGTTTCATGAAGGGATGCCTCCTGGAAGCTGCGGAAGAAGGATTTGAGGCCAGTTTCCGCCCCGGCACAAGCGGAGGGATCAGGCGGGGCCGTGCAGCGCAGGCTCCAGCGCGAGATTGACGAGGAATTGGCGCATGCAGGCCTCCCAAGAAAACCCGAGCGCGTAGTCGCGGCATGCCTCGCGCGGGATTTCGATGGCCTTGAGGCAGGCGGCGCGAAGGTCTTCGTCGAGCGCCCCGGCGCCAGCCGCGTCTCGCGTGTTTCCTGCTTCAAAGACATCGAGCGGGCCTTGCACCGGAAAGGCCGCGACCGGCGTGCCGCAGGCGAGAGCCTCGATCATCACAAGGCCGAACGTGTCCGTCCGGCTTGGAAAGACGAGGCAATCGGCGGCCGCATAGCTTCGCGCAAGTTCCTCGCCGAAGAGCGCGCCGGTGAAATGCGCGTCCGGATAGCGCCTGCGGAGATGTTCGAGGCGCGGGCCGTCGCCGACCACCATTTTCGAGCCGGGAAGATCGAGATCCAGGAACGCTTCGATATTTTTTTCCACCGCGACCCGTCCGACATGAAGCCAGACGGGGCGTTCAAGCCCGAGATAATGCCGCCCGAGAAGCTCCGGCTGCGGATGAAAGAGTGCCGTATCGACGCCACGCGACCAGAGCGCCGTTCTGCCGAAACCGCGCGCGACGAGTTCCGCCTGCAAGGAGGAAGTCGCGACCATCACGGTCGAGGCGCGGCTGTGAAACCAGCGCAGCGCCGCGTAGCTGAGACACTCGGGCAGGCCGATACGCGCATGGAGATATTCCGCAAAGCGCGTGTGAAAGGATGTGGTGAATGGAAGCCCCTGCCGTACGCAATAGGCTCGCGCCGCAAGGCCGAGCGGCCCTTCCGTGGCGATGTGGATGGCGTGCGGATCGGCTTCGGCGATCATCCGCGCAAGCCTGCGCCCCGGAAAGAGCGCGAGGCGGATTTCGCGGTAGCCGGGCAGAGGCATGGTTCTGAAGAGGTCGGGCGTGATCGCGATGACCTCATGCCCCATCCGCTCGAGGCTTCGCGTGAGTTCGGCAAGCGTGCGGACGACGCCGTTCACCTGGGGGGGCGCGGCATCCGAAACGATGACGATGCGAAGGCGGGCAGCCTCGCGGCCGAGCGAGCGCGGGCAGGCATGAAAGGGCGGAAGGGGGTGGGCCCGCCGCCATCGCGCCGTCTGTGCGGCCTGGTGCAGCATCAGGCGGCGTTCAGCACATGCCGGCCCTCACTCTCCGGAGCGTCGGAGCCGGCAAGGCCGGCTTCCCAGGAGAAGCGATGCCAGGTGATGATGCTGAGCGTGCCTTCCTCATCCTCCGCAAGCGCAGTGCAGCTTTCCACCCAGTCGCCGTCATTGCAGTAGAGCACGCCATCCATGGCGCGTATCTCGGCGTGGTGGATATGGCCGCAGATGACGCCATCGACGCCACGCTCGCGCGCCGAGCGCGCCACAGCGGTCTCGTAGCTCGAAATATATTCGACCGCGTTCTTGACCCTGTGCTTCAGATAGGACGAGAGCGACCAGTAGGGCAGGCCGAACAGGCGGCGGACTTCGTGCAGCCAGTTGTTGAGCGCGAGCGCGGCGCCATAGGCCCGGTCGCCGAGATGGGCGAGCCATTTGGCATATTTGACGACGCTGTCGAACTGGTCGCCGTGAATGACGAGAAATCGCCTGCCATCGGCGGTTTCGTGGATCGCCTCTCCCATGATGTCGGCGCCGCCGAAATTGAGGCCCGTATAGTCGCGCAGCGCCTCGTCGTGATTGCCGGGAATGTAGATGATGGCCGCGCCCTTGCGCGCCTTGCGCAGAAGCTCCTGCACGACCGCATTATGCGCGGCAGTCCAATACCAGGAACGCTTCAACCGCCAGCCATCGATGATGTCGCCGACGAGGTAGATCGTTTCGGCGTCGTTGTGGCGCAGAAAATCGAGAAGAAGATCCGCCTTGCAGCCGGGGGTACCGAGATGGATGTCGGAGAGAAAGAGAGTGCGGTGCTTTCTGCGATGTTTGGGCCGGGGGCCGGTCAGTCTTTCATCGAGCCCGCCCCGGCGCCTCGTGGCATTGCGGTTCTGGTCGCGTTTGCGGGGCGGTCGCTTGCTTCCGGGGTCTGCGGCTGCGGGATGAACGCGGCCTGCCGTCCGGAAGGGCAGGGCCGAGGAGAGGCGTGTCCATCTGGTGTCGCGCAGCATCATGTCCCTGTCGGTTCCGCCAGCTAAACCTTGCTGGCGGTCGCCATATTCCCGGCAGGCATGCAAGATTTCGTGACAATCGAATGACGTTTCGATGACGGATGGGGGCGCTCGGCTATTCCCGGTACGGAGCAAGGCATGACGGCGCCGTTTCCCCGCATGTTTGCGGAGCGGCTGGCTGGCGGTGGGGGAGCGTGCTTAGAGCGCGGGACCGTGCGAAGCGTCGGCGAGAATGGTCGGCGTGTCGATGACGCGCGGCGCCGGCCGTGCCGCGGCAGGTGACGAGGCGCCGCCATCCTCCGCGATCGAGAGGCGCAGGCCCACCATGGCGACGGCGCCCTCGCGCACGTCGCGCGTCTCATCCGAGCTGAGAACTTTAGGTGCCGGGCGCGACGCGGCGGCCATCGCCTGAGCCGGGGCTTGCGAGCCGCCGGGCGTGGGCGCCGCTTCCGTGGTGCCGCGAAGCGACTTCGTCACTTCGGCCGCTTCCTCCTTCAGCATGCGGGTCAGAACGGCGACGCGGTCGCGCTCATTCGCCCAGATGCGGATCACGCGGGCGAAATAGGGTTCGTTCCGCGACGGAGATTCCGAATGATATTGCGCGACGGCCTTGGGCCATGAACCCGTCTGCTTGTGGAGCCGCTTCAGGAAGCTGGCCGCATAGGCTGCATTGGTGAGCGGGTCGAAGGCTTCGTTGAGATTGGCGAAGGCGTCCGGGTGATAGCGCAGATTGACCTGCATGCAGCCGACATCGATGCTGCGGACACCCGAGTTGAGGAGCTGGCGCGTCGCCGCGACGGCCTCCTTCTTCGTGTCGAAATAATAGGACTGGCCTTCCGCGTTGATGGTCCAGGGCCAGGCGCGCGCCTTGCCGCTCTCCCGCTCGTAGCGGCCAGATTCCGCCGTGGCCACCGAGAAGAGCAGGGCGCGGGGGAGCTTTTGCGTCTGCTCGATGGCGATGGCGGCGCGCTCGCAATAGCTCCAGGGGGTTGCGGTCTCCGCTTCGATCTGTGTCTGCGGTCTGGCGGTCCCTGCCAGCGCGGCATCGGGGATGACGAAGGGCGACAGAGCGAGCATCGCCGCGAGCGCCAGCCTGGAGCCGCCCATATGGCGGCCATTCCCGGCGGCGGCTCGTGACCGCGAGCGAAACCCTGTGCGCATCGATTGTGCCCCGTCAGCGCGAGCCTTGACCCGAAAGGGCGGCGCCTCGCGCATGTGTCCCGAATTCGCCCGGAAGACCTCTTCCGGGCAGCTCATTGTCAGGGCGGGGCGTTAAGGAAGCTTTGATGGCCGGATGACGCAGCGGACCGCGACGTTTTGTTGCGCCGCACATCAGCTCCGCCCCATAGGAAAAAACACGTTTCAAAGTAGTGGTTTAGGCGAGAGTGTGTAGGTCAAATAGCCGCAAGGAAAGCTGACGTTTCTGCTTGTTTGTTGTGCGGCGCAATGTATATTGTGCATTGCGTCATCGGTTGAGACTTTCTCCCGGCGACGCGAGCCCTTCCTGGGCGTTTCCTCCCTAAACTTGGGCCCTGGTTCGCCAGGGCCCCTTTCTTTTGTGCTGTGGGAATGAGAGGGCAGGCGTGGCCTAGAATGCGGCCCCTCTGGCGCTGCTCTCGAGGCTGGCGAGATCGAGCTTGGCGAGATGGGCGGCGAGCGCCGTCATGTCGGCCTTGAGCCGCCCCAGGCCGGCCCCGCGCTCGAGGCGCGCTTCATCCATATAGAGCGCCCGGTTGATCTCGATCTGGAGGGCGTGAAGGCCCCGATGCGGCCGCCCGTAATGCTCGGTGTTGAAGCCCCCGGCATAAGGATTGTTGCGGGCGACGCTGTAGCCGAGCTTTCTCAGCTTGTTCTCCACCTCGGATGTCAGCTCGCTGGCGCAGGAGGTTCCATAACGGTCGCCAAGCACGATGTCGGGCCGGTCCGCGCCCCGGTCGTCATCCGCCGGTCCTCCGACCGAGGGCATGGAATGGCAGTCGATGAGGACGGACCAGCCGAAACTCGTGTGCGCCTCCTCCAGAAGCCCGCGCAGAGCCTCATGGAAGGGCATGTAGAGCTGGCGGATGCGCCGTTCCGCTTCCGCATAGGGGAGGGGCCCGCGATAGATTTCGGTCGAATCGGCGACGACCCGCGCGATGGTGCCGAGGCCGCCCGCGACGCGCAGCGAGCGCGTGTTCACATGGGGCGGCAGCGGATCGGCGAACATGCCGGGATCGAGTTCATAGGGCTCGCGATTCGCGTCGAGATAGGCGCGGGGAAAGCGCGCATGGATGAGCGGCGCGCCGAGACCCTTCACGCCGCCGAAGATCTCCTCGACGAAACTGTCCTCCGACCGGCGCAGCGTCACCGGATCGAGATTCGACGCGGTCACGAAGGATCGCGGATAGACGCGGCCGCTGTGAGGCGACGAGAAAACGAAGGGAAAACGGATGCGATCGGGCCGTTCGATGGCGACCGGGTGCGCGAAGAGGTCGTCCTCGTCGCCCGTGGCGCCTGCCTCGTCCTTGTCGTCGATACGCTGTCGGGGAGTGATGGCCATGGAGATCAGATATTCGGAAGGCCTGGGCGATTTCAAGGGTGCCGCCGCAAGGTCGAGCCCTCGCGCCGACATCGCCAAGGCTAGCACGCCCGCGCCGGGTGCGCGAAACACTCCGGCATTTCGGCGGTCTTTGTCCCCAATTCGAGCATGGGATAAGGCCGCCTTTCATGTCCTGTTTACGGGTCCAGACCTAAAGTGAGACATCACCGTCCCGGCGGCAAAACCTCGCCGCATGGGCGCAAAACCGGGCTGCTTAACTGAAGAGATGGGCTTGAGCGATGGCGCGCATTCTGCTCGCGGAAGATGACGAATCCATGCGCAAATTTCTGGCGAAAGCGCTGGAAAATGCGGGGCATGAGGTCGT
>WBZO01002472.1_pt1 | contig 17712 bp, 14 predicted proteins | sample 5204261 | NCBI WGS metagenome assembly WBZO01 (sample SAMN12412400, study PRJNA552823) | activated sludge metagenome | isolation source: activated sludge from anammox sidestream of wastewater treatment plant... | place: USA: North Carolina | collected 2017-09
CCGATGACTACCTCGACACCCAGGGTTTGATTGGTGTGTTTTGACGAGAGCGGGATCTGGCCATTCCAGCCGAGAAGGGTGGAGGCGCGGCGGTAGGCAACACGTTCCTCGGGCGAGGCCCTATCGAGCAGGAAGGCCCAGCGAAGAGGACCCAGGCTCGTGGCCACGTCGGCGACTCCGACGACCTGGAAGGCTTTCTCTTCGAGCCGGTCGTTCAACCGGTCGGAGAGGCGGCGGTTGTTGGCGAAGCGGAAGGCCGGGGCCAGCGTGAACTGGCGGACGGGCCCCGCGCGAGGCTTCCAGCGGAGGGAGGCGCCCGCCCGGGCAAGGTTCCGGAGGAGAGTCGCTTCACCTTGAGGGGTGCGGGAGGACTGGAAGTCCGCGTGGAAGTCGAAACGCTGGAGGATCCTGAGGGGGGCCTCATGCCCCGCGGCGAAACTGGCGAGTCCTTCATACGCGTTCTTGTCGAAACTGCGGCGGCCCTCCACGGCGACAGGCAGAGTCCAGGATGGCCTTTCGGGGGGCGCGCCGCTCAGGATTCCCCTGGCGGAGAGGAGATCGGTCTGAAGTTTCAGGGTCTGGGCCGCGCCCATGGCGCGATCCTGCGTCACGCCGATTTCGGGATTGAACAGGAGGAACGCAGGCGGAGCCTCTTTGAGCAGAGACGGAAGATTCGAGCGCGGGACAGGCAGCAGACCGGAGAGCGGGTCCTTATAGGGAAGGCGGGCCTCGATGACCCTGATCAAGACGTCGAGGCCGCCGTCGGGGGTGGCAATCGGGCAGGCTTCGATGAAGCGGACGCCGATGTAGCCGCCGGTCTGGGCCTCGGCGAGGTTATCTTCGGCCAGCCGCTGGCGGACCGCGTTCATGGCAAGGGAGGCTGCCTCCGCGGTGTAACGCGACCCGAGCGCGACCGGGAACTGCACGCCCCCTAGAGAGTTCCAGCGGGAGTTCACCGTGAAGGCGCGAATGGGCCTGCCTTCCGCCTCGCTCTGGTCGAGGCAATCGACAGCGGCCAGCGAAGCGACAGGGGCGAGAAGGGAGAGAAGCCAGGCGGCAGGCCACCTCCGCCGGAGATGCACAAGTCCCACGGCGTGAGTGTCCTTCGACGACCTACTCGTTGGAGATGGCGATCTTGGCCATCCCGTTGAGGACCTTCTTCTCGGCCGCGGGGACAGGCGCGCCGGCCTCGCCGACGATCTTCGCATTCGGATGGACTTCCTTGAACGCGATGTCGGCCTGCTTCTTGCTGACGCCCTTCACGGCCGTGGCTTCGATGCCTTTGGCCTCCTGCGGGGTCTGCGCCCTGTAGGACACATGGACGATCTGCACGAACTCGTTCCTGGAGTTCTTCTTGTAAAGGTCGAAGACCAATTTCCAGATGGGGTCGTTTGCCTTCGAACACGACTTCTCGACGAGCAGTTCGAATTTGAAGTCGGCTTCCGGGTTCATCACCATGACTTCGAGGAGGAAGGGCTTACATTTCTTCTTCCCGATGGGTACGACGGAAATTGCGGACATGGGTGAAATAGTAGACGAGTGAATGACCACGCGCAAGGAAAATGTACGAAATAATCCAACTTGGCGGTACCAGCGTGGCGGCCGGGTTGGAATTCACCCGCCGGGTTCTGCTCCCGAGATGAGCAAGGGGCAACCGAGCACCGCTTCGCACCAACCCGCGGGGCCGGAACGTGGGGCGAGCCGGGCTCGCGGGAGCCGCTGTATGAGGATCGCGGCGTGGGCGCCCGGCATGACGATTGGATCGTCAACGAGCCGCAAAAAGCCTTCGTCGTTGAGGCCGTCTCCGAGCCCGAGAGAGCGCACCGGTCCGGCGGCGCGTGCATCGGCGAGGAGCAGCGCGACGGCGGCGTGCTTGCCTTCATGCGCGAGGGCGTGGTGGAACCTCCCGCCGCGGGTCAGCCGGAGGCCTCGCTCTTCGAGCGCGGCGCGGAGGGCGGATTCGCGACCCGGGGTGAGCAGGACGAATGGTTCACTCGTCTCGCGGGTCAGGGCGAGCGCAGCGCGCTCGGGGCTGAGGCCGGTGCGGGCCGCGACTTCCGAGACGCTCATGCGGCCGAAGGGGTGGATCTCAGCCCGCGCCGCGGCGGCCGCCCGGTCGAGCGCTGCGCGGATCTCGGCGACGGGCCGGCCGAGCCAGCGACGGCGCCCGTCCGGCCAGGCGACAAGCCCGCCGTTTTCGACGATCACGGGGCCTTCCAACCCGATTTCAGCCTGCAACGGAAGCGTCTCAGCGGCCGTCTTGCTGGTGGTCAGGATGACGCTCGCCGCGAGCGAGCGCAAGCGCTCGAGCGCGGGCGCGGCCGGCCGCCAATCGTAAGTGTCGTGGTCGAGCAGGCAGTTGTCCAGGTCAGTAAACACCAACCAAACAGGTTCCAAAGTCCGGCCTTTGGAGCAAGCGTATCATCCTGTTCCGGGCGTACCGTTCGCCCGGCTAAGCGGTGAACGCCTCCGGCCCGCCGCCGGCCTCGCGCGCGGAGCGGCTGGCGCCGGGCGGATGAAGGTCAAATCAGCTTCTTGAGCGCGTCCCAGCGGGGGTCCTGGAGCTTCACCGCGCAAGCGCAGGGCTGTGCGTTCCGGTTTGCGCCGCATTGCGGACAGAGGCCGGCGCACTCCGGTTTGCAGAGCAGTTGCATAGGGATGTTCAACAGGATGAACTCGCGGACGGTTTCCTCCAGGCTGAGGCCGTCGCCCTCATAGAAACCGATATCGACCTCTCCCTCATCGAGATGAATCTCACCGTGCGTTTCGGTCTTGACGGCCGGGCGGTAGAAGAGGTCGAAAGGAGAGTCGATGGCGTGCGCCGCCGGCTCCAGGCAGCGGTCGCAACTGGCTTCCACGCTGCCGCGCAGATGGCCCTGAACGCGGATCTCGCCGAGCGTGTTCCGTAGCAGCGTCGCCTTGCCTGCGGCATGAATCTCGCCCGACTGCCGGTAGTCCTCGGTGAGATCAATCTCACCGGGCTGGTAGCGCACGTCGAACAGGATGGGATGGTGCTCGAGTTCGGTGAGTGTGAACAACATTGCGCGCGGCGTCCCTGGTCACCAGTTTAGCCGTTCGAGCGCGGCAGGAACGGACGGATGAGAAAGTCGTAGACGCCCGCGCCGATCAGCCCGCCGGCCAGCGGACCCGCGACCGGAACCCACCACAGAGCGGCGCCGCCGTTGAAGCCGGTATTCTTGAAACCCATCAGCGTGACGAAGACGCGCGGACCGAAATCGCGGGCCGGGTTGATCGCGTAACCGTGGAGACGGCCGAAGCTGATGCCGATGGCGACCACGATCAGGGCCACAAGCGCGGGAGAGGCCCACGCCGGCGCCGGCTGGTTCCGCTCGTCGCTCACCGCCAGCACCAGCAGCACCAGGATGGCCGTGCCGATGACCTGGTCGAAGAAACCGGCTGCGGGCACGCCGGGGAAGGCGGGAAACGTGGCAAACACGTTCGCGGTCTTCTCGAGGCCGGGGTCGAATTGCGTGATCGCCACGCGGTAGTTGAAAAAGACGAGGGCCGCGCCACAGAACGCGCCCAGCGTCTGCGCGGCCGTGTAGGGCACCACCTTGGCCCAGGAGAAGCCGCGGAACACGGCGAAGGCCAGCGTAATGGCCGGGTTCAGATGGCCGCCGCTGACGCGCGCGGTCAGGGCGACGCCGAACAGGACGCCGAGACCCCAGCCGAGAGTGATGTTGGTCCACCCGCCGAGCACGACTTCGCCGGGAGCGCCAGTTCCGAACAGGGTCGTCATGGCGCACACTCCGGCGCCGAACAGCAGGATCACCATGGTGCCGACGAATTCGGCCAGACACTCGCCGATAAGAGGATTGCGCATGGGTGTCAGATTACTTCAAATCGCCGCCCGCGTGTGCCAGTTCGCGATAGGTGAACAGCCGGACGCCCGCCGAGGCGAGCGCTTGCCTGGCTTCCGGCCCGGTCCAGAACAGATAGTCGCTCCAGCGCCGCTCCCAGTTTCCGGTGATGGAGCGGATTTCCGGGTCGTCCTTGGCCAGGTGGACGATCAGCTTGGTGACGCCGGGGCGCAGGGTTCGGATCAGCTTCAGATAGCTTTCGCGGCGCTCGGCGGGAGTGCGGCCGGCGACGCCGGTGACGAGCCAGTCGATGAGCGGGAGGCCTGCTTTCTCCTTCGCCAGGAGCATCTCCCCGGTAATTGGCGTCTTGAGGGCGCGCAGTTCCTCCGAGGGACGGGGCAGCATGCAGGGAACACGGTTCTCCAGCGCCAGCCGGGTATAGATCTCGAAGTAGTCGGGCCGGGTGTAGAGCGTGCCCATGTGGGTGTCGAGGTGAGTGAACTCGATGCCGAACTGCTTTGCGCGCTCGATCTGCGCGCGGAGCTCGATCTCGACTTCGCCGGCGCTGGCCCGGGCGGCTGTCTGCGTCTCGCTGCGCCACATGTAGCCCTCCGGATCGAGCAGGCCTTGCACGCGCTCGGGCGGGGCGACCGGGCGCCAGCGGTAGTGTTTCCACTCGCTGGTGAGCGTGAGGTGCAGTCCGAGGTCCATCTCCTTGTGGGCGCGAGCCCACTCGGCCATTTCGAGGACCCAGGGGCAGGGCAGCATGATGCTGGCCGAACTGACAGATCCCCGGGTCATCGCCTCGATGGTGGCGAGGTTGGCCGAGTGGCACATGCCGGCGTCGTCGGCATGGACGATGAGCGACTTCAGGGGAGCGCTGGAGGCAGGGGCGGCGGCGGCAGAGAAGAGAAAAGTGCGGCGATCCATTCAGGTTCTGTTATACGACAGTCGCTTTGCGATGCTGGATGGGTGAAGAAGCGAGTGGCTGCCGGGCTGGCCGCGATTGCCTTTTCGGGAGGCTGTTGGGTTGTCGTCAAACAGGCGCCGGTAGTGGCTGCAGGCGGACTGCTACATCCCTTCAGACGCGTCACGACAATGACGCCGCCGGAGCGCTGCCGGGAGGTCCTGTTTGACGGTGAAGGCGTGCGGTTGAAGGGGTGGCGTTGCGCGCCTGCGGGCTCTCCCCGAGGAGTGGCGATCTACCTTCAGGGGATCGCCGACAATCGCGCCAGCGCGTACTGGGCGATCAAACGGCTGACGCCGCGGGGCTATGAGGTCATCGCGTACGATGGCAGGGCGCAGGGGGAGTCGGAGGGGGAGTACTGCACCTATGGGTACTACGAAAAGCGTGATCTTTCGAGGATTCTCGATCGGATTGAAACGAGGCCGGTGGTGTTGATCGGAACATCACTGGGCGCAGCAGTGGCATTGCAAGCCGCGGCGGAAGACGAGAGGATAGCGGCGGTGGTGGCAGCGGAGACTTTCGCGGATCTGCGAAGCATCGCGCGGCATCGTGCGCCGCGGGTGGTGACGGACGGACTGATTCGGGATGCGTTCGAGTTGGCGGAGCGGCAGGCGGGGTTTGCGGCGGATGCGGTCAGCCCGGTCGAGGCCGCGAGGCGGATTCAGGTTCCGGTCCTGTTGCTACACGGCGAGAAGGATCGCGACACGCCGCCGGAGCACTCCCGCCTGGTGTTTGCGGCGTTGGGCGGGCCCAAGCGGTTCGTCATGGTCGCCGGCGCGCGTCACGACGGCTCATTGAACGAGCAGACGTGGCGCGTGGTCGAGAGTTGGGTGGATGAAGCGCTCGGCGTGGAACGCGGGAATTGAGAGGGGAGGCCAGCGCGGCGTCGGAGCCGCTCTACCAGCGCGGTCCATCGAGTTCAAACGCGTTGGCCAACAGCCGGAGCTGCTCCCGCACGATGCGCCACTCGCGTCCGAGATGACCAGGCGCGCGGGAGCGCTGCATCGCCAGGTCGATTTCGCGGGCCGCGCCGAGCGCTTCCCGCACGTAGTGACGCGCGCGGCCGGGGTTCCTGTCGCGGTTCCAGGCGTCGCCCACGCGGTCCAGTGAGCGCTCGAGCCTCTCCGCCTGGCGGTTCAGATGTTCCTCCCGTCGCGAGCCGTCGATCCGGCTCTCGTTGAGCGCGCGGCGCAGCGCCCCGCGGAAATGATCGGTCCGGTCCTCACAATCGTTGATGGTGCGGGTGATGGCGTCCATGGACGGCCGCGAAGGACCGAAGTCCGGCCGGTACCGGTGGGGCTGCGCATCGAGCGCCAGCGGCGTGGTCAGCGCCGCACAGGCGAGAAAGGCCAACCGCTCGTGTCTCATGCCCGATGGACGCGGCGCCCAGTCGCGCGGTTTCGGCTCTCCCGGCGGCCGGCTTCAGGCCAGCTCCGTGATGCCGATGTTGCGGAATTTCACGACGTGATTGTGCGGCCGTTGGCCGTGCACCTGAAAGCCGATCGCGCCGCGCGGGGAGCGGACCGCGTCGAAGTGGTTGACCAGTTCGCCCTCGATCTCGACGGTCAAACGCGCGCCGCGGCATTCGATCCGGCAGCGGTTCCAGCGCTCCTCGCCTCCGGCGACCTTCAACGGCCGCTGGAAGTTGTAGACGGCGCCGGTGGAGTTATCCGGGTCGTTGTAATCGATCTGGATCTCGTGGCCGTCCGACGGGCGCTGCGCCGCCCGCCCGTCGCCCTGGGTGGAGAACTCGCGGAGCGGCTGGCGGATGTAGATGCCGCTGTTGCCTCCACGCGAGATGCGGAACTCCAGCTCCAGACGGAAGCCGGCATACTCGCGGTCGCTCAACAGGTAACCGGGGCCGGGGCGCGCGTGGTCGCTGACTCCCGTGATGACGCCGTTGTCCAGAGTCCAGATGCCGTGGGCGTAGGACGTGAAGCCGGCCAGCCGCGTATCCGGCATCGTGCGCGCCAGCCAGAGGAGCCGTTCCCGCTGCGCGCCGGCAGAGCCGAGAGCGCATTCGAGGTTGACATAGCGGATGCCGCGGGCGGCGCAGAACCGCGACAGGCTGCCGTCGTCCTCGCCCTGGGACGCCGCCTGCAGCACGGCGTTGTAGTTGCCGGCCGCGGCCAGGTCGAAATCGCGCTCGTTTGTGAAGAGCATGAAATTGCGCGGCTGCGCGAGCTGGGGCTGGTGGACGCGGTCGCTCAGCGGGATCTCGGTGGCGATCGAATAGCCGGGTCCGTTGTTGTGAAGGGCGAGCAGCAGGCCGCCCGGCGGCGGCAACAGCTCGCTCGACAGCCGGTCGCGTTCGCGGTCGAGAAGGTCGAGGAATGCGCGCAGGCCGGCTCCGGGCAGCTTCGGGTTGTTCCGCAGAACGCTCCGTTCCGCGCCGTAACGGCTCCACATGCGGTTGGGATCGAGCTTGAAGCCGCTGATGGAAATCATCCGCTGGAAACCGGGAACCAGCAGCGCCTTCCCGCGCAAGGCGGGCAGCGAGTCCAGCAGCACCTCGCGGGCGGTGGTTTCGTCGCCGTGAATGTGCACGTACCGGGCGGGCCCGGGCCGCGCGGCGTCGCGGCGAATCCAATCGAATCCGGGGGCGGCGCCGGGGGCCAGGGCGGGCAAGGCCGCCGCCAGAAAGTCGCGGCGAGTTGTTTCGGGCATCTGCTGTGAGGATAATGTCAGCGGAGGTCGTAGATGATCCTCGAAGCTGCAAAGCCCGGCCTGGACGCGTCCCTGGACCGCGAATTCAATCCCTGGTTGTCGGCGGAGGCGCGGTTCGGCGAGGCCGCGGACCGGCTGGGCCTGGACGAAGGATTGAGGAAGGTGCTGGGTTCGCCGGCGCTGGAGGTGACCGTACACATCCCCGTGCAGTTGGACGACGGGCGCCTGGAAGTCTTCACCGGCTACCGGGTGCAGCACTCCATCGCCCGCGGTCCCGCCAAGGGCGGCATCCGCTTCGCGCCCGACGTGACGCTGGACGAGGTGCGCGCGCTGGCTTCGTGGATGACCTGGAAATGCGCCGTCGTGAACATTCCTTTCGGCGGCGGTAAAGGCGGATTGATCTGCGACCCCAACGTGCTCTCCCAGAGCGAATTGGAGCGCATCACGCGCCGCTATACGGCGGAACTGCTCGATTTCATCGGACCGGAGCGCGACGTGCCCGCGCCGGACATGAACACGAACGAGCAGACGATGGCCTGGATCATGGACACCTATTCCATGCACAAGCGGACGACGGTGAATGCGGTGGTCACAGGCAAGCCGCTCAATCTCGGAGGCTCGCGAGGCCGCCTGGAAGCAACCGGCCGCGGCTGTCTGTTTGTGACGTTGCAGGCGCTGAAGCGGCTGCAGATGGAACCCGCCGACACGAAGGTCGTCGTGCAGGGCTTTGGCAACGTCGGCGGAAAGGCGGCCAAGCTGATGCACCGCTCGGGGATGAAGATCGTTTGCGTCATCGAGTACGACGGGGCGGTCTACAACCCCCACGGGATCGATCCGGAGGCGCTGCAGAAGCACCGCGTCGAGACCGGCTCCATCACGGGATTCCCCGAAACCGAGGACATCGACCGGCAGGAGGCGCTGTTCCTCAAGTGCGACGTGCTGTTGCCCGCGGCCAAGGAGAACGTGATCCACTCGCGGAACGCCGGCCGCATCCATGCCCGGATCATCTGCGAAGGCGCGAATGGGCCTTGCACCGCGCCGGCCGACAAGATCCTCGCCGACAGAGGCGTCTTCGTGATCCCCGACATCCTGGCCAACGCCGGCGGCGTCACCGTCAGCTACTTCGAGTGGGTGCAGGACCGCCAGGGATACTTCTGGAATGAGCAGTTGGTCAACGGGCGGCTCGAAGAGATCATGGTCGACGCCTTCCGCGACGTGGTGAAGTTCGCCGGCGCGCACGGCGTGGACAACCGCACGGCAGCCTACATGCTGGCCCTGGATCGCGTCGCCTTCGCCGTCAAGCTGCGCGGAATCTACGCATGAGTTCAGGACAGGGACGGGCGTGAGCGCGGAGCCCTCGACGCCGCTGATGCGGCAATACCACGCGGCCAAACAGCAGGCGCCTGGCGCGCTGCTGCTGTTCCGCCTGGGCGACTTCTACGAGCTGTTCTTCGAAGACGCCGTCACCGCCGCGCGCGAACTGGAGATTACGCTCACTTCGCGCAACAAGGAGAAGGGCGAGCCCGTGCCGATGTGCGGCGTGCCGGCTCACGCGGCCGAAGGCTACATCGCCCGGCTGATTCAGAAGGGTTACCGCGTCGCCATCTGCGACCAGATGGAAGACCCCAGGTTCGCGAAAAAGATCGTTCGGCGGGAGATCACGCGAATCGTCACGCCAGGCACCGTCACCGAGCCGCAACTATTGAAACCCGGCGAAAACAATTACCTGGCCGCGGTGGCGGTGAAAGGACCGCTGGCAGGACTCGGTTGGGTGGACTTATCGACCGGCGAATTCCGTGCAACCGAATTGGAAACCGCGGAAGTCGCCGCCGTACTCGAGCAGTTGAACACGCGGGAGCTGCTGGTGGCGGATTCGGCGCGCGACGCGGCGCCGGCCGGCCGCTGGGTGATCACCCCCGTCGAAGCCTGGACGATGTCCGCCGATCATGCCGGGCGCAGCCTGCTCGACCACTTCAAACTGCTCACACTCGACGGCTGCGGGCTCGGCGGGAAGCCGCTGGCGGTCGCCGCCTGCGGCGCGCTGCTCGCCTACTTGCGAGAGACCCAGAAGAGCGCCCTGGCGCACGTCGAAAAGCCCGCCTTCGCCGGGCGCGCCGGCGCCATGCTCCTCGATGCCGTCACAGTCCGCAACCTCGAACTCGTGGAGCCCATGTTTCCGGCCGGCCTCGACGGTGTGAAAGACGCCACACTGCTTGGCGTCCTCGACGAAACCTGCACCGGCATGGGCGCGCGGCTACTGCGCCGCAGGCTGCTGAGCCCGGCCATGGAACTGGACGAAATCGAAGCCCGGCTGGACGCGGTCGAATGGCTGAAGGCCGGGACCATCGCGCGCTCGAAGCTGCGCGATGTGCTTGGGCGGGTGCTCGACATCGAGCGGCTGCTGGCCCGCGTCACGTTGGGCACGGCCAACCCGCGAGACCTGCTCGGGTTGGGCCGGACGCTCGAACTGGCGCCTTCGTTGAAAGCTCTGCTGGCCGCCGCGGGCGCGCCGCGGCTGCGCGAGCTCGAAGCCGCGCTCGACGAGTGCGCCGCCGTCCGCGACCGGATTCTGGCCGCGATCTCCGATCAACCTCCCGTGAGCCTCGCCGACGGCGGCGTCGTGCGTCCGGGTTTCTCCGCCGAGCTCGACGAGCTGCGGCTCCTGGCGAGGAACTCGCGCCAGATCATCGCCGCCATCGAACAGCGTGAACGCGAGCGGACCGGCATTGCCTCCCTGAAGGTGCGCTTCAACAACGTCTTCGGGTTTTACATCGAGGTGTCGAAGGCCAACCTGCACCTGGTCCCGCCGGATTATGACCGCAAGCAGACACTGGTGAACGCCGAGCGGTTCACCACGCCCGAGCTGAAGGCGCTCGAAGCGAAGGTCCTGGACGCCGAAGAGAGGATGCTGGCGCTCGAGCGCGACATCTTCGCCGAGGTCAGGCAAGCGGCGGCGGACGAAGCGCAACGGATCCGCGCCGCGGGACAGGCGATCGCCGCGATCGATTACTTCGCCGCGCTGGCCGAGGTGGCCGCCGCGCAGCGCTACGTGCGCCCGCGGTTTTCATCCGGCGGGGAGATGAAGGTCGCCGGCGGGCGGCATCCGGTGATCGAGCGGCTGAGCGGACGCGAGGCTCAACGCTTCATCCCAAACGACATTTACCTCGATCGTGGCGCGGCGCGGATCGCGCTGATCACCGGGCCGAACATGGGCGGCAAGTCGACCTACCTGCGGCAGGCCGCCCTGCTGACCGTCATGGCTCAGTGCGGCAGTTTCGTGCCCGCCGACGATGCGCTGCTGCCGCTCGTCGACCGCGTCTTCACACGCATCGGCGCAAGCGACAACCTGGCGCGCGGGCGCTCCACCTTCATGGTCGAAATGACGGAGACGGCGGCGATCCTGAATACGGCCACCGAGAACAGCCTCGTGGTGCTCGACGAGATCGGACGGGGCACTTCGACCTACGACGGGCTAGCGCTGGCCTGGGCCGTCGTCGAGTACATCCACGCCCGGACCGGCGCACTCACGCTGTTCGCGACCCACTACCATGAGTTGACCGGTCTGGCCGGCAAGCTCGAGGGCCTCCGCAACCTGCACGTCTCGGTGAAAGAAGCCGGCGACACCATCGTGTTCCTGCGCAAGGTGGAGCCGGGCGCGGCCGAGCGCAGCTTCGGCATCGAGGTGGCGCGGTTGGCCGGCTTGCCGGACGCGGTCATCGAGCGCGCGAAAGAGATCCTGCTGCTGCACGAGAAGAGCGAGAACACCGTGAGCGATGAGCTGAACCCTCCCGCGAAGCGCCGCGGCGCGCCGGGACTCCAGATCAGGCTGTTCGAACCGCTGGGTTACCAGATCGCCGAGCGGATTCGTGCTCTCGACATCGACAACCTGCGGCCGGTGGAGGCTTTGCAGTTGCTGCACGAACTCAAGGAAGAGCTGAAATCATGATCGCCGGCGGGCTGATGTCGGGGACGTCGCTGGACGGCGTGGACGCCGCCCTCGTCGAGGTGACGCGCCGCGGCTTCAGGACTCTGGGGTTCGTTTTCAAGCCTTACCCGGAGCCGCTCCGGCGGCGTCTGATGGCTGTCTCGAACTGCACGACGCACACGCGCGAGATCGCCAGGCTCAACTTCGAGTTGCCGGAACTGTACGCGGCGGCGTTCAACAGTCTGCTGAAGAGTGCCGGCGTCGCGGCCTCGATGGTCCGCGTGGTCGGATGCCACGGCCAGACGATCTACCACGAAGGGCGTGTGGCCACGCTGCAAATCGGCGACGGCAGCGTCCTCGCCGAGCGGCTGCGCATCGATGTCGTGAGCGATTTCAGGCCGCGCGATATCGCGGCCGGCGGGCAGGGAGCGCCGCTCGTGCCATACGTCGATTTCCTGCTCTATCGCGACGCGGCGGAGGGGCGGATTGCTCTCAACGTCGGCGGCATCGCCAACATCACCCACATCCCGGCAGGGTGCGCGCCGGAGGCCGTGACCGCGTTCGACACCGGCCCGGGCAATATGGTCGTCGATCAACTCATGGCGCGGTTCCACGGCCGCACATTCGACCATGGGGGCGAGTTCGCCGCCACCGGCCGCGTTGACCCCCTCGTGGTCGAACACCTGCTGCGCGACGAGTACTACGGCCGCAAGCCGCCCAAGACCGCCGGACGGGAGCAGTACGGAGCCGGCTTCGTCGACGCGCTCATCGCACGGGGGCTGAGTCCCGAAGATACGGTGGCGACGGCGACCTTCTTCACCGCCGCCGCCGTGGCTGAAGGCGTCTATCGCTTCGCTGAACCGCGCGGCGAAGTGAGCCGGGTGATCGTCTCCGGCGGCGGAGTCCACAATCACACCCTGATGCGGTTCTTGCGCGCGGAACTCGCCGACATGGAGGTGGCGTCGTCCGCGGAGTTCGGCGTCGACCCCGACGCCAAGGAGGCCATCGCGTTCGCCATCCTGGCCGCCGAAACGGTCGCCGGCCGCCCGTCCAACCTCCCCTCCGCAACCGGAGCCAGCCGCGCCGTCGTTCTCGGCAAGGTCAGCCCAAAATGACGCCGGGAGCTTTTACAACCTCTTTACACAAGCGCAACGACGTCGGGGCATCGAAAACCGCACCATCGGGGCATGCAACGCGCGCACGCCTTCATCTGGGGAGGCGGAGCCGGCTGCCTGATCCTGCTTGCCGTCTCGACGACGCGCTCTCCCTCCAATCCGCAGGTGACGCCCGGGTCGCGGCTGGAAGCCCGGGTCGGCGTCCCGCCCGGCGTCGCCGCTGTCCTGCGCAAGGCTTGTTATGACTGCCACTCCAGCGAGACGCGGTGGCCGTGGTACGGCAGGATCCCGCCCGGACGCTGGCTGGTGGCGCGCGACGTGGCGCAGGCCCGCCGCGCGATGAGCTTTTCGGAATGGCCCGACCCGCGGAGCCGCGGCAACACCGCGGCCGGCCTGCTGATGGCCGCCTGCGCCGTCGTGCGCGCGCGAAGGATGCCGCCCGAGCGCTACCTGATGCTCCACCCCGAAGCGAGATTAACGCCGGCCGAGGTCGAGTCGCTGTGCGGCTGGGCGCGAACCCAGGCGGCGCGCATCGCCTCGCTGCGGCGCTGACGATGGGGCAAGCGCAGCATCCTCCCTCCGGGTCCCTCCCGGTCCGCCTTCGCGATAGGATGCAGGTCGGAAAGCGAGCGGGGCGTATCGGCCCCAGGTGTTTTCATGACGGCGCACATGCCCTCTCTCCTGATCGCCGCCACGGCGGCTCTCTGTCTGGCGACGCAGGCGGCTCAGCCGCCGCCGGCCCATTCCCGGGCGGGCGCGGGCCGCTCCACGCCGGCCGACGGCAGCTTGAAGGTCTCCGTCTATGCGACCGCCGGCGGTGTCCTGCAGCATCTGAGCAGCCCTGAGTCGAGACGGCGTGCCGTGGAAGCGCTGCGCGGGATCGGCGCCGCTCGCCTGGTGCTCGAGGGCCGGCGCGGCGACGAAAGCGTCCCGCCCGAGACCTTGCGGACGCTGCGATCCCAACTCCTCGCGCTTGGGCTCGAAACCTCAGGCGGCATCGCCACGGTGCCCGGCAAGGCGTTTGGAGTCAGAAACGACCACGGACTCGCCTGGCTGAACTGGGAAGCCGAGGAGACCAGGAGCGGTGTCGCCGGCTTCTTCGGATCCAATGCCGGCCTCTTCGATGAACTCGTCCTCGACGATTTCTACTGCACGATGGACGCCTCGCCCCAAGCCGAGCGAGCGCGCGCCGGACGCGACTGGGGCCAGTACCGGCGCGATCTGCTCACTGGACTCGTCCGGCCTCTGATGATCGATCCCGCCTGCCGGGCCAACGCCGGGGTCCGCCTGGTGATCAAGTACCCGCAATGGTACGACCGGTTTCACCTTTTCGGCTACGATCCGGCGCGTATGTCCGCGCTCTTCGATCGCGTCTGGGCGGGCACTGAAGTCCGCAATCCGAAGACCCAGCGAATGGGCTTCGTGCAGCCGACGCAAGGCTACATCAACTACCGCTGGCTGGCCGCTCTCATCGGCGCGAAAGTGGAAGCGGCGTGGTTCGACCACATCGAATGCACGGCGCAGAATTTCGTCGACCAGGCTTGGCAGAGTGTGCTGGCCGGCGCCCGCGAACTCGTGCTTTTTAACCTGAGCGATATTGTTGCCGGCCATCCCGGGCACGCGCTGTTTGTCAGGGCTCTTCCGCAGATGCGGACGGTCGCCGCGCGCATCCGGGGTCAGCGCCTGGATGGGGTCGCCTTCTACAAGCCGGCCGACAGCGATCCGGGCGAGAACCGCTTCCTCATGGACTATCTGGCCATGCTGGGCATTCCGGTCGTGCCTGTAGCGGAGTATCCAGCGTCGAGCCGCAGCGTCATCCTGGGTGTGCACGCGGCTCACGATCCGATGCTGGCCAGGAACGTCAAAGCCCACCTCGCGGCGGGCGCCACAGTGGCGATGACGACGGCCCTCATGGAGCGCATCCAGGCGCCCGCGGGCGTCGTCCCGCTCGATCTGCGCACCTTTTCCGAGCAGGATTATCGCGACACCGGCGAATGGCTGCTTCCTCCCAAGGAACTGAGCTGGATCGACATGCCGCGCGAAAGAGTGGACGCGCTGCGAAAGAGCCTGGGCGTGGAGCTGTCCGCGCCGCCCCGGATCGCCTACTACCGGTTCGGGCGCGACGAGGCCTTCTACAGCTTCCGCGATGAAGACGCTGTCGTCACGTTGAATGGAAGCCGGGTGAACGTTCCGGCGCACGAGTTCGTGTGGGCCAGGCCGTGAGGCGCCGGAGCGCGCCCGGCAGCGACGTTCCGCCAGGGCCTCGTGCGCCCAACGTTGGCGGACCTGGAGAGTCATAATAAAATCACAAGCGCGGCCGGTGTCAGAGCCGGGCCGGCACCTGGGATTCCTTCATGCTCTATCTGTTCGTCGCAGCCGCATCGCTCAGCCTTGCTCTCGGCGCTCAGCCCGCCGGCAAAGCGCCCGACTATCAGCGTGAAATCCGCCCGATTCTGTCGGACAACTGCTTCCACTGTCATGGACCAGACGCGGCGACTCGCATGGCCGGTCTGCGGATCGACCGCAAAGAGTTCGCCTTCGAACCGCGCAAGCGAGGCGCCGCCGTCGTCCCCGGCAAGCCCGCCGAAAGCCTTCTGTATAAGCGCATCGTCGAGCCGGTGGCGGCGCGCCGCATGCCTCCCCCTTCCGCTCACAAGAGCCTGACTGCGGAGCAAATCGAGACCATCAAGCGCTGGATCGAAGCCGGCTCCCCCTGGCAGGAGCATTGGGCGTTCGTGCCGCCGCAGCGGAAGCAGCCGCCTTCCGTGGCCGGCTCCGCCTGGGTGAAGTCGCCGATCGACCGCTTCATTCTCGCCCGGCTCCAGCTCGAGCATTTTTCGCCCGCGCCCGCAGCCGGCCGCCGGACCCTCATCCGGCGCGTCGCCCTCGATCTGACCGGCTTGCCTCCGAAGCCCGCCGAAATCGAGCAGTTTCTGGCCGACCCCTCGCCCAAAGCTTACGAAAACATGGTGGACCGCTACCTCGCCTCGCCCCACTATGGCGAACACCGCGCCCGCTACTGGCTCGACGCCGCGCGTTACGGCGATACCCACGGCATCCACATCGACAATTACCGCGAAATGTGGGCCTGGCGGGATTGGGTGATCGAGGCCCTCAATCGCAATCTCCCCTTCGACCGTTTCTCCATCGAGCAGCTCGCCGGCGACCTCCTACCCGGAGCCACGCTCGATCAGAAGATCGCCAGCGGCTTCCAACGCAACAATGTCACCACCAGCGAAGGAGGCGCGATCGAGGACGAGTACGCCGAGATTTACGCCAAGGATCGCGCCGACACCGTCGGAGCCGTCTATCTCGGATTAACCGTCGGTTGCGCAACCTGCCACGACCACAAGTTCGATCCCATCACGCAGAAGGACTTCTACGCCCTCGGCGCCTTCTTCCGCCACACGACCCAGCCGATCATGGACGGCAATGTCGCCGACACCGCTCCCGTTCTCGCCGTCCCGCGGGCTGAAGACCGCGCCGCCTATGAAGGTCTCCTCGCGCAGATCCAGCACCTGGAAACCGAACTGGCCGCCGCGCGCGCCTCCGCTCCCGCTGGCCCCGCCGCGGCCGCGCTGTTCGGGCCTGAAGACGAAATCCCCGCCCTCGACGCCGGCAAACCGTTCTCCGTGGCCGTGGAGTTCTCGCTCGACGACGTCAAACGCCGCACGGTCCTGCTGTCACGCGCCGCCGCCGATGGCGGACGCGGCTGGTTGCTCGAGGTGCGCAACGAGGAAGTCGCGTTCCGGATGACGGGCGACTTCGGGAAGTCCATCGAAGTGCGCCCCCGCCTGCCTGTGCTCAAGCCCGGACGACGGCACCACGTAGTGGTCGCCTACGACGGCTCCCGCTCCGCGACCGGCCTCATGCTGTGGCTTGACGGCAAGCTCGCCGCCTCGCGCGGCGGGCCGCTGCGCGGTGAAATCAGCGGCGGCTTTCCCGATAAACCAGTCGAGGTGAAACACGACGGTGTCCTGTCCAGCAAACTTTATGGCGCCATGCTGTCGGACGAGGAGGCATCGCTGCTCTGTCAGGGCGAAAAGGCCGCTGTGCGCGATATCTGGCTGCTGCGCTCCTATCAACCCGCCCGGGAACTCCACCGCCTGCTTCAGGCCAAGCGTGCCGAGGTCCGTCTTATCGCCTCGCGCGGCGCAGTAACGCACGTCATGCAGGAGCTGCCGGGCACGCCCTTCGCCCATGTGCTCCACCGCGGCGCGTATGACCAGAAGCGCGAACGTGTCGAGGCCGCGCCGCCCGCCGTCCTGCCGCCCATGAAATCGTCGCTGCCCCGAAACCGCCTGGGCTTCGCGCAGTGGCTGTTCGACGCCGAAAACCCGCTCACCGCCCGGGTCGCCGTCAACCGGATGTGGCAGGAGATCTTCGGCACGGGACTCGTCCGGACCGCCGACGACTTCGGCAATCAGGGTGAGCCGCCCGTCAACCAGGACCTGCTCGACTGGCTGGCCGTCGACTTCCGCGAAAGCGGCTGGAACATGAAACGGTTCTACAGACAGTTGCTGACGTCGGCGGCTTACAGGCAGCAGGCTTTGGCCACGCCCGAGAAGTTGGCCCGCGACCCCGCCAACCGCCTGTTGTCGCGCGGGCCGCGCTTCCGTCTGGACGGCGAGGCGATCCGTGATTACGCCCTCGCCGCCAGCGGCCTGCTCGCCCCGCGCATCGGCGGACCCAGCGTTCGCCCCTACCAGCCCGACGGCGTGTGGGAGGCCGTAGCCATGCGCGAGTCCGACACCCGCTTCTACAAACGGGACAGCGGGGACGCACTGTACCGCCGCTCCCTCTACACATTCTGGAAACGCTCCGCACCCCCGGCGTCGATGGAGATCTTCAACGCGCCTACCCGTGAGAGCTGCACCGTGCGCCGCGAACGGACCAATACTCCGCTGCAGGCGCTCGTCACGATGAACGACGAGCAGTTCGTTGAGGCCGCGCGCGTTCTCGCCGAGCACGCGCTGCAGTCCTCACTCTCGATCGACGCCCGCCTGGACTTCATCGCGCTGCGGCTCCTCGCCCGCCCATTCACGCCGCTGGAGAAACGCGTTGCGCTCCGCTCCCTCGCCGGATTCGACAAACACTATCACGCCAATCCCCGCGACGCCCGGGAACTGCTCAGCACCGGCGAGCGCCCCTTCGATCCGGCTCTCGACCCCGCCACCTATGCAGCCTGGACCATGCTCGCCAACCAACTCCTGAACC
>WBZO01003627.1_pt1 | contig 17711 bp, 14 predicted proteins | sample 5204261 | NCBI WGS metagenome assembly WBZO01 (sample SAMN12412400, study PRJNA552823) | activated sludge metagenome | isolation source: activated sludge from anammox sidestream of wastewater treatment plant... | place: USA: North Carolina | collected 2017-09
AATCAATGCGACTTATTGGGCTATGTGGGGAAGTAATACATCGTATGATGTAGGAGGAACTTATCCGTCTGTTGCTGTGGATGCGCCAAATATTGATTCTTCATACAATGTGATTATTGCATCATTTATTATTACTGATAGTAATGGTAACTACATTCTTTCAACTTATGATCCAGGTTCAACTAATCCGGTTAAATATTATACAGATGACCAGATTATTAACTTTGTTAAGCAGGTGAAGGCTCAAGGTCGTAAGATTATCGTTTCATTGGGTGGTGAGAAATTCCATCTTACAATGAAAACTGATGCTGATGTGGCTACATTTGTAACGCAAGTTGATAAAATTATTGATAAATACGGTTTTGAAGGTATTGATCTTGATCTTGAAGGTGGGGCAACTGCCGAGAATCCGGTGTTACTGGCTAAAGCTGTAATGCAGGTGGTAAATAATTACCGTGGTAAAGGTCAGGATTTCTGGTTAACTATGGCACCTGAGTGGGTATATGTGATTCCTTATGGCTATGGTTGTGGTCAGTGGGGTAGTCATACATACCATAATACGTTCTATGCGAAACTGGTTAATAGTTTAGGCATAAATAATATTAACTATATTTGGCCACAAACTTATAATCAAGGTCCTGCAAATGGTGTCTGCGGTTCATCTGAAAATGAAGTTAAGCCGGGTTCTGGTATGGATAAATTTGTAGCAGCATTAACTTGGGCGGCTACTACAGAATCAGGTTTTGCAGTGAATACTCGTGGTATGACTGGTGATATTATGCCAATTATTCCAGCTAGTAAATTTGTGATTGGTATCCCAGCTACCTTAGGTGCTGCGGGTGGGTATATGTCTTATGTTATGACTCCTGCGCTGATTTCAAGCTCATGGCAAGTTATGAAAAATACCTATGGTATATCTGCTGGCGGATTCATGAATTGGGCTGCGGATTGGGATGCGACCAGTTATACCAATAGCACATATAACTTTAGCCATACTCCTTGGGAGACAGGTAGAGCAGTTGCTAATACTATTAAGTAAGCTGTGTATCTTATTTAAAAGCTACGGAAATCCGTAGCTTTTTTGTTGTTTTTTATCTTGAATTTTAATTACATGTGCAGCTTTCATATTTCATCTGCTAGATAGAAATTTTAACTACTAATTATTGTTAGTCAAGATATGTCTGACTGTGGTAAAATTCAGCTGTTTTTTAATATTTTATGAGGTCTCTATGGAACAGCAACAAAGACCAAAGTACTTGGATTTGCCAAAACTTGGCTCTAAGATGTCGATTACTGCTAAAGTTTCAATTTTACACCGCGCATCAGGTGTTCTGATGTTTCTCGCGATTCCCTTCGTTTTATATCTTTTTCACAAGTCACTAACTAGTGCCGAGTTCTATTCTAGTTCTTACGGTGTAGCAACCTGTGCATTTATGAAAGTAGTTTATATTGTCCTAATCTGGGCAATCATGCATCATATGTGTGCCGGAGTAAGGTTCTTGTTTTTGGATATGCATAAGGGTATAGAAAAAGGAACTGCGCAAAAAACAGCGCGCTGGGTTATGGTTGTAAGCTTGTTACTAACTGTATTTCTTGGAGTGTTAATATGGTAAAACAGCGTCGTGTATTGAGTGCTGGTTATGGAATAAATAGCTGGTTACAGCAGCGAATTACTGCAGTAATTATGCTTGTGGGTATAATTGCGGTTTTTGCTTTTCTTATTCTAGCCAATGAGGTTATTGATTCCAACTTCATTAGCTGGCGGCAATTTTTTAGCTTTATTTTTGTAAAAGTATTTGCTCAAATCGTTATTCTAGCCGTGATTTTGCATGCTTGGGTCGGAATTCGCGATTTATGGATGGATTATGCAAAGTCTTTTGGTTTACGTCTGGTTTTACATACTCTGACAGTCTTGTGGTTATTGGGTAGTCTTATCTACTCGGTAGAAATCTTGTGGGCATAGAAAAGGATAAATTGATGAGTGTTCCTGTATTGAAATTTGATGCCGTAGTAGTTGGTGGTGGTGGTGCTGGTTTACGTGCTGCATTACAATTATCTGAAGCTGGGGTTAAAACAGTAGTATTATCAAAAGTATTTCCAACGCGTTCTCATACGGCTGCGGCACAAGGTGGTATTTCTGCTTCTTTTGGTAATTCCGAGGAAGATAATTGGCACTGGCATATGTATGACACGGTTAAAGGTGCTGACTGGCTTGGTGATCAAGATGCAATTGAATTCATGTGTAAGCAGGCAACTGATGCGGTGGCAGAGCTTGAACATTATGGTATGCCGTTTGACCGTTTAGAAAATGGTAAAATTTATCAGCGACCATTTGGTGGGCATATGGCTGAATTTGGTAAAAAACCAGTTCGTCGCGCTTGTGCAGTAGCTGATCGTACTGGACATGCAATGTTACACGCTTTATATCAGCGTAATGTTAAAGCTCAAACACATTTCTTTGTTGAGTGGATGGCACTGGATCTTATCCGCGATAAAGATGGTGATGTAGTTGGTGTTACCGCGCTTGAGATGGAAACCGGACAAGTTTATATTATTCATGCCAAAGCTGTTCTATTTGCAACAGGCGGAGCAGGGCGGATTTACCAGGCATCAACTAATGCCTTTATCAATACCGGTGATGGTGTTGGTATGGCTTTACGTGCTGGTTTACCCGTTGAAGATATCGAATTTTGGCAATTCCACCCAACTGGATTAGCTGGTGCGGGGGTGCTAATTACCGAAGGTGTGCGCGGAGAAGGTGGCTATTTGTTAAATGCCAATGGTGAGCGCTTTATGGAACGTTATGCTCCAACTGCCAAAGATCTTGCCTCACGTGATGTTGTTTCACGTGCCATGCAGGTTGAAATTAATGAAGGTCGCGGTTGTGGTAAAAATAAAGATCATGTATTATTAAAGCTTGATCATTTGGGAGCCGAGGTTATTGATCAGCGATTGCCTGGTATCCGTGAAATTTCTATTCAATTCCTCGGGATTGATCCGGTTAAACAGCCGATTCCAGTTGTACCGACTTGCCATTATATGATGGGTGGAATTCCAACCAATTATAAAGGTGAGGTAATGGATGGTGTTGATGAGAAAATCGTCAAGGGTTTCTACGCTGCTGGTGAATGTGCTTGTGCTTCGGTGCATGGCGCAAATCGTCTAGGGACTAATTCTTTGCTTGATTTGGTGGTATTTGGGAAATCAGCTGGTAATAGTGTGATTGACTTTGTAAAAACTTTGGAAGAGCCTAAGCCATTACCGGAAAATGCGGCAGAATTTACATTGGCGCGATTGGCTAAGCTTGAAGCCAATACTGGCGATAAACTTGCTGATGTACGTCATGCGATGCAGGTATGTATGCAGCAGCACGCATCGGTATTTAGGACTCAAAAAGTTCTTGATGAAGGCGTTGAGCGAATCCTTGAGGTGTATAAGCGCGCTCAGAACGTTAGCATTAGTGATAAATCAAAAGTATTTAATACAGCACGAGTGGAAGCTCTTGAATTTATGAATACAATTGAAGTTGCGGTTGCAACTATGGTTGCTGCTCGTGAACGTACTGAATCACGTGGAGCTCATGCGCGTGAAGACTATCCTGATCGTAATGATGAGAAGTGGATGAAACATACGCTGTACTATAGTAATGGTAATCGTCTTGAGTATAAAGAAGTTCATACTAAACCATTAACTGTAGATTATATTCCACCTGCAAAACGGGTATATTAGGAGAATATGATGTCTAAAAAAATGAAATTTTCAATTTACCGTTATAATCCAGAGGTTGATAAAAAACCTTATTACAAAGACTATGAAGTAGAACTTGGTGATCAGGATAAAAAATTATTAAATGCCTTGGTGAAAATTAAGGAAGAGTTGGATGATTCTGTTTCTTTCCGCCGTTCATGTCGTGAAGGAGTGTGTGGTTCCGACGCCTTGAATATCAATGGGCGAAATGGATTGGCATGTCTGACCGACTTGGCTGATTTAAAAGAGCCTGTAGTATTAAATCCGATTCCGGGTTTACCTGTTGTTCGTGATTTGATTGTTGATATGACACAGTTTTTTCATCAATATCACTCAATCAAGCCATATGTAATTGATGAGCGCCCAATGCCTGAGCGTGAACGGTTACAGTCCCCAGAGGATCGCAAGGATCTTGATGGTGTTATCGAGTGTATTCTTTGTGCTTGTTGTTCAACATCATGTCCATCTTTCTGGTGGAATCCGGATAAATTTTTGGGACCAGCTGCGTTACTTCATGCTTATCGCTTTTTGGCAGATAGTCGTGATCAGGCAACTAATGAACGTTTGAATGATTTAAATGATCCGTACCGTTTATTCCGCTGTCATACAATCATGAACTGTGTGGATGTGTGTCCTAAACACTTGAATCCAACTAAAGCTATTGGTAAGATCAAGGAAATGATGGTTGCTCGTATTGCATAATTTGAATATATAAGATTTTGGGGTTGTATATTTTTTAAGGCTATTGTGGAAGTCATGGATTATATATCTATTGAAAAAATGAAGTGGCGTTCGCGTCGGTCAATTCTGGAACTTGATCTTTTTTTTGAGCGCTTTATTAATGAAGGCAAGTTTGCCAAAATGAATGAAGTGCAATTAGATTACTATCAGCAATTGCTTGAATTTGAAGATGGTGATCTGTTACAACTCTTTCAGGGGAAAGTCAGGTTGGCTGATCCTCTTTTCCAGACATTAATTGATGAAATAGCTCAGGTTGATTTTTATAAGGAAAGTACTATGACAGACGTTAAAGAAAATAAGGTTGAAACTCAGAATCAACGCGTGGTTAAAGTTGACTTTGGCAATGGACAGACAGCTGAATATCCAGTTTATAAGGCCACTTTGGGACAGGATGTAGTTGACTTTGGTGCCTTTGGTAAGTCAGGTTTCTGGAGTTATGATCCAGCATTTTTGGCGACAGCCGCTTGTGAATCAAAGATTACTTATATTGATGGTGATAAAGGGCAATTATTTTATCGTGGTTACCCGATTGAACAGTTAGCTGAACATTCTTCGCATCTTGAAGGTGCTTATGCGTTATTAAATGGTGAATTACCAACTAAAGCTCAAAAAGAAGAATTTGAAACGGCTATCCGTTATCATACTATGGTGCATGATCAATTTTTGAGCTTCTTCAAAGGATTCCGCCGCGATTCACACCCAATGGCAATGTTGGCTGGTGCAGTTAGCGCCATGGCAGCATTTTACCCAGAAGCTTTTGATTTCAAAAATGCAGAACACCGTAAAATTGCAATTATTCGTTTAATTGCTAAAATGCCAACGATTGTTGCAATGTGTTATCGTTATGGTCAGGGTTTACCATTTATGTATCCACGCAATGATCTTGATTATTCTTCAAATTTTCTCTATATGATGTTTGCAACGCCATGTGAACCATATGTGCCAAATCCGGTAATTGCTAAGGCGTTTGATCGTATTTTGCTATTACATGCTGATCATGAACAAAATGCTTCTACTTCGACAGTACGTTTAGCTGGAAGCTCTGGAACACATCCATTTGCCGCAATTGCAGCTGGTGTATCTTGTTTATGGGGTCCTGCACATGGTGGTGCTAATGAAGCAGTATTAAAAATGCTAAATGAAATTGGTGATGAATCACGTGTTGATGCATTTATGCAAGGCGTTAAAGATAAGAAATATCGTTTGATGGGCTTTGGTCACCGTGTTTATAAAAATATGGATCCGCGCGCGAGCATCATGCGTAAAACTTGTTATGAAGTCCTTGATATTCTTGGTAAACACGATGATCCACTATTTAAACTAGCAATGAAACTTGAAAAAATTGCTCTTGAAGATTCATACTTCATAGAGAAAAAACTTTATCCGAATGTGGATTTCTATTCAGGCATTATTCAGCGCGCAATAGGAATTCCAACCGAAATGTTTACTGCTATTTTTGCTTTGGCTCGTACAGTTGGCTGGTTGGCTCAATGGCAAGAAATGATTGAAGATCCTGATCTTAAAATCGGTCGTCCGCGCCAGTTATACACTGGTTATGCTGCTCGTGATTATGTGGCAGTGGCGGATCGTAAATAATTTAATACACCTATGACAGGCAGATTATGGTTTCTGCCTGTTGTTTTTTCTGAATCAGGTAGATGAACAAGTATTTAATTGGTCCAGTTATTTTTATTGCTTCGTTGTCCGCTATTTCCTGTAATAGTGGGGGCGGTGGTAATAATTCTGTGGCTCCGTATCCGTATCAAACTTCAGGTAGCTATAACGGTATTCATTATTCCCAGCTGGGAAATCCACCGGGATTTACTAATTACCCGGAAGCCTATTTTCCTACATTTACCTCTGCGGCGGCTATGAGTAATAAAATTGCCTATGGGCAGAATACTCAAACAAACATAACTAATCTTAGTGCCTACGTAAGAATGGGGAAGTATATTTGCTCTGCTACTCCAATTTATTATAATCCTAAAGCGAACGTTACTTTTCTTGTTGGGGCTGCACATTGCTTTATTCCGGCAAAACCACTTGCAGATACATTGACAGCCAATGATTTGATCACTAATGATCTGGTTTCTGTTTATAACGGTATGAGTAAAGATGCTGGGTGGTATGAATCTTTTCCTACTACTGCCGTATATCTGATGAAAAATTACTGCTATGGTGCTACTTTTGATAAACCTGGTGGATGCCCTAATTTTACTGCTGGTGATGGCGTAGCTGGTGGGCAGGGTAATGATTTGGCAATAATCCAGATTCCTGGTAAATATGCCGACCCTGAATCATATCCTTCAGTAGTGCCAGAGAGCGAGTATCCACAAGAGCTTAGTATGGCTCCAATACTTTCAGTGGGTTATGGTTTAAATACCCAGACACCTACAAGCCCAGATAGTGATTTACCTCGTGGTATAATGTTTTATGTTGCAAACTATTTTTATGAAAAGACTGATACTAGTGGCTATCACTATTTGTATAATAGCTTCTTTAATAGTAGTACGAATGGCTATGCAGCATTGGTTTGTGGCGGTGATTCCGGTGGTGGCGATTTGTTTTGGACTGGGCAAAAATGGATTTTATTATCGGAACATACTTATGGTCCAGATGATGCTTGTGGTACTTATTATAACTATTTGCCAAATGCGGCAACCAATGTGGGAAGCTATTATAACTGGATAGAAAGTATTATAACTTCAAGCAATCCAGAAGATTGGTGCAATACTGCGGGTAATAACTGTGTAACAAATTATGGTTTGTAATTGTGGTAATTTTTGGGTTTTAGTTATACGAATTTGAAAGTATATTTGCAGATTTTAATGTTGCAAATGATGAAATTGGTATAAAATTAACTCTTCTATCTTTTGATAACTTATTTTGACTAATGCAATTTAACTTACGGGTGAAAAAATGCAAAACATGCGCGATCAGTGGAAATCCTCTTATCTTTTTGGTTCGAATGGTGATTTTATAGAAGAGCTGTATGAGCTTTATCTTGAAAATCCGGAAAATATAGATAGCAAATGGCGAAATTATTTTGATTCAATTCAGGATGGTTCTACTCGCGATGTTAATCATAATGATATAAAAGAAAAATTTACGATTTTAACCAGCAATCCATTAGCGTTAGCTGGTGGTAGCGAAGTAATGAATAGTGCCCAGACCGCTGTTTATGGTTTGATTGCCTCTTATCGGACATTTGGGCATAAATTTGCTAAACTAGACCCATTAGAGCGCGAAATGATTGAACGTCCAGCTGAACTGGATTATAAGACTTATGGTTTGGCTAATGAGCTTGAGAATGAATTTTTTAATGACTATGATTTAAGACGTGCGAAAAAAGCTAAATTAAAAGATATTATTGCACATTACGAGTCTATCTATTGTGGTACTGCTGCATTTGAGTTTACTTATATCAGTGAATTAGCAGAGCAGGAATGGATTCGCAACTATATTGAAGAAAATTACCCTAAGTTTAAACTGGATAATGCCGAGAAAAAGCAAATTCTTCAAAAACTCACTGAGGCAGATGGTCTAGAAAGATTTTTGCACACTAAATATGTGGGGCAAAAGCGTTTCTCACTTGAAGGTGGTGATTCTTTAATTCCATTATTGGATAGAGTAATAACTAAAGCCGCGGATAATGGTGTTAATGACGTATGTCTTGGGATGGCACATCGTGGTCGCTTAAATACGTTAGTAAATATTGCTGGTAAGTCACCACAAAAATTAATTGATGAATTTGATGGCAACTATCCACACTATGATTTTGTAACTAGTGGTGATGTTAAATATCATAAAGGTTATGCTTGTGAATATACAACTGTTAATGGTAAAAAAGTAAATACTTCGCTTGCTTATAATCCATCGCATTTGGAAGTGGTAAATCCAGTTGTACAGGGAATCGTTCGTGCCAAACAGGATAGGTTACATGATAATAAAAATCAGGTAATGGGTGTATTAATTCATGGTGATTCTGCGCTTATCGGACTTGGAACTAATCAGGCTGTCTATAATATGTCTGAAACTCGTGCTTACGGTGGTCTTGGTCTAATTCATATCGTAGTTAATAATCAAGTTGGCTTTACTACTTCACGTCGGAATGATAATCGTTCCTCGCGTTATTGTACTGATATTGGTAAGATGGTTGAATCTCCTGTGATTCATGTAAATGCAGATGATTTACGTGCGGTTGCTTTTGCTGCTGACTTTGCAATTGATTTTAGGCAAAAATATGCTCGTGATGTCATGATTGATTTGGTATGCTTCCGTCGTCATGGGCATAATGAGTCGGATGATCCAACATTAACTCAACCATTGATGTATGTTAAAGTAAAACAGCATCCGGGGACTCGTGCGCTATATGCAAAACAGTTAATTGCAGAAGGTGTTATTACTGAAGCGGATGAAAAGGAGCTGGTTGATAACTATCGTAGCAGTTTTGCCAAAGGTGAACATATTGCCAAAGATAAAATGAAACCGTTGCCACGCTATTTTATTGATACTAAAACAATGCTAAAAGCTAAATGGACGGATGAAGTCAAAACTAAGGTTAATAAGAAAAAATTAGCTGAATTAGCCGAGAAAGTGACTCGTAAACCAGAAGGTGATTTTAAACTTCACCCAACCGTTGCTAGGCTTGTGGATACGAGGATTGCGATGGCAGCTGGTAATCAGCCTGTTGATTATGGAATGGCAGAAACTCTTGCTTATGCAGCACTACTTGATGAAGGTATCAGCATTCGCTTAACTGGTGAAGATATTTGTCGTGGAACATTTACACACCGCCATGCAGCTTGGCACGATATGAATCGTAAACAGCTAAGTGAAGGGATTTATTACCCATTAAATAATGCCAAAAATAATAGCTATTTTGAAATTTATGACTCTATTCTTAATGAAGAGGGTGTACTTGGTTTTGAGTATGGTTATAGTCTGGAAGCCGTTCCAAGCTTGGTCCTTTGGGAAGCACAATTTGGTGATTTTGCCAACGGTGCGCAGGTAATGATAGATCAATTTATTGTTTCTGGTGAAGCTAAATGGGGCAATCTAAGTCGCTTGGTATTAATGCTGCCACATGGTTATGAAGGACAAGGACCAGAGCATTCATCAGCAAGGCTTGAACGTTTCTTACAGTTAGCCGCTGAAAATAATATCCAAGTGGTAATGCCGTCAAATTCTGCACAAATGTTCCACTTATTACGTCGTCAGGTTAAAGGTAACTATGTTAAACCACTGGTTGTTTTTATGTCGAAAAAACTACTACGTTTTAAAGATGCATTATCTCATGTAGATGAGTTGACTGAAGGTAGCTTCAAGTTTGTGATTGGTGATGAAATAGCCAAGAAGACTGCTGAACGAGTAATTTTATGTGGTGGTCCGGTCTATTATGATCTGGTAAAAGCTAGGGCTGATTATAAGCTTGAAGATAAAGTTGCCATAATTCGCGTTGAACAACTATATCCATTCCCAGCAGAGTTTATCAAAGCTGAATTGGCTAAATATACTAAAGCTAAGGTATTTATGTGGGCACAGGAAGAACCGTATAATCAAGGTGCATGGTTACAGATTCGTGAAGATTTGGACAGTTGTCTGGATGAAAAAGGAAGATTTGTTTCGGCTACCAGACCAAGAGCTGCGGCTCCTGCTTGTGGTTCTATGCATATGCATAATGAACAATTGCAGGATCTTTTGGCTACTGCATTTGGTAAAAAGTAAGAAATGGCTGTTTCTAGTATCAACCGCTTAGGCTGGATGGCGCTAATTACGATGGTGCTAGGCAGCATGACCTCTTCATTTGGAATTGGTATCATAATTTCAATTATTAGTCTGATTATTACAACTATGTTGTATAAACGAATTGATGATATGGGTTATGGTACCAGTTTATTTAATTTCAGTATCTCGCAATATCTGATAGCTGGTATTCCAACCGGACTAATGGTTTATTTTGGGGTGAGTCAATACACCGATAAAAGCCATGGGGCTATGTTTCTTGCGGTGGTTGTTATTCTTGCCTTGTTGCTATTCGTTGCAATATTGAATTATTTTATTGCTAAAAGCTTGCTGATAGTAGCTGAAAAGTGTGATAATGCATGGTTTAAGATAAGTGGTATTCTTACTAAATTTGGTGCCTATACAGTGCCTGTATTAATTGGTTTTATGCTACTGATTCTTGCGCAACCTATTTTTCTGATTGGTTGTATCACGTTTAAAGGTATTCAAAAAACAGCATGAGTAAATTAAATAAACTGGCATTAGTATCACTAATTTTCAATATACTTGGCTATTTGCCAAAAATTGGGCATGTATTTAGTCTTATTGGGTTTATAATTGGTGTACTTACCTATCGTGAGCTTGAAACACTTGGCTTAATCAAGGGCGCATGGAAATCATTTATCGGTATTACGGTTCTAAGTATTGTGGCAGTGTTTTTTGCTGTTATTGGCTATTTATACCAAGATAAGATTTCAGTATCTTTAACCATGTCGATAATTGCATATGCAGTTGGTTTGGGTGCTACTTGGTGTACCTATAAATTAATGAAGCAGATGGAAGAGACTGTTACGATTACAAATAACAAGTCATTCAAGATAACATTAGTAACTCTTAGAATAGCTGTTTTTACCATGCCAATACTGGTTGGGTTCTTAATTCAGGGTATAGCCCAGCTAATATTCCTGATTTCAGCTATTATGTATAAACCAAGTCAAATTCAAAATGATTAATTTTTATTTAGGAAATAATTTATGAAAATTGAAATAAAAGTTCCTCAGCTGCCAGAATCGGTTAGTGAAGCGGTATTACTTAACTGGCATAAAAAAGTTGGTGAGTTTATCAAACGTGAAGAAAACCTGATTGACTTGGAAACCGATAAAGTGGTACTTGAATTACCTGCGCCTGAAGATGGTGCTTTGGTTGAGATAGTTGGTAAACCAGGTGATACAGTTACTAGTGGTCAATTAATTGCTTATCTTGATACTTCGGTTAAGCCTGAAGCCGCAGCTCCAGCTGCTAAAACTGCCGAACCAGCAGCTCAGGCTACTGCTCCACAAGCTGCCGCAAGTACTGCTAGCTCAGCAGAAAAAGTAGCAGCTATGCCTGCGGCAGCCAAAGTCGCTGCTGATAATGGAGTTGATTTGAAAAATGTTGCTGGTAGCGGACGTGGTGGACGGGTGCTTAAAGAAGATGTATTGGGTGCAATGAGTGGTAAAGGTTCACGAATTGAAGAACGTGTACCAATGAGCCGCTTACGTAAGCGTGTTGCTGAGCGTTTGCTTGAGAGTCAACACACCAATGCGATATTAACTACGTTCAACGAAGTTAATATGAAGCCTGTGATGGATTTACGGGCTAAATACAAAGATCATTTTGAGAAAAAACACGGCGTTAAATTAGGCTTTATGTCATTCTTTGTGAAAGCTGCGATTGCCGCAATGAAGCAGTATCCAATTGTAAATGCCTCTGTTGATGGTGAAGATATTGTTTATCATGGTTATTTCGATATTGGAATTGCAGTTGGTTCACCACGTGGTCTAGTTGTGCCAATTCTACGTAATGCTGAAAATATGTCAATTGCAGATATTGAGAAGCAGATCGCTGATTTTGGCAAACGTGCCAAAGATGGTAAATTGGATATTGAAGAATTAACTGGTGGAACTTTCTCAATTACTAATGGTGGTACTTTTGGTTCGATGATGAGTACGCCGATCATTAATCCGCCACAATCAGCAATTCTGGGTATGCATGCGACCAAAGAGCGTGCGGTGGTTGAGAATGGTCAGGTAGTAGTGCGCCCGATGATGTATCTGGCTTTATCTTATGATCATCGAATTATTGATGGGCGTGAAGCAGTATTAACTTTGGTAGCAATTAAAGATGCACTGGAAGATCCTGCCCGCTTGTTGCTTGATCTTTAAGATTGGTTGAAGGCAGGATTTTCCTGCCTTTTTTAGCAGAAAAGTATGCAGCGCAGCTTTAAACAAATTATTGTTGTTTTCTTTGCCATTTGGTGGCTTATTGCATTGTGGACAGATATTATCGGTGGTTTGGCACACCTGGGTTATATCAAAGCTGCTTGGGCTCCGGATAATAACTATCCATTCTTGGTTAAGTCATTGACTATGTATCATTTGCCGGAATGGGTATCTGTATTTTTATATCTTGGTATTATTCTCTGTTCAGCGATTAGTAGCTGGCTATTTCTCTATGCTGCGTGTACCATGAAAAAGCCTCAATGGCTAAATAGAGTTAATTTAGCTTTTATATTTAGCATGGGTTATTGGCTATTGTTTTTTCTTGCCGATCAGTTGATAATGAATTTTGATTTGGAAGAAAATCATATGGTGCAAGGCGGCTTTGAATTACTTTGCTATCTGGTAATAAACTTGATTCCAATAGAAACTACTGACGTAATAAATTATGATTGTTAGTTACCTTTAAGGTTATAAAATGAATTCTTTAAAAAGACTCTCTAATTATCTAGCATTTATATTAATGGCTTTTATACTTGCTGCATGTAATGGTGGTAGTGCCAGTTATGATGGTGGGCCCGGATTTATAATTAGTGGTGCAGTTAATCAGATTAATAACTTTAATACTAGCCAAGAGAATTTGCAGGTTCCATTAACAAGTTATACCTCAATTGCATATAATGGAACAACTTATGTAACCGTTGGTTATATGGGAACAATTTTGTCCTCTACAAATGGTACTAATTGGACAGCTCAAAGTAGTGGAACTATAGAAAATTTATATGGTGTGACTTATGGAGCAGGTAAATTTGTTGCAGTTGGGTATAATGGAACCATTCTTACTTCAGGTGATGGCGAAGTATGGGTCGCACAAAAAAGTAATACCCTAAAAGGTTTAATTAATATTACATATGGGAATGGTAAATTTGTGGCAATTGGTGAGAATGGCACTATTCTTACTTCAGCTGATGGTACTGCTTGGCAGGCACAAACTACATCTACAGCAAATAATTTGATTTATGCTACTTATGGGAATGGTTTATATTTAGTAGTTGGTGATGCTGGTACTATTTTTACCTCATCCGATGGCGTAACTTGGACATCTCAAACTAGTGGTACTAATGAGAACCTACGGAGTGTTACCTATCAACAAAATAAATTTGTCATAACCGGAGCTTCAGGGGTAATTCTCACTTCGACAAATGCAACTAGCTGGACTTCTCAAATAAGTGGTACGACTAATAACCTGTTATCAGTCACTTATGGCAATGGTACGTTTGTAGCCGTTGGAGCAGGGGGTATCATAATTACCTCAACTGATGCTGTAACATGGACAACTATTGATAGTGGTACTAGCAACTATTTAACTAGCGTTGTATTTAATGGTAGTCAGTTTATTGCGGTTGGCTATTCGGGAACCATTTTACAGTCAAATAGTAATGCTTCAAGCTGGTCATATATTTCTGTCAAGGTAGCAAATAATTTATATGCAGCAGCTTATGGTGCAGGTAAATTTGTTGTAACTGGCGTTGGTGGCAGAATACTTACTTCTGTCGATGGAAGTACTTGGAGTAGCCAGACTAGTGGGGTAAGTGTTAATTTACGCGGGGTTACTTATGCCAATAACCTATTTGTAGCTGTTGGTGGCAATGGTACTGTCATAACTTCAGCTGATGGACTTAGCTGGTCAGCAAAAACTCCGGTTACAACAAGCTTCCTAGCCGGAGTGGCTTATGGTGCAGGTAAATTTGTTGCAGTTGGTACTTCTGGTGCGATTATTACTTCATCAGATGCAAGTAGCTGGACAGCTGTAACTAGTGGAGTTAGCTCACCATTTTATGCCGTTACTTATGGAAATGGCGTATTTGTGGCTGTAGGTTCTTCTGGGGTAATAATGACTTCAGCTGATGGAACTACTTGGAATAGCAAAACTAGTGGAACTAGCAATAATCTGCGTGGGATTATTTTTGGTGGCGGAAAATTTGTGGCAGTTGGTAATTCGGGAATAGCACTGACTTCTACTGATGGAAATACTTGGACTAAGCAAGTAACTAACACGACAAATAATTTATTGGCAGTTACTTATGGCAATGGAGCTTATGTGGCTGTCGGCAATGTTGGTCAAATTAGTAGTTCCGTTGATGGGGTTAGTTGGACTAGCCAGACTGGTGAAGGAACAGAAAACTTATCCGGTACTGCTTATGGTAATAATGTTTATATTGCCGTTGGCGATCTAGGTACAATTGAAGCTTCCAGTGCTGGTGTAAGTAACTGGCAAAGCCAAAATAGCGGAACTTCAAATAATCTATATGGAATCAGTAGTGGTAATGGACTTTATGTGACAGTAGGTGATGCTGGGCGCATCCTAACCTCAATGGGGGATTCAAGCTGGGTTAGCCAGACAAGTGGAACTACCAATAATCTAAGAAATATTGATTATATCAATAATAATTTTATTGCTGTAGGTGATAGTGGGACTATTCTTACTTCAAATAATGGTAGCAGCTGGACAAGTCAGGTGAGTGCAAACAGTAAAAATTTATATGATATTATTTATGGAAATAACCAGTATCTGGCGATAGGCGCTAGTGGTACTATTCTTAGTTCTAGTAACTTAACTTCTTGGACTTCACAAACTAGTGGTAATACCAATGATTTACGTGCTGGTATTTATGTCGGTGGCACATACTTTGTGGTTGGCGATAAAGGAACTATTTTATCTTCAACAAATGGTAGTCAGTGGGCATCAATAGCTTCGCCAAGTGATGTTAATTTGCTGAGCATTACCTATAACGCAGGTATATTTATTGTGGTCGGTGAAGATGGTGTGATTATGACTTCCGGTAATGGCAGTAATTGGACATTACAAAATAGTGGAACTAAAGATAACTTACGAAATGTAAATTATAATTTGCGTTCATTTATTGCGGTTGGTGATGAAGGAACGATGCTTTTGTCAGATGATGGACTGATATGGCAGAAATTGACTCCAAAAATGAATGGGGTAACGCTTTATTCTAGTGCAGCTTATTAGATTTATCAATATACTTGTTTAAATAAATTTTAGAGGAACTTGTTTATGCAAAATTTTGACGTTGTAGTAATTGGTGGTGGACCTGGTGGTTATGTTGCGGCTATTCGTGCTGCACAGCTTGGTTTTAGTACTGCTTGTATCGATGGTTATCGCCGTAAGGATAAGTATTCATTAGGTGGTACTTGTCTTAATGTTGGCTGTATTCCATCTAAAGCTTTGTTACAGTCATCGGAAAATTATGCTGAGTTGACGCATAGTTTTGCTGACCATGGAATTAGCTGTGATAATCCAAAAATTGATGTTAGAAAAATGATTGCTCGCAAAGAAGATATTGTTGGTAAAAATTCAAATGGGATTTCTTTTTTATTCAAAAAGAATAAGATCACTGAATTACATGGTTGGGCAAGTTTTGCTGGCAATAAGGATGGTAAATGGATAATTAGCATTGATGATCAAGGTAAAAAGGAAGAGATTAGTGCGACACACGTCATTGTTGCAACAGGCTCAAATTCACGCCATTTACCGCAAATTGCAACTGATAATGTTAATATTCTTGATAATGAAGGTGCTCTTGATCTAACTGAGACGCCAAAAGAGTTATGTGTTATTGGTGCTGGTGTAATTGGTCTTGAAATGGGTAGTGTTTGGGCAAGACTGGGTAGTAAAGTTACCGTTCTTGAAGCTTCAGATAAATTTTTGGGTGCAGCTGATGAGCAGGTAGCTAAAGAATTACAGAAAAACCTTGTTAAGCAGGGACTTGAGATAAAAACTGGCGTTAAGATTGGTGAAATTAAAAATGCTAAGAAAAAAGTAACTGTAAATTACGAGCTTGGTGGTGAAAAATTCAAACTTGAATGTGATAAATTACTAGTTTCTATTGGACGTGTGCCAAATACTAATGGTTTAAATCCAGAAACTGTGGGGCTTAAAGTTGATGAGCGCGGTTTTATTGTGGTAGATGCGGATTGCAGGACAAACTTACCCAATGTATGGGCAATTGGTGATGTTGTGCGTGGTCCAATGTTGGCACACAAGGCTTCTGATGAAGGTATTATCGTTGCGGAACGAATTGCTGGGCAACATCCACATCTTGATTTTAATACGATTCCTTGGGTTATTTATACTAATCCAGAAATTGCTTGGGTTGGAAAAACTGAGCAGCAGCTGACTGCTGAAGGCATCAAATTCAAAAAAGGTGTTGCAAGCTTTATGGCAAATGGACGTGCTCTTGGTTTGGGGCACAATGTTGGCTTTGTTAAAATGCTTGCATGTGAAGAAACTGATCGTATTCTTGGAGTACATATGGTTGGTCCATTTGTATCAGAATTAATCAGTGAAGCAGTGGTGGCAATGGAGTTTATGGCAAGTAGCGAAGATTTAGCGCGAATCATTCATGCGCATCCGTCATTGTCTGAGGTTACTCATGAGGCTGCATTAGCTTGCGATAAGCGACAGCTACACGGCTAATCTGGATTTTCAAAGCAGCTAACTAAAAAGTTAGCTGCTTTTTTTAGCACATCTAATAACGCGAACTCGGGATAAGATAAAAAGAATAAAACTGGGTTTTTACGCAGGCGTTGGTGGTAATATAATTGCCAGTTACATTTTGGATGAAATTAATGTCATAAAAGCCTAGATTATTTAAACAAAGTTTCATAAGATTTAAAGAAATAGCTTCTATTTTAGACTATTTAGGTGACTAATAATGATTCTATCTAATGCGTTGGCAAAAGCGGCTTTATCTTTATCATTATATGGCTGGGGTCCACCTCGGATTTCAAGGTTATCACGCAAATGCGCCAATAAATCACGAGTAGCGAGTTCTTGCTTGATGTTTTCCATACTATAAATTTTGCCACGCGGGTTTATCACTATTGCACCTTTATCGATAGCATCACTTGCCAGAGGAATATCTGCGGTTACTAGTAAGTCATCTTTATTTATTAGTTTGACTATTTCATTGTCTGCCTCATCAAAACCTTTATTTACCTGCATCATTCTAATCTTGGTGTTTACTGGTAATTGTAGGATTTGATTGGCAACCATCAATAATTCTATTTGGTTACGGATAGCAACCCGAAATAGTATCTCACGAACTGGTTTAGGACATGCATCTGCATCTACGTATATTTTCATTTATATGATTATTACTTTCTCAATCTCAATATTGAATAAAACAGGCTTCAAGACTATTCTTTGCAATTAGT
>WBZO01002031.1_pt2 | contig 17709 bp, 10 predicted proteins | sample 5204261 | NCBI WGS metagenome assembly WBZO01 (sample SAMN12412400, study PRJNA552823) | activated sludge metagenome | isolation source: activated sludge from anammox sidestream of wastewater treatment plant... | place: USA: North Carolina | collected 2017-09
GCGGGCGATTCCTTCCAGCCAGTGCGTGGTCTGTCACATGCACCCCGGCACGCTCGTGCTCAACACGTATTACGGAACCACGTGGTGGGATTTGGAAACAGACGGCGGGCATATGTATCCGGCTTCGTCAAAAAAATTGAGCGCCAAAGAGATTCAGAAAATACAGGAGCGAAATCCTGAAGGCTCGGCGCTCAAAGGTTTGTGGGGCGGCAAGGAGTTTCTGGAAAACGTCAGCGAGTTGAACGGCAAGCTCAAACACACGCAGTTCGCCGATTTCAACGGGCACGGATGGATTTATCGTTCCGTCTTCAAACAAGACCGCAAAGGCAATCTGCTTGACGCCAACGGCAAGATCATCAACGAAGTCACGTCGGAGAAGCTGCAACGAGCAGTTAAAGAGACGACTGATAACCCTGCTGCAAGAGATGGCGTTCCGGTTCACCTGAAAGACATTCATCTTGAAAAAGGCATGCATTGCGTTGATTGCCATTTCCGGCAGGACAATCACGGCAACGGGAAGCTGTACGGCGAAGTCCGCAACGCCATCGAGATTGATTGCGTTGATTGCCACGGCACGATTGACCGGCGCGCCGACCCGACATCGAAAGATGCGAAGACAAGCGCGGCGGCTGGCGGAAACAGGATGCTCGATTATCGAAATGTTTTCCCGGTGGACGATCAAAACCGAAGCCCGCAATTCAGCCAGGATCGTTTCTTCAAAAAGGACGGCAGGCTTTATCAACGCTCAGCCGTCGAACAGGGCAAGGTGTGGGAAGTCGTTCAGGTGAAGGACTTGATCACGCCGGGCGATTCTCATTACAACGAAAAGGCGCGTCTGGCCAAGACTATTCAGAAAGACGGGAAGACCTGGGGCGCCGCGCCGGGCGATGAGAGCAAGCTGGCGCACGCCAACAGCAATATGACGTGTTACTCCTGCCATCTCTCGTGGACGCCGAGTTGCTTCGGTTGCCATTTGAAACAGACGGCGAATCAGAAGCGGCCTATGTTGCACAACGAAGGCGAGGAGGAGTTGCGCAACTGGACTTCGTACAATTTTCAGACGCTGCGCGACGACGTGTTTATGCTCGGACGCGACGGCTCGGTTACTGGCCGCCGCGTTGCGCCGGTGCGCTCAGCCTGCGCCATTCTGGTCAGTTCGCAAAACGCCGACCGCGAATGGCTCTATTCACAGCAGCAGACCATCTCAGCCGAAGGTTACAGCGGTCAGTCGTTCAGTTCGCATTTTCCGCACACCGTGCGAACCAAAGAGACGAAGGGCTGTACCGATTGCCACCTTTCGGCGAACAACGACAACAACGCTTATCTGGCGATGGCGCTGATGCAGGGGACGAATTTTTATAACTTTCTCGGTCGTTACGTCTACGTCGCGCAAGGCGGCGCGGGCTTTGAAGCCGTCGTCGTGACAGAACGCGATGAGCCGCAGGCGGTGATCGGCAGCGAGCTGCACCGGCTGGCCTATCCCGAAAATTTTCAAAAGCATCAACAGCGCGGGCAATCGCTGGAAGAGTCGTATCGCTACTCCGGCGGTCTGGCCTCGCTCGGCAATTCGTCGCAGGAGGTTTTGAGTTTGCAACTGCGCGGCGAATATCTTTACGCCGCGACCGGCAAAGGCGGCGTGCGCATTTACGACGTGGCCAACATTGACCGGAAAGGCTTTTCGCAAAGAGTGACCACCGCGCCTGTGTCGGCATTGGGCCAGCGGTTGTACGTCAAAACGAAGTACGCGACCGCCATCGCTTCGCCATCAACGCTGGCGATTGATCCCACGCGCAACCATCGCCCCGAAAATCAGGAGGCGCAGAACCGCGATGATAAACAGCCGATTCATCTCGTCTACGCTTTCCTGTACGCGACCGACAAATACGAAGGGCTGATTGTGGTTGGCGATCCGAAGACCGGCGTCGCTACGTTGCTCGACGGCGACCCGACGAACAATTTCCTCAAACGCGCTTTGACGTGGAACCCCGATGGAATTCTCAACGGCGCGAACAACATCACGATTGCGGGAACGCGCGCCTACATCACTTGTGATCGCGGCCTGGTGATTGTGGACATCAACAACCCGCTCAAGCCTCGCGTCGTTGGAGAGATCGGTCAGCCTTACATCAAGCAGCCACGCGCGGTTCAAATCCAATTCCGCTACGCTTTCGTTTGCGACGCCGAAGGTGTGAAGGTCGTGGACGTGACCAACCCCGATCAAGCCAGACCGGTCGCTGGCGCGGTTGTTCCGTTGGCCGAAGCCAACAACATTTATCTGGTGCGCACCTACGCGTATGTCGCTGCAGGCAAGCAGGGACTTGCCATTGTTGACATCGAGCGGCCGGAGCGGCCTCGGCTCGATCAAATCTTCAACGCCGGCGGTGCGATCAACGACGCGCGCGATGTGAAGGTCGGGATGACAAACGTGAGCCTGTTCGCTTATCTGGCCGATGGCGTCAACGGATTGCGAGTGATCCAGTTGACTTCGCCGGAATGGACTCGAGGCAATTACGGATTCAGCCCGCATCCCACGTCCAGGCTCATCGCAACGCGCCGCACTCGCGGGCCTGCGTTGGCGGTTTCGGAAGGGCTGGATCGAGACCGCGCGGTTGATGAGAGCGGCAACCAGCTCGCGGTCTTCGGCAGACGCGGCGCAAGGCCGTTCAATCTGGCGGAGACTCGGCGAATGTTTGCCGGAGATAACGGCGAGTTGTTCACCGTACACGAAATAAAAGATGAGCGCGACATACGAGCGTTCTACGGGCCGCCCGCCGGTAAGGATGTCGCTCAATCGAAGCTGATCGGCATAGGCCTGTTGTTATTGCCGTTCGGAATAATCCTGCTTCTGCGGCGCAATCGTCACGGGAGGCGCCCGCGATGACCAGAATGTCGGCAATCAAACTTTGCCTGTTGCTGTCGCTCTTTCCGGCGGCTATCGCGGCTCAACAGGGCAATTCAAACAAGAGCGAAGAGATCGTGCTGGATGTCAAAGGCGCACGAGGAGCGGTCTTTTTCAATCACAAAAAACACGAGGTGGCCGCGCCCGATCCGAACTCGCCGCACAAGGCCGACCCGAAAGCGACCTGCGTCGGATGCCATCACACGCGCAGTTCCGCTGGCGCGCCGCAGTTGTGGAAATGCGGAGCTTGCCATCTGGACGAGGGCAACGAGAAGAATCCGAGAGATGGAAATTTCGATGAGGTCTATTCCGAAAGAGCGTTTCATTCCAAATGCGTCAGTTGCCATCAGGCTTTGAACAAAGGGCCTGTCGCGTGCGGCGATTGCCACAAGGGAGGCGAGTAACGAATGCGTAGCGCCAGTAGGAAAGTTGTGAGCCTGCTTTTCGCGCTGATGATTGGTTGTCAGTTCGCCGGAGCCTCTCTCTCCAACATCGCGCAGCAGAAGCCGCCGGACGCCAAAGCGGAAGCCGTGTTTTCGCACAAGAGCAAGAAACACGTCGAGCTTGATTGCGCGGAATGCCATAAGGTCACGAGCGACAAAATCGAGGTGAAAGAATTTCCCGCTCACGACTCTTGCGTCTCCTGCCACAACTTCGCTGAGGAGATGGTGAAACACGCGGATGTTTTTTGCGGCGTCTGTCACGAAGCGAAGCCGATCTCGAAATCGGAGCCTGCGCTGTTTCAATTTCCGAAGCCGCGAACGTCGAGCGAGTTCGGTTATAACTTTGCGCACGTGTCTCATCTCAAATTCCAAGCGGTTGATATCGAATGCGCGCGAGCGGGCGACAGGCAAGCGGGCCGCCAGCCGCAGTGCGCCGATTGCCACGTGAGGACAAAGCCTGAGAGTAAAAGCGCGACAGAGATGACAATCGAAACGGGGCACGCCGCCTGTTTCAAATGTCACTGCGAAGAGCCGAGAGTTCGGCCCGCGATGCCCGCAATGCGTGATTGCGCGAAGTGCCATCAGATTGACGGCCCGCATTCGCCGCAGTTGTTCAATCTCGTGAAGACATTTCGGCACGGCGATCACGAACTTGATACGCGGCCTAAAAGAAAGGCCGATTTGCGAAAGGCGAGAGCCGCCGATTACCTCTGCGCGGAATGCCATCAGGCGGTAGTCGCCGCGACGAGCTTGAATGAAATCAGGCTGCCCGAAGCGGCTAGCTGCAACCGATGTCATAACGGCAAAGCGGGGCTTCCCGACGAGCTTGCGAAAGATGTTGTGGAGAGCCTCAAACGCCGGTGATGAACTGATCCGTATCCTGAAAAAAATGAAAAGCAGCGCGAGAAGACTAAAACTGATTATCGCGGGTTTGGCCCAGATAGCTTTTCTGGGATTCATCGCCTGCAACGGGCCTGCGCGAACGGCGGAGAAGGGGAAGCCCGCCGCCGCTGGCATCTCCATCCCGCCGGTCGAAATCGTCGCGCCGCCGGTTCAAAAAGAATCGAAGTTCGATCACGAACGCCAGGAGCACAAGAGCCTGCTTTGCAATCAGTGCCACGTCAGAGATGACCGCGATCCGGCGAATCCGATTCCCGCGCGGCCTTATCACAACGCCTGCGCGAAATGTCACTCCCGCGAAAACTATCTTGAGGCGTCGTCGAAGAGTCCTCTCTGTGTTGTTTGCCACGGCGAAGGGAAAATTCTGAACGCGCAGGAAACTCTGGCAATCGCTGATTTTCCGAAGGCATTGAATCAGTTCGGACTCAAGAGCTTTTCGCATCAAACGCATCTCGATCCGAGCAAAATGCCGAATGACGCGCCATTGCCGAAGTGCGGCGACTGTCATCGTTTCGACGACCGGATGATCGCGGCCAGCTTCCCGCGCCATCAGGAGTGCTACAGTTGCCACGTTCATTCGGCGGGGCAAAAACTGAGCGGTTGCAGCGACTGTCACGCCGATCTTGCTTCGGCGATGAGGCTCGACAAGGCGCTCGGCGCCGCCACGCATCAATACAATTTCAAACACAGTTCTCATTTCAAACAACAGAGCATCGGATCGAACTGCGCCGCCTGTCACAAGATCAACGCCTCTCCGAGCGATGCCGCGCGTTCCGATATCGTCAGAGGCGCTGTGTCGCAAGGGCAGCGGCATCAATCCGCCTGTTGGAACTGTCACGAGCAGTCGCGCGAGCCTGTCTGCGCCAAATGTCATCTCAACGGATTTCCCGCGAAACTTTGAGGAGCGTCGTTCAATGCCGCTGTTGCACAAAAGCCGCCGTGAAATACTCGACGCCATCAGGTCGCTGCCGTCATTGGCCGATCTGGTGGCGATGGAAGACGGGCGTTTCAAATACGAGCTTGATCTGGAAGTCATCGTTTACGGTCGCAACTATCAGGGAAAAAAAGTCGGGCCGTATGTGCGGCTGCTGACTTTCGATCCCGGCGAGACCGTGATCCGTGAAGGCGCGTGGGGCGGCAATACTTTTTACGTGGTGGTCAAGGGTCAGCCTGAAGTCTTCATCAAAAATGGCGAAGGCGAGAACGTAAAAGTCGCTGAAATCCCGGCGGGCAGACACTTCGGCGAGATGTCTGTTCTCGCAGGCGTTCCGCGCAGCGCCACGATCAAGGCTCCGGATGATCTGCCAGCGCAGGTTCTGGAGATACAGCGGCCGGCGCTTCGCCTGTTGCGGAAACTTTCAAAGTTCAGCGAAAGTCTGGATAGCGTCTATTTTCATTACGGCCGCAAGTCCACTTTCCAGGAACTGGACGTTGCGCCTGCGCTCAGCCAGCGGCTGATTTACGAAACCATCGGCCTGTCTCAATTCAGAGTCTTCTCGAAAAACCATGTGCTGTTTCAGGAAGGCGCGGCGGTTGATCATATTTACATCGTCAAGGAAGGATGGTTGCGCCGTAGCAAACGGCGGCCGGAGGCCGCGGAGTCGAACGACGGCCACGACTTTTTAGGCGGCGGTTACTGTTTCGGATTGGAAGGTTTGGATGGAGACGCGGTTTGGCCATACACCGCGACGCTGCTGGGACGATCTGAAGTCTTGTTGATTCCGATTGCGGAAATACGCCGGAACTCCACGCTCATTGACGATATGCGAAAGGGGCTGGCTCGGTTCACACCGACGGCAATCAGCTCAGAAATCGCAAGCAAGCCTGCGATTGAAGAAAAATCTTTATCGTCGCAGGAGAAGCTGATCAACACAGGCCTGGTGGATGGAACCAACCTGCTGGTCATGGATATGAATTTGTGCGTGCGTTGTGGCCGCTGCTCCCTGGCTTGTCACAAGATGCATGGCCAATCGCGCCTGTTGCGCCGGGGCATTCACATCGCCCGCATTGAAAAGTTGGGGAAGGCGGCTACGCGGCCCACGCTCGCTCCGTCTGTCTGTCTGCATTGCAAAGACCCTGAATGTTTGACCGGATGTCCGACTGGCGCCATTGGCCGTTACAGCTCCGGCCAGATTGATATTAACGCCGGGACTTGCATCGGCTGCGGAGATTGCGCGACGAATTGTCCGTACAACGCCATCTCGATGGCGTCGCGTAAATCGGCGCCGCCATCCGTTGAGGCTGATTTTAAAGGTAAGCTTCGCCGCTGGCTCAGTCTCAAAGCCGATCCGCTGCCTCCGCCGGTTGAACAATCCGACGAACTGCTCGCGGTCAAATGCAATCTTTGCAGCGGGACCGCGCTCAATCCATCAGGCAGTATGGCAGGTGGCAAAACACCGGCCTACGCTTGCGAAGAGAACTGCCCGACGGGCGCGTTGGCTCGCGTCAATCCCGGAGAATATTTCGCGGAGGTTAAGCAGATTAAGGGTTTCGCCCTTCTGGATAAAACTCATGCCGTAGGCCGCAACATTCATAAATCCGATCCGCTGAAACGGCTGATGCATCTGGCTGGCGTGTCGCTGGTTTTATTTTTGAACGCGGGCGCATTGGCCCTGCTCAATCGCTTTGGTTTTAAAGAGCCGGTTATTGGCCCGTTCAACATGCGCTGGGTCACGGGCCTGGCCGGACTGATAGGCATAGCGGCAGTGATGGCTTACGCGGTCAGGCGGCAGATTTTCAAACGTCGCGCGGGAGCGCTGCGTTACTGGATGCTGGCGCATTCTTACCTGGGCGTGATGGGCGGAGTCATGATCCTTCTGCACGGCGGCGCAAGCTCAGGGGGAGCGTTGACCACGGCGCTGATGATTTCATTCGATCTCGTGATTCTCACGGGGTTGTTCGGAATCTTTTGCTATCTGGCGATCCCGCGCCTGCTGACCCAATTCGAAGGCGATCCGTTGTTGCTCGATGATCTGTTGAAGCGCAGGCAGGAACTTCGAGACGAAATCGTTAAGATCGTCAGTTCGGCGAATGAGTCGCTGCGCCGGATGGTTGCAGATGATGTGGCGGCGAGATTCCTTACTTTTGGCTATTTGCTCCGGCAATTTTTGAAGCGCGAAGAACTCAACTCAATGCTCGAATCGGCGAAGGCGGAATTTGAACCGAGCGCGGGCAAGTTGATTGAAAAACAAGACTGCGAAAAGCTTTTGAAGGCGGTAGAGGCGGCAGCCACATTGCGCCGCGTTGACGCGCTCATCCTGCTGCACAAATTGATGAAGGTCTGGTTGCCGCCGCACGTGGGGGCGACGGCATTGATGCTTGCGTTGCTTCTTGTACACATCGTCCAGGCGCTTTACGTCTGGAGATAGGTTTGCTGTGAGTGACGGTAGCTCGACCGTGAGGTGGGGAGTTAGCGTCACGTCCACGCCCTCCCTGACGGTCGGGCTACTGCCACAGTATTTTTATGGCCACTGCGAACAAATACATAATTATCAGGAGAGATCAGCGGATCGAGGGTGTGGTCATCGAAAACGAGGGCCTGACCATCGGGCGGTCTCAAGGGAACGATCTGGTTCTCAACAATCGCGGAGTGTCGCCGACTCACGCCGGGATCAAGGAGATTGATGGCGAACTCTGGCTCTTCAATTTATCCAGCTCGCGCAACACTGCGCTCAACGGGAAGTTGATTGATCAGGCTCCGATTGCCGATGGCGATGTGGCGGAGATTCGCCCGTATCTGTTGCGATTCGAAAAGCCCGAAGACGGTTTGAGAATCATCGTCGAGATCAAGGCGGATTCGATGGCCGGTGATGACAAAGCCGTCGCGCCGGAAGCGGCGTCCGCCTCGGCGATCAGATTCGACGAACACGCGCTCAAAGTTTATTGGGAGAAGCGTAAAAGAGAGGCGGGCAAGGTCGCCGAAAAGCCGATGCTCGCGCCAAGAGGCGAGCGGAAAATCGGCAAGGCGCAATTCAACTGGGTTCCGACGCTCGATTTGAAACAGCCGTGGCGCAATTCGTATTTCATCTGGGGCGGCGTCGTCGTCATCGCGCTCTCGTTGATTGCGATGATCGGATACGTCCAGGCCTATTCACCCGGGCCAATCGCCGCAGCGCATGGCAAGACGCTGCTTTCGCCATCAACGATAGCCGTTCGAGCCAACTCAGGCTCGTGTTATGAATGCCACGCCGTCGCAGTCAGCAAAGATGATAAATGCGCGGCCTGTCATCAGACGCAGCGCTTCACTCCGTCCATTTCCGAAGCTCATCGCCGCGAAGGGATCGGCTGCTCTGATTGCCATTCCGAACATCAAGGCGCCGACTCAGCGTCGGCGCTGCTCAAAGCAGGCATCTGCTCCGACTGCCACAACGACCGTTACACGATAAAGACCGGAGCGAGAGCCGGAAGCATTCTCGGCGATCCGCACGGCGCCACGTTCGGTTATCCGAAGGTGAACGGGATGTGGAAATGGAAAGGGCTGACCGCCGAAGAGTGGAAACGCAGAAACCTGCCGGAGATGCTGGCGTCGCGGCCCGCGAGCGAGCAATTTCATGCCGTTCACCGAACGATCTACATTCCTGGCGCCGGCGGCAATCGAATGTCCTGCCGCGATTGCCACGCCGCCGGAATACCTGAAGAGAACGACCTGGACACATTGCCGCGAGAGGCATGCGCCGCCTGTCACGTGACATCCCAGCCTTCGAGCGAAGCGTCTTTGGCCGCAAGCTGCGTGACCTGTCATCAACAGCACGGACAAAGCCGCGACCTCGCCGCTCTGGTGGCGAGCGTCTCCGGAGATTTTCAACGGTTAAAACAGCAGGCGATTCACAAGGCCGAGAACAATCAAAATCTTATTCAATCGGCGAGATCAGGCTCCCGTGAAAACAGAGCCGCGTTCATCTCGAATTCATTGCCCCGAAATTTAGGCGGGCTTCCGTGGTGGGGATGGGTGGGGTTGATAGCGGCGTTACCGGTCGCCGGATTTGTTTTCCTGGCCGCCTACGCCATCCGCGCCAGAATTCCTCTGGAGCAGATAAAGCCGGACGAATCGAAAGAGTCAGCGGAGGGATCGTCGGGCGCTTCGAATGCTGAATCTGAAGACCTGGCCTATCCGCATCCCGTGATCAACCCGCTGTTGTGCATAGGCTGCCACGCCTGTGTGGAGGCCTGCCCGCACGACGTGCTCGACATCGTCGGCGGAGTAGCGATGCCTGTGGCGCTTGATCAATGTATGGAAGACACAAGCTGCATGGTCGAGTGCCCGACGAGTCCGAAAGCCTGTGTCGTCGTGAATACCAGGAAAGTCATTCCGCCGCGAAAAGTCCCGCGCCGCGATCAGAATTTGATGACCAACGTTCCCGGCATTTACCTGATCGGAGACGTCTCCGGCGTGCCGCTGATCAAGAACGCCATCAACGAAGGCGCGCGCGTGATTGATTACGTCATCGAAGATTTGCGGAACGAGCAGCCTTCAACGGAAGCGGAGTACGATGTGGCCATCATAGGCGCCGGGCCAGCCGGGCTATCAGCCGCCGCCATAGCCAAACAACGCGGCCTCAAGTACGTAGCCATCGAGCAGAATAAAATAGCGAACACCATCAGAACCTATCCCGCCGGAAAATACGTCTTCTTCAAACCCGACACCGCCGAGGCTCAAGGCGTCATTCCGCTTCAGGGCGTGGGCGGGATCAAAGAAGAGATGCTGCAATCCTGGTTCGATGTGGTGAAGGCCAACGGCCTGGAAATTCATGAAGAGGAGAGTTGCAAGAAGATAGAGCCGAACGAACGCGGCTTCGCAGTGATCACTGAAAAAGATGGCGGCAAGGCGAAAATGAGCTATCAGGTTCGCAAAGTAATCCTGGCCATCGGAAATCATGGTTCTCCGATGAGGCTTCAGGTTCCCGGAGAAGACCTGAAGATTCTGGTTCAGCCTGAATCCGGCGCGGAGTTCTGGGACAACAAGGTCAAATTCAAACTCTCCGATCCCGATGATTACGCCAATCGAAAATGCATCATCGTCGGGGCGGGGAATTCGGCCATCGAGGCGGCGGTCGCATTGACGGGATTGATCCGCGACGGGGATCAGATCACGTTCACACGCGACAACGAAATCACGCTGGTCGTGCGCAGCGATTTCAAAGGCGACCTCAAGCTCGGCAACAAGATGGATGTTTACGATTGCATCGAAGCGGGCAGGATCAAAGTCTTCTTCCGAACAGCGATCAAGGACATCAAAGAGAGAGAAGTCACTCTGATGGACGCTAGAAGCAAGGAGGAGACAGCGCGCCTGCCTAACGACTACATCTTCGCGCTGATCGGCAGTGAGAAGCCGACGAAATTTCTGGAGAGTTTGGGGGTCAAAATCGGCTGAGCGTGCGGCTCGACCGCAAAGCGGCGCGCTGCGGCGCATCGGGCTTGCATTCTGGCCAATGAGGAAACATGGCTGATAACGCTTCCGACATACTCTACGATCTGCCGATGTTCAGATCGCTCCCCCCGGAGCTGAAGAAGCTGGTGGTAGGCAGTTTTGCTTCCGCGTCGTTCTCTTTCGGCAGCCACGTCGTCACCGAAGGCGAAGAGGCTGACGCTTTTTACGTCATCGCTTCGGGCCGCGCGCAGGCGGTCAAGCGCGGACAGAACGGCGACGAGGTCACGCTCAATACACTGCGCGCGGGCGACAGCTTCGGCGAGATGGCGTTGATCGAAAAAGCCAGGCGCAGCGCGACGGTGCGCGCTGTCGGCGAACTCGAAGTCTTCAAACTCGACCGGCAGGTGTTTCAATCGCTGATCAGTTCACACCCGGAGATCAAGGCGCATTTTGATTTGCAGATCAAGCATCGCAGCCTGAACGATTTCTTCCGCCTCTACACGCCGTTCGCCAAATTGCCGGTCGAGGCGCTGACTCTGTTTTTGCGGGAGCTTGAGCCGGTCGCGCTTGCGGGCAGCGAATTGGCCATTCGGCGAGGCGATCCGCCGGGGCCGATGTACGTTGTCGAAGAAGGCAGGCTTCGAGCCTTTATCGAAGACGAAGACGGGCAGCGGAAATATCTCAGGGATTTGCGCAAAGGCGATTTCTTCGGCGAAGTCTCTCTCTTCAAACAAACCCCGCGCACGGCGAGCGTCGAGGCCGTCGCCGATTGCCGATTGCTCAAGCTGACGCCGGAGACATTTCAAAAGCTGATCGGCGATTACCCTGATTTCAAAGAACAGATCGCCGCCCGCATCGCCCAGTACGATTACAAACAGCACGCCGTCGTTCCCACAGATTTCGCCGAAGAGATGTTGCCCGCAGGCGCGACCGTAGAAGAGATTGTCAGCCCGCGCCAGGTTGACGTTCGCCTTGATGGAACCGGGCGTCTCGCCGATTCCAACGGGCATCGCGCTAAAAAAGGCAAACGCCTGCGCGCCTTCCCGCACGTTTTCCAGATTGATGTGACCGACAGCGGCGCGGCGTGTCTGGCGATGGTCTGCCAGCATTTCAACCGGCCCGCAGGCCTCGCGCGCATTCGGCAGGTAGTTCACATCGGATCAGCCGGGCCGAGCCTGCGCAGCCTGTGTCGCGGCGCGGAAGAGTTGGGATTGGCCGCGCGCTCCGTTCAGGCCGCGCCCAAACATCTTTCGGATATGCCGCTGCCCGCGATTGTCCACACGCAAGGCGATCAGTGGATGGTCTTGTACGACGCGGATCGGAGATGGGCGCATGTCGCCGATCCTGCGCAAGGGCTTCGACGAATCAGCCGCGCCGAGTTTGAAAAATTGTGGAGCGGTTACGCGATCCTTTTCGATTACGTCAAAGAGGCTGCGAAACCAGAGGTCAAAACCGAAGAAGAACAACCGCGCCGCCGCAAGGTTGGGCTTCGCTGGCTGTGGCCGTTCTTCCGCCCGTTCGCCGGTTCGATGGCCAAAGCCGTGGCGCTGGCTTTTATGGCAAGCGCGATGGAGATGCTGCGGCCGGTCTTCTCGCAGATCATCATTGACCGCGTGCTGGTCGGTAACGACCGCGAACTGATGAAAGTGATCATCCTCGCGCTGGCAGGCGTCCTGCTTTTCAGCATGCTGACGCTGGTCGTTCAACGCTACCTTTTGAGTTTTGTAGTCGTCAGGTTCGACGGGGCGATACTGGATTACATCACGCGCAAGCTGCTCGCGTTGCCGATGACTTATTTCAACACTCGCCGCGCGGGCGACATTCAAAATCGTTTGCTGGGAATGGCGCAAGTGCGCGATTTCCTGACGCAATACGGCGTGACCGGAATCACCGCAAGCACTCAACTAATAGCGGCGCTCGTGTTGATGTTCGCCTACAGCACGACGCTGGCGCTGGTCTTCATTTCGCTCGCTCCGCTCTACGCCTTGCTGATCGTCGCGTCGCGCAGGCGTTTGAAGCCAACCTTGAACGAACTGAAAGAGGCGCAGGGCAAGTATCAATCTCAGCAGATCGAGGCGATCAAAGGGATGGAGACGGTCAAGGCCCTGAGCGCCGAAGGGCGGCTGCGCGAATTGATGTTGAATCAATTTCACGGACTGGCGCGGCAGCAGTTCAAGGCCAACCTGACCAGCATGTACTACGACGGAGCGGTGAGCGCCGCGGGCACACTCTCGATCATCCTGTTTCTGAGTTTTGGCGCGTATGAAGTGCTTGGAGGCAGGCTGACCATCGGCGGATTGGCGGCCTTCAATTTCCTGGTGGCGCTGGCCAACGGCCCGATCAAAGACCTGCTCAAAATGTGGGACGCTTATCAAACTGTCTCCGTGCAGATCAACCGGCTGGATGACATTCTTTCGCAGGAGCCTGAGCAGGGAAGCGATCACTCGCGGCTCGTGCCGGTCAGAAGTTTGGATGGTTCGATCAGTTTGAGGAACGTGGGGTTTCAATACGGCGGCGTCGAATCGCCAAAGATTCTGGATGGCGTGACGTTCGACGTGCCGGCGGGCAAACTGATCGCCGTCGTCGGGCGCAGCGGTTCGGGCAAGACAACTTTGATCAAATGCCTGGCTGGATTGCTCGAACCGACCGATGGCACGATTCTGTTTGACGGGCTTGATCTCAAAACGCTCAATTACCGCGACCTGCGCCGCCAGATCGGATTCGTGTTGCAGGACAATTATCTCTTCAACGACACCATCGCGCGCAACATCGGCTTCGGCGACGATGAACCGGATATGGATCGCGTCATCTGGGCGGCGCGCGCGGCCAACGTGCATCAATTCGCCGAACGTTTGCCTTCAGGCTACGAGACGAAAGTCGGCGAATCGGGTGTCGCGCTTTCGGGCGGGCAGAAACAGCGCATCGCAATCGCGCGCGCGTTGTATTGCCAGCCGCCGATTTTGATCCTGGACGAAGCGACCAGCGCGCTCGACACCGAATCGGAAAAGATCATCAAGGAAAACATGGAGAAGCTGATGCGAGGCCGTACTTCTTTTGTCATCGCGCACCGCCTGAGCACGATCCGCAACGCCGATGTGATTATGGTGCTCGAAAAAGGCCGGCTGGCCGAACACGGCAATCACGACGAGCTGATGAAGCAACAGGGCTTGTATTACTACCTGAACAGTCAGCAACTGGGGTTTGAGTAATTGCTACGATAACGCGCAAAAAGCAACGCCATGAATTGAGCAAACGATCTTCACCGCAGAGGCGCAGAGAACGCAGAGGCAACGCAGAGAAGCAGGGAGGGGAAAGAGTCTTCTTGCGTTTTCTCTGCGCTGCCTCTGCGTTCTCCGCGCCTCTGCGGTGAACTGAGCATACATTTCAGCGTCACCGTCACTGCGAGCAAAGCTATGAACACGAATCGAGCCATCACAACGAACGAGCAAAACCTTTCTTCCCCCTTTCTGACGAGCGAGCCTCCGCACTGGGCCGCGCGCGGGGTGGCGTACCTGCTGATCCTGATCTTCACCACCCTCGTGATCGCCTCAATCGTCGTCAAGGTTCCTGAGACGATCTCGGCTCCATTCGTGCTGACGCAGAGACAGGGCGCGGACCCTGTGCGGGCGATGCGGCGTGGCGTCGTACAAAAGGTGAGCGTAGTTGAAGGACAAACTGTCGCGCAGGGCGAAAAGCTCTTCACCATCCGCTCAGAGCAGACCACCGATCAGGCTGCTGAATTACAATCGTTCGAAGCCCAACTCCGCGCCGCAACCGAAAATCTGAGTATCGCCATCGAAAAAGATCGCAGCCAGCAGCTTTCCGCCGCCGATGAGCGCCGCAAATTGCAAGGCCGCATCGAGAGCTTGCAACGGATGGTCGAGTTGAAGACTGGCGAACTGGCTATGGCCCGTGACATGGCCGAAAACTACGCGCAGTTGCGTCGTGAAGGTTTGGCTAACGCAATGGTTCTCAAGGAGAGGCAGGCCGAAGTCTCGCGCCTCAGTGGGCAGATAGAACAACTACAGGCCGACCAGCGCGATTCGCGCGCCGCCATCGAAAAGCTCGGCCACGATGAAGTCGCCCGTTGGAACGGGTTCCGCGAACGCGAGCGGCAACTGAAGGAAGAAATCGAAACCTCGAAGATCAGGATCGCGGCGCGCAGCCAATGGGTCGCGCAGAACCAGGGTTCCGAATTCGCGGCGCTGTCGCCCTGCGCCGGCACGATCCTGCGTTTGCAGGTCAAGGCGAGCGGCGCGATTGTGGGCGAGGGAGAGGCGCTGTGCGAACTGGCTTGCTCCAGCGGGCGATTGCAGGCCGAGTTGCAAATCCCCCAGGCCGGCGCCGGACGCGTCAGAACCGGCCAGGGAGTAAAGCTGCTCTACGACTCATTCCCGTATCAACAATTCGGCGTGAAGTTCGCAAACTTGCGCTGGATCAGTCCAACCTCTTCGACTCCGGAGTTCCGCGCCATCGCCGACATCGAAGACACCAGCGTCAAGGTGCTGGGACAGCCCACACCGCTCAGAGCCGGGATGGGAGGGCGCGCCGAAGTCGTCATCGCCAAACGGTCGTTGATCAGCATCGCCTTCGATCCGATCCGGCAACTCAGAGAAAACATGGCTTCGCCGCCGGAGCGAGAGCCGAATCCAGCGGCCATCTCGCAAGGGAAAGAATGAAGTCCTTGAGCTATACTCCTTGCCTGTCTCTCAATCCAAACCCGGCGCAAGGAGTTTTAGAAGATGATCATCGCCGCGCTCGACATTGGATCAAACTCGATTCATCTGGTCGTGGTTGAAACCGACCGCGAGAAACCGTTTCGCGTAATCGCCAACGCGAAGGAATCGGTTCGATTGGGACGCAGCGCGGCACGTGATCAGAAGCTTTCCGCAGCGGCGATGGACAGGGCCATTGATTGCCTGAAACGGTTTCGCCATATCGCGCAATCGCACGGCGCGCGGGAATTGATCGCCGTTGCGACCAGCGCCGTGCGTGAAGCCGCCAACGGAGATCAGTTCCTGGCGCGCGCCGCCGAAGAAGCCGGAGTCGAAATTGATCTGCTCTCAGGAGTCGAAGAAGCGCGTTTGATCGCGCTTGCGGTTTCGATCAGACACAGGCAAACCGCCCGGCAACAGGCGCTCGTGATTGACATCGGCGGCGGCAGCACCGAACTGTCGGTGATGAAGAACGGCGAGCCGACGACGCTGATTTCGTTCAAGCTCGGCGCGGTGCGCTTGACCGAAATGTTCGTGAAATCAGACCCCATCGGCGATAAACAGTTGCGCCGTTTGCGTTCGGAATTGCGCGAAGTGATCGCGCATCGAGCGCCCGAAATCGAAGCGGCAGGTTTCAACGCCTGTTACGGAACGTCGGGCACGATCAACGCGCTCGCTGCGCTCAGCCTGCGGCGGCGGCTCGCGGCGGGCAATCACCGGGCGGCGCGCCATCGTCACGAACACTCGCTGACGCTCGACGAGTTGCGGGCGATCAACGAAGAGCTGGCGTCGTACTCGCTCGATGATCGCGTTCACAAAGCTCAACTCAACCGCCAGCGCGCCGAGATCATCGTCGCGGGCGGCCAATTGCTCGAAGCCTTGATGGAGACGCTGAAGATTGACGAACTGGTTTCCTGCGATTGGGCGTTGCGCGAAGGCGTGGTCATCGCGCATCTGGCGCGGCGCGTCGAGACTGTGACCGCATCTCCCGCGCGATTGGAGCGTGATCCGAGCCTGCGCGGGGCGCTCGCGCTGGCGCGCCACTGCCAGGCCGACCTGAAGCACGCGCACCGGGTGGCCTATTTGTCGCAGCAATTGTTCGACGGACTGCGCCCGCTGCACGCGCTCGGCGGCGAACACCGGCGGTTGCTCGCGGCTGCGGCGCTGCTTCACGACATCGGCTATTTCGTCTCGCACACCGGCCACCACAAACATTCGGCCTACCTGATTCAGAACAGCGACCTGACCGGCTTCACCTCGCCGGAGATAATCGTCATCGCAAACATCGCATACGTCCATCGCGGCCCCGCGCCGAAATCGAAGAGCGATTATTACTCCGACCTCAGGGGGCAGGACCGCGAAGTCGCGCGCAAGCTGGCCGCGCTGTTGCGGCTGGCCGACGCGCTCGACCGCGATCATTCCGGGCGCGTTCGCAATCTGCGTTGTGAAATCGGCGATAATGCGGTTCGCATCGTAGCGCTCTGTTCGCGCGAGGCCGAGACGATGCGCTGGCGGTTGGAAGAGCGCGCTGATCTTTTCACCGAGGTGTTTGGCTGCGAAGTGGAATTGGTCACGACTCTCAATGCGCCCGATCATGAAGAAACGGCTCCGTGAAGCGCCAGAGATGCCGAGGGGCGACAACCTCCAGCCGCTTCCTGCCCTCCCGCCGCACGACCCCTTCCCCTATCAACTCCGCCAGTAATTCGCAAAAGTATTGCGGAGCGATCGAGATCATTTGAGCCACCTCCCTATCGCTCACCGGCAACGAGAGTCGGACTCCGGACGATGGCGCCCCATCGCCGTGCTGTTCTGAAAGAAACTGGCCGAGCACGTATTCCAGATGCTCACGGGCCGAGAGTTCGTTGATGCGCGTCAAGTGAGCGGCAATCTCAAGGTTGTTGCGGCAGGCGATCTGCATCACTCGCCAACAGAGTTGCGCGTCGTTCCTGCTCATCTCGGTGAACACGCCAAGCGGGATGCGCTCGATCACGCATTCGGACGAAGTGACCGCGCTCATCTCGTATGACTTCCCGGCGATAGCCGTAGCGACTCCGAGCAGGTCGCCCGGACGGCGCAAACTGAGGATGACTTCCCGCCCCCCGACTTCGACGCGCGGGAACTTCACGTCTCCGAGGCTGATGAAATAGACCGCTTCGGGATCATCGCCCTGATGAAATATCACGGCGCGCCGCTTGAATACCCTTCGCGTAGCGACAGGGACAAATTCCGGCCATTGCTCTCTGAATATTGGCGGTATGGGTGTTGTAGGCATAAGGTTTCCTCCAATGGCGAATGGTTACGTCAATCGCCGGAAAAAGAATTGATTGAGAAATGAGGTTTCAATCTGGCCTGGGCGGGGCAAACCATCGCCTTATAGCATCTTGA
>WBZO01002016.1_pt2 | contig 17707 bp, 13 predicted proteins | sample 5204261 | NCBI WGS metagenome assembly WBZO01 (sample SAMN12412400, study PRJNA552823) | activated sludge metagenome | isolation source: activated sludge from anammox sidestream of wastewater treatment plant... | place: USA: North Carolina | collected 2017-09
GGGTGTGACGCCGAAGTCCTCGGCCCGCCGCCGCGTGTACGTAAGGGCAGCGCGGGCTGACTCCTGCATTACGTCGCCCAGCTTACCGGTGAGGCTGAACTGCCCCTTCCCCGGCACCACCGCCGCCTCGATGAAGAGGATGTCGCCGCCCACGGAGGTGGCCGCCATGCCGGTGACGACACCGACCTCGGCCTGCTCGGCCGCGACCTCCTCGGGAATCGGCTGGCTGCCCAGCAGATCGGGCAGTTCGTCGGGGGTGATGATGAAGGTCTCGCCCTCGTCCGGCAGGGGCAGCCCGCGCACACCGGTCGCTGCCGCCAGCACAGCCTCCTCGGGAGAGACGACGGCCGTGGGCGGCACGGTTGCCTCCGGCTCTCCTCCAGCGGCGTGGCTCTGGGCCACGCGGCGAGCGACGCGGCGGCAGACGGCGCCGATGGCGCGTTCCAGGTTGCGGACTCCGGCCTCGCGCGTGTAGCCACGGATCAGCGCGTGAATCGTCTCCTCGGGCAATACCACCTGGCCGGGTTGCAGGCCGTTTTCCCGCGTCTGTCGCGGCAGCAGGTAGCGGCGGGCGATCTCCAGCTTCTCGCGCTCGGTATAGCCGGGGATCTCGATGATCTCCATGCGGTCGCGCAGCGGGCCGGGGATAGGATCCAGCTGGTTGGCGGTGGTAATGAACAGCACGTTGGAGAGGTCAAAGGGGACATCGAGATAGTGGTCCTGGAACGTGGAGTTCTGTGCCGGGTCCAGCACCTCCAGTAGCGCCGAAGCCGGGTCACCCCGGTAGTCCGAGCCAAGCTTGTCCACTTCATCCAGCATGATCAACGGATTGTTGACGCCGGCCCGGCGGATCTCCTGAATCAGCCGCCCCGGCATAGCGCCGACGTACGTCCGCCGGTGTCCGCGGATCTCCGCCTCATCGCGCATCCCGCCCAGCGCCATCCGGATGAAGTTCCGGCCGGTGGCGCGGGCGATGCTCTGCCCGAGTGAGGTCTTGCCCACACCGGGCGGCCCGGCGAAGCACAGGATCGGCCCGCGCGAGTCCTGACGTAGTTTGCGCACGGCCAGGTAGTCCAGAATGCGCTGCTTGACCTTGTCGAGGCCGTAATGGTCCTCATCCAGGATGCGCTGCGCCTCGGTGATATCGATGTGAACATCGGTATGCTTGTCCCAGGGCAGGTCGGCCAGCCACTCCAGATAGGTGCGCGCCACCTGGTATTCCGAGGAGTTCGACGGAATCTGGCCTAGCCGCTTCAGTTCGCGGCCGGCTTCGCGCTGGGCCTCTGGCGGCAGGTTGGCGGCATCGAGCTTGGCCTTGAGTTCAGCCAGCTCTGGCTGCTCATCCTCGCCCAGTTCCTTCTGGATCGCCGCCAGTTGCTCTCGCAGGATGAATTCGCGCTGACGCTTATCCAGGTCGCCCTGCACGCGGGTGCGGATCTTCTGGCCGACTTCGGCCACCTCCACCTCGCGCGCCAGGTAGCCGTTTACCAACCGCAGCCGCTCGGTCACGTCATTGGCGGCCAGCACCGCCAGCCGCTCCTCGGGCTTGAAGCCGAGGTTGGCAGCGATGAAGTCGGCCAGGTTGCCGGGGTTCTGGATGCCGGTGACGGCCATCGCTAGCTCGTTCGGCACCGACTCCGTCAACGCGACCACTCGTTGGAAGGTGGCCAGCACGCTGCGGGTCAGCGCCTCCAGCTCCGCGCTCGGGTGGATGATGTCCGGCAGTCGCTCCAGCCGCACGCGCCAGTACGGCTCCTGCTGAAGCACCTCAACCAGCCGCACCCGCGCCACTCCCTGCAGAATCGCCTGCACGCCGCCCTGCGGCCCGCGCGCCATGCGCATGATGGTGGCGGCCGTGCCGACCGGGGTCAGGCCGCCGGTGTACTCGCCTTCTTCCGTCTCCTGTTGGGCAAAGATCGCCACCAGCCGTTGCGGTTGCGCCGTCGCCTCGTCCACCGCCTTGACGTCCACCTCCTCGCCGGAGACGAACGGCACGACGATGGCCGGATACAGCACGTTGGGGCCAGTGGCCAGCACGGGCAGCGTATCCGGAATCACCGGTCCGTCCTCACCTGGCCGGGTCGCATGCCCTTCGACATCGGCCGGCAGGGCAGCGGCGCCCTCGGCCTGGTCGTGCGGTTCGGCACTGTCAACAGAGCCGGCGGTGTCACCGGCATCCGGAGTGGTGTCCTGGCGCTGATCGTCCATGCTCGCAACCCTCAACTGGCCGGGCAACCGGCCGGGAGCTTCTGCATGCGCGCGGGCCCGGCGCGCTACTGGCCGCGGACGGTGAGCTTGATCCGCTGCGCGGGCGCCGCCTGGCGCTTGGGCATGGTGATCTCCAGCATGCCATCCTCATAGCGGATCGCGGTCTGCTCGGCGTCGACCAGGGCGGGCAGCGGCACACGACACTCAAATGGCCCGCGTGCGATCTCCATCTGGCTATACTGGCGGGCCGTGTGCTGGTCAAACGGGTGCGGGTCCTGCTTCTCACCGCGCACCAGCAGCCGGCCATCGGCGATGCTCATCTCGATGTCTCGGCCGCGCATCCCGGCAATCTCGATCACAACCACGACGGCGGTATCGGTCTGGTACACATCGGTCGGTGGCTCAATCACCGGGGCCCGGAAGCGTGGATGTCCCGGCGGCCCGCCCGTGAGCCGCTCGAACATCCGGTCCATGTGCTCCTGTAAATGCTCAAACTCAGCGAACGCCATGACCGGCCTCCGGTTTGGGGGCGATACGGTGCTGACGCGGCCCGGCGCGTCCTCAGCGCTCGCCTCCCAAGTACTTTGTCATCCCTTCGTGAGCACGCACATAGCCCAAGTGTTCATGGAAGCCATGCGCCGCCGCCCTTTGGCGGCCGGCCGGGCGGGCGGTGGCGCGATGGCGGCAAGCGCGCTGCGGCTCCCAGGCTGCGGCGTTGGCGCCATTGTATACATCTGTGTGCTCCACAACGCATCCTGTAGCCACACACCGGCCACACGGAGGGAACCACGCATGAGCAGCGGCAGCGCGCAATCTTATGTCCCGGGGCAGCAGTGGGCACAGCGGCCCGCGCATGCCGTGGGAATGGACGCCGGCGCACTGGCTGCCGCCGCTGCCTACACCGAGACACACGAGACCCCCTGGCCGCGCGATGTCGAGCAAGGGCTTCGCGCCACGCTGCTGGCCAATGAGGGGGAGCACGGCGCCATCATCGGGCCTATGCGTCCGCGCGGCGGCGTGAACGGCCTCATCCTCCGCCACGGCTACATTGTCCACGAGTGGGGCGACACCGCGCGGGCTGACATGACCTTCAGTGTCAGCAAGAGCTTTGTCGCCACCATGGCAGGGCTGGCGCTGGATCGCGGCCTGCTCACGGACCTCGATGCACCGGTGCGCGCACTGGTGGACGACGGTGGCTTCGACGGTCCGCACAACGGCGCCATTACCTGGCGGCACCTGCTCCAGCAGACGAGCGAGTGGGAGGGGACGCTGTTCGGCAAGCCCGATCAGGTGGACCGCAACCGCACGGTCGGCGGCGATACCCAGGCTGTGGCCAAGGGCAGCGCGCGGGAACTGCGGGTGCCCGGCACGTACTGGGAGTACAACGACGTGCGCGTCAATCGCGCCTCGCTGGCGCTGCTGCGCGTGCTGCGCCGGCCGCTGCCGGAACTACTGCGGGGCGCGATCATGCAGCCGCTCGACGCATCAGACAGTTGGGAGTGGCACGGTTACACCAGCTCGTGGGTAGACATCGATGGTCAGCAGGTCCAGTCGGTCAGCGGTGGCGGTCATTGGGGCGGCGGCATGTTCATCAGCACACGCGACCTAGCGCGTTTCGGCCTGCTGCACCTGCGCCGCGGTAACTGGAACGGCCGGCAACTGCTGTCCGAGCGCTGGATCGATATCGCCACCACGCCCTGCACCGTGAAACCGGAGTACGGCTGTATGTGGTGGCTGAACACCGGCCGGGGCCAGGCGCCGAGCGCGCCGGCGTCCAGCTTCTTTGCGCTGGGGGCGGGCAGCAATGCGCTGTGGATTGACCCCGAGCACGACATCATCGCGGTCGTGCGCTGGCTGGCGCCGGGCGCGCTGGACGGGTTTGTTGCGCGCGTGCTGGCGGGTGTGCGGTCGTAGCTTCTCCGGGCGCGACCGGACAGCTACCATTTCCGCATGCCGATTGCACGCCGGACGCTGGCCCAACTCCGCGACGTTCTCTCCACCTGGGGGCTGGCGGACGCCGCCATCCACGACATCCGCTCAGGACGGGTCAACACCCACTGGCGTGTGGAGACCGGCGCCGAGCGCTATGCACTCCGCCGCTATGCCGGCCACCGCCGCATCGAAAGCATCGCCTTCGAACACGCGCTGCTGTGGCACGTCGAGCAGAAGGGCTGGCCCGTGGCGATGGCGTTGCCGTCCCGCTCCGGCAGTATGGTGGTCGAGCGCGACGGCAACCACTTTAGCCTGTTTCCGTTTCTGGAGGGCAGGCGGGCGCCCTATGACAGCCTCAGGCATGTCCAGCGCAAGGGCGCAGCGCTGGCGGTGCTGCACGCCGACATGGCAGATTGGGACGGCCCAATCCGCCGTGACGGGGTGGGGCGGGTGATGGAACTGGACATCCTCGCCCAGTCGGCAGGAGCGGAGTCGTTCACCGCACTGCTAGACAGGTACGCGGCCGTCGACGCGGCCGGCGCAGCAGCATGGCGGACCGCCCGCGCCGCCAACCTGCGCACGCTGGTGGATCTCGATTTCTACCCACTGCCGCTGGTACCCGTGCACGGTGACTTCCACACCGACAACATGCTGTGGCGCGGCCAGGAACTAACCGGGCTGCTGGACTTTGATTGGGCACACGTCGATGCACGGGTGGCAGATATCGCCCGCAGTATCTGGCTGGACTGTGCGGAAGGCCCGGCGTACGAGGCGCTCAGCCCGCAGGCGGTTGCACGCTTCATCCACGGATACACCACGCTCGCCACCCTCACTGCCGCCGAACAGGCACTGATCCTGCCCTTGGTGGAGGCTGGCCTGTACTGGCACGCCGCCTACCGGCTGGCCGAATGGACGGCCGGTAGGGAAGAGGCGCTGCGTGGGGTACAGCGCACCCTCACCCGCCGCCTGCCGCTGCTACGCGCGCACTGGGCCGGTTTGGAGGCGGCCGTGCGCGCCGGGGTGCGGTGAGCCGGGTTGTCCCAGCTCACCGGCGCCATGGGTCTTATTCGCTCACCGCTACGCCCGCCGGCTCCTCGGCGCCGTCGCGGCGGCGGGCCAGCACCGAAGCGCTGATTGCCACGCCCAGCACCACGACGATCACCGCCAGCGACACCAGCGCCGGGATCTTGTAGACGTCCACCAGCAGCATTTTGGCGCCCACGAACACCAGCACGCCGGCCAGCGCGGGCTTGAGGTACTTCAGCCCGGCCAGGTAGCCGCTCAGCACGAAGTACAGCGCGCGCAGGCCAAGGATAGCGAAGATGTTAGAGGTGAAGACGATGAACGGGTCCTCGGTGACGGCGAAGATGGCGGGGATCGAGTCCACCGCAAAGACCAGGTCAGTGCTTTCAATCAGCAGCAGCACCAGGAACAGCGGCGTCATCGTCAGCCTGCCGAGGTGACGGACGAAGAACTTCTGCCCGTGATAGTGGTGCGTGGCCGGGAAGAAGCGCCGCGCCAGGCGTACCAGCCGGTTATGCTCCAGATCCGGTGCTTCTTCGGTGTCCTTGAGGAACTTGATGCCGGTGAAGATCAGGAACGCGCCGAAGATGTAGATGATCCAGTGGAATGAGCCGAGCAGCGCCGCCCCCACGGCGATCAACACGGCTCGCATCACCAGTGCGCCGAGGATGCCCCAGAACAGCACCCGGTGCTGATACTGCACCGGTACTTGGAAGGTTGCGAAGATGAGCAAGAACACAAAGACGTTGTCGACGCTCAGCGACTTCTCAATCAGGTAGCCCGTCGTCCACTCCAGCCCGCGCTGCGAGCCCGAGAACACGTACACGCCGATGTTGAACAACACCGCCAGGCCGATCCAGACCGCACTCCAGATCAGCGCCTCGCGGCGGCTGACGGCGTGGGCGTGCCGGTGGAAGACGCCCAGATCCAGCGCCAGCATCCCGGCGACAAACGCCAGAAACAGCGTCCAGGGCAGAACAGAGGACAGGTCAAACGCAGGCAACGGAACACACCTCCCGCGGAGACACGGCAAGACCCCGGCCGTACCCGCATGTGGATACTGCCAGGGTCTCACCACACGGAAGCTGCTCCGTGCCCGCCGCCGCCCCGAGCTATCGGGGGTGATGACGAAGGCGGGCCGCCCACGATGGGCGCAGGTTACTCCCCCTGATGCACCATTCCAGAATACCGGATCAGGGGTGCGCGGCGCATTACCCTGTCGCGCTATTCCTCTGCCTGCACCCCGTTCGTACCGGGCACGTGGCCGGCCGGGTTATGCCCCGCTCGCGCCCCGCTTCCCCGCCCGGGCGCCGCACCGTTGACGGTACGGCCGCGTTTGGGCCCGGCATCCTCGTCAGCGCCCGCTACACCTTCGATCACGGAGATGGAGACGATTCGGTCGCCCGGCGCCGGCTTCATGACCGACACACCCTCCGCGGCACGGCCGGTCTGGCGAATGCTGTCCAGCGTGGTGCGCAGGACGATGCCATCTTGAGATATCAGCATCAACTCGCCGGTGCCATCCACAATGCGAGCGGCGGCCACCGGTCCGGTCTTGTCGGTCACCTTGAAACCGATCACACCACTTCCGCCGCGGCCTGACTGGCGGTAATCCGCGACCCGCGTGCGCTTGCCGTAGCCGTTGGCGCTCAGCGTCAGCAACTCGACTTTCGCCTTCGGGTCCGCGACTTCCATTGAGACGACCGCATCTCCGGCATCCAGACGCATGCCGCGTACGCCGCCACTGGCGCGTGAGGCCATGCGCAGGTCCGCCACTTTGAAGCGGATGGTCTGGCCCTGCGCCGTGGTCATAAGCACGTCGTCAACGGACTTCGCCATGCGCGCGGAGATCAGCTCGTCACCGCTCTCCAGATTCATCGCGATCAGGCCTTGCCGCCGTACCTGCTCGAACTCAGCGAGGCGGGTACGCTTGATCTCGCCCAGCTTGGTGCCCAACACCAGGCAATCTCCCTCGAAGTTCGAGGTCGCGATGATCGCCGTCACCAACTCACCTTGCTCAATATCCACGACGTTAATCAGCGGGATGCCCTTTGCGGTGCGGCCGGCGTCTGGCACCTCGTGGACACGGAGCGGAAAGACGCGGCCACGATCGGTGAAGAACAGCACGTGCGCGTGCGTACAGGCGACGACCAGCCGGCGGACGGCGTCTTCCTCGCGGGTCTGCATGCCGATGATGCCCTTGCCGCCGCGGCGCTGGCGCTTGTAGGTGTCAAGTGGCACCCGCTTGATGTAGCCGCGATTGGAAAGGGTGACGACGACATCCTGATGGGGAATCAAGTCCTCGTCGGAGAAGTCCTCCAACTCCTGGTCAACAATCTGGGTGCGGCGCTCGTTGCCGTGCTTCTTCTTGAGCTCGTTGGACTCGCTCTTGATCACGCCGTCAATCTTGGCGGGATTGGCAAGCAGATCTTCCAGATAGGCGATACGCTTGCGCAGCTCGTCATACTCGTCCTGAAGTTGCTTGCGCTCCAGCGCGGCCAGCCGCCGCAGCTGCATATCGAGGATCGCCTGCGCCTGCCGGTCGCTGAAACCGTAGGCGGGCTCCATGAGCTGCACTTTCGCTTCGGCAGCGGAGGGAGCGCCACGGATCAGGGCGATGATCCGGTCAAGCATGTCGATGGCGCGCAGCAGCCCTTCGAGGATGTGGGCGCGCTCCCGCGCCTTCGCCAGGTCAAACTCCGTGCGGCGACGGATCACCTCGCGACGGAACGTGATGAAGTGCTTGAGCGCCGCTGGCAGGTTGACGGTCTGCGGCCGGCCATCGACCAGACAGAGCATGTGGACGCCGAAGCTGCTCTGCATGGAGGTGTGCTTGTACAGGGAGTTGAGCACGGTCTTGGGGCTGGCCCCGCGCGACAGCTCAATCACCATCCGCATCCCAGTGCGGTCCGACTCGTCGCGCAGGTCGGAGATGCCGTCGATGCGCTTGTCTTTGACCAACTCGGCGATCTTCTTGAGCAACTCCGCCTTGTTCACCTGAAACGGCAACTCAGTGACCACAATCTGCTGGCGGCCGCCGCGAGGCATGTCTTCGATCAGCGAGCGGGCGCGGATGACTACCTTGCCCCGGCCAGTGCCGTAGGCCTGGGTAATTCCGGCGCGGCCGATGATGACACCAGCGGTAGGGAAGTCCGGCCCGCGCACGATTTTGAGCAGATCATCAGTGGCGGTGTCGGGTTTGTCGATCAAGCGCACGATGGCGTCACAGATTTCGCCCAGGTTGTGCGGGGGGATGTTGGTGGCCATACCCACGGCGATACCGGAGGAGCCGTTCACCAGCATGTTCGGCAGCCGCGCGGGCAGCACCACCGGCTGCTGTTCGGAGCCATCATAGTTGTCCACCATGTCGACGGTGTTCTTCTCGATGTCGACGAGCATCTCATCGGCAATCGCCGCCAGCCGCGCTTCGGTGTAACGCTGCGCTGCCGGCGGGTCACCGTCGACCGAGCCGAAGTTGCCCTGGCCATCAACCAGCGGGTAGCGCATCGACCACTCCTGGGCCATACGCACCAGGGTGTCGTAGATCGGGCCGTCACCGTGGGGGTGGTACTTACCCATCACCTCGCCAGTGATCTTGGCGCTCTTGCGGTAGGCGGTGGTGGAGCGCAGACCCAGTTCATACATCGAGTAGAGGATGCGGCGTTGTACGGGCTTGAGGCCGTCCCGTACATCGGGGATAGCGCGCGACATGATCACGCTCATGGCGTAATCGAGGTACGAGGCGCGCATCTCCTCTTCGATCTTGATCGGCTGAATCCGCCCACCGGGGGTCTGCGTGGTCATGGGTGTCCTCGTCTCAGGTCATGCATGGGTGGCCCGCACGGCGCCGGGGCAGCGCCACGAGTGTGCGGCGGGGCGGCACGAACCAGCGTCTTAGCCGCGGGCGGGTGTCGCCTGGCGAGAGCGAGCGGCAGCATCGAGGAAGTCGCGGAACAGCGGACGGAACGGCTCTTCCACCTCATCGCGCTCCGGATGCCACTGCACGCCGACGACCCAGCGGTGGGCCGGGCTCTCCATCCCCTCCACCAGCCCGTCCGGCGACATGGCGGAGATGACCAGCCCGTCGCCCAGCGCCTCAGGCAGCACCGCTTGGTGGTGGCGGGAGTTGGTGCGGATAGTGCCGGCGCCGATCAGCGCACTCAGCCGCGTCCCAGCGCGCACCTCGATATCGTGCCAGCGCGAGTCGCCGGCGCCACCCTCGAGCGCGCGGTGACCATCGCCATCGATGTGCTGCAACAGCGGGCCGCCCAGTGCAACGTTCAGCGCCTGGTGTCCGCGACAGATGCAGAACACCGGCAGGTCCCGTGCCATTGCCGCCTGAATCAGCCCGATCTCCAGGCCGTCGCGGGCATCGCTAATACCGGCAGTCTCGGGATGCGGCTCCTGATCGTAGCGGCTGGGATTGATATCCGGCCCGCCGGAGATAATCACACCGTCAAGGTCCATCAAGAGCTGCTCGGCAGCCGCCGTCATCGCTGGATGGAGGTCCACCGGCTCGCCACCTGCCTCGCGCACCCGGTCATGGTACTTCTGATAGCTGAACGGGATGGTCTCAACAGGGAGGGAAGGAGCAAGGCTGCGGGTGATGCCGATGCGCGGAGCCGCCATCCAAAACCTCCTCATGTGCCGCTTCAGTATACCACAACGGCCGTTGTGTATGAAAGCGAGATGTCTAATCTTAGTCTGTTATGACGAGTGCTGGTTGCCGGCTACAGACACAGCAATGGCTGCCCGAGCACTCTGCCCGCGCAGCCACCGTGTCCCCGGAGCGAGGGGGGCTTACTCTTCGAAGTCGTCGTCGCCGCTGTCAGCCTCTGCGGTACGCTCGTATTCGGAGAAGCGCACCTCAGGGCCGGACTCGGTTTCGGTGTCGCCCTCCCACTCGCCGTCGCCGTCGCCTTCGGTGTCGTCTAGCTCGTCCTCTTCCAGGAGGCTGCGCAGCATGCTGTCCTTGGTGTAGGCGCGGACGCCCTGCTCAGTGGCAGGGAAGGACAGCCGGCCAACATTCTCGGGTGATTGGCGGGTCTCCTTGATGATGACGCGCGCCTTGTCGCCGCCCGGCGAGACGGCCGCGATGGCGGCAGCGTACTCGTTGCCGCTCTCCATCAGGCGGGTCAGCCGCAGCGCCAGCCGGGTTTCCAGCATGCCCAAATACTCACCGGCCAGAGATGCCACGGTGAGGGCGTTACCCTGCCGGCGCAGCTCCACCGAATCACCGGCCTGCATATGCTGAAGCACGGCGCCGTCCGGCTGGACCAGGTTGGCCACGCCGGTTTTGCCGGTTTCCTCGATGAACAGGTCCGGATCAACCTTCTGACGGCCTTCAATCGGGCCCGGCGCCGCCTCGCCCAACGCCTCCAGCCGCTGGAGGTTCTTCTTGGCGATAGCGTTGTTGCCGTCCCAGCGCAGCGTCTTACCATAGACCGAGCGGGCGTCGCCATAGCGGCCCAACTCGGTGAAGGCCTTGCCCAGGCGGTTGTGCGCGTCGAGATAATGGCGGAACTGCTCGGGCCGGTTCTTGCGGATCAGGTCGATTCCGTTGTCCTCGGCGGGGTACATCTGGATGATCTGGAGATTCTCGCGGGCGGCGTCATCCCACTGGCTTTGCGCGGCCAGCTTGATGGCGCGCTCGGCCCGCTGGCGCAGCACCGCGCTTGGGCTCTGATTGGTCTGGCTGGTCATGTGCGTGTCCTCGTATAGATGAGGCAACGCCGGCCGGCCCGGGGAGTCGGGGGGCCGCCGGCGTACGTGCGTTCCTTTGGCTCAACGCGGGGATTGTAGCCCGCAGCCATCAGCGTAGCAAGAACCGGACTGCCAGCGCTGCGCCTGCTCGCGCCAGCGCAGAGGGATGCCTATACTCGAAGGGTGGACCCGCTGGAACAGGATGTCCGCCGGATTCTCCTGAGCCTCGGGCCGCTGCCACCGCCCCGGCCCCGGCCAGCGCTGGTGATTCTGTGCGGCGTCCCCGGCAGCGGCAAGAGCACCGTCGCCCACGCGCTCGCCGGCCGCGCGGCCGTAGCGCTGGTACAAAGCGATCAGGTGCGTAAGCTGCTGGTGGCGGTGCCGCAGTATACAACCGAAGAGAGCGCGCGGGTGTTCGGCGCGCTGCACGTGGCCGTGGAACGGCTGCTGCGGGCAGGTATCTCCGCCATCGTGGACGCCACCAACCTCCAAGAACAGCATCGGGCGCCGTTGCGCGTGATCGCCGCGCGATGTGGCGCACGCTGGCGGGTGGTCGTGGTGACGGCCTCCGAGCGGTCCATCCGGCAGCGGCTGCGGGCGCGGAGCGCGGGTCAGCGGGAGGCGTTCGACGTGTCGGACGCAGGAGAAGCGGTCTATGAGTTGCTGCGCGCGCGGGTCGAGCCGGTGCGCGGCCCGCACATGGTGATTGATACGGAGCAGGATATGTCGCCCGCGATTGCGGCGCTGGCCGGCTGGCTGGAGGATGGCATCTCGCCCGCGCACTCCCCCCAGCGCCCGGCCGAAACCCAACGCGGGCCAGCCGCCCCGGACGGCCGGGGTGAGGGGGATCAACGATGAGTCAGCGACGGCAAGAGTCGCGCCGGGCCGAGCAGGACCGCCGCCGCGAGGAGCGCCGCAAGCAGCGCGTGGACCAGCGCCGCCAGCGCGCCACCTCCGGGCCAAGCACCGCCAGCGGCACACCCCTGGTCAACACGACCCAGACCGCCGCGCAGCGCGTGGCCAAGATGAGCAAGTCCGCGCCCGCCAGACCGCCACGCCGCATCAAGCCGCTGTGGATCGCCGGCGGCGTGGGTGGGGGCCTGGTGCTGGCCGCCGTCGCGCTGTGGTTCTTCACGGTCAAGGCATCGCCGCTGCCGGGCGAGAAGTTCGAATCCAACGGCAACGAGCACGTTCAGCAAGGCGGCGCGCACGGCTCCTACTTCTCCAACCCGCCCACATCCGGCTGGCATCTGGAGGAGATCCCCCGCCCCGGCATCTACGACCAGCCGCGCAGCCCGGAATCGCTGGGCCATCACATGGAGCACGGCGGTATCTGGGTGCTGTACCGGCCCGACACCGACCAGGCGACGATCAAGCAGTTGCAGGAACTCGTGCAGCAGCGACTGGACGACAAGAAGCCTGTATCGCTCGCCCCGTACCCGGCGCCCGGGTACGCCGTGCCCGAAAAGCCGATCAACGTCATCGCCTGGCAGTACCTCCTGGCGATGGACAGTGTCGATGCAGGCAAGATCAATGACTTCATCGACCGCCACGCCTGCCGCTACATCCCGGAGGCCAGCGGCTACGGCTGCCCGGCCACCGTACGCGGCAGCACTGGTCCGGCCAAGGACGCCGGCGGCGAGGGCTTCAACCCGGCCGCGGCGGGCGCGACGCCGGCCCCCGGTGCCTCGGCAGTCCCGGGCGGCGCCTCTGGTCCCACTCCCGCCCCGGGCGCGGTGATGACCCGCACGGCCACGCCGTCGCCGGCCGCCACGCCGGCTCGGTAGCCGGCGCCAGCTGGGCAGATCTTGCGGGCCCCCTCGCCCTACTGGCAGGGGGCCTCGCCGCCAGCCGGCGCTTCGCCCCATGCCACAACCTGGGATACCATGACCACCACTGCCGCCCGGACCCGGGCGTGAAGCCTTTACCCAGGAGCAACCAACCATGGTCACGATCCGCGTTGCCCAGGCCGCCATCACCGCGTTCCAGAGCAAGGCCATCGTCGTCAACCACTTCGAGGGCGTCAGTGTGCCGGGTGGTGGTACGGGCGCGGTTGATGAGGCACTGGGCGGGCAGATCAGCCGCCTGATCGCCGAGGGGGAGATCACCGGCAAGCGCGGCGAGATCACCCGCTTGCAAGCAGATGGCAAGCTAACCGCTGCCCGCGTGATCGTCCTCGGCCTGGGCAAGCGCGAGAAGTTCGATCTCGACACCGTGCGCGACCTGACGGCAGACGTGTGCCGCTACCTGCGTCGCACGAACATCGATGAGGCGGCCAGCATCGTCCATGGCGCCGGCAGCGGCGGGCTCGATCCAGCCGCCTGCGCTCAGGCCATGGCCGAAGGCGCCGTACTCGGCCTGTACACCTTCACCCGCCACAAGAGCAAGGTGGAGGACAACAAGCAGTTGAACGCGCTGACCCTCGTCGAGAGCGACGCAACCAAGCTGGCGGCGCTGGAGGTGGGGGTGACGCGCGGGGTGATCACCGCCGAGGCGGCCAACTTCGCACGCGACCTGGAGAACGAGCCCTCCAACTTCATGACCCCTACCGACCTGGCCGCTGCCGCCCGTCAGGCCGCCGACGAGGCCGGCCTGGAGTGTGTGATCCTCGACCGCGAGGAGATGATCGAGCTGGGTATGGGCGGCTTGCTCGGTGTGGCGCAAGGCAGCCACCAGCCGCCGAAGTTCATTGTCCTCCACTACAAGGGCGATCCCACCACCGACAAGGCTATCGGCTTCGTCGGCAAGGGTATCACCTTCGACACCGGCGGCATCTCGATCAAGCCGGCGGCAGGCATGGAAGAGATGAAGGGCGACATGAGCGGCGCCGCCACCGTGATCGCGACACTGCGCGCCCTGGGCAAGCTCGGACCGCGCATCAACGTGACCGGTATCGCCTGCTGCACCGAGAACATGCCCAGCGGCAGCGCCATCAAGCCCGGCGACGTACTGCGCGCCATGAACGGCAAGACCATGGAGGTGGTCAACACCGACGCCGAGGGCCGCTTGGTCCTCTCCGACGGCCTCTCCTATGCCGTCAAGCTCGAGCTGTCGCCGATCGTCGATATCGCCACCCTCACTGGCGCCATCTCCGTTGCACTGGGTAACGTCGCCATGGGCGTGATGAGCAACAACGATGCGCTGGTGGAGGAGCTGCGCGCCGCCGCCACCCAGGCCGGCGAGAAGATGTGGCAGTTGCCGATGTTCGAGGAGTACAAGGAGCAGATCCGCTCCGAGGTGGCAGACATGAAGAACACCGGCGGCCGCCCCGCCGGCTCCATCACCGCCGCCTGGTTCCTGCGCGAGTTCGTCGATGACACCCCCTGGGCACACATCGACATGGCCGGCGTGGACAACTACGAGCGCGAAAAGGGCGTGCTGGTGAAGGGCGCCAGCGGCATCCCCGTCCGCACGCTCGTTGCCTTCGCCCTGGCCAAGGCGGCCGTGCCGGCGGCGGCCAAGTAGTGCAGCAGCCACCGGGCGCCCGGTTCGCCGTAGCCGCCTGCCTTGCTGCCGTGGTGTTGCTGGCAGCGGCCTGTGGCGGCGAGTCGAAGCAGAGCGTCCGCCGGCCCACCGCCACCCCGGCCGAGCCCGCTCTGCCGGCGGCCACGCCCTCCGCCGCCGGCATTGCCGCCACCCCGCAGGCGGCATCAGTAACGCCCAACCCCGCGCAGGCAGCCGAAGCACTGCTGGCACGCGTGACGCTCTTCGCGACGGACCTACCGCCGGGATACGGTACCGGTCAGCCCCGCTTCGAGAGTTCAGAGGCAACCGCATCCCGTGCCCCAGACCGAGACGCCTTTCTGCGCGATGCCACAGCCCGGGGCCGCCTGGGCATGGCCGTCGTGGACTTTCTCTCCATGCCGCTCGACCAGGGTGGCGCGTACTTGTTTGTGGCCCGCATCGCCTTCGCAGCCGAGAGTGGCGCGCGGGCACAGATGACCGCTTTTCAGGATGGTGGTCTGCCCGCCGTGCGCGCCGCGCTTGGTGACACCGGCGTGCCTGCCCTGCCCGGCGAAGCTCGGCTCAGACCAGCGGATGGCGCGGGCGAACAGGCGGTCAGCGCCGAGCTGCCGCCGGCACGAGACGCCGGAATCCCCGCCGGCCGTGGGCTTGCGTTTCGACGTGGCCGGATCGTGATCATCCTGATCGGGCGCAACGTCCCCGATCTCGTTCAACCAGCGCAGATTCTGGATAGCCGCGCCGTCGCGGCACAGTAGCGGGCAGCTTCGCAGATTTGCGCCGCCCGCCCAGCGGCGCTACAACAGGATCAACCGATGGCCAAAGCAGGAGCGCGATGTGACACGTTGGGCAATGCTGGCGGGCGTGACCATCCTGGTACTGGCGCTGGCACTGCCGGCCGGCGTGGTGCGGGCAGAGGCATCCCGAGAGGTGGCCGGCCACCGGCTGACGCTATGGTTTGAGACCACGCCGGTCTACCCCGAAGAACGCAACGCCATGTTTGTCCGCGTGCAGACGGCAGAGGGTGCTCCGGTTGAGGGGCTGGCAGACGGCAACCTGCGCCTGCGCATCGGCATCCCCAACCAGGTCACCGAAACGCTGGCGATGGAGGCACTCCCCGGCCAGCCGGGCGTATACCGCGTCGATATTCTCCTGCCCCGCGCCGCGCCGTACACCATGCAGGTGCTGGCCCGCATCGGTGGCGCCGCTATCGACGAGACGTTCATCACCGGCCGGGAACTGGATAAGGTGATAGTCCGTGACCGTCAGTACCCGCGCGGCGCCGAGTGGGCGGTGATCATCACCTTCGGCGGCTATCTGGTCGGGCTGGCATTCCTGCTCATTCGCTCGGCGATCAAGCGCCGCCGCCGCACCGCATTCGGCCACTAGCGCCCCACTCACCCAGGCCGGTTCACTTCGGAGCATCGGGGTTGCGGAGGTCCCGCCCCGGCTGGTGTGGCACGGCCGCGTCTCCCACGCTGCGTTCGCTTCTGCCGCCCTCACCAAGGCGGCAGTGCAGGCGCCGGTTGGGTGAACGAGCGGCGCGCCGTCGCGTTCCCCCTGCGCGGGAGGGATGGCCGGATGGGGGTGAAGGGGCTGCCGTCGCTCTGGCCGCATCGCGCTCCCGCCAGGGGCCAAGCGCGTAGCGGGCTTGGGCTGCCGTTGCCATCCTGCGATACTGGCGCGGACGGGCGGTACCGCGGCGTCCGCCGATATCACCAAGGGAGGGCCGCCCATGACCGCCACCGGCATTCACTGGGACACCATCCGAGACGAAGCCGTCACCTACCTGGGCGACCTGCTACGCATCGACACCACCAATCCACCCGGCAACGAGCGCGCCGCCGCCGAGTACCTGGCAGAGGTGCTGCGCCGCGAGGGCATCGAGCCGCAGTTGTTCGAGCCGGAGCCGGAGCGCGTCTCGCTGGTGGCGCGGCTGGCGGGCACGGGCGAACGCGGTCCGCTGCTGTTGCAGGGGCATACCGACGTCGTCCCCGCCAATCCGGATGAATGGAGCCGGCCGCCCTTTTCCGGCGAAATCGCTGATGGCTGCGTTTGGGGCCGCGGGGCGCTGGACATGAAGGGCACCGTCGTCATGCAACTGATGGCGCTGCTGCTGGTCAAGCGTTTGGGGCTGCGCCCGCGCGGAGACATCATCTTTGCCGCCGTGGCGGACGAGGAGGCGGGCGGCTTTGTCGGAGCAGGCTGGCTGGTAGACCATCATCCGGATCTGGTACGCGCCGAAGTGGCGCTGGGCGAGGTGGGCGGCTTCACCGTCTTCATTGGTGACCGCCGCTTCTATCCGATCCAGGTGGCGGAGAAGATCGGCAACAGCCTGAACGTCACCGTGCGCGGTGCCTCCGGTCACGGGAGCCAGCCCATCCGTGACGGAGCTATGGCGAAGGCGGGTGAGGTGCTGCGGCGGTTGACCGACAACCGCCTTGGTCACCACGTCCATCCTGCTGCCGAGGCGTTCGTACGCGGCCTGGCGCAGGCGCAGCCGGAGCTGCTGGGGCTGCTGGACGAACGCCGCGCCGCCGCCGTGCTGGCGGAGATGGGCGCCGACGCCCGCCACTTCGAGGCGATGCTACACAACACGGCCAGTCCCACCATCATCAGCGGCGGCAACAAGGGCAACGTCATCCCCGGCAGTGTCGAGATCACCGTCGATGGTCGCATCATCCCCGGTCAGACGCCGGAGTCGTTCTTGGCCGAGGTGCGCGCACTGCTGGGCGAGGAGGCCGAGGTCGTGGCGCGACGGACCATCGCCGGCGATAGCGCCACCGCCGAACAGCAGGCGCAGCGCGCGGTGCAGGCGGCCGGCATCCCGCCCACCACCGAGGCGCCGGTGAACGAGTTCTTTGCCCAGTTCCAGCCGATCATCGACGAGCTGGACCCCGGCGCGCTGGTCGTGCCGTACCTGATGCCGGCCGTCACCGACGCCCGCTGGTTCGCCCGCCTGGGCACGCCCACCTACGGCTTCGGCCCGGTGAAGCTGACGCCGGATCTGCCCTTCTGGACCCTGTTCCACAGCGCCGACGAGCGCATCCCCATCGACGGCCTGCTGTCCGGCACACGCGCCATCTTCCGCGTGCTGGAGCGGTGGTAGATGCCACAGGGTGAGCGGGTAGCCTGCGGTGTCACTGCTATCTGAACGTTGCCGTCTCAGATCACGCCGTCTATCCGCAATCGCTCGATCTGCTCCCACGTGTAGCCGAGGGCGAGCAGCGTCGCTTCGGTGTGCTGGCCCAGTTCGGGGGCAGGGCGCACCGGATCGGGCGGTGTGCCGGAGAGATGGATGGGAATACCGTACGTACGGAGCACGCCCAAGTTGGGATGGTCAACGGTGGTGAGGTAGCCATTTGCGAGCACCTGCGGG
>WBZO01003628.1_pt1 | contig 17704 bp, 15 predicted proteins | sample 5204261 | NCBI WGS metagenome assembly WBZO01 (sample SAMN12412400, study PRJNA552823) | activated sludge metagenome | isolation source: activated sludge from anammox sidestream of wastewater treatment plant... | place: USA: North Carolina | collected 2017-09
GTCCTTGACGATCGCGTTGCGCGTGTCGGTCACGTACCCTTGCGTGCCCTTGCCAGCTTGCGCGAACGCGGGAGCGGCGACCAGACCGATCACGACGGCCGACGCAGCCAACACCAGCTTTTGTTTGAACATGCTTTCCCCTTCCAGATGAGATCCTCGGTGCCGGACTTGTTGGCGGTGCCGGCTATACCCAAAAAGCTTGCAGGAACGGACTATGCCACAAAGTGCTCGCCTGCACACTCATTTGTGGCGGATCCGCAACAGGTAAACAGGGGTATTGTGCGGCGCAACAATCGCTCGTCCGGGCCATGAGAAACAAAAAGCCCCGCCGAGGCGGGGCTTTCTGCCGGAGCCGGCGCCGCTACTTCTGGCGCGTGCCCACCACCTCGATCTCCACGCGGCGGTTCTTCGCGCGGCCGGCGGCGGTGCGGTTGTCCGCGATCGGCTGCGTGAGGCCCTTGCCCTCGGTGTAGATGCGGTTGGGCTCGATGCCCTTGCTCACCAGGTAGGCCTTCACCGCCTCGGCGCGGCGCACCGACAGCTTCTGGTTGTACTCCTTCGACCCGATGTTGTCGGTGTGACCGATGGCGATGATCACCTCGAGCGCCACGGTCTTCAGCTTGCCGACGAGATCGTCGAGCTTCGCCTTGCCCTCGGGCTTGAGCACCGCCTTGTCGAAGTCGAAGAAGACGTCGGCCGCGAAGGTGACCTTCTCGGTGACCGGCTTCGGCGCGGGCTTGGCCGCGGGCTTCGGCGGCGGCGGCGGCGCGACGGCGGGCTTCGGCGCCGGCGGTTCGCAGACCTCCCGGGGCAGCAGATCCTTGTCGCACTCGCAGTTGGCGATCGCCGGCGTCCAGTAGCCGGTGCGCCAGCACAGGTTGTACGGGTCCTTGACGATCGCGTTGCGCGTGTCGGTCACGTACCCTTGCGTGCCCTTGCCAGCTTGCGCGAACGCGGGAGCGGCGACCAGACCGATCACGACGGCCGACGCAGCCAACAGTACTCTCGGTGTAGTCATCGTTTCCCCCTTCCAGAGTTTGGACTGCGCGGTCGACGGCCCTGCGTGGACCGGCAAGTCGACCGCTTGCCTAGTTGCGCGCGTTCTTTCTTGCCTGCGGCAGCAAATGATTCTGCCACATGAGTGTTCGCTTTTCCAACAGCGCGCGATCCACGTGCACCAGGCTGCGATCCTCCAGCGCGGGATCGCCCGCGACCCAGACGTGCGTGACGTGCTCGCGGCCGCAGGCGTACACGAGGTGCGAGACCGGGTCGTAGCACGGGAGCGTTTCGGGATCGCGCACGGCCACCGCGCACAGATCCGCCGCCTTGCCCGGCGCGATGGATCCGCAGAGCGCGTCGAGGCCGAGCGCGCGCGCGCCGCCGAGCGTGGCGCAGCGGAGCGCGTCGTGCGCCGGCATCGCGTCCGCCCGTCCGGACGCCGCTTTGGCGAGCAGCGCCGCGGTGCGCATCTCCTGAAACAGGTCCAACCGGTTGTTGCTCGCCGCGCCGTCGGTGCCGAGGCCGACGTTCACGCCCGCGCCGGCGAGCGCGGCGACCGGAGCGAAGCCGCTCGCGAGCTTGAGGTTGGACGACGGGCAGTGCGCGACCGAGCAGCCGTTGCGCGCGAGCGCGGCGATCTCCGCCTCGGTCAGGTGGACCGCGTGCACGCCGACCAGCCGGGGGCTCACCAGCCCGAGCGCCGCCAGGCGCTCGAGGGGCCGCCGGCCGTGCGCGGCCATGCTCGCGCGGACCTCGTCCTCGGTCTCGTGCAGATGCAGGTGGACCGGCAGATCCAGCTCCTCGGCCAGCGTGGCGATGCGCGCGAACGTCCGGTCGCTCACGGTGTAGGGCGCGTGCGGCGCCATGCAGAACGAGAGCCGCGCCTCGCCGCCGAGACGGTCGCGCAGGGCGAGTCCCTTCGCCAGGTAGTCCTCGGCGTCGGAGGCGTATGCGCTCGGAAACTCGACCGCGATCAGGCCGATGCTCGCCCGCATGCCGCTCGCCAGGCCGGCGCGCGCGGCGGCCTCCGGAAAGAAGTACATGTCGTTGAAGCAGGTGACCCCGCCGCGCAGCATCTCGGCGCAGGCGAGCAGCGTGCCGTCGTGGACGAACTCCGGCGAGACGTGCTTCGACTCGACCGGCCAGACGTGGTCCTGCAGCCACGCCATCAGCGGCCGGTCGTCGGCGAGCCCGCGCATGAGGCTCATGGCCGCGTGCGTGTGCAGGTTGACGAGGCCGGGGATGAGCACGTGCTGCGGGAGGGTGACGCGCCGCGCCGGCGCCGGGTCGCCGGGAAGGGACGCGGTAGGCAGCACGGCGGCGATGCGCCCGGCGCGGACGACGACGCTGTGCGCTTCCAGCACGAGGCCGCGGGGCTCCACCGGCACGACCCAGCGCGCGTCGATGACGAGGTCGGCGGCTTGCGGCGGGTTCGACATCGGGGCGCACGGATACTACCGCATCGGCTCCGCGCGGCGGTCCACCGCCGCGCCGGAACCTTGGCCCGGGCCGGTCGCGGATGCTAAAATTCGACGCTTCGCGCGCGGCCGCAAAGCGCCCCCGTACGCCAGTCGAAACACGTCCCGCCTGAATGGAACAGTTCGCCAAGGAAACGCTTCCGGTCAGCCTCGAAGAGGAGATGCGCCGCTCCTACCTCGACTACGCGATGAGCGTGATCGTGGGCCGGGCGCTCCCCGACGTGCGCGACGGGCTGAAGCCGGTGCACCGGCGCGTGCTGTTCGCGATGCAGGAAGCGAACATCGTGTGGAACCGGCCGTACGTGAAGTGCGCGCGCGTGGTCGGGGACGTGATGGGCAAGTACCACCCGCACGGCGATACCGCGATCTACGACACGCTGGTGCGCATGGCGCAGGACTTCTCCATGCGCTACCCGCTGGTCGACGGCCAGGGCAACTTCGGCTCGGTGGACGGCGACAACCCGGCGGCGATGCGCTACACCGAGTGCCGGCTCGAGCGCATCACCTCGGAGATGCTGGCCGACATCGAGCGCGAGACGGTCGACTTCGTGCCGAACTACGACGGCAAGGAGCAGGAGCCCGCCGTCCTGCCGACGCGGCTGCCGAACCTGCTCGTCAACGGCTCCTCCGGGATCGCGGTCGGCATGGCGACCAGCGTCCCGCCGCACAACCTCGCCGAGACGGTCGACGCGTGCCGCGCGCTCCTCGCGCAGCCCGACATCGCGATCGAGGAGCTGATCAAGCTCGTGCCGGCCCCGGACTTCCCGACCGCCGGCCTGATCCACGGCCTCGCCGGCGTGCACGAGGGCTACCGGACCGGACGCGGCCGCGTCGTGATGCGCGCGCGCACCCACGTTGAGGAGATCGCCGGCGGTCAGCGCCAGGCGCTCATTGTCGACGAGCTGCCCTACCAGGTGAACAAGCGGGTGCTGCAGGAGAAGATCGCCGAGCTGGTGAACGAGAAGCGCATCGAGGGCATCTCCGACATCCGCGACGAATCGGACAAGTCCGGCATGCGGGTGGTGATCGAGCTCAAGCGCGGCGAGATCCCCGAGGTCGTCCTCAACAACCTCTACAAGCACACCCAGCTCCAGGACAGCTTCGGCATCAACATGGTCGCGCTGCTCGACGGCCAGCCGCGCCTGCTCAACCTCAAGCAGATGCTCGCGGCGTTCCTCGCGCACCGGCGCGAGGTGGTCACGCGGCGCACCGCCTACGACCTGCGCAAGGCGCGCGAGAAGGCGCACCTGCAGGAGGGCCTCGCGGTCGCGCTGTCCAACGTCGACGAGATCATCGCGCTCATCAAGGCGGCCCGCAGCCCGGCCGAGGCGAAGCAGGGCCTGATGGGGAAGCGCTGGCCCTCGCGGCTCGTGGCCGAGATGCTCGCCCGCGCGCCCGAGGGCGCGACCCAGCCCGAGGCGCTCGGGCCGAGCTTCGGGCTGACTGCCGACGGCTACCGCCTCTCCGACCCGCAGGCCCAGCGCATCCTCGAGATGCAGCTCCAGCGCCTGACCGGCCTGGAGCAGGAAAAGATCGTGGCCGACTACAGGGAGCTGCTCGACACCATCGCCGAGCTGCTCGACATCCTCTCGCAGCCGGCGCGCATCACCGCCATCATCGGCGACGAGCTCGCCGCGCTCAAGGCGCAGTACGGCGACGCGCGCCGCAGCGAGATCGTGCTCAACGCCGAGGACATCGCGGTCGAGGACCTGATCGCGCCGCAGGACGTGGTCGTCACCTTCTCGCACGCCGGGTACATCAAGGCGCAGCCGGTCGCCGACTACCGCGCCCAGCGCCGCGGCGGCCGCGGCAAGCAGGCCGCGGCGATGAAGGAGGACGACTTCATCGAGCGGCTGTTCATCGCGCACACGCACGACTACATCCTGTGCTTCTCGAGCCGTGGCCAGGTGTACTGGCTGAAGGGCTACGAAGTGCCGGCCGGGACGCGCTCGAGCCGCGGCAAGCCGATCGTGAACCTCTTCCCGCTCGCCGAGGGCGAGCGCATCAGCGCCGTGCTCCCGGTCAAGACCTTCGACGAGGATCGCTTCGTGTTCATGGCCACCGCGAGCGGGACGGTGAAGAAGACCCCGCTCTCGGACTTCTCGCGGCCGCGCGAGAAGGGGATCATCGCCGTCGACCTGGAGGAGGGCGACTACCTGGTCGGGGCCTCGATCACCGACGGGCGCTGCGACGTGATGCTGTTCTCCGACGACGGCAAGGCGGTGCGCTTCGCCGAGGACGACGTGCGCCCGATGGGGCGCGTGGCGCGCGGCGTGCGCGGCATGAAGCTCGCCGAGGGCGGCAGGGTGATCTCGATGCTGGTGGCCGACGCGGAGGCGAAGAGCGTGCTCACCGCCACCGAGAACGGGTACGGCAAGCGCACCGCGATCGCGGAGTATCCGCGCTACGGCCGCGGCACGCAGGGCGTGATCGCGATCCAGACGAGCGAGCGCAACGGCAAGGTGGTGAGCGCGGCGCTGGTGGACGAGAAGGACGAGCTCGTGCTGGTGTCCACCGGCGGGGTCCTGATCCGGACCAAGGTGGCGCAGATCCGCGAGATGGGCCGCTCGACGCAGGGCGTGAGCCTGATCAGCCTGGACGAGGGGACGAAGCTCGCCGGGGTGGAGAAGATCGCCGAGACCGAGGACGAGAACGGCAACGGTAACGGCCACGGCAACGGCGAGGGCGGCGAAGAGAGCGAGGGGCCGGCAGAGTGAGAGTGTTCAATTTCAGCGCGGGACCGGCGGTGCTGCCGGAGGCGGTGCTGCGGCAGGCGGCCGCGGAGATGCTCGACTGGCACGGCAGCGGCATGTCGGTGATGGAGATGAGCCATCGCGGCAAGGAGTTCATCGCGATCGCGGAGGAGGCCGAGGCGGAGCTGCGCAGCCTCATGGCGATCCCGGACGGCTACCAGGTGCTGTTCCTGCAGGGCGGCGCGACGCTGCAGTTCGCGCAGGTGCCGATCAACCTCCTGCGCGGGAAGGCGAGCGCCGACTACATCGACACCGGCGAGTGGTCGAAGAAGGCGATCAAGGAGGCGCAGTCCTTCTGCAGGGTGAACGTCGCCGCGTCGGCCGCGGACGCGAACTTCACCTGCGTGCCCGAGCGCGCCACCTGGAAGCTCGATCCCGAAGCGGCGTACGTGCACGTGTGCACGAACGAGACCATCGGGGGAGTGGAGTTCCACTGGGTGCCCGACACCGGCGCGGTGCCGCTGGTCGCCGACATGTCGTCGCACATCCTGTCGCGCCCGGTCGACGTGGCGAGGTACGGCCTGATCTACGCCGGCGCGCAGAAGAACATCGGGCCCGCCGGACTCACGATCGTGATCGTGCGCGAGGACCTGCTCGGCCACGCGCCCAGGGGTACGGCGAGCATGCTCGACTACAAGGTGCAGGCCGACGCCCGGTCGATGTCGAACACGCCGCCGACGTACGCGATCTACGTCGCCGGCCTGGTGTTCAAGTGGCTGCAGGGCGAGGGCGGGCTCGCGGCGATGGAGCGCAGGAACCTCGCCAAGGCGAACCTGCTCTACGACTACCTCGGCGACTCGACGCTGTTTCGCAGCCCGGTGCGGGCAGCGGACCGCTCGCGCATGAACATCCCGTTCACGCTGCGCGATCCGAAGCTCGACGCGGCGTTCCTCGCCGGCGCGGAGGCGCGCGGCATGGTGCAGCTCAAGGGGCACCGGTCGGTGGGCGGCATGCGCGCTTCGATCTACAACGCGATGCCGATCGAGGGCGTGCAGCGGCTGGTCGCGTACATGAAGGAATTCGAGGCGCAGCATGGATAGCCGCTTCGAGGTCCTGGTGCTGAACCAGATCTCCCCCGCCGGCCTGAAGCGGCTGCCGCCGGAGCGGTACGCCGTCGGCAAGGACGCGGCCCAGCCGGACGCGATCCTGGTGCGCTCCGCGGACATGCACGCGCTGACGATCGCCGCGTCGGTGAAGGCGATCGGCCGCGCGGGCGCCGGGACGAACAACATCCCGGTCGCCGAGATGAGCCGGCGCGGGGTGCCGGTCTTCAACGCGCCGGGCGCGAACGCGAACGCGGTCAAGGAGCTCGTGCTCGCCGGAATGCTCATCGCCGCGCGCAACCTCGTGCCCGCGGTCCAGTTCGTCGCCGGCCTGCGCGGCGCGGACGAGGCGATCGCGCGCCAGGTCGAGGAGGAGAAGAAGCGCTTCGCGGGCGTCGAGCTGCCTGGGCACACCCTCGGGGTGATCGGGCTGGGCAAGATCGGCAGCCTGGTCGCCGACGCGGCCATCCGCCTCGGAATGAGCGTGATCGGCTACGACCCCGAGATCACCGTGGACGCGGCCTGGAGTCTGCCCGCGCAGGTCAGGAAGGCGCACGCCATCGAGGAGGTGCTGAAGGCGAGCCACTTCGTGACGCTGCACGTGCCGCTGACCAAGGCGACGCGTGCCCTGGTGAGCACCGAGCGGCTCGCCCTGCTCAAGCCGGGCGCCATCCTGCTCAACTTCTCGCGCGAGGGCATCGTCGACGACGCGGCGGTCGTCGAGGCGCTCGAAGCGCGCCGGCTGAAGGCCTACGTCACCGACTTCCCGACCGCCCGCCTCGCCGGCCACGGCGCGGTCGTGGCGCTGCCCCACCTCGGCGCGTCCACCCGCGAGGCCGAGGACAACTCCGCGGTGATGGTGGTCGACCAGGTGCGCGACTACCTCGAGCACGGCACGGTCCGCAACGCGGTGAACTTCCCCGACGTCGTGATGGAGCGCGAGGCGCCCTACCGCGTCGCGATCGCCAACGCCAACGTGCCGAACATGCTCGGCCAGATCTCGACCGCGATGGCGCGCGCGGGACTGAACATCCACAACATGCTCAACAAGTCGAAGGGGGAGATGGCGTACACGCTGGTGGACGTCGACAGCCGCGTTCCGGACGCGGCGATCGAGACGATTCGCCGCATCGACGGCGTGCTCGCGGTGCGTTACCTGCCCTCCTGAGCGGCGCGATGGACGACGAGCCGAACGACCAGGGCATCGCCGGCCGGCGCGCAGCGATCGACCGCATCGACGACGAGCTCGTGCGCCTGCTCGGCGAGCGCGCGCGCCTCGCGCAGGAAATCGGGCGGCTCAAGGGCGACGGGCCGGTCTACCGGCCGGAGCGGGAGGCCGAGGTGCTGCGCCGCGCGGTGGCCGCGAACCCCGGCCCGCTCCCGGGCGAGGCGGTCGGCCGCGTGTTCGCCGAGATCGTCTCGGCCTGCCGCGCGCTCGAGCAGCGGCTGCGGATCGCGTACCTCGGCCCGGCCGGCACGTTCAGCGAGATGGCGGTGGCGAAGCACTTCGGGCACGCGGTCGACGGCACGCCGCTCGCGTCCATCGACGAGGTCTTCCGCGCAGCCGAGACCGGCGCCGCGCAGTTCGCGCTCGTGCCGGTGGAGAACTCGACCGAGGGCGCCGTGGGGCGCACGCTCGACCTGCTGCTCCAGACCCCGCTCGCGATCTGCGCGGAGGTGGTGCTGCGCGTGCACCAGAACCTGATGGGCAAGGGCGACGCGGCCGCCGGCTTGCGGCGCGTCTATTCGCACGCGCAGTCCCTCGCCCAGTGCCACCAGTGGCTCGCCGCGCACCTGCCGCACACCGAGCGCGTGCAGGTCGCGAGCAACGCCGAGGCCGCGCGGCTCGCCGCGCTGGAGCCCGACGCGGGCGCGGTCGGCCCCGCGATCGCGGCGCAGCGCTACGGCCTGCGCCTGCTCGCCGAGAACATCGAGGATGCGCCCGACAACCTCACGCGCTTCCTCGTGCTGGGGAACCTGCGCACCGCGCCGACCGGCCGCGACCTCACCTCGCTCGTGATGTCCGCGCCCAACCGCCCGGGCGCGGTGCACGCGCTGATCGCGCCCTTCGCGCAGCACGGCGTCAGCATGAGCCGGATCGAGTCGCGCCCGGCGCGGCTCGGCCGCTGGGAGTACATGTTCTACATCGACGTCGAGGGCCACCAGCGCGACCGCAAGCTCGCCGACGCGCTCGCCGCGCTGAAGGACCTCGCGCCGTTCCTGAAGGTCCTGGGCTCCTATCCCGCCGCCGTCCAATGAGCACCGTCCCGCCGCCGCCCGCCGACCCCTGCGAACGCGCGCCCGCCTACGTGCGCGGCATCGCGCCCTACCAGCCGGGCAAGCCGATCAGCGAGCTCGCACGCGAGATGGGCCTCGACGAGGCGCGCATCGTCAAGCTGGCGTCGAACGAGAACCCGCTCGGGCTGTCGCCGCGCGCGCGCGCGGCGATCGAGGCGGCGCTGCCCGAGCTCGCGCGCTACCCGGACGGCTTCGATCTCGCCAAGGCGCTCTCGGGCAAGCTCGGGATCCCGATGGACCACATCGTCCTCGGCAACGGCTCGAACGACGTGCTCGAGCTCGTGGGCGGGGCGTTCCTCGCCCCCGGGTGCTCGGCCGTGTACTCGCAGCACGCCTTTGCGGTGTACCCGCTCGCGACGCAGGCGCGCGGGGCGCGCGGCATCGTCGTCCCCGCCCGGCAGCACGGGCACGACCTCGCGGCGATGCGCGCGGCGATCGCGCCCGAGACGCGCGTCGTGTTCGTCGCGAACCCGAACAATCCCACCGGCACGCTGCTCACCGGCGGCGAGCTGGAGGCCTTCCTGCGCGCCGTGCCGGGCGACGTCGTCGTGGTGCTCGACGAGGCCTACAACGAGTACCTGCCGGCCGCGGCGCGCTACGACAGCCTGCAGTGGCTCGCCCGGCATCGCAACCTCGTGATCACGCGCACGTTCTCGAAGGCCTACGGGCTCGCCGGCCTGCGCGTCGGCTACGCGCTCTGCGACCCGTCGGTCGCCGACCTGCTGAACCGCGTGCGCCAGCCGTTCAACGTCAACAATCTCGCGCTGGTCGCGGCGATCGCCGCGCTCGACGACGAGCCTTTCCTGCGCGCGAGCCGCGAGCTCAACCAGGCGGGCATGGCGCAGCTCACCGCCGCGTTCGCGCGGCTCGGGCTGGCGTGGATCCCGTCGTTCGCCAACTTCGTCACCGTGGAGATCCCGCGCCGGGACGGCGCGAGCCGGGCCGGCGCGGTGTACCAGCGGCTCCTGCGCGCCGGGGTGATCGTGCGTCCGGTCGCCGGCTACGCGCTGCCCGATCACCTGCGCGTGACCATCGGCCTGCCCGAAGAGAACGAGCGCTTCCTCGCCGCGCTCGCCGCGGCGCTCGGCGCGTCCTGAGCCCGTGACGTCGATCGACACCCTCGCGGTGATCGGGGTCGGGCTGATCGGCGGCTCGTTCGCGCTCGCGCTCAAGGCGGCCGGCGCCGTGCGCCGGGTGATCGGCGTGGGCCGGGACCCGGCGAACGTCCGCCGCGCGCTCGCGCGCGGGGCGATCGATGCGGCGCAGCCGGACGCCGGCGCCGCGGCGGCGGAGGCCGATTTCGTGCTGGTCGCGACCCCGGTGGGCGCGATGCCCGGGATCTTCGCCCAGATCGCGCCGCGCCTCGCGCCCGGGGCGGTCGTGACCGACGGCGGCAGCACGAAGGCCGACGTCTGCGCCGCGGCCCGCGTCGGCCTGCGCGAACGCAGCGCGCAGTTCGTGCCGGCGCACCCGGTCGCGGGCTCCGACGAGAGCGGCGTCGCCGCGGCGGCGGCCGACCTGTACCGCGGCAGGGAAGTCATCATCACGCCGCTGCCCGAGAACCCGCCGGCCGCGCTCGCGCGCGTGCGGGCGGCGTGGCAGGCGTGCGGCGCGCGCGTCACCGAGATGACGCCCACCGCGCACGACGCCGTGCTCGCGGCGGTGAGCCACCTGCCGCACCTCCTCTCCTTCGCGCTCATGCGGGAGATCGCCCAGCGCGCCGACGCGCGCGGCATCCTCGCCCACGCCGGCAGCGGTTTCCGCGAGTTCACGCGCCTCGCCGCGAGCAACGCCGAGATGTGGCGCGACATCTGCCTCGCCAACCGGGCGCCGCTCCTGGGCGAGCTGCGGCGCTACCAGGACGCGCTCGCCCGCCTCGGGGCGATGCTGGAGCAGGGCGACGCGGCGGCGCTCGAGCGCACCTTCGCGGAGGCGCGCGCCGCCCGGCAGGTCCTGGGCGCGGCGCCGCGCACGCCCGGCGCGGACCGCTGAGGCGCCGATGGCGCAGCCGGCCGCGCGTCCGGAGCACCTGGACCTCGCGCCCGTCGCGCGCGTCGCGGGCACGGTTCCGCTCCCCGGGTCGAAGAGCATCTCGAACCGGACGCTGCTCCTCGCCGCGCTGGCCGAGGGCACGACCGCAATCGCCGGGCTGCTCGAATCCGACGACACCGCGCGCATGCTCGAGGCGCTGCGCGCGCTCGGCATCGACTGCGCGCGCGCGGGCGCGGCGGGCGGGTGGCGCGTGCGGGGCTGCGCCGGCGTAGTGCCGGTCAAGCGTGCCGAGCTCTTTCTCGGCAACGCCGGCACCGCGTTTCGCCCGCTCACCGCGGTGCTCGCGCTGGCGGGCGGGACGTATCGCCTCGCCGGGGTGGCGCGCATGCACGAGCGGCCGATCGGCGACCTGGTGGACGCGCTGCGCCACCTCGGCGCCGACGTCCGCTACTGCGGGAAGGAAGGCTTTCCGCCGCTCGCGATCGGGCCGGCGCATCCCAGCACCGTGGCCTCGCTTCCGGTGCGCGGCGACGTCTCGAGCCAGTTCCTGACCGCGCTCCTCCTGGCGCTGCCGCTCGTCGGGCGGGCGATCGCCGTGGAGGTCGCGGGCGAGCTGGTGTCGAAGCCCTACGTCGAGCTCACGCTCGATTCGATGCGGCGCTTCGGGGTCGTGGTCGAGCGCGCTGGCGCGGGAACGTTTCGCGTGCCGGCCGGCGCCCGCTATCGCAGCCCCGGAACGATCCACGTCGAGGGGGACGCGTCGTCGGCGTCGTACTTTCTCGCCGCGGGCGCGCTCGGCGGGGGACCGGTGCGCGTGCAGGGCGTCGGACGCGCGAGCGTGCAGGGCGACGTGCGCTTCGTGGAGGTGCTCCGGGCGATGGGCGCGGCCGTCGCGCTCGGCGAGGACTGGATCGAGGTGCGCGGCGCGCGGCCGCTGCGGCCGATCGATCTCGATCTCAACCACATTCCGGACGCGGCGATGACGGCCGCGGTGCTGGCGCTGTTCGCGGACGGGCCGTCGGTCATCCGCAACGTCGGCAGCTGGCGCGTCAAGGAGACCGACCGTCTCGCCGCGATGGCGACCGAGCTGCGGAAGGTGGGCGCCGCGGTGGAGGAGCGCGCGGACGCGCTGCGCATCACGCCGCCGCCGTCCGGCCGGCTCGTGCCGGGCGCGGTCATCGACACCTACGACGACCACCGGATGGCGATGTGCTTCGCGCTCGTCGCGCTGGGCGGCGTCCCGGTGCGGATCAACGACCCCGCGTGCGTGAACAAGACCTTCCCCGACTACTTCCGGGCGCTCGCGCGCCTGACCGCGGCGGCCTGAGCGCCGGGACCCGTGTCGCCCGTACCGGTGATCGCGATCGACGGGCCCTCCGCCTCGGGGAAGGGGACGGTGGCGCAGCTGGTCGCGCGGGCGCTGGGCTTCCACTATCTCGACAGTGGCGCCCTCTACCGGCTGGTCGCGCTGGCGGCGGCCCGGCAGGGGGTCGACCTCGACGACGCGGATGCTCTCGCCGCGGTCGCCGCCGGGCTGAGCGCCCGCTTCGAGGCGGGCGAGGTCTGGCTGAACGGCGCGCAGGTGACCGCGGCGATCCGGACCGAGGCGACGAGCGTCGCGTCCTCCCGCGTCGCCGCGGTTCCGGGCGTGCGCGCGGCGCTCCTCGACCGCCAGCGGGCCTTCCGGCAGCCCCCGGGCCTGGTCGCCGAGGGGCGCGACATGGGCTCGGTGGTGTTCCCCGACGCGCGGCTGAAGGTCTTCCTGACCGCGACCCCCGAGGCGCGCGCCGAGCGCCGATATAAGCAGTTGAATGACAAAGGAATCGCTGCTAACATTCGAACTCTTTTGCTCGACCTGCGCGCGCGCGATGCGCGCGACGAGGCGCGGGCGGTGGCGCCGCTCCGTGCGGCCCCCGGCGCGCGCCGCCTCGACACCACGGACATGACCGCGATGGAGGCGGCGCAGACCGTGCTGTCGTGGATGCGCGAGGCGAGCGATTGAACGGGTGGCGAGGAGGGCGACGAGCCCGCTCGCCGTATCGCAACCAGCCCCGTCGCGGCGCACTGCCCGCGCGCGGGTGAAGGATCAGGTCACTCATGGCTACAGTTTCCCCGGCGGTCGCCCCGCAGGAAAGTTTCGCTGCGCTCTTCGAGGAGAGCCTCAACCGCAAGGAGATGCGCATCGGCGAGGTGATCACCGCGGAGGTGGTGCGCGTCGACCAGAACTTCGTCGTGGTCAACGCCGGCCTCAAGAGCGAGAGCTACATCCCGATCGACGAGTTCCGCAGCGACCGCGGCGAGGTGGACGTCCAGCCGGGGGCCTTCGTGTCGGTGGCGATCGAGGCGCTCGAGGACGGCTACGGCGAGACGCGCCTGTCGCGCGACAAGGCGAAGCGCCTGGCCGCGTGGCTCGACCTGGAGAAGGCGCTCGAGTCCGGCGACGTGGTGCAGGGCGTGATCACCGGCAAGGTGAAGGGCGGCCTGACGGTGATGATCAACGGCATCCGCGCCTTCCTTCCCGGCTCGCTGGTGGACATGCGGCCGGTGAAGGACACGACGGCCTACGAAGGCAAGTCGATGGACTTCAAGGTCATCAAGCTCGACCGCAAGCGCAACAACGTGGTCGTCTCGCGCCGCGCGGTGCTCGAGCAGACCGCCGGGGCCGAGCGCGAGGCGCTGCTCGCGAGCCTGCAGGAAGGCACCACCGTCAAGGGCATCGTCAAGAACATCACCGACTACGGCGCGTTCGTCGACCTGGGCGGGATCGACGGGCTGCTGCACATCACCGACCTCGCGTGGCGCCGCGTGAAGCACCCCTCCGAGGTGCTGTCGGTCGGAGACGAGGTGCAGGCCAAGGTGCTGCGCTTCGACCAGGAGAAGAACCGCGTCTCGCTCGGCCTCAAGCAGCTCGGCGAGGACCCGTGGGTCGGCATCTCGCGCCGCTATCCGCCCGGCACGCGCCTGTTCGGCAAGGTCACCAACCTCACCGACTACGGCGCATTCGTCGAGATCGAGGCGGGCATCGAGGGCCTGGTGCACGTGTCCGAGATGGACTGGACCAACAAGAACGTCCATCCGTCCAAGGTGGTGCAGCTCGGCGACGAGGTGGAGGTGATGATCCTCGAGATCGACGAGGACCGCCGCCGCATCTCGCTCGGCATGAAGCAGTGCATGCCCAACCCGTGGGAGGAGTTCGCGCAGAACCACCGCAAGGGCGAGAAGGTGCGCGGGGTCATCAAGTCGATCACCGACTTCGGCATCTTCATCGGGCTGCCGGGCGGCATCGACGGGCTGGTGCACCTGTCCGACCTCTCCTGGAACAAGCCCGGCGAGGAGGCGGTGCGCGACTACAAGAAGGGCGACGAGCTCGACGCGGTGGTGCTGTCGATCGACGTCGAGCGCGAGCGCATCTCGCTCGGCATCAAGCAGCTCGAGGGCGATCCGTTCAACACCTTCGTCGCGACGCACGAGAAGGGGGCGCTCGTCACCGGCACGGTGAAGAGCGTCGACGCCAAGGGGGCGGTGATCGTGCTCGCGGGCGACATCGAGGGCTACCTGCGCGCATCCGAGGTCGCGCGCGACCGCGTCGAGGACGCGCGCACGCACCTCAAGGAAGGCGACACGATCACCGCGATGGTGGTCAACATCGACCGCAAGAACCGCAACATCAACCTGTCCATCAAGGCCAAGGACCTCGCCGACGAGACCGAGGCGATGGCGAAGCTGCAGAGCGCCTCGGCGGCGAGCTCCGGCTCGACCAACCTCGGCGCGCTGCTGAAAGCCAAGCTCGACAACAAGAACGCCCAGCGCGACTAGGCGCCCGGGCCGCTCGTGGAGGGGGAGGCAATGACGAAGTCGGAGCTCATCGCGCGGCTGGCGGGCCGCTATCCGCAGCTCGTGGCGAAGGACGCCGAGTACGCGGTGAAGATGGTCCTCGACGCGATGACGCAGAGCCTGGTGAGCGGCCAGCGCATCGAGATCCGCGGTTTCGGCAGCTTCGGGCTGAACCATCGCCCGGCGCGCGTCGGCCGCAACCCGAAATCGGGCGAGAAGGTGCACGTGCCCGAGAAGTTCGTTCCCCACTTCAAGGCCGGCAAGGAGCTGCGCGAGCGCGTCGACGGCGAGCTCGAGGGCGAGCGGCCGCACGCGGGCTAGGGGCGGCGGCGCCGCGCCGGTCCCGCGCGAGGCCTTGAGCACCAACCGCCGAGTCCGGCCGGCCGCGGGCGCTGCCGCGGCCGGCCCGCTCCCTGCCGGAGGGCTGGCCAGATGGCTTTCGTGAGGCTCCTCACCGCGCTCATGTGGGCGGCGGTGTTCGTCGTCGCGCTGCTCTTCGCGATCAAGAACGCCGACCCCGTCACGCTCAAGTTCTACTTCGACCAGTCCTGGCAGGTGCCGCTCGTCTTCGTCGTGCTGGCGAGCTTCGCGGTGGGCGCCGCCTTCGGCGTGCTGGCGTGCGTGCCGCCGCTCGTGCGCCAGCGCCGCACGGTCGCGGGGCTGCAGAAGGAGCTGCGCCTGCGCGCGTCCGAGAGCGCACCGCGCGAGCCCGCGCGCACCCTGGCGCCGGACGTCTCTTCCCGCCCCTAGGGGCCCCGGCCGCGAGCGGCGCGACGCATGGACTTCGAGGTCTGGTGGCTGGTCGCGTTCCCGGTCTTCTTCGGACTCGGCTGGCTCGCCGCCCGCATCGACATCAAGCACCTCGTCACCGAGTCGCGCAGCGTCCCGCGCACCTACTTCCGCGGCCTGAACTTCCTGCTGAACGAGCAGCCCGACAAGGCGATCGAGGCGTTCATCGAGGTGGTGAAGGTCGATCCCGAGACGGTCGACCTGCACTTCGCGCTCGGCAGCCTGTTCCGCCGGCGGGGCGAGACCGAGCGCGCGATCCGCATGCACAAGAACCTGCTGGAGCGCTCCGACCTGGCGGCCGAGCAGCGGCGCCAGGCGCTGTTCGAGCTCGGCGAGGACTACCTCAAGGCCGGCCTCCTCGACCGCGCGGAGGAGGCGTTCCTCAAGCTGCGCGAGGGGCCGCAGCGGCTCGAGGCGCTGCGCCGCCTGATCGAGATCTACCAGCAGGAGAAGGAGTGGGAGAAGGCGAGCGGGGTGGCGCGCGACCTGGAGCGGGAAACCGGGCAGTCCTGGCGCAAGGAGGTCGCGGAGTTTCGCTGCGAGATGGCGGCGGTCGCGGCCACCCACTCGCGTCCGGACGACGCGCGCGCGCACCTGGAGGAGGCGCTCGGTGAGAACCGCAAGTGCGTGCGGGCGAGCATCCAGCTCGGCGACCTCGCCGCGGCCGCGGGCCGCCACGACGAGGCGATCGAGCACTGGAAGCGCGTGGAGACGCAGAACCCCGCGTTCCTCTCGCTGGTCGCGCACCGGCTGCTGCGCAGCTTCCAGGCCCTCGGGCAGCCGGCGAGCGGGCGCACGCTGCTGCGCGGCTACCTCGCGTCGGCTCCCTCGCTCGACCTCCTCGACGTGGCCTTCCAGTCCACGCTCGACGCCGAGGGCGCGGAGGCGGCCTACGCGCTGGTGCGCGACGAGCTGCGGCGCAATCCGACGCTGCTCGGCCTGGACAAGCTGCTCGAGGCGCAGCTCTTGAACGCGCCCGCCGACCGGCGCCACGACCTCGAGCTCGTGCGCAGCCTGGTGCAGGGCCAGACGCGCCGGCTCGCCCGCTACCGCTGCGAGAACTGCGGCTTCCGCGCGCGCCAGTTCTACTGGCAGTGCCCGGCCTGCATGGCGTGGGAGACCTACCCGCCGCGGCGCACCGAGGAGTTCGACCTCGCGCCCTGACGCGGTCACGAAGGAAGGCAGATGAAGATCACCATGATAGGCACCGGCTACGTCGGTCTCGTGTCCGGCGCGTGCTTCGCCGAGGTCGGCAACGACGTCGTGTGCTTCGACGTGGACGCGCGCAAGGTCGGGATCCTGAACGACGGCGGGATCCCGATTCACGAACCCGGGCTGGCGGAGATGGTGGCGCGCAACCGCGCCGCCGGAAGGCTGCGCTTCACCACCGACGCGCAGGACAGCGTCGCGCACGGCCGCGTGCAGTTCATCGCGGTCGGAACCCCGCCCGACGAGGACGGCTCGGCCGACCTGCAGCACGTGGTCGCGGCGGCGCGCACGGTGGGACGGCACATGCGCGCGCACCGCATCGTCGTCGACAAGTCGACGGTGCCGGTCGGGACCGCCGACGCGGTGCGCGCGGCGATCGCGGGGGCGCTCGCGGAGCGCAAGGCCGAGATTCCATTCAGCGTCGTGTCGAACCCGGAGTTCCTGAAGGAGGGCGCCGCGATCGAGGACTTCATGCGGCCCGACCGGGTGGTGATCGGAGCCGACGACGCGGACGCGACGCGCGTCATGCGCGCCCTCTACGCCCCCTTCCAGCGCAACCACGAGCGCCTGATCGTCATGGACGTCCGCTCGGCGGAGCTCACCAAGTACGCCGCCAACGCGATGCTCGCCACGCGCATCTCGTTCATGAACGAGTTCGCCAACCTCGCCGAGCGGCTCGGCGCGGACATCGAGCAGGTGCGGCGCGGGATCGGCGCCGACCCGCGCATCGGCTACCACTTCCTCTACCCCGGGGTCGGCTACGGCGGCTCGTGCTTCCCCAAGGACGTGAAGGCGGTGATCAAGACCGCGCGCGACGCGGGGCTCGCGCTCGACCTGCTCGAAGCCGTGGAGCGGGTGAACGAGGCGCAGAAGCGCGCGCTGCCGGCGAAGATCGAGCGCCGCTTCGGCGCGAATCTCGCCGGGCGCAGGTTCGCGCTCTGGGGGCTCGCGTTCAAGCCCGACACCGACGACATGCGCGAGGCGCCGAGCCGGGTGCTGATCGGCGCGCTGCTGGCGCGCGGCGCCACCGTGTGCGCGTACGATCCGGCGGCGATGGACGAGGCGCGGCGGATCTACGCGGGCGAGCGCGGCGTCGCGTACGCCGCGAACCCGCTCGCGGCGGCCGACGGCGCCGACGCGCTGGCCGTCGTGACGGAGTGGAAGGAGTTCCGCAGCCCCGACTTCGAGGGGCTGAAGGCGCGCCTCAAGCAGCCGGTGATCTTCGACGGCCGCAACCTCTACGACCCGGCCCTCGTGCGCGGGGCGGGGTTCGAGTACTTCGGGATCGGGCGCGGCTGATGGCGCGGTC
>WBZO01003629.1_pt1 | contig 17699 bp, 17 predicted proteins | sample 5204261 | NCBI WGS metagenome assembly WBZO01 (sample SAMN12412400, study PRJNA552823) | activated sludge metagenome | isolation source: activated sludge from anammox sidestream of wastewater treatment plant... | place: USA: North Carolina | collected 2017-09
GAAGGCCTTGGTCATCGAGATCACCGCGGCCTTGGTGATCGAATAGACCCCCTGCAACGGTCCCGGAATCACGCCGTTGACCGAGGCGACATTGACGATGCTGCCGCCGCCGCCCCTGGCCATCAGTTTTGCGGCTCCCTGGGACATGAAGAAGTAGCCGCGGATGTTCACGTCGACGGTCTTCTGGAACGCGCCCGCGTCGATCGAGGTGATCGGGCCGAAATGCGGGTTCGTCGCCGCGTTGTTCACGAGGATGTCGAGCCGCCCATGCGCGGCCTCGATCGCAGCGAAGGCCGCGTCGATCTCCGGGAGCTCACCGATGTGGCACGCGAGCGCCGATGCCTTGCCGCCCGATGCGCGTATCGAGGCGGCCACGGCTTCGCAGGCTTCGAGCTTGCGGCTCGAGACCACGACGTGTGCGCCGGCCGCGGCGAGCGCACGCGCGATGGATTCGCCGATGCCGCGCGAGGCGCCGGTGACGAGGGCGACGCGACCTGTGAGGTCGAATGAAGGCAGGGTGTTCATGATGCCGGCATAGCCTAGGCTGCGGGGCGGAAGCGATCAACGGCGCGTCGGTGGGTCCTGCACGCGCACGTGCGTGGCCATCGGCCCGTGGCGTCAACAGCCGGACATGCCGACTTCTGCGGCGATGGTTGCGCCGTGGATCATGCGGGATGCGCAGGCCGTCCGCTGACGAAAGATCACGGGCCCGACAACGGGACCGCCGTGAGCTTGCGCGAGCGGAATCGCCACTGTCCGCGCTCCTTCACGTACTCGTCCGTATAAAAGCCCGCGTGCGTGACGCGGAGACTTTCCGAACCCAGCCTCAGCTCGAGATAGACGACGCCGCTGGCCCTGTCGGGTCCGTGCAACTCGATGTAGTGCTGGTGAATGAAAGGCCAGGGGTCGGCTCGCGGGAGATCGATCGCCAGACTCTCGCGGATCGCATCCTGGCCGGAGCGCGTTCCAGCCTCCGTGCCCATGTTGCCGGGCACATCGAACACCGCGTCGCGCGAATACAGTGCCACGAGGCCATCGATGTTCCGGACCCTCGCGAAGTGGGCATAGGAGACAGCGAGCTCGCGGATGGCTTCACGGTCCAGCAGTCCGGAAAGTTGCGAACGCAACTCCGCGAGCTCCCTGTCCATCGATGCGTGCCGTGACCCTCAGATGGGGCGCCAGTAATTGTTCGCGGCGGCGATTGTCTGGAAATTGATCGCGATCACCTGTGATGCCGCGGTGAGCCCTTCCGCGGATTCTGCATACGCCGGGCGCAGTCTTTTCAGCACCGCGGTGTCCGACTGCGTGTACTTCACGCCGCGGCGGCTCAGCGTGATTGCGAGTTCGAAGCCCGCCTGCGGCGTGTCGGTGATGAGCGAAGTGAGCCAGGTGTCGGCCATGATAGTTGCCTCCAATCGTTGTTCCGCAGCACCTTAGCACGTACATCCTCGCGTCGCCGCGATGCGGCGCAGCACGCGGACTTCACGACGTTGCGCCAGTCGCGCCGAGTATCCCGGCAATCGCCCCGATCGTGTTCCAGTTGCGCGTCGTGAGCGGCACTTCGAAGCGGCGGTCCAGTTGGCCGAGACAAGCGATGGCCCGCATCTGTCTTCGATAGAGGCCGAGCACGAACGGTGCGTCGTACGCGAGCACTTTCACGAGCCAGTTGGCACGCGACGGGAGATACAACGGCAGCGGTGGCAACGCTCGGGGTCGGGGTGGCCAAGCTCGAGCCGGCCTCGGCTACAATCTGCACCGCGCAGTGGCCGAAAACTCGTCAGTCAGGGGGTGGTCAATGCACTCTCACCATCTCGCGGCGGAAGATCACGCCTTCAGCGCGGCCTTCGAGAGCTTCCGCATTGCTCCGGCGCAGTTCAACCACGAAGCTCACGTGCGCATGGCTTACATCTACCTCGCGCAGTTCGACGTCGAGGCGGCTGTCCAGCGGATGCGCGGTGCACTACAGGCATTTCTGCAGCACAACGAAATTCCGCCCTCGAAGTTCCACGAAACGCTGACACGGGCGTGGATTCTTGCGGTACGACACTTCATGGACAAGGGCTCGAGTGCGTCGGCTGCGGACTTCATCGCCCGGAACCCCGAGCTGCTCGATAGCAGGATCATGCTGACGCACTATTCCGCCCGCGTCCTTTTCTCGGCAGACGCACGGGCATCGTACGTCGAGCCGGATCTCGAGCCGATCCCACGGCCGCCCGGACTCGCACGGTAACGTGCAGGCCGAGTTCGGCGGCTTCCGGCGCGCGACGTCGCGGCCTACCCCCTCGGCTTGCGCGGCGCGGGCTGCAACGCGCTCGCGCGCCGGACACCCGCCACGCCGAACCGCTCGCGGATCGCGTCGACCGTCGTGTCGAGCAGCGACGGCTGCGGCACGGCGCCGGCGGCAAAGAGATCGAACTGCGTCGCAGGCGCGAGTTGCGATACGCCGACGCCGAGCAACCGCACCCGTGCGCCCGGGTACTCCGCGCGCCAGCGGCGCAGCAGGTCGGATGCCGCACGGCCGATCACGCGGCTGTCCTGCGTCGCGGGCTCGAGCTGCTGCTGGCGCGTGAAGGTCGAGAAGTCCGCGCGTCGGACCTTCACCGCAACGCAGCCGGCCGCGAGCTGCTTCGCACGCAAGCGCGCGCTCGTGCGGTCGGCGAGCGCGAGCAGCTCCGCCTCGAGCCGCGTGGCATCGGCAATGTCGGTGTCGAAGGTCTCCTCGGCGCTGATCGACAGGTCCTCGCGGTCCGCGACGACCGGGCGATCGTCGATGCCGGCGGCACGGTCGCGCATGCGCTGCGTGTCCCGCCCGAAGAGCGGGCGCAGCACCGAATCCGGCGCGCGGCGCAACTCGCCGAGTGTCCTGAGGCCGGCGCGCTCCACTGCGTCGCCCTTCTTGCGGCCGAGTCCCGGCAGGCGGCGGATGGACAGTTCGTCGAGCCGCCCCGGCAGCGCAGCGGCGGGAATCACCGTGAGCCCGTCGGGCTTCTCGAGATCGGACGCGATCTTCGCGACGAGCTTGTTCGGCGCGACGCCGACCGAGGCTGCGAGCTGCGTGCGTGCGCGGATCGTCGACTTGATCCAGCGGGCGATGGTGATTTCGTCACCGTGCAGCGCGCGGCTCGCCGTGACGTCGAGGAACGCTTCGTCGAGCGACAGCCCCTCGACGAGCGGCGTCACCTCCGCGAACACGGCGAACACTTCGCGCGACACGTCCTTGTAGTGCCCCATGCGCGGGTGGATGCACACGGCCTGCGGGCACAGCGCGAGCGCGCGGCTCATCGGCATCGCCGAATGCACGCCGTAACGACGCACCACGTAGTTGGCGGCGGCGACGACGCCGCGCGCACTCGTTCCGCCGACGATCACCGGCCGGCCGCGCAGCGCCGGGTCGTCGCGCTCCTCGATCGACGCGTAGAACGCGTCCATGTCGACGTGCAGGATCGCGCGCTCGTGCGCGGCGCCCATCAGAGGGTCGCGACGCTGTAGAGCAGCGTGAAGATGAGCATGATGAAGCTCAGCACGAGATATACGTTGCCCATGAACAGGAACTTGAAGAAGGTGCGGCGCCGGCTCTGGCCGTAGTAGACGCGCATCGCACGGAAGAGATACCAGAGGAGCCAGAGCGATACCGCGCCGGCGAGCAGTCCCGGAGCGACCGCGCCGGGCAACAGCCAGAACACGGGCACGAGCAGCGAGCCGAGCAGGAAGATCATCGCGTGGTTGTGGATGTAGAACAGCAGGTGCTCCACGTAGTACCGGCGCGGCCGCCAGTAGAGAAGCAGCATGAACGCGGCGATCAGCGGCAGCAGGAAGAACATCGCGCGCGGCACGTTGTGCAGGAATGCACGTCCGAGCGAGCCCTTGTCCGCCACCGACTTCTGGCAGCCGAGCCGGAGGCGCGGCTGCAGCCATGCCTCGCCGGGCCCCTGATAGCTGAGATCGTTGCAGTACATGTCCGAAAGGCCCTCCGGCTCCCGCGATGCGCCCCTTGCGGACTCCCGCGCCCGCATCGCTTCGAGCGAACGCCGTGCAATGGCGAGCGCCGCCTTGCGCTCCGGATCCTGGGCGGCGTTCTCCTCGGCCACGATCTTCGCGATGCGCTCGTCGACGCTCTGGGCTTCGTCCGGCGGCGTGGCAGCGACCTGGACGAGGCCTGAATCCGGCAGCAGCGCGAGTACGAGGAAGAAAACGAGGCTGACGACGATGTAGAGACGGAACGGTGGCAGGTAGCGCTGGCGACGGCCTGCAAAGAATTCGCGCGTCAGGAAGCCGGGGCGCACGAGCAGGGGCCAGAGCGTGCGCCACAGGCGCGAGTCGGCGTGCGTCAGCCCCTCGAAGGCCTCGGCGAGGAAGTGCCGCAGCGAGTGCAGGTGGCGGTCGTCCCGCTGGCCGCAGGCGGCGCAGTACGGGCCGGTCAGTACGGCGCCGCAGTTGAGGCAGCGCGCGACATCACCCCCGTGGGTCTCCTCGGTCACGCGATCCGCGCGTCGGTGGCGCTGTGCATGCTGCCCGCCGGCGCAGCCTGCACGCCGAGTTCATGCGGCTCGAAGTCGTCGACGTTGATCAGGTGCATTACCTTGCGGTCGTAGTCGCGGAGCATTGCCGCCTCGGTCTCGGAGAGGATGCCCGCCGCGAGGCCCTGCTGGATCTGGCCCGGCAGGTCGAGCGCAGTGACGCGCCCCGTCTTGACACCCTCGACCCGCAGCTTCTTCTCGAGCGGCTCGGCGGTCTGCGACAGCACGAGCGCTTCCTGCAGGAGGCCGAGTGCGTTGCCCGGCTGCACCGTGCGATAGATGAACTCGCAGATGCGGTCGCGCGACTCGGACGGCTGCGTGACGAGCTCGGCGATCTGGCGCCCGAGCCGGTCGCCCGGCGCGAAGTACGTGAGACCGCGCGGGAAAATCAGCGCGCGCATGCAGCCGGCGAGGAACGCGTTCGGGAAGTTGCGCAGGAAGCTGTGCAGTTGCTCCTGTGCGGTGTAGAGGAGATCGCGCAGCGCCCACTCGACGATCGGCAGGTCGGCCTCCGGCTTGCCCTGGTTCTCGTGGTGTTTCAGCACCATCGAGGCGAGGTACATGCAGGACAGTACGTCGCCGAGCCGCGCCGAGAGGCTTTCCTTCTTCTTCAGGTAGCCGCCGAGCGTCAGCATCGCGACATCGACCGCAAACGCGAACGACGCGCTGAAGCGCACGATGTGCTGGTAATAGCGCGCAGTCGGGCCCTGCACGGGCTTTCTCGTGAAGCGCGCGAGCGTGAGCGCCATCACGAGCGAGCGCACCGCGTTCGAGATCGCAAAGCCCATGTGGCCGAAAAGCGCGCGGTCAAACTCGTCCACTCCCGCCTTGCGATCGGGATTGCGCGCCGCGTTCATCTCGCGCATCACGAACGGATGGCAGCGGATCGCGCCCTGGCCGAAGATCATGAGATTGCGCGTCAGGATGTTCGCGCCCTCGACCGTGATCGCGATCGGCACGGCCTGGTAGCCGCGCGCGAGGTAGTTGTTGGGCCCGAGCATGATGCCCTTGCCGCCGTGCACGTCCATCGCGTCGTCGGCGACCTGCCGGCCCATCTCGGTGACGTGATACTTGAGCATCGCCGAAGGCACGGAGGGCTTCTCGCCGCCGTCGATCGCGCCGGCGGTGACCGAGCGCGCCGCGTCCATGGTGTAGGTGAGGCCGACCATGCGCGCGATGACGGCCTCGACGCCTTCGAACTTGCCGACCGGCATGTTGAACTGGCGGCGGATGCGCGCATAGGCGCCGGTCGCGAACACGCCCGCCTTCGCGCCGCCGGTGGCGTTCGAGGGCAGCGAGATGCAGCGCCCGACCGACAGCTGCTCGACGAGCATGCGCCAGCCCTGGCCGGCCATCTTCATGCCGCCGATGATGCTGTCGAGCGGCACGAACACGTCATGGCCCTGGATGGGGCCGTTCTGGAACGGGATGTTCACCGGGAAATGGCGACGACCGATCGTGATGCCCGGCGTGTCGCGCGGGACGAGCGCGCAGGTGATGCCGATGTCCACCACGTCGCCGGCGAGCTTCTCCGGGTCGAACAGCCGGAACGCGAGGCCCACCACGGTCGCGATCGGCGCGAGCGTGATGTAGCGCTTCGAGAAGTTGAGCCGGATGCCGATGATCTCCTTGCCCTGCCATTGCCCGCGGCACACGATGCCCGTGTCGGGGATCGCTGCGGCGTCCGAGCCTACGCGTGGCCCGGTGAGCGCAAAGCACGGTACCTCGTCACCGCGCGCGAGGCGCGGCAGGTAGTAATCCTTCTGCTCCTGGGTGCCGTAATGGTTCAGCAGCTCGGCCGGGCCGAGCGAGTTCGGCACCGCGACCGTGGACGATGCCGTCGTGCAGCGGCTCGCGAGTTTCGTCAGCACGCAGGAATGCGCGTACGCGGAGAACTCGAGGCCGCCGTACTTCTTCGGGATGATCATCGCGAAGAAGCCCTTCGATTTCAGGAACTCCCACACGGCGGGCGGCAGGTCGCCGCGCACATGCGTGATGTCCCAGTCGTCGAGCATGCGGCACAGCTCCTCGCAGGGGCCGGCGAGAAAGGCCTGCTCTTCGGCCGACAGCTGCGGCGGCTTCGTCGCGAAGAGCCTCTGCCAGTCCGGCGCACCCGTGAACAGCTCGCCGTCCCACCACACGGTGCCGGCCTCGAGCGCTTCGCGCTCGGTCTGCGACATGCGCGGCAGCATCCGCAGGTATGCCTTCATGAACGGGCGCGTGATCAGCGATTTGCGCAGCGGGCGGATCGTGAAGAGCCACAGCAGCGCGAGCATCACCCACAGCACGCCCTTCCAGAGCCCGGCCGGATGGCCGAGGACCGTGTACGCCGCGAGCAGCACGGTGAACGTCGCCGCGAACGCGATCAGCGACAGGCGCTTGTAGGCGAGGAAGAGGACCGCCGCGATGAACAGGAGCGTGATGACACCGCCGACCTGGGTCACGGCGAAGGCCGCGGCCGCAACGAGCACGATCGTGATCAACACACCCAGCATGCGCGGCCTCCGGTCCTACTTGTCGAGCTTCGTGATCTTCGAACCCTCGAAGGTGAGGTTGTACATCAGCCCCTTGTTCGAAAAGATGAAGCCGATGATCGGCTTCCTCGCCGTGTCGGTATCGATCGTGCCGCCTGCGCCGAGGGTCGCGAGCGCGACGCTGCCGTCGACGCCCGCCTTCCAGCCGTCGCTGCCCTGAAATTTCCTGAGTGCGTCGGCGGTCATGAAGAGGATGACCTCGGTGCGCGCCTGCGCACCGAGTTGCAGTCCGATCGAGGCGGCCGCGATGTTGTAGTAGCCGACGGTCTTGCCGCCGACCTGCAGCGCGCCTTCGCCGTATTCGCCGCCGACGCCGAACCCCGCCTTGATCACGCGCGGGAAGATCAGCACGCCCTTTGCCTTCGACGCGAGTTCCGCGCCTGCCCTGGTGTGCTTCGCGAGTTCGGCGCGCGCTTCCTGCACTTTCGCATCGATCTCGACCTTCGAATCCGCCCACACCGGCGAGGCGGCGAGGGCGATGACACAAACGGCAGCGAATACGGGCTTCATCCGAGCAGCTCCTTGACACCGTCGCGCTCTTCGCGCAGTTCCGCGAGTGTAGCGTCCATGCGCTTGCGGCTGAACTCGTCGATCGACAGGCCCGGCACGATCTGGTACTCGCCGCCCTTGGTCGTGACCGGATACGAGTAGATGACGCCCTCCGGAATGCCGTAGCTGCCGTCGGACGGCACGGCCATGCTGAGCCAGTCGCCGGTGGCCGAGCCGCGGAACCAGTCGCGCACGTGATCGATGGCCGCCGACGCCGCCGAGGCCGCCGACGAAGCGCCGCGCGCCTTGATGATCGCCGCACCGCGCTGCTGCACGACCGGAATGAACGTGCCCTCGAGCCACGCCTGGTCCACCAGCGACTTCGCGCTCTTGCCGCCGACGAGTGCGTGCGAGACGTCGGGATACTGTGTCGCCGAGTGGTTGCCCCAGATGATCATGCGCTGGATCGCGGTGACGTGCGTGCCGGTCTTCTCCGCGAGCTGCGACAGCGCGCGGTTGTGATCGAGGCGCGTCATCGCGGTGAAGTTGCGCGGGTTGAGGTCCTTCGCGTTGGCGCGCGCGATCAGTGCGTTGGTGTTCGCGGGATTGCCGACGACGAGCACCTTCACGTTGCGGTCGGCGACCGCATTCAATGCCTTGCCCTGCGCCGAGAAAATCTGCGCGTTCGCGAGCAGCAGGTCTTTCCGCTCCATGCCCGGGCCGCGCGGGCGCGCACCGACGAGCAGCGCCGCGTGACAGTCGCGAAACGCCACCTTCGCATCGTCGGTCGCGACAATCTTCTGCAGCGTCGGGAACGCGCAGTCCGACAGCTCCATCAGGACGCCCTGCAGCTGCGGCAATGCCGGGGTGATCTCGAGGAGGTGCAGGTTGACCGGCTGGTCGGGGCCAAAAAGGGCGCCCGAGGCGACACGGAAAGCGAGGGCATAGCCGATCTGGCCGGCGGCGCCGGTGATCGCGACATTCAGGGCAGTTTTCATGACGACTCCGTATGGGGGGGTGTGGATTCTACATAAATCAAGCAGTTACGGTAACTCCACGGTCTCGCCAGGCGACGATCGCTCCCCCGGCAAAAAAATCCCTGGGCAGGTGTTGACACTGAACTAGTGTTGTAGTTATATATAACACCAAGACGAGGCCGCTTTGCAGGGTGCAGACGGCGAGACGGTAAACCCAAGGAGACTGACATGAGCAACTCAACCTACAACTTCACGGTGGCCCTCGGTGCAGCGGTCGTGGCGATCGTCCTGACGGTGGCCTCCAGCGTGGCCTTCGTGTCCTCGACGAGCGTGGCGCGGGTGGCGGTGGACGCACCCCAGTCCATTCACCTCGCCGCGGCGAAGTAAGGCGTTCTGCTAGATTAGCTCGCTAGAGCACGGCAACCGCCATGTCGCAGGAGTTCACGGGAAGCATGGATCCGCAGTGGGACGAGAGCCTGCCGATCTACCGCCAGCTGCGCGATCGCGTGGTGGCGATGATCCTGGAGGGCGTCCTGAAGGAGGGCGATCCGCTTCCCTCGGTGCGGAACGTGGCCGCGGAATTCCGCCTGAACCCGCTGACCGTGCTGAAGGGCTATCAGCAGCTCGTCGACGAGCAGCTGGTCGAGAAGCGCCGTGGCCGCGGCATGTACGTGAATGCCGGCGCGCGCAAGGCGTTGATGAAGGACGAGCGGCAGCGCTTCATCGAGGACGAGTGGCCCAGGGTCTACGCGACGATCCAGCGCCTCGGCCTCTCGACCGAGGAGCTGTTCGCGAGGGCACCGGCCCCGACGCAGACGCTCTCGCCGGCAGGGAATGACGATGACAAGCACGAGTGACACGCCCGTGATCGTGGCGCAGGATCTCGCCAAGTCCTACGGCAAGCTGCACGCCCTGGATGGTGTCAGCTTCAAGGTCGGCGCGGGCCGCATCGTGGGTCTCATCGGCCCGAACGGCGCCGGCAAGACGACCGCGCTCAAGGCGATCCTCGGCCTGACGCCGTATGACGGCCGGCTTTCGGTTCTCGGCCACGATCCGACGCGCGAGCGCGACACGCTGATGCACGACGTCTGCTTCATCGCCGACGTCGCGGTGCTGCCCAAGTGGCTGCGCGTCAGCCAGGCGCTCGACTATGTCGCGGGCGTCCATCCCCGCTTCGACCGCACACGGGCCGAAGGCTTCCTCGCGACCACCGACATCCGGATGAAAAGCCGCGTGCGCGAGCTCTCGAAGGGCATGGTCACGCAGCTGCATCTCGCGCTGATCCTCGCGATCGATGCGCGCCTGCTGGTGCTCGACGAGCCGACGCTCGGCCTCGACCTTCTCTACCGGCGGCAGTTCTACGACACCTTGCTGAACGACTATTTCGACAAGGACCGCACGATCGTCCTGACGACCCACCAGGTCGAGGAGATCGAGAACCTGCTGACCGACGTGATTTTCATCCGGCACGGCAGGATCGTGCTGGACAGTGCCGTCGAGGACCTCGGCGGCCGCTACCAGCAGCTCGTCTGCGCGCCCGACCAGGTGGAGCGTGCGCGGGCGCTGAACCCGTTCTACTCGCGGGAGATCTTCGGCCGCGTTGCGCTCTTCTACGAGGGTCGCCCGGAGGCCGATCTCGCGCCGCTCGGTGAGCTGCGCACGCCGACGATCGCCGACCTCTTCGTCGCAAAGATGCAGATGGCGCCGGGCGCGCAGGGAGCGACACCATGAACGTGATGCCGACCCTCATCCGCCGCGAGTACCAGGAGCACCGCGCGCTTTGGCTCGCGCCGCTCGTCACCGCGCTGCTGCTCGTCGGCACGGCCGTGTTCGGGCATTTCGAGATGGCGACCATGAAGGCGCTCACGACCGACCAGGCGCGCGCCATCCTCGGCATCACCGTGTGGGCGATGAGCCTCGTGATCTTCATCGTCGCCGCCACCGTGATCTCGTTCTACCTGCTCGATTGCCTGTACTCGGAGCGGCGTGACCGTTCGATCCTCTTCTGGAAGTCGTTGCCGGTCTCCGACGCGGCCACCGTGCTGTCGAAGTTCCTCGTTGCGCTCGTCGTGACGCCGATCGGCGTATTTCTGTTCGCGGTCGCCACCGATCTCGTCGTGCGCGGGATCCTGACCGCGCGCGCCGGTGCGGGGCTGATCGCCGACGAGTTTCCGCTGTGGGATACGGGCACCTGGTTCAAGTCGCAGGCGCTGCTCGGCATCTGGCTCTGTGCCTCGATCCTGTGGTACGCGCCGCTCGCGGCCTGGATGCTGCTGGTTTCGGCCTGGGCGCGCCGCAACGTGATGATGTGGGCGGTGCTGCCCCCGCTCGTGCTCGCGCTGATCGAGCGCTTCGTGCTCCACACCTCCTATGTGTGGAATTTCATCTCGGACCGCCTCGCACCCGCTTTCCCCGCGCTGAAGGGCATGGAGACGCAGCTCGCGACCCAGACCGTGACGATCAGCCGCGAAAAGGTCGTGTCGCTGCCCCGGCTGTTCGACAGCCTCGACATTTCGTCCGTCTTCTTCAACGCGCCGATGCTGCTCGGGCTCGTCGCTGCGGTGGCACTGCTCTATGTCACCGTGCGGCTGCGCCGCTATCGCGACGACGGCTGATCCTCCCGCGCGCGCGGCGCGGTCGTCAGCCGGGCCGTTTGCCGGTTAGACTTTTCGCATGCACCTGTCCGCCGAGGTCTCAGACGGACGCCTGACGCTGCGCCTGCACGGCGACTGGCGGGCATCCGAGCTCCCGGCGATCCGCGCCGAGCTCGACCGCGTGTCACTCGCGGGGGTCCGCGAGGTCGCGGTCGATGCCGCGGGGGCGCCCCGCATCGACCTGTCCGGCGCCTGGCTGCTGCGCGAGTACCTCGATGCCGCGGCCGGCGGCGCGCGCCGGGTCGCGTTCGTCGGCGTACCGCCGGCGCAACTGGCCCTGATCGACCGCACACGCGAGGAAGCCACCGCGGCCCCGCCGGCTCCCGCAGCGGGCGATGGCGTCGAGTCGCCGGTGGTTGCGGTCGGGCGCGCCGTCGTGAGCCAGTCGCGCGGCATGCGCGACGGCCTCGATTTCCTCGGCCGCGTCACCGTGCAGGCGGCACGCGCGTTCGGCAGCGCGCGGCGCCTGCGGATCACGTCGGTGGCGCGCCATGTCTACGACACCGGCATCACGGCGATCCCGATCGTGTCGCTGATCGCGTTCCTGATCAGCGTGATCATCGCGTACATGAGCGCGCAGCAACTGCTCAACTTCGGCGCCGAGGTCTATGTCGTCGATCTCGTGACGATCGGCGTGCTGCGCGAGCTCGGCGTGCTGCTCACGGCGATCATCGTCGCCGGCCGCTCGGGCAGCGCCTTCGCCGCCGAGATCGGCGCGATGAAGCTCAACGAGGAGGTCGATGCGCTCAACGCGACCGGCGTCGAGCCGATCGAGGTGCTCGTGCTGCCGCGCGTGCTCGGGCTCATGATCGCGCTGCCGCTCCTCACGATCATCGCCGACGGTGTCGGGCTCGCGGGCGGCGCACTGCTCTGCAAGTGGCTGCTCGACATGCCGATCATCCAGTACTTCGCGCGGGTGGACGACGCGATCTCCGCGACCACGTTCTGGGCGGGGCTCGTGAAGGCACCCGTGTTCGCGATCCTGATCGCGACCGCCGGCACCTATCGCGGCCTGCAGGTGCGCGGCTCCTCGCGCGAGCTCGGGCGCCTGACGACCGTGGCGGTCGTGCAGGCGATCTTCCTCGTGATTCTCGCCGATGCGCTGTTCGCGGTGCTGTTCATGGAGATCGATTTCTGATGCGCCCGATGGTCGAAGTGCGCGGGATCGTCAACCGCTTCGGCGCGCAGGTCGTGCACGACGGGCTCGACATGGTCGCGTACGAGGGCGAGGTGTTCGGCATCGTCGGCGGGTCAGGGTCGGGCAAGTCCGTGCTGCTGCGCACGATCCTCGGCCTGCAGCGGCCCCAGGCCGGCGAGGTGATGCTCGAGGGGCGCAACATCACGCATCTGTCGTGGAACGAGCTGCGCGCCGCCAAGGCCGGCTACGGCGTGACCTTCCAGCAGGGCGCGCTCTACACCTCGCTGACCGTGCTGCAGAACATCCAGCTGCCGATGCTCGAGCACCTGTCGCTGCCGCCGGACGCGCTCGACGCGCTCGCGCGCCTGAAGCTCGCGATCGTCGGCTTGCCGGCGAATGCGGCGGAAAAGTACCCCTCGCAGCTCTCGGGCGGCATGGTGAAGCGCGCGGCGCTGGCGCGCGCGCTCGCGCTCGATCCGCGCCTCCTCTTCCTCGACGAACCCACGTCGGGCCTCGATCCAATCAGCGCGGCGGCGTTCGATGCGCTCGTCATGGCGCTGCAAAAGGACCTCGCGCTCACGGTCGTCATGATCACGCACGATCTGGACACGATCTTCCGAACCTGCAATCGTGTCGGCGTGATCGTCGACCGGCGCATGGTGAGCGGCCCGCTCGCGGAGATCGTGGACCACCCGCACCCGTGGATCCGCGAGTATTTCCACGGCGAGCGCGCATTGCGGTTCGGAGCCCGGCATGGAGCGTGAAGCGAACTACGCGGCCGTCGGGGCCTTCGTGCTGCTCGTCGTCGCGATGGCGATCCTGTTCGTGTACTGGTACTCGGACAGCTCCGATCACCGCGACTACACGCGCTATGAAATCTACTTCGACGGCAGCGTGAGCGGGCTGTCGCGCGGCTCGCCGGTGCGCTACCTCGGCGTCGACGTCGGCCGGGTGGTGACGATGCGCGTCGACCGGCGCTCGAGCGCGCGCGTGCAGGTGATCGCCGACATCGACTCGGAGGCCCCCGTCTCGGGGCGCACCGTCGCGCAGTTGTCGCTGCAGGGCGTGACCGGGCTCCTGTACATCGACCTGATCGAGAACAACGGCAATCTCGCGACCATCGCGCCGGTGCCGAGCGAACGTTACCCGGTCATCGCCTCGTCGCGCTCGAGCTTCGACCTGTTCCTCGCGTCCCTGCCGGGTGTCGTCGCGAAGGCGAACGAGGTGCTGAGTCGCGTCAACCAGGTGCTGTCGGACGAGAACGTCGCCACGATCACGAAGACGCTGCAGGCGCTCGATCGCGCGGCATCGCACCTGCCGGGCACGATGGAGAACGCCGAAGCGGTGGTCGCGGACCTGCGCGGCTCGGCGCGGGATTTCAGTGCCACCATGGCGACGCTGCGCACGCTGTCGGCGCAGTCCGCGCCCGACATCGCCGACACGCTCGCGAAAATGCGCACCGCGTCGAACAACCTCGCGAGCGCCTCGGCCGGGCTCGACCGCTTCATCACCGAGAACGAGCGCGAACTACGCAGCTTCGCGCGCGACGGCCTGCCCGAGATCGAACGGCTGCTGCAGGATGCGCGCTCGGCGGCGGGCGAGTTTCGCGACCTGTCGCGTCAGCTGCGCGAAGACCCGGGCCGGCTCGTCTACGAGAGCAACTACTTCGGCGTGGAGATACCGCAGTGATCCGAGCCCTTCGTCTCGCGGCGGCCTGCGCCGGCATGCTGGCTGTCACCGCCGGCTGCAGCGACCTGTTCACGTCGAAGGCACCGGTGTCACGCGCGTACATGCTGCGGCCGGCAGTCGTCGCGCCGGCGGCGGCCGAGGCGGCCGCAGGCGGGGCGCCCGCGACGAAGCCGCCGTTCACCGGCACGTTGCGCGTGCCGCGGCCGAATCCGGCGCCGGGCTTCGAGACCGACCGCATCCTGCTGCTGCGCGAGGGCCGCGAGCTCGACTATTACGCGACCGGGCACTGGGCGGGGCCCATCCCGGATCTCGTCGGCGCGCTCGCCGTCGAATCGCTGCGCCGCGCGCAGCTCTTCGACGGCGTCTACAGCGAGGGCGCGCCGATCCGCACGGACTACTTTCTGCAGATTGCGATCCGGGAATTCGTGGCCGACTATGGCGCCGGGGAGGGTGCGCCGGTCGCGCGCGTGGTGCTCGACTGCACGCTCGCCCGGCGGCTCGATCGCAGCGTGATCGCCGCCTTCACGGCCGAAGGAACGTCGCCCGCTGCCGCAAATCGCATGACGGAAGTGGTGGCTGCCTACGAAGCAGCGCTGCAGCAGGCGCTCGGGTCCGCGTCGGCGTCGCTGGCGGCGGCGGCGAAGTGACCGCCGCCGCCGCGCGTCCCGATTTCAGAAGTTGATATTGACGCTCACGCCGTACGTGCGCGGCACGTTCGTGAGATAGCCCACGCGCGCGCTGCGGCCGCGCTCGCGGTCGATCGACAGGAACGCGCGCTCGTCCCACAGGTTGTTGACGAAGGCCGCGGCCTCCCAGCGCCCGCTCTTCAGGCCGAAGCGCAGGTTGCCGATTTCGTACGACGGCAGTTCGGCCGCGAACGCGAATGAGCTGATCGTCGGATTGCCGAACGGGATGAAGCGCGCCGATCCCGGCGGCCCGCCGGTCGCGATCAGGCCGAAGTTCGGCTCCTGGTCGGCGAGCTGCGTGTACGACGAGCCGACGTGCTGGAACGTGAAGTTGACGTAGCTCTCCATCGCGTTCGCCCACGTCCACGAGTACGTGGCGCTCGCGGCCGCCTGGAACTCCGGCGAGGTCGGCAGCCGGTTGCCCTTGCGGATGCCCGCGATCGGATTGCCGCCGGCGAGCTGCGACTTCGTGATCTCGGCGTTCAGGTAGGTCGCGGAGACGCCGAAGTCCCAGTTCTCGTTCGGGCGCGCGAAGAGTTCCACTTCGCCGCCCACCGACTTCGCGTCGGCGTTCAGGATGATGCGCGACGAGCACGAGCCGGCATCCGCGATCACCTGCAGGCCACTGATGTCGGTGTAGAAGGCCGCGGCATTGAACTGCACGCGGCCGTCGGCCAGCAGCGTCTTCAGGCCGAGCTCGTAGTTGGTCGTCTTCTCGTCATCCCACGTCGGGTGGCCACCGTAGATGTTGATGTCGTTGCCCTGGCAGAGCGTGACGTTGAGCGGGTCGTTGATGCCGCCGAGGCGGAAGCCGCGCGACACCTGGGCTGTCAACATCACGTCCTTCGTCGGCCGGAACGCGAGGATCGCGCGCGGCGAGAGGCCGTCGGAGCTGGTCGAGCCGGGCTCGTCGGTGTAGCCCATGTCGGCAAACACGCCGGCGAAGGTCAGCAGGCGATCTTCGTCGAAGTCGTAGTAGCGCACGCCGCCCGTCAGGCTCCACTGGTCGGTGAAGTTCCACGTGCCCTCGCTGAAGAGGGCGAACTGCTTGAAGTCGTAGGTCAGGTGCGAGAAGTACGGCGTGTCGGGCGGCGCGTTGAAGTCGGCGCTCGTCGCGCCGAAACGCCGCAGCAGGATCGCGTCGTAGCCGGGCGTCGGCAGGTCCTGTCCGTAGGTGCGGTCCACCTTCTGGAAGAAGCCGCCGACCAGCCACACGAACTGCCCCTCGCCGTTCGATGCGAGGCGCACTTCCTGGCTGAACGACTCGAGCTTGGTCGAATCGATCAGCGGCGAGTTGAGGCGCACTTCCGCCGGGAAATAGCCGCTCGGCTGGCCGAACGTCAGGTCGTAGGTGACGCTGCCCGTCAGCTGGCTCGCGTCGCGTGTCACGACGACCTTGCGGTCGGTGTAGGAGCTCACCGCGGTGAGCGTCGCCGCGCCGAAGTCGTAATTGATCGTGAGGTCGGCCAGCTTGAAGTCGTCGTCGATGCCTTCCCGCAACTGCGTCACCTGGCCGCGCTCGCCGGGCGTGACCGGCGGCTCGGTGGTCGTGTACGGGTTGCCGAGGATGCTGTAGACGTCGATGCGCGGAAAGCCGTCAGTCTCGAGCTTCTGGTACACGATGCGCGGCGTGATGGAAAGCTGCTCGCTCGGCTGGATGAGGAGCGCGACGCGCGCGCCCGACTTCTCGCCGCTGTTCACGTCTTCTCGCCTGGCGCGGCCCGGGTACACCGAATCGATGAAGCCCGCCATGTCGTTGTAGTAGCCGACGACACGCAGCGCGGTCGTCTCGCCGAGCGGCAGGTTCACGGCACCCTTCACGCTGCCGCCGAACTCGCTGTCGGTGCCCTCCTGGGCATTGAACTGTACCGAGCCTTCGTACTTGTCGAGCTTCGGCTGTGCGGTGATGTAGCGCACGGTGCCCGAGGATGAGCCCGCGCCGAACAGTGTGCCTTGCGGGCCGCGCAGCACCTCGAGGCGTTCGAGATCATACAAGTCGAGGTCGGGGGTGAAGAGGGCGACCGAGATCGGCGATTCGTCGAGGTAGATGCCCACGGATTCCTTGACGCCCGCCTGATCGCGCACGACCTGGCCTGCGCTGATGCCGCGGATCGCGACCTGGCTCTGTCCGGGACCCAAGTCGGTGATCGTGAGTCCCGCGACGTTGCGCGCGAGCTCGACGATGTTGTTCGCGCCGGCGCGCTGGATGCCTTCCTCGGTCATGGCGGCGACCGAAAACGGCACGTCTTGCGTCGACTCCGAGCGCTTCTGCGCCGTGACGAGGACTTCTTCCAGCGTCGCGGTGCGCGCGGGGGGCTCCTGGGCGTTGACGATGACCGGCAGCAGCGCTGCCAGCGAGGCAATGGCTGTGAGGCTTCGCGTCCGCATGTTCGACTCCCTGTCGCGGGTCGCGGGGCAACCCGCTGTTGTATTTACGCGTCGCGCGATACTGCGCCAAGACGCGTATCTTTGGAAGTCCCGCAACACCGTGTCGTCGGGAGGGGGGTCATGCCGGAAGTCACCAGGGCCATCACCCGCCGCAAGGCGCTCGCGGGTCTTGCGGGTGCGTCCGCGGCGCTGGCCTCCGCCCCGCGAGGCCGTGCGACCGGCGCGCAAAGGGCGCAACACCGGGATGCAATCGTCGTCGGCGCCGGCGTCTTCGGCGCCTTCACTGCCTGGCACCTGCAGCGACAGGGGCGGCGGGTGCTGCTGCTAGACGCGTTCGGCGCCGCGAACAGCCGGGCTTCTTCGGGCGGCGAATCAAGGCTCACGCGCTCGATCTACGGCGCAGACGCCGTGTACACGAAGATGGCCGGCGAATCGCTACCCGAGTGGCGCTGGCTGTCGGCGCGCGCGGGCCTGCCGGTGCTGCACGCCTGCGGCGTCCTGATGTTCTTTTCGAAGGAGGAATCGTTCGCGCAGCAGAGCATTGCGACGCATCGCGGGCTCGGCCTGCCGCTCGATGTGCTCGAACGCGCAGAAATCGCGCGCCGCTGGCCGCAGCTCGCGTGGGAC
>WBZO01003632.1_pt1 | contig 17690 bp, 19 predicted proteins | sample 5204261 | NCBI WGS metagenome assembly WBZO01 (sample SAMN12412400, study PRJNA552823) | activated sludge metagenome | isolation source: activated sludge from anammox sidestream of wastewater treatment plant... | place: USA: North Carolina | collected 2017-09
GCGGCATCGGCATGGACGCGCCGACCGATATTCTGGTGCTCCACCCCGAAGGCTGAACGGACGATTAGGTCCAGGCCGTCATTGCGTCGAGCGTCGCCTTATCCTCGGCTGACAGTCGCACATCCGCACCCCGAATCGTATCTTCCAGTTGGGCGACGGAGGTCGCGCCGATGATGGCCGACGTGACGGCCGGGTTGGCCAGGCACCAGGCGATGGCCGTCTGGGCGATCGTCGCATCGTGGGCGCGTCCGACCTCTTCCAGCTTGTCCACGGCATCGAACCCATACTCGTTCATATAGCGCTTGCGCACGACATCGGCCCGCGCCGAGCCGGGCAGGGGCGTATCCCGCCGATATTTGCCGGTCAGAAAGCCGGCCCCCAGTGGGCTGTAGGCGATCACTCCCACCCCCTGATCGAGGCAAAGCGGCTGCAGTTCGCGCTCGAACTCAGCGCGATGAACGTAGTTGTAATGCGGTTGCAGACTGTCGTAGCGCGCCAGGTTGTGGGCGTCACTGACCCATAGGGCTTTGGCCAGCAGCCATGCCGGATAGTTGGAGCAACCGACGTAGCGTACCTTGCCGGACCGCACGAGGTCATCCATCGCCCGCAAGGTCTCATCCAGCGGTGTCTCGTGGTCGGGGGAGTGGGTCTGGTAGAGATCGATAGCGCGACAAGCCATGGTCATTGGGGCCATCCCCCATCCGCCCGCGCACCTTGGTAGCGATGACCACCTCATCCCGCCGGACGACGCCGCTGGCCAGCCAGTTGCCCAAATAGCTCTCGGAGACGCCGCCGGGGTTACCCTCGATCCAGCGCGTGTAAACGTCGGCTGTATCAAAGAAATTGATGCCCAATTCGACGGCCCGACTCATGACGGCGTGGGCTGTCGGCTCGTCGGTCGACCAGCCGAATTGCATCGTCCCCATACAGATGTTACTTACCTTCAGGCCGGTGCGGCCGAGGCGACGATATTCCATGATTTACCCCCTCTGTTAGTTATATCAGTTGGCCCGAGGTTCTTCGGCCGGCCCATTCGCAACAAACAACTTAATTCCCGTTGGTGCGGAGCGCTTCCCGCTGCTCCAACACTTCAACAGAATGGCCTTCGAACGGAGTCTCGGGATTAAAGTAATTGTAGGCGGCGCGAGAGATCTCCCACAGGAAAGGAAAGCTGTATTCCGACGAGAGCCAGTCGCTATCCGGCTGGGCCAGGAACTCATAAATGACGTAATCGCCGCCGGGCGTGAAGACGATGCCCGCGTCGCCGTGCTCATTGAAGCTCCAGCCGTGCTTGTGCGAGACGCGGGTGCCGTCGGGCACGCCGAAGCGGATCAGGTTGCCCTCGACGTTCAGCACCATCAAATCGACGATGGCCTGACATTCATCCTGAGTGATCTCGCCCGGATAGATGGCCAGCAAGCCGCCCTCCCCCTTGGCGCAATAGTAGAGCATCGCCAACAGTCCGCCGATATCCTCGGCCGTCGTCTGCATCGTTGGATCGGGGTGCGTGTCGATCGTCGGGTTCGTGTTGGCCGGGGTGGCATAGGTGGCGGGGCGGTTGGGGACCACAACCGCGTCATAAGGGATCGCCATGAAGCTGTTGGACATCCCCATCTCATGCATTCCCTGGGTCAGAAGCGCCGCTCCCTCGTAGGTATTATCCTGCCCGGCGATCACATGCAACAGCAGATTGGCGCTATGATTGCTCGACGCCGTGGCCGTGCTCAGGAACAACTCCTTCTCAAAATCGGTGGGCGGGTTATCCAGCGCACGATAAGCCTCGGTAAAGATAGCGATTTTCATAATGCTGAGGGCGGACACGGCCACATCAGAATTAATCCGCACTTCCTCGCCGGTTTGCAAATCGAGAATGAACACGCTGGCGAAGCCATCGAACGAAGCGACTTTCTTCTCGATAGCCTCTTGCAATATCTTGATATCCCACTCAGGCGCGGGTTCGTTGATGAGCGTCAGATCCACCACGCGATCATCGGGGCTATGGAGCGCCGACCGCAGTTGGCCCAGACTGGCCGCGCGGTCGACAATGAGGCCGGGCTGCCCCGGCTGGATCGTGTCGTTGTCGACCAACAGTTGCGGCCCCCGAGCCGGTTTATCGATGAAATCAGCGACCAGATTGAGCTGATCGGTCAGGGCGTTGTCATCGTACGTGGCCTGGATAGCCACGACGATCGGCTGCGGCGAACGGCCAATCACGAACTCCGCATAACGCCACCACAGTTCCTGCGCCTGCCATTCAGCCCGCGCGTCGGCGATCATCTCCTCAGTATCGATGGAGAATCCGGCGTCCTTCGGCATCAACTCCGCCACGCGCGATTCGCCATTATAGACGGTGATCGGCGACAGGTAACGCTCATTGATCGCATCGCGGGCCGCATCCAGCGTCATCCCGCCCACCGGCACGCCGGCGATGACGGTCGTAGGCGGCAGCTTGTCCATGGCGCGCCAGAAGAGAAACCCCTGATAAAGCAGGAAAGCGCTCCCCACGACCAACAGAGCGATCAGTAAAATTCGGCGAAGAACCTTTAGCATAGGTCGGGCTAGTTATTGGCCGCGCTGGATTCACCCAGGAAAGGCGCGTCGAAATTGAAGTAGTTATAGGCCGCGCGGGAGACGTCGGCGATGAGCGGCGCGCTCAACTCCCATTCCAGCCAATTGGGCTTATACATAATTTCCACGATGACGTAATCACCGCCGGGGCTGAAGACGATCCCGGCATCGACATGCGTGTCGCCGGTCCAGCCGTGACGATGCACGATAGCGACGTTGCTCGGAACGCCTTCTTCGATCAAGCTGCCGATCTTGTTGCGCTCCATGTAATCAAGGATATCGAGGCATTTGCGCTGCCAGTCCGTAGACGGAAATGCCGCCTCGATCGCGCCGCCCTCACCGGTGGCGCAATAGTATATCATCGACAGCAGCGTGCCGATATCCTCGGCCGTCGTCTGCATGAGGGGACTGGGCGACGTGCGCAGCCCTTCGACCGAGTTACCCGGTGTCTTGGGCGTCTGCTTCCCGGCCGGCATCGTCCCGTCATAGGGCGCCATAATGAAGGTGTTAGCCAGGCCCAGCCGCTGCATGGTCTCCGTGACCATCTCCGCGCCCCTGTACGGCCCCCCTTCACCGCCAATGAAACTCAACAGCTCGTTCGCGCTCGCATTATCCGGGTTGATGATCAGGGTGTCGGATATGAGCTGGCGTTGCGACAGCGTCGGCAACTGATCGAGGACGTTATAGGTCTCCAATACAATGGGCACCTTCATCAGGTCGATCGCCGTCACCGGCACGTCGCTATTGATATTGATCTCGTTGCCGGTCGAGAGATCCATGATGAAGATGCTGGCCATGCCCCCCGTATCCTGCTCGAAAACCTGTAGTCGATTAACCAGCAAGCGGGAGAGCAGATTGATATTCGGCCGTTCGGGGGCCTTCGGCTCGATAATAAGCCTGGCCTCGCGCATATTGGGGCGATAAAGCGCCGCTTCGATGTCGGCGAAACTCGCTTCGATGTTTGTCTCCGTGCCCGGCGTGCCATATTGGAAACTCATGCTGCCCGGCACGGGCTGCGGCGGCTGCGCCGGCAGATCGACAAGGCTCTTGATCCCTTCCAGAACGTTGCGCAACGACTCGCGCTTGTGAGTTGCCACCAGGGGAACGGGGTTAACCTCGACCGGCCGGCCCCACAAAAAGCCCCAGAAACCCGACCAGAAGTCCTGACGGGTACGCTCGTTGTCGGCACTCGAAAGCATGGTATCGAAATCCAGCTTGAACTCGGCCTGCGAGGGCAACAACTCAAAGGAATCTTCGCCGTGATAGATCGTCACCGGCGCGTCTATATAGGCCGCAGTCAGCGCGGCCGTGGCTTCTTCGGGGGTCATCCGCCCCACATTCACCCCGCCAATCATGAGGCCTGTGGGGAAATCGGTGCGCGTCCCGGAATATTGATAGAGTTTATAGAGCAGAAACAGCGACACCGCCACCATCAGGGAAACGGTGACCCACTGCCCCAGCCCAGGAGACGTGTTACGGTTCATACCGGTTGCTGTTCCTCATCCAGAGAAACGGCCGTCGGGCGCGATGCCGAACGAAAAGCGTCCAGCCCAGCGGCGATGGCCCGATGAGTGAAAGGCCAAAGAGGTTCCGGCAGGTGGTCCAACGGGAACCATCGCGCTTCCAGGATCTCTCCGCTAAACCGCATCCGGCCGGGTCGAAGCCAGCCCAGGTAGGCGATGACCACGTGCGGCGGCGGCCCCTGCTGTTCCACCAGGATCGGCGGCCCAAGGTCAATTTCAAGGCTGACCTCCTCGCACAGTTCGCGCGCCAGGCAATCGGCCGGCGCCTCATTACGACCCAGCCAGCCGCCGGGCAACCCCCAGGGATTGGCGGAGCGGAAAACATGACGAAACAGCAATACTTCCTCGTTTGGGTTAAACGTGACCAGGGCGACACCCATCCGCTGCCGCGGGATGACCAATCGAATCGCCAGCGCCATCAGCCAATCGAAGGGGCGCCGGCGCATAAGACGGGAAAGCCCCACCTTCCAGGGTTCGGTTAATTGCGCATTCACAGATCGGTCTTATCGTCGCCGCCAGCCGGCCGCGAACCTCATTCATCGTTATTTCAATTCAACAGTATAACAAAAACCCCGCCTGATCCTACATGTGTTATTTACCCAGTTATCCGCCTCTCATATGCGTCAGAAGTCCCATTTAGCATAAAGATCGCTGCAACTTTGCCGGGAAACCGGCGTATAGGTGTTCAAAGATTAGTTGTGGAGGTAAACGCCATGCAGCAAACAAGGCTGATGCGCAGCGAAACAGACAAAATGATCGCCGGAGTATGTGGCGGATTAGCCGCCTATCTGGGCGTCGATCCGGTTCTGGTGCGCCTGGCATTCGTCATTCTGCTCCTGGCCAGTGGCGTCGGTTTGGGGCTATACGTCATCCTGTGGATCGTCATGCCCACAGCATCGCGCGTTGAACCTGAGATACGAATTAACCCCGATATGGGTGATGATCCGTCTGCCTATAAGACACGATTTAGCTCGGCGGGAACTTTCGGGGTGTTTCTGATCTTGTTCGGAATATTCTTCCTGCTCGGCCAAATCGGCGGGGTGCCCGGCTATATATGGCCGCTGTTTCTGATCGCCGCGGGCTTATACTATCTCTTCAAGCGCGCCCGCTAAATCTTGTTTCGTCGAGGACAAACGGCCGGCCCGGATCAGGTGATCCGGGCCGGCCGTTCGTTTATTCATTTTCCTTTAGGTGACTCGGAGGGTTGCGCCTTCGCGGCCCCGATAGTCCACGACCGCGAAGACCTGGGCGCGTCTTCACCTCCGCGCTCCCCGGATTGCCATTCATATTGCCCAGGTTCCTGACCGGTTGATATAACGGTAAGGTTATACGAAATTCGGTCCCTTCTCCCACGACGCTATTGACCTTGATGTCCCCGCCATGGGCCTGGACAACCCACTTAACGATAGCCAACCCCAGGCCGGACCCGCCTTGTCCACGGCTGCGGGCCTTATCCACCCGATAGAAACGGTCGAATATATGCGGCAAATCCTCGGGCGGGATACCTATGCCGGTGTCGCTTACCGTCAGATAAGCCATACTATCGTCTTTGGCCAGACTCAGCTTCACCGTGCCGCCCGGCTGCGAGTACTTGATACCGTTATCGACCAGGTTCAGTATCAGCTGCTTCAGCCGATCTTCGTCCCCGACGATCATGACCTGATCGACGTCGGTCAATTCCACAGTGACCGGCTTCTCTATCCGGCTGACCTGGCGATAGACCTCGATCAAGACGTTGTCCAGCTCGACCGGCTCGTGATGCAGCGGCAAGCCGCCGGTATCCGCCCGCGCCAGCAGCAACAGATCGTCCAGCAAGCGGCTCATACGCCTGATCTCATCCTGAATAACCGCCATCGACTCTTCATCATAACTGCCAAACCGGCTCATGAGGTCGAGGTTGCCGCGCACACTGGTCAACGGTGTGCGCAATTCATGAGACACGTCGGCCAGGAAGCGCTGCTGGCTGCGAAAGAGGCGATCCAGTCGCTCAAGCGTCTGGTTGAAGGCCCGCGCCAATTCGCCGATCTCGTCGGTACGGCTGCTATGGGGTACGCGCCGGCTCAGATCGTCCGCGCGGGTGATCTGGCGTGCCGCCGTGGCGATCTCCTCCAGGGGCTGGAACAGCGTAGATGTCAACATAGCCAGCACGATGAGCGAAGCGAAGGCCGTACCGAGGCTGATGAGCAGCGCCCGACTGAGTACCCGGCTGAATATCTCAAAGTTATCCAGCAGCCGTGCCACCTGGATATAGCCGATAAGCTGCTGTTGCCCGTCGAATACCGGAACAGTCAGCACGCGCAACAAGGTATCCTCGTGTGGCACAAGCCGATAGACTTCGGTCGTACCGCGCAAACCATCCGGGTCCAGCATCGCATCGTATCCCGCCAGATTGCCGGATCGCACGACGCTCTCGCCATCCTTGTTGGCAATAACCAGAAAGGTGGAGGCGGTTTTCAACGTCGCCAGATCGTCAGGCAGAGGCATGCGGATGATGCCTCCGGCTCCCACTTCGATATTGCTGGTCATCAGCTCAGACGCAAGCGAATAGAGATCGCCGTCGATCTGCGCTATCATTTGGTTGCGCGGCAGGATGTATACAACCAGCGATGACAGGAAGTAGACGAAGCTGAAAATCAGCGCGTAAACTAACAGCAGCCGGTTTTGAATGGACAAAGAGAGGCTATTGCTCCTCGCGAAGGACGTATCCGATTCCTCGCACGGTATGGATCAATCGTGACATGTCCCCCTGCTCGGTCTTCTGGCGCAGATAGCGCACATAGACCTCGATGATATTGCTCTCACCCCCAAAGTCGTAATTCCAGACATGGTCGAAGATGACGTCGCGGGTCAGGACCTGGCGCGGGTGGCGCATGAATAGCTCCAGCAGCTCATACTCCTTGGCCGTTAGATCAAAAGTGACGCCATCGCGGCGTCCCTGCCGCGTGCCGGTGTCCAGTTCCAGATCGGCAAAGCGGAAGATTTGTGGCTGAGCCGGCTGGGCGCGTCGCAACAAGGCCCGCACGCGAGCCATCAACTCATCAAAGGCGAACGGCTTGACCAGGTAATCATCGGCGCCCGCATCCAGCCCGGCCACCCGATCGTCAATCGCTTCCTTGGCCGTCAGCATCAGGATGGGCACGTCGCTGACGGCACGCAACCGGCGGCAGACTTCCAGGCCATCCATACCCGGCAACATCAAGTCCAGCAAAACCAGGTCGGGCGGGTTCTCACGGGCGAGTTCCAGCGCCGTTGGGCCGTCGGCGGCCGCCTGAACGCGATAGCCCTCGAAACCCAGGCCTCGCTGCAAGAACTGACGAATGCGTTCCTCGTCCTCGACGACCAGTATTGTTGACGACATAAGCTGTACCTCCAGCGTACTTTCTCTCATAAACCTACATTATAATATATAACCTTCGACGCATCTCTGACAACAACGGGATCGCAACTTATTGCAACTGATATGAGTTTTCTAACATTGTTGATAACAAACGCGTGGGCTACAATCCCCGCCAATCAATCGCTTGACCGAAATCATCAGCAGTAGACGGGAAGAGGAATGGACGTACTATATCAGTTGAGCATCGCTCTGACGACCTGGATGCAGCAAACATACCCTCAATTACATGGCTTCATGTCGGCAATATCGGCGATGGGCGAAGAACAATTCTTTCTCGTCGCCTTGCCGGCGATATACTGGGCCGTCGACAAGCGTGTAGGTCGCCAATTGGGCTATTTCTTCCTGCTCTCGGTGCTGATCAACAGTAATCTAAAAGCCATTCTTCGCGGGCCGCGGCCATATTGGCTTGACCCAGGCATCAAATTGGGCGAGGTCGGGGGCTATGGCGTGCCCAGCGGCCACGTACAACACGCGACGGTCGTCTTTCTGCTGGCGGCCGCCCATGTGCGGCGTGCCTGGTTCTGGGTAGTCGTCTTCATATACATTCTATTGATGGCCATGAGCCGCCTGTATCTGGGGGTTCATTTCCTCGATGACGTTGTCGTCGGCTTTTTTGTCGGCGTGCTCATCCTGGCGGCCTTCGCCGTATGGCAAGTCAAGCTGCACAATCCGTTCGATCGGCAGATCCTGGGCCGGCGAATGTTATTGATCGTGCTCATCCCCCTGTTGTTGGCCGCAGTCTACATCGGCGGGATGCTCATCGTCGGGCCGCCGAACATGGACGTACCGTGGGCATCATTCATCCCCGAGGCCGAAATCGACGGCTACGAATCGGTCGTCACGGCGGTGGCCAGCTTGCTCGGGTTCGGCATCGGTATGGTCCTGGAAAGCAGCCGCGTCCGCTTCCGGGCCGACGGGCCGATCTGGCAACGAGTCGCCCGCTTCTTGCTCGGCATCGTCGTGGCTGTCGGCATCTGGGCCGGGTTGCGGGCCATCTTCCCGGCGGAGCCATTGGCGCTGGCCCTGCCGCTGCGGTTCGTGCGCTATCTGTTGCTCCTGTTGTGGGTCTCCTACTTCGCGCCCTGGGTCTTCGTGCGCCTGCACCTGGCCTCGGCCGACCGCGAATCCGAAGTGCGCGTCACCCTTTAGCTGTGGCCACACCCGCCGCTTAGCGTGCCCGAAACCGCGGGTCGCGCTCCAGCGTCAGGCGCAACCCCTCTGCCAGGTCAATCGCCGGCCGAAAGCCGAGCAAATCCTCCGCACAACTGACGTCTGCGGCTAACCGCGGCACGCCGCCTCCCTTCTCGGGGTTTCTGATGACGTTCACCCGGCGGCCGGTGGCCCTGGCCACATACTCAACGAGGTCGGCGACGCTCGTCTCCTGGCCGCTGCCGATATTGATGACGGCGCGATTGATCCCTGTAGCGGTGGCCGCCCGCACCAAAGCATCGACCACATCATCGACGAAGACGTAGTCGCGCGTCTGGCGGCCGTCGCCGAAAATCATGATGGAGCCGCCGGTCAGCGCTTGATGCAGGAACCGTGGCACGACTGGCGCGTGAGAGACAGGCAGGCTTTGCCCCGGCCCATAGGCGTTGAAAACACGCAAGGCGACCGTCTCCAGCCCCCAAAGAGCGCCAATGGTGTGGATATATTGCTCGGCCGACCATTTGCTGACCGCGTAGGGGCTGTCGGGATGCGGGACATCGGCCTCTCGCACCGGTTGGCGGGGCTGAGCGCCATAGATGGCGCCCGAAGAGGTCAATATGACCCGACCGATGCCGGTGTCGCGCATGGCCTCCATCAGGCTGACGGTGCCGCCGACGTTGACGCGCTCATATTCGCGCGGGTAAAGGACCGATTGCGGCACGGACACGCGCGCGGCCAGGTGATAAACGCAGTCCACGTCCTGGAGCAGCGACCACAGAAGCGGAACATTATCGACATCGCCCTGGGTGAATACGACGCGTGAGTCGAGGCGCGCGGCGTCGCCGTTGCTCAGATCATCCAGAACATGAACCGCGTGGCCGCCAGCCACCAGCCGGTCGGCCAGCGCCCTCCCCAGGAACCCGGCCCCGCCGGTGACGAGAAATCGCATGGTATCAGGTTGACGGCCGGCAACCGACCATCATTATTCCAGCCCAAGCCCAAAAGGGTCCGGGGCATTGGCATAGATGCGATCCAGGATCGCGATCTCGCGTCCTTCGATCGTCGTCAAAAATTCTTCGGCCCCCTTCATACGTTTGAAAGCGGCGTAGCCTCGCTCCAGGAAGCCTTGCAGTTCGCCCCAACCGGTCAGCATCGCCGGGGCGTGCGCCAGCTTCAGCGTGATACCGATGAACGGCAGCCGCACAACCCGGTCGACGCTGCGGCCGATGGCGACGATCGCCTCGATTTGCCGCACTCGATCATCGTAGTTGTCACACAGGCGATAAGCCTCGGCGTACAATTCGGGCGTAATCGTATCCACAACGCCCAATTGGCCAAACAGAGCATCCGCCAGTCTGGCGTCCAGCTCGTCGGTGAAATAATGCAGGTTGATCGTGTCGGCCAGGGTGTGAATCACGCGCTCCGGCACAGCCTTGCGCATGGCGTCATAGGCCTTTTCGATATCCTGATTGCGTTGGCTAAAGTCGCGCGGAGCATAGATATCGCTCAGAAAGAACTCCGTCGCGGCCCGGAAACGGGGGTGCTCCAGCAAGTCGCGATGCGTCTTGGCCAATCGCGCCGATTGCCATTCACGCAGCAGTTTAATCTCCGGCGACAGTTCGCCAGGCTCTACAATAACGCGCTTGCCTGGCCGCGCTTCGATCAGATGGGTGAGCAACTGGGCAGCGTCACGCGCGCTGGGCAACGCTGTCTCCTGCTCATATTGATAATCTACGTTCATAGGATCATACAGTATCGACCGCGTGTGGGGGGCGGCCGGATATCTCAGCCTCAATTATATCAGCTATTCGTATTCCCCGGATATTGGTCTAATATCCGCGAGGTCGGCATGGAAATTGGCCGCCCTTGCCTCATTCTCGCCCGCCTGCGCTATAATCCCCGCAACTATCGGCCGCCCCCGGCCGAAAATATCATCAGAGGCTTACCCATGCACGATCTCCTTATCCGCAACGGACTGATCTACGACGGCAACGGCCGCCCACCCTACTCCGGCGATCTGGCCATCGACAGCGACACCATCACCGCTATCGGCCGTGTCGAGGGCCAGGCGCGCCGGACGATCGACGCCGGCGGTCTGGCCGTCTCGCCCGGCTTCATCAACATGATGTGCTGGGCCAACGAGTCGCTCATCCACGACGGCCGCTCGCAATCCGACATCCGCCAGGGTGTGACGCTGGAAGTCATGGGCGAGGGCTTCTCCATGGGGCCGGTCAACGACGACCTGAAGGCCTATATGAAGGAACGTCAGGGCGACATCCAGTATGACATCGAATGGTCGACGTTGCGGGAATATCTGGAGTTTCTGGTGCGGCGTGGCGTGTCGCCCAACGTGGCCTCGTTCGTGGGCGCGGGCGGCGTGCGGGCCAACGTAGTCGGCTTTGTCGACCGGCGGCCGACGCCCGACGAGCTGGCGCAAATGCAGGCTCTCGTCCGGCAGGCGATGGCCGAGGGCGCGGTCGGCCTCTCGGCGGCGCTCATCTACGCCCCCGATAGCTACGCTGACACGGCGGAGCTGATCGCGCTGGCATCGGCCGCCGCCGAGTACGACGGCCTCTTCACCGCCCACCTGCGCAGCGAAGGTGAGACGTTTCTCGAGGGGCTGGAGGAGTTCCTGACCATCGTGAAGACGTCGGGCATCCGCGGGGAGATCTACCATCTGAAGGCCTCGGGGCAACGCAACTGGCCCAAGCTGGAGAGGGTGATCACCCGAGTCGAGGAGGTTCGCGCCGCCGGGTTGCCGGTGACGGCCGACATGTACACCTACAACGCGTCGTCCACCGGGCTGGACGCGATGATGCCCGGTTGGGTGCAGGAAGGCGGCCATCGCGCCTGGGTCGAGCGGTTGCGCGATCCGGCCGTGCGCGAGCGGCTGAAGCGCGAGATCGCCCTGCCCAGCGCCGAATGGGAGAACTCCTACCACGAAGCAGGTTCGGCCGACAAGGTGCTGTGCATCGGCTTCAAGAACGACGCCCTCAAGCCGCTGACGGGCAAATCGCTGGGCGAGATCGCCCGGATGCGCGGCGCTGACCCCATCGAGACGGCGATGGACCTGGTCATCGAAGACGACAGCCGGGTGGATTGCGTCTACTTCACGATGTCCGAGGACAACGTGCGGCGGCAAATTGGGCTGCCGTGGGTCAGCTTCTGCTCGGATTCGGCTTCGTTAGCGCCCGAGGGGATCTTCCTGCTGCACAACCCCCATCCGAGAGCTTACGGCAGCTTTGCCCGGTTATTAGGACGATACGTACGGGACGAAGGCCTTATCCCGCTGGAAGAAGCGATCCGGCGACTGGCGGCCCTTCCGGCCGATAATCTGAAGCTCGACCGGCGCGGCCGCTTGCTGCCCGGCCATTTCGCCGACGTGGTCATCTTCGACCCGGCGACCATTCAGGATCACGCCACGTTCGACCAGCCGCACCAATACGCCACCGGCGTGCGCGACGTGCTGGTCAACGGCGTGCCCGTGCTGCTGGATGGAGAGCACACCGGCGCGAAGCCGGGACGGGTGGTCGATGGGCCGGGGAGACGCGCAGGCGGATGATGCTCCATCGATCCCCGCCGAACCGACACAGGGATCACTCCGATACGACCGGCTCGCCGGCCTTCTTTGGTTCCTGGGGCCGCTCACGCCAACGGGTAATCGTCGCCGCGGCATCTGCGTCACGTATCAACAGCGCCACCACCGCGCCGAGGAGGGCGAACACCGCCGCAGTGGCGAACGCAACCCGGTAAGGCGTCAGATTGGCTTCACCCCCCGGCATGACGACGGGACCGGCGGCGACGAACACGGTGGTCATGATGGCCACGCCCAGCGCGCCGGCAAGCTGCTGCTGCGTGCTGAGTAGCGTGGTCGCGCCACCCATATCCCGGTGAGACGTGGCCGCGAAAGCCGCCGTCTGTACCGGGATGAACACCCCCGACATCCCGGCGCCCAAAATGAACAGGAACGCCCTGGGCCACCACAGGCTGGTAGCCGGGCCGACCGTGGTTAAGGCCATCATCATAACCGCATTCAGAAGCAAGGCCCCGAACAGGATACGGCGTGGTCCGAACACGGGATAAAGCATCTTGGCGACGATCTGCGAGCCGGCCATTACACCCAGCGCCTCGGGTAAAATACTCAGCCCGGCTTGCGCCGCGGTCAGTCCAAGGCCATCTTGATAAAACAACGAGACGATATACAACGTGCCGATGAAGGCGATTCCACCCAGGAGCATCACCGCGTTGGATAAACCGAACAGCCGCTCCTCCAACAAACGAAGTTTCAGCAAGGGCGCTGTTCGTCGCAACTCGATAACGACGAGCGCGACCAATAGAGTCACACCGATCAGGCAACTAGCCATAATGCCCGGTTGCGACCAGCCGGCGAAAGGGCCCTGGGAAATTCCGTACATTGTCAGGCCCAATCCGGCTCCGGCCAGAATAAACCCGGCAAAGTCGAACTCTCCGGGGTCACTGTGTTGCTGTACGGCCAGGTACACCAGCCCGAAGAGGAATGCAGCCAGGCCGATGGGAACGTTCACAAAAAACACCCAGCGCCAGGAGACAAAGGTAACGAAGAACCCACCCAATACAGGTCCGACGGCCGGCGCGAGCGCGGTAGGGAACACGAGGATGGCCGACGCACGCGCGCGTTCCGCGGGCGGGAACGTTCGCCACAGCATCGCCAGACCCACCGGGGTCATGAGTCCGCCGGCAATGCCCTGCAAGACGCGAAAGGCTTCCAATTGGCCCAGGCTTTGCGACATCCCACACAACGCAGAGGCTATCACAAAGAGCAGGATAGCGCCCAGCAGCACGCGACGTCCGCCTAGTTTGTCGCCTAGCCAGCCCGAGACCGGGATGGTGGCAGCCAGGGCGACGAGATAAAAGATTACGACGCCGTTGACGGCCGCTGTTTCGACCTGGAATTCATTGCCGAGTGTGGGCAAGGCCACGTTGACGATCGTCGCATCCATGATCGTCATGAATAATGCGGCCACATAGACGACGCTGACCGCGATTTTCTGGTTAATCTGTCGAGAGAACATAGTTCCTATCTCTAAACTGTTTTCAAATGTAATTCAGCCGGTGCGTTCTGATCCGGCTGGGTGTGCGGATTGATCAGCGTTGTGCGCGGCCGAGAGCCGGCACGCTGTGGAAGGTCGGGTTTAGGGTGTGTCATAGGAACCATGTGAACCTCCTCGACAGGCGAACCGGCATCATACCGTGAATGCCGCGTATGCGGTCAGCCAGTATCGTCGATTGTCCTTTGTTCGTTATGGTCAACCTTCCCGCAAGCCTGGGATAACCTCATTTGCAAAGCGCTCCAACTGGCCAAGCGGGTCGCCGCCGGGCCAGAAGATGAAAGTGTCGAAACCAAGCTCCGTCGCAAAGTACTTTAGTGCCTCGATCCAATGCTCAGGAGGCCCCTGAAGCAGACCGCGTGTCGGGCCGTCCATGATCAGACCATTAACGTTGTAAACGCGGCGAATCGCTGCGGGGCTGCGCCCGGCCGCCTCCGCGGCTTCGTCAATTCGCTGTGCAAGCTCGGGGACGGCCTGTGGCGGCACATAGGAAAGCGAAGGGACCCAACCGTCGGCAATTCGACCAGTCAGCGACACCGCGCGCGGACCGATCACGCCGAGCCAAATTTCCATTGCATGCGCGGGCACCGGGCCAGGATGCATGCCGCGCACAGCGTAGTGTTCTCCTTTAACGGTGATCGAACGCTCGCCGCTCCAACTGGCCCGGATGACCCGGATCGCTTCTTCAAGCGCGCGCAGTGCTTCGCCGCCGGTGCGAACCGGGCCACCCATCGCGCTGATTGCGTCCCAAAAGGCGCCCGCGCCAAGGCCCAACTCAAAGCGGCCGCCGGAGAGCACGTCCAGCGAAGCGGCTTGTTTCGCCATCATGGCCGGGTCACGCAGGGGCAGGTTGGCCACATTAGGGAACATTCGAACCTGCTTCGTTCGAGCGAGCAGGTCGCCAATCAGCGCCCATGTGTCGAGGAATCGCGGCTGGTAGGGGTGATCCTGGATGCCGATCAGATCGAGACCGAGCGCGTCAGCGCGAACGGCGATTGCACGGGCCTGCTCGGCCTCGCCACTGGTTGGCGTAATTGAGAAGCCAAATTCAAGCGGTCGTCCATAGCGAGAGTTCAAGATGATTTCTCCTCCTCGCCCATCGGCGAGTTGTAAAGGCAATTGTATTGCCGAACCGGCGCGGGACTAGCCGGACCGGCAGCAGGATGATTGGATTTAACGGTCATGAGCATACTCATGGGAAATGAAATTCTTAACAAGAATAGCGGACTTGAGTCCACTTGTCAATATATTTCCCCCAAATACTGTACTATTGGACAGGTGCAGCCGTGACTGCCAACTCGCAGCTAGCCTGCCATCCCGCTACAATTCCTTCGTCCGCCCAACCGGACCAACTTTCATCAAGGAGCATCACCCATGACTCAGCAAATATCGGCCGAGCTTTTCACCACCAACCTTTACGCCTTGCTGGCCGAAACGTTCGAAAGCGTTCACGGCATCTATCTCGACGTGCTGGAAGAGTACATGCTCCAGACGAGCAAAGGGCCGATCGATTGGGACTCGAGCCGGCAAGTCGACGCGGTAATGAGCGACGTATCACAACGGACACGGCGCTGCGCCTGGCGCGCTATTTCAATATGCCGCCGCAGTTCTGGCTTGGTTTGTAACTGGATTACGATCTGGATATCGCGGGTGATGAGCTGGCCGATCGCATCGCGCGCGAAGTGCAGGTCTATTCGTCGCCCTGAGCAGCCGGAAGGGCCATCATGGTTGCATTTTGTAGCTACATCAGATATCATGTAGCTACAATAATAGGAATGATTGGAGTGTGCCCATGAATGAAAAGAGCGTCGGCGTTCGGGAATTGAAATCGCAGCTGAGCAAATACTTGCATCGCGTCAAGGCCGGCGAGACCATCGTCATCACCGATCGGGGCAAACCGATCGGCCGCATCATTCCGGAGGGCACCTCGCTCGACGAGAAGGTACAATGGCTGATCGACTCAGGGATGATTGGCTGGTCTGGGGATAAGCTTGAGATCAGCGACCCGATCGTTGCTAATGAGAGCGATATTCTCGTGTCCGACATCGTCGCGGAGATGCGCGAGTGATTCTCTATATCGATACGAGCGCGCTCGTCAAGCGCTATATCAGGGAAGCGGGATCGACCGACGTCGTGGCCTGGATGCGCGAGGCCGATCTGATCGGAGTCAGCATCATCACGCGCGCGGAGGTAGGAGCGACTTTCTCGCGACTACATCGGGCGAGGATCGTTGATTCAGCGACGGCCGAACAATTATTGAAGGTGTTCCGCGCACACTGGCCGACTTACTTGCGATTGCAGATCAACGAGGCTCTGATAGCGGCGGCCGAGGGGCTGGCTTGGGAATATGGTTTGCGGGGCTATGACGCTGTCCACCTGGCTTCGGCTAGCATTTGGCAAGAAAGCATGGGCGAAGTTGTTACCATGCTGACCTACGACCGCCAACTCTGGGAAGCGGCCGACCGAGTGGGGCTGCAAGCTCTACCGCAACAGCTCTAGACTCGGCTGGGCCACTAATTCCATGGCGCAGCCGGCTACGACTACCCATTGTGTCGATAGATCACCACTTCGACCTTCTCTATCATCATCAGCCCATCGCTAATAATCTCGTCGAGTTCGGCGGCGAAGTTGGCGATCCGCTCCGGCTCATCGACGATCTCAACCACCATCGGCAAATCTTCTGACAACCGCAAGATTCGTGCGCTGCGGATGCGGCTGTTGGCCCCATAGCCCGGATAGTCGCGCAAGCCGGGCATCGACGGGCGCTTGCCCTCATCGCCCACACAGCACGCTATTTGGGCATGATTCGACAAACACTATATACACCAAAAGATTGGCTGATCTACGTTTAACGCTTGACGTTAAACGTATAACAACCTATACTATTATTGTGATCAGGGGCTTCCGCGATAAGGAGACGGAGAAGATATTCAATCGCATGTTGTCGCGAAAGCTTCCGACCGACATCCAGCAGGTAGCGCTACGCAAATTACGCATGCTACATCGCTCGCAATCTCTCCATGATTTGCGCATTCCACCTGCAAATCGCCTCGAGAAGTTGTCCGGAAATCGCGTTGGTCAGCATAGCATTCGCATTAATGAACAGTGGCGCATCTGCTTCGTTTGGCGAGATGGCGATGCCCACGATGTCGAGATTGTAGATTACCATTCATGAGAATCACTATGACTAAAGAGTTAGCCCCTGTGCACCCCGGCGAAGTCTTACTAGAAGAGTTTCTAAATCCGATGGGCTTGAGCCAAAACCGCCTGGCGCTGGACATCCGCGTGCCAGCGCGGCGGATCAACGAGATCGTCCGGGGCAAGCGGCGCATCACGCCGGACACGGCGCTGCGCCTGGCGCGCTATTTCAATATGTCGCCGCAATTCTGGCTTGGCTTGCAGTTGGACTACGATCTAGATGTAGCCGAGGATGAATTAGGCGAGCAAATCGAGCGGGAAGTGCAGGTTTATTCGCCGACCTGAACGAACCCCTGTTCCCACGACAATCGCCACAGGATGACCAACGCGGCCAACACCACCACCAGCGCGACGATCTGCCCCAAGTGGAACCCGCCGCCCACCAGCGTCGCCGTGCCGTTGTAGGCATCCACGAACAGCCGCCCGGCGGCATAGACGGCCGTGGCGATGAGAAACGGCCGCCCGTCTGCGCCACGGAAGCGCGGCAAGGTGACCACCCACCACGCGCCCAGCGCCGCCAGCCCCGCCCCCATCTCGTAAAGTTGAACCGCGTGTCGCCGCACGCCATAGTAATTGATACCCCACGGCATCGAGGTCAACGACCCGTAACCCGCGCCGCCCAGGAAGCCGGCCAGGCTCATACCCATCAGAAACAACAGCAATCCCGGAACCAGCGCGTCGAGCACGGGCCACAGGGACAAGCGCATCGCCCGGCCAAGGAAGAACATCGTCGCCGCGCCGATGAAAGCCCCGCCAGCGACGTTGTAG
>WBZO01003633.1_pt1 | contig 17687 bp, 18 predicted proteins | sample 5204261 | NCBI WGS metagenome assembly WBZO01 (sample SAMN12412400, study PRJNA552823) | activated sludge metagenome | isolation source: activated sludge from anammox sidestream of wastewater treatment plant... | place: USA: North Carolina | collected 2017-09
CCTCCCGGCTGCGGCGCATCCGCCGTCGCACTTTTGTGCTATAATATAAGCATAATCGGCGGGTTCGTTAGCTTTTCAGACACAGTACTGTAACGGCAGGGTTGAAGGAGTAACGGAAGTTGAAGGCCAGATACTGCCTGCTGCACGTCCTCATACTGGCGGCCGTGGTGCTGGGGGCTGCGCCCGTCTCTGCCCAGCAGGGCGAGCCTTCCCCCCTGATTGTCCTGCTCGACGGCGATTTCTGGCAGTGGAACACAGCCCTGGGCACGCTGGAGCAGATCACGTTCTGGGGGTATAACCAGCGCCCGATCCTCTCCCCGGATGGGACACGCTTCGCCTATAATTCGTGGGCGCAGTTTTATGTGGACGCCCGCGCGCGCGGCTCGTACTGGGAAGGTCCGCCGCCCAGCAACATCTGGATATGGGAGATCGCCACGGGTCGCGCCATCCGCCTGGCCGACCAGCCCACCAACGCCAGCCTGGTCCCGCTTTCGTACAGCCAGCCATCGGCTTTTGTCCGCTCGACGCCGACCTGGTCGCCGGACGGGACGGATCTGGCCTGGTGGGAAGTCGCGCTTTACGCCGATCGCGGCATATCCAGGCTGGTCATCTACGATCTGGACGCCGGGCAAAGCCGGGCGCTGGTGGAAGAGACGCTGCCCGGCCCCCGGCTGGGCGCGCCGGCGCTGCCATCAGTCCGCTGGGGTCAGGGCGGGATCGCTCTCCTGTACACCGGCGCGGAACCGGCCCCCGAAGTCCTGATCTACGACCCGCTGGACGGGAGCCGCATCGCCAGGGCGGCGCTGCCCCCGGCGACCTATGCCAGCGACTTCCTCTGGCTGGATGACGGCGCGCGCCAGATTCTGGCCGTGCTGGCGCTGGACAGCGGCGCCTGGATCGCGATCGATCCCCTGACCGGGCACACCGCGCCGCTTGCAGGCTCCCCCGAGCTGTACGCGCCGGGGGCGGCGGCGGGATCATCGCTGGTGGTCAGGACGATCAGGCCGCCGGAGGGCGGGCTGGCCCTTGACTGGCGCATCGCCGGGCCTGGCACCTCCGGGCCGATCGACGCCGGACATACGTGCCCGATTGAGGCGGGGATGATCAGCAGTATCACGCTCTCTCCGCTGGGCCAGCGGGTCGCCTGCCTGGATGGCAGCAGCGGGGCGCTCCAGATGTGGGAAAACGGCGCGACTGTGCCGGTGCAGACGGTGACGCCGCAGGTCGCACTGGATGAGAACGGGAGGCTCCCCTCTGAATCGCCGCGGATCGCCGCGATCTGGGGGCCAACGGCCTGGCGAGTTCACCCGGCCTCCCCTGATCTGAGCGCGCCAACGCCGGTTGGAGCCTCCGCGGACGCTGGCGTGTCCGCCGACCAGGTGCAGTGTTCCGCCGGGCAGCCGACGCGCCTGCGGCCCGGCGGGCAGGCGCGGGTCCTGCCGGAAGGCGCGCCGGCCACCCTGCGGCTTCAGCCGGCGGCGGGCAGCGCCCCGATCGGGACTCTGGCCGGTGGCGCGCAGCTCGCCGTGCTGGGCGGGCCGGTCTGCGAGGGCGATTCGGCCTGGTGGCAGGTCCGGCACGGGGAGCAGATCGGCTGGAGCGTCGAGGGTGGGGGCGGCATGTACTGGCTGGAGCCGGTTCAGTAAAGCCCGCGCTTTTCCGCGGCGCTTTACCGCGCTCCCGGCCCGGGAAGCGCTTCTGGCTCGATACGGACCACCCGCCCGCCGGCGAACCACACGTACTGCGTGGCCCCATCCTGGGGCGAACGGTACAGCCAGCGCTCGACTTTCCCGCCATTGGCTGTCGTGGCCCGGCGGTCCACGCCTGACGGCCCGCCCCAGGCCAGCAGCACCATGTCCTGATTCATCCCCACGCCGATCTCGCCCCTGAGCACGCAGTCATAAGCCGCTTCCGTCCAGCCCTGCTGCCGGGCGATGACGGCGAGCTGCGTCCGCCGCTCGTCGTAGTAATGGCGCTGCCCGGCTGGCTCGGGGCGGCTGCGGGCGGCCTGCCTCCGCGAGCGGAACGCCCGCGCGACGATCAGCATCAGCAGCAGGGCGATAAAGACGACGATGAGGGCGGTCAGCATCGGGCGGCTCCTCGCGGGGGCGCGGCAGATTCAGGAACAGGGGATAGTATACCTTTTTCGCTGCGGAGCCTTGCCTGTACAGAAGTCGCCGCGCCCTTTGTGAAACAATTTTCAAGGGCACTGCTATCTATTTTTACGTAATATCTCAACTGACTTTTGTGAAAAATTCATAAATTCTTGGAGAAACTCTTTGAACCCGGCCTATAATGAGGTGTAATTAAATTTTATGTGCCACATGCCTGTTGCACAATTGCTATTACTGCACTGCATCCGAGGAGTAGTACTGTGAGCATCTGTGCAAATTGTGGACGCTCGAATGTTGATGATGCGCTGATTTGCGCTTACTGCGATCAGATAGTAGGGCCAGATACCGACTCTTTTGGCCTCACCGCTGAGGAATTGACGCTCAGCGCGAATAAGAGCACCCAGCCCCGGCGCTCCGGCTCCTTCGGGCGCCGCACACGCCTGATCTTCTACGCGGTCAACGCCAATCAGATGGTTGAGATTGACGCGCATAAACCGGGCGGGCTGATCGTGGGGCGGTGCGACGCGGCGGCGCAGGTGGTCGTGGATGTGGACCTCACCCCGGTGCGCGGGCTGGAGGCGGGCGTCTCCCGCCGGCACGCGCGCCTGATCGTCCAGAATGACCACTTGCGGATTGTCGATCTGGGCAGCACCAACGGCACCTACATCAACGGGCTGCGCCTGCCCCCTCACGAGCCGGTCGATCTGCGCGATGGCGATGAGGTGTATCTGGGCCGGCTGAAGTTGATGACGACATTCATGGACGGCGCGCTGTGGAGCGGCACCTCAATCCAGGGATAAGCCGGGGGGCCGCCCGCGAGCATTCTAAAAAACGCGTGAATTCCCGCCCGGCGTGTTCCCTCAAGGGCTAAAATGGATACAATATAAACAGGCCCGGCGGCCTGTTTTGCTGTCCCCGCTCACTTCTGTCGGGCCGGGGCGATAGCGATGAAGAACACGTGCTCCTACTGCCACCATGTGAACCGCGCCGGGACGCTGATCTGCGATCAGTGCGGCCAGCCGCTGGCCACAACCATGATGCGGTCTCCGTTTGTGAGCCAGCCGCCGCCCGCTTTCAAGGGAATCATCCGTTTTGACCAGCGGCGGGGTATCCTGAAATTTCAGTCGGGGAGCGCCCCGGTGGTCAGCCTGGAGGCGCGGCAGCGCGCCGGGGTCACCGTCGGGCGGTTCGACCCGACCAGCACGGTAGCGCCGGATATTGACCTGCGCCCGGCCGATGGCATGGTCCTCGGCGTCTCGCGGCAGCACGCCCGGCTGACCTTCTACAACGACGCCCTGCACATCACCGATCTGGGCAGCACTAACGGGACGATGGTCAACGGCCGCCGCCTGCGCTCTTACCAGCCGATGCCCCTGCAGCACGGCGACGAGATACAGCTCGGCAGCCTGGTCCTGCTGCTCTCCTTCGCCCGGACTGACGAACTCCCCAGGGCATAGCAGCAGCGCCCCCCCGGCAATTTCTCTCTCCGGCGCTGAGCCGCGTGTAATTGACCGCCCCATGCGTGAAACAGGAGCTATCCTCCGAGCTGCCGGCGCAACTCTGGGCGCAACTCTGGTGGATACTGCCATTGAATTTGATTATAATTATCAACAATGGAACGCTGCGCGTAAGGTTCGCGCAGCGTTCGGCGCCCTATCCCGGTAACACCGCAAAGTCTGGTCGAGGGCGCATCGCCGGGCATAGGCGCGGAATCGTCTGTTTCTCCGCTGGGGGGTGTTATGAAAAAGATCTTTTTTTGTCTGATTGCCGTTGTGTTGCCCGCCCTGATTTCCACGCCCGTTTCTTCCCAGGGGAATAGCTGGCATATCGAATCGATTCAGCCGCTCAGCACGCTGCTGGAAGGAGTTGTCGCGCCAGAACGCGCGTTCCCCGCGCCGGATGGGACGCAGATCGCCTATGAACGGAAACCTGAGGGAGGCCCTTCCTCAATTTGTGCGCGCAATCTGATGACCGGCGAGGAGCGCTGTATTGAACTCCCTCCCGACCAGAATTTGCGCCTGGTCCCGCATATGTTCTTTACATCCCACCGCTGGTCGCCAGACAGCGGGCGGATCGCCCTGGTGGGGCTGCCATATGTTTACATGGATGATAGTGACCTGACAGTCGCCAACCTGGCCACCCTCACCCTGACCAACCTGGCCGAAGATAACTTCGCCGGGGCGCTGTTTCCTTCGATGCCAGATGGCGCCTCCACCGAGTCGCAGCCCGCCTGGTCGCCCGACAGTGCGCAGATCGCGGTAGAGCGCGCCGTTGTCTCCGGCGGCGGCAGACTGTGGGAGGCGATGATCTCGATCTTCAACACGAGCGGCGGGAATGTGCGGGACGTGACGCCGCTGCCCGGTCACGAGTTCTGGACAGTCGATGCAGGCTCTGTAGCCAGCCTGGACTGGTCGCCCGACGGAATGACGCTGGCCATCGCCTTGCATCATCGCGAATTTGAACCGGGCTACGATGGCATCTGGCTGCTGGATGTGGAAAGCGCAGAACTCACCTGGCTGGTCAGTCCGGAGCAGGCGCTCGCGGCAGCCCGGTTGATCTATCCCGACGCCGCCGAAGTGCTATCAACGCATCCGGTGAGCTGGTCGCCGGACGGATCGCGGCTGCTGTACTGGTCCGCGCCACAGGCGATGTCCCCGGACCGGCAGTGGGTCTTCTGGGTGGATGTCGCCAGCGGCACGATCACCCCGCTTTTGCTGCCCGCAGGTTCCAAGGGGACGCGCACAATCTGGCCGTCACACGCCATCTGGTCGCCTGATGGCAGCCAACTGCTGATCGTTGCCCGGCAAAGCACCGCCCCTGACCCGACAGCCACGATTCTATACACATCCGAAGATAGCGCGGCCTGGTTCAGCTTCCACCTGATCGATGTGGCGACCGGAGAAGATACTCTCCTCGGCTATGCGCCGAGCGTCCCATCGGTCCCCCAGACAGGGGTGTGGAGTCCGGATGGTCATGTGATCGTCGGAGGCTATTCATTCCGGCTGGTGCAATAAGGCCGGGGGCGCCGGGCCAGTTACCCCCCGCTACGGATGCAGGCGCAGACGGGTGACCCGGCCGTCCTTGAAGCCGCTGGCGCGGTAGAAAGACTGGGCGATCTCGCTGGCCCGCTCCGTGTTGACGAACAGCTCGGCCAGCCCCAGCGCGTCGGCCCGCCGCAGCGCCGCTTCCAGCAGGGAAGCGCCCACCCCGATCCGGCGGTAGGCCGGGTCCACCACCATGGCATCGACCCAGCCGATCACCTCCACCAGGGTCGGCACGCGGGCGAAGGCCACGAAGCCGATCACGCGCGGTTCGGGGTCAAACGTCTCGGCCACGTAGATGACCAGCGAGGGGTCCTCATGGAAGCGCTGGGCCGCCGCGCGGAGCAGATCAACGTCCGGCGCGACCTTGCCGGGGATCAGGGCGGCCAGGTCCAGCACGCGGGGAATGTCACGGGGCCGGGCCTCGCGGATGTGGAAGCCCTCCCGCTCGATAGCCAGACTCTCCTGCTGCCGGGCCAGGCGGTTGGCTCGCCAGCGCTCCAGGGCCTGGCGGTGGGTGCGGAAAGGCAGCGGCGGAATCTCCTCCGGGGCAAAGACGCGGACATCCGCCGCATCATCGCCCGCGTTGAGCGCCCCCCCGGACGGCTTGGCCCGGTAGAACACGATAATGCCGCTGGTCGGCGGACCGTCGGGGAACGAAAAGACGCCGATCATCTCCCGCAGCCTGATCTCCAGGCCGGTCTCTTCGCGAGCTTCGCGGATAGCCGCTTCTTCCACGCTTTCGTCCGCCTCGATAAAGCCGCTGGGCAGCGCCCAGGCGCCGGCGTCCGGCGGGTGAGCGCGGCGAATCAGGACCAGCCCGCCGTCTTTCTCAATCAGGACGCCGACCGCCGGGATCGGATTGTGGTAGTAGACGAAGCCGCAGTCCGGGCAGACGGGCCGCTGCCGCCCGCCCGCCTCCGCCAGGGACAGCGCTGAGCCGCAGTTGGGACAAAATGCAGGAGCCGGTCGAGTCATGGGGATACCTGTGCGCGCCCTTGCCGGGCAATGCCGCCGCCATTGACCCAGCATAGACCGAATAGCGCGCGGCGACAAGGGGCCGCCGCCTTCTCACACTCTTTTAAGCATATCTCCTTTTTGTTTCAGAGGGAATTGGATAAATTTTATCATCAAAGGAGGTGTTGCCTGTGAAGAAACCCCTGCTATACACCCTGATCGCCGCCGCCGCGATGATGGTTATCCTGGCGGCGGCTTTGCTGGTCACCTATGTCAGCGGCGGGAGCGGCGAAGCCAGCGGCACGCTCGCCGCGCCGGAGCTTTCGCTGGAGATCACCCGCACCGATCCGGCGGCTGACGCGGCCCAGGCCGCCCCCTCCGAAGCAATAACCGCCGGGCCAGCAGCCGGAGCTGCCACCGCCGCCCGCCGCCTGTTCCGCCTGGCGCAGGAAGAATCGGAAGCGCGTTTTGAACTGGATGAGCTGCTCTTCAACCAGCCGGCACACGTCGTCGGGGTGACCGATCAGGTCGCCGGGGACATCATCGTGGATGCCGCCAGCCCGGTCAGTTCCGAGGTCGGCGTGATTGTGATTAACGCGCGCACGCTCCAGACCGATAACGAGCTTCGCAACCGCGCCATCCGCAGCCAGATTCTGGAATCCAGCCGTGCCGAGTACGAGCTGATCCGCTTCACCCCGACCGCGCTGGAAGGGATGCCGGAGGGTCCGGTAGCGGTGGGCGATACGGTGGCGTTTCAGGTGACGGGCGACTTGCAGATTCGCGATATCACCCGGCCGGTCACCTTTGATGTGGCGCTGACGGCGGCCGCCGGAGACCGGATCGAAGGGACGGCTGCTGCTGTGGTGGGGCGCGATGCGTTTGAGCTGCGAATCCCGAATGTGCCGGGCGTGGCCGACGTGAGCAACGAGGTCGCGCTGACGCTCCGTTTTGTCGCCAGAGAAGTCGTGGAATAATGACTGACATAATCCGGTATATCGGGTTACAATGCGGAAAGCGGCCGGCATCCCCGACAGACGACAGGATGAACGGCCGGGGCGGCCTGCCCCCCGGCTGCGAAGCCGGCACAGCGCGGCAGCATGCAAAGGAGAGAAGCCATGAATCACATGCCAATCGACACCAGCCCGAACCCTGTGTCGATGCGTCTGTTCAAATCGGATTTTCTGGAATTTTTCACCCATATCAGCCCGGTGACCATTGTGGTGGTCTGGGTACCGGTCACTGCGCTGCTGCTGGCCGATTCCATAGCGTCCGTCGTCGGGCCGGGCTTCCCGTGGTATATCCCGCTGGGGATTCTCCTGGGCGCGTTTCTGTGGACGATAGCCGAGTACGCGCTGCACCGTTTTCTGTTTCACTATGAGCCGACCACGCCGCGGATGCAGCGCCTTTTCTTCCTGTTCCACGGCGTGCACCACGCCCAGCCGCAGGACAAGACCCGCCTGGTGATGCCGCTGCCGGTCAGCGTCCCGCTGGCGCTGCTGTTCTACGGGCTGTTCACGCTGGTGCTGTCCACGCTGCTCCAGGCGCCGCTGTGGGTGAACCCGACGATGGCGGGCTTCATCGCCGGCTATCTGGCCTACGACCTGACTCATTACGCCACCCACCATCTGCCGATGCGCTCCCGCTGGGCCAAGTACCTGAAGCGCCACCACATGATGCACCATTATAAGGACCCGCACGCGCGCTTCGGCGTCAGCTCGCCGCTCTGGGATATCGTCTTCAAGACGATGGACAAAGAGGAGTAGGCGGGCGTGGGGAGATGCCGGGCCGGGCGGCGCAGCGCGGCGGAGGGAGCAGCATGATCGGGCGTTTTCTGGCCGGGATCGGGGCTTTGCTGTGGAACCCCGCCGACGACACGTATCTGCTGCTGCGCCGCGCTGCCGCGAAGGATTTCGGCGCCGGCAACTGGGAGTGCGTGACCGGGCGCGTGGACCAGGGCGAAGGCTTTGAGGACGCCCTGCGCCGCGAGGTGCGCGAAGAGCTTGGTGTCGCGGTTACGATTGAGCTTCTGATCGGCACGACGCATTTCTACCGGGGGGCGCCCGGCCCGGAGACCGAGATGATCGGCGTCCTGTACGGCTGCACCACGCCAGACCCGGCAGCGGTCCGGCTCAGCGATGAGCACTCGGAATGTCGCTGGGTGACGGCGACGGCGGCGCGCGCCCTGCTCGCTGGCGACAATGCCAGTCACCGCTGGCTGCTGGGCGCGATCGAGCGGGCGGAAGTGCTGCGCGCGCACCTGCCGCCCGCCCTGCGCGACTATATCCACGCGCACGGCTTCGAGACGGACACCCCGGCCTGAGCGCGTTCTCCCGCTTGCGGGTTGCCGCGAATCAGGGGCGGCGGGGCCGCCTCTTACGCCTTGAAGACGGTCACGGCCAGGCGGCCGCCGTCCCGCACCGCGATCTGGTGGATTGTGTCGCCCGGGCCGAGCGCGGCGCGCACCGTTTCGCTGTGCATCTGGAAGGCTTCCGTCTGGACGATGACCAGCTCGGCAGAAGCCGTAGTATCCAGCGGGTGGCGGTGACAGAGGCGGAGCGCGGCATCCAGCGCGGCGCGGCGCTCCGGAGCTGCCGCGTCGGGGTGCAGCGTGATCCACAACAGGCAGCGATCAGGCTTGAGAAGGGGGAAGTTCATCAGGTTTTCTCCTGTCGGGGAGGCTGGCCGGCTATCCTCCCGCTTGCGTTGGCGATACCAGCCGTGCTATACCACACACAGCGTTCGATTGTAACCACGAGGCACGCCCATGTCTGCTCAAGACCCTTATGCCGCCCGCATCCAGCAGGCGCGCGAACTGGCCGACGCCGGCGATAGAGACGGCGCCCTGGCTATCCTGTACAGCACAGTGGTGCTGGAACCTGACCAGCGCGATGCCTGGTGGCTGATCGCTCAGCTTTCGCCGCACACCCTTCAGCGGCAGGAGGCGCTCCAGCGGGTGCTACAAATCGATCCGGCATTTGAGCCGGCCCGGGAGATGGCGGCGCGCTACAGCCTGTTCAACGCGCCGACCACGCCCAACCTGCAAGCCGAGTCCGGCCCGCAGGCCGGGTCCGCCCCGGCGACGCAGCTTTCCCAGCGCCCGCCGCTGCCGTCGGAGGCCGCACCGCCGCCGGATACCCTGCCTCCCGGCTCGACTCCGTACATTCCGCCGCCGCAGGCCGCGCCTCCTCCCACTCCGCCGCGGCAGCCGGCTGTGCCGCCGCCGGCGTACACCGCGCCGCCGCCACAGGCCGCACCACCACCCGCGTATACTGCGCCGCCGCCACAGGCCGCACCACCGCCCGCATATACTGCGCCACCGCAGCCCGCCCCGCCGCCCGCGTACACTGCGCCGCCGCCGGCATACTCTCCGCCGCCGGCGCCCGCGCCGCGAGTCGCGCCCGCGGAAGAACTCCCTCCCCATCGCCCGCCAGCCCCCCGGCCGGCCCCGGTGGAGCGCGAAGTCGTTTATGTTGAGCGCAAGTCCATGCAGCCGCTTCTGGTGATCAACGGCGGCTGCACCAGCGGCTGCTTCTCCTTCCTGCTGACTTTCTTCATCGTCAACGTGCTGGGCGTGCTGCTGGTGGGCAACACAGTCAGCGCGGCGCTGCAGTCGGTAAAGGCGCTGCCGGCGGGGGAGAGCCTGCCGGCCAGCATGATCCCGGCGGTGGCGATGACGGCGGTGCTGGCCTTCCTGCAATCCAATCCGATCACGGTGCCGCTGGGCATCCTGGGCACGGCTGACACCGGCAGCATATTCGGCGACGCCCTGCAAAGCCTGTGGACCTCGATGGGCTACCCCGCCGGCACAGGCAGCGCAATTGTGGCGGAGCTGGGGGGCATCAGCGGCCAGATCAGCGCGGCAAGCTGGGTGCTGCCGGCCCTGTTTTTCGGCGGCTGGCTGCTGCTGGCCTTTTTCTTCGTGTTCCTGCGGGCGCGCTCCTACCGCTTCTTACACTGGATGCTCAGCACCATCGGGTTGTGGCTGGCGCTGGTGGCGGGCGTGTGGATCGCCTCTTTCCTGGCCCGTCTGCTGGCCGGGGGGGCGTGATCGCTATCCCCGAACCCTGGCCGCCGCCCCCGGACGAGGGCGGGGAGCAGGCCCCGGAGGCGCTGCGAATTTCGGGCCGGGCGGCTGTATAATAGGGCGGACTCGTGACCAGCCGCAAAGGATCGCCCATGTCCGACCCGCCCGCCGCCCCGGCCCCCCCGCCGCGCGCCTCCGTGATCGTCATCAACTGGAATGGCGCGCGCCACCTGCCGGCGTGCCTGGATTCCCTCCGCGCCCAGACCTACCCGCACCGGGAAGTGATCGTGGCCGACAACGCCAGCAGCGACGGCTCGCAGGCGCTGGTCCGCGAGCGCTATCCGGAGGTGAAGCTGGTCGCGCTGCCGGAGAACCGGGGCTTCACCGGCGGCAATAACGCCGGCGTCGCCGCCAGCAGCGGCGAGTTCGTGATCCTGCTCAACAATGACACCGAGGTAGATCCCGGCTGGCTGGCCGCTATTGTGGAGGCGTTCGACCGCTGCCCGGAGGTCGGCCTGGTCGCCAGTAAGATGCTGCTCTTCGACCGGCGCGATACCTTACACGCGGCAGGCGACACCTACCGGCTGGACGGCCTGCCCGGCAACCGGGGCGTCTGGCAGAAGGATACCGGCCAGTACGACCGGGAGGAATACGTTTTCGGGGCCTGTGGCGGGGCGCTGGCTGTCCGGCGGAGCGTGTGGGAGGCGGTCGGGCCGCTGGATGACGACTTCTTCTTCAGCGCGGAAGATGTGGACTTCGCCTGGCGGGCGCAGTTGGCCGGTTACCGCTGCCTGTACACGCCGCGCGCCGTCGTATACCACCATCTGGCCGCTACCGGCGGCGATGTCACCGCCAGTTACTACAACGGGCGGAACTTTCTGTACGTGCTGGCCAAGGATTACCCCGGCGATCTGTTCCGGCGGCACTGGCGGCGGGTGCTGGCGGCGCAGAGCCGGATCGCCTGGGAGGCGCTGCGCGCCTGGCGAGGACGGGCGGCGCGCGCCCGCCTGCGTGGTATAATGGCTGGCTTGCGCGGCCTGCCGAAAATGCTCCGCAAGCGCCGGAGCGTGCAGGCGGCGCGCTGTGTGTCGCTGGCGTATCTGGAGTCGATCCTGACAGAGTCAGACCTGACCGAGGCGGTCAGGACCGGCCCCGACCATCTGCAGGAGTGACGGCGTGTCCGATCCGCGCGGCAGTGCCCCCCATCTCTCTATTGTCATCCCGGCCTACAACGAAGAAGCCCGGCTGGCCGACAGCCTGACGGCGGTCACGGCGTTCGCCGCCGCGCAGGATTACGCCATCGAGGTGATCGTGGTGGATAACAACAGCGCCGACAACACCCGGTCGATCGCCGATGCGTTTGTGGCGAAGTTCCCCTGGGTGCGCGTGCTATTTGAGCCGACACAGGGCAAAGGCGCCGCCGTCCGGACGGGGATGCTGGCGGCGGAGGGCGCTTACCGCTTCATCTGCGACGCCGATCTCTCGATGCCGATTGAGGAGGTCAGCCGTTTCCTGCCGCCGCAGGCCGGTGGATACGACATCGCCATCGCCTCGCGTGAGGCGCCTGGCGCCGTCCGCTACAACGAGCCGCACTACCGTCACCTGATGGGCCGCGTCTTCAACACAATTGTGCGCCTGCTGGCTGTGCGCGGCTTTCACGATACTCAGTGCGGTTTCAAGATGTTCACGGCGGCGGCGGCCCGCGAGCTTTTCCCCCTGCAGACGATGAACGGCTGGGCTTTCGATGTGGAGCTGCTGCACGCCGCCCAGCGGCGCGGCCTGCACATCATTGAGGTGCCGATCCACTGGTATTACGGCCCCAGCTCGCGTATCAGCCCCATCCGCGATTCGATCAACATGGTGCGGGAGGTGCTGGCTATCCGGGCCAACGGGCGGCGCGGGCTGTACGACAGGCAGGAGAACAGGGGGCGGACGGCGGACGGCGGGCAGTAAGGAGCGGCTGCCGCGCCCGTCTGTTGATCAGGATGGTGCTACCGTAATCATGGAGGCTGGAACCTTATGAAGCACCTTATATTCGCTGTTCTCGTAGTGGGCCTGCTGACGATGGCTCCGGCAGTCGTCGGGCAGGGCAGTTCCGATATGGTGCAGATCACGTTTCCGGTGCCGGTCAGCGAGATCGGCGGGCAGGTGGATATCCTCGGCAGCGCCGCCGTCCCGGGCATGGCCTACTACTATCTGGAGTATATCCCCCTCAATGCGGACCTGAGCATCCCGGAAAATGCGCCCTGGATTCCCATGACGATCGCCATCACGGAGCCGGTCGTGGCCGGCACGCTGGTCACGGTGGATACGACGACAGTCGAGGACGGCCTTTATGCGCTGCGCCTGACCGTCAACACGCTGGAGGGGCAGTCCTTCAGCGACGTGGTGACCCCGATTCGCGTCAGCAACGAGCGCTTTTTCGCGCTGATCGAGCGGCTGTACGCGCTGATTTCGCAGCAGATCGGCCAGGAGGTCGCCCCGCCCCAGCCGGAACAGCCCGGCTATATGTGCGCCCTGCCGGAGGGCACGCCGCATGTTGTGACCAACGAGGCGCAGGCCAGCGTCAATATCCGGCTGTGCGACCGGGTGGACAACACGGCCTGCCCGGTGCTGGATATGCTGAACTGGCGAAGCTGCGGCCAGATCATCGGGGTCAGCGGCAGTGGCAGCGGCTGGTTCCAGGTGGAGCTGGATGGCGGGACGGTCGGATGGGTCTCGCCGACGGTGGTCAGGCCGGTGGGCGATCTCTCCGGCGTCCCGGCGGTGATGCCGCCAGCGCCAATCGCGCCGCCGCCTCCGCCGCCCACGCCGGTGCCGCCGCCGATGCAGGCCAATGTCATGATTAACGGCATGTCTCCGTCCGCAGCTCCCACCTGCGGCGTGGCGTTCAATATCAACGTCAATGTGGCGAATACGGGCAACGATGTCTCCCAGCCCGGCACGGTCACGCTGCAGGATGTGGCCGTCCGCACTGGCAATGTGACCTTCACCGGGTCGGGCACCTTCCCGCCGCTCAACCCCGGCGCCAGCTTCGTCGTGGTCATCCCCGTCCTCACCACGACTTATGTCAACGAGACGCACCAGTTGAACGCCCGCACCGGCGAGAGCCAGTTCAGCATGCAGTATGTCTTACAGGCGGGCGACTGCCTGGGCACGCCGACGCCGTGATCGGGCTATTCTGACCGGCCAGGCAGCAGGAAAGCGCGGGATGGACCACAACAGGCCCATCCCGTTTTTGTGTCCGTCGTCCAGCTCCGCAGCCTGGTTTCCGCCGGCTGCGGCGGGCAGCGCCTCCTGGAACGGGGGCAGGACTTTTTATGTCCCGGCCGGGGTAGGCAGCAGGCACAGGACGCTGATCGCGATAATCAGGATGACCAGGCCGATCAGGCCGATCTGGCGGAGCAGAGCTGTTGCGTTCTCAACGTGCGTTTCATTCCACCGTCTCATGGCGCCCCCTCCCGGAGATGTCGGACACGCCAGCGGCTGGTGATCGGATCGGTGAAGATGAGTCGGGCCAGCCACCCGACTCACAGGAGCTGCTTCCAGCTCATCACCGGCTTGAACGTCTGCCGGTGCGCGACACAGGGGCCGTGCAGGGTGAGTTCGTCGCGGTGCTTGCGAGTCCCGTAGCCCTTATGGCCGGCGAACCCGTATTCGGGAAACTGCTCATCCAGCGCGAACATGAACGCATCGCGGTGCACCTTGGCCAGTATGCTGGCGGCGGCGACGCTGAGCGAAAGCTGGTCGCCGCGGATGACCTTTTGCTGGCGGTCCGGAGCCATGATCTCAGCGCTCAGCGTCAGGCCGTCGATCAGCAGATATTCTGGCGTTATATCCAGCTTGCGAAGGGCGCGTTCCATGGCGATTTCGGTGGCTGCCAGGATGCCCTTCTCGTCGATCTCGTCGCTGCTGACCCGCCCGACAGCCCAGGCCAGCGCCGTCGCCTCGATGATAGGGGCCAGCTCAAGCCGCTGTTCCACCGAAAGCAGCTTGGAATCGGTGACGCCGGCCAGCACATCGGAGAGGTCCTCGCGGTCCAGCGGCAGGATAACGGCGGCGGCGGCGACCGGCCCCGCCCAGGCGCCGCGCCCGGCCTCATCCAGCCCGGCGATCAGGTGGTAACCCTGCGCCAGCAGCGCTTTCTCGTATTCCAGACCGGCGGTCTTTTTCGCTTTAGTCGTCATGGCCCGCCTCTGTCACACTGCACCAGTAAATCTCTTATTTCAGTGTAGCCCGAAATGCGATAGAAGAAAACTGGGGAAGGCGGAGATAGAGAGTGGGTGTGACAGGAGCCTTTATAGCTCCCAGAATACCATTTGATCTTCGAATGCAGCTTTACCTTTTTCGTTAAACATATCCCTTACCTGATCATCCATTGTGAAAGAAATGACCTGCCATCCGGCCCGGACAAGACGTATCATTTCATCAGCCATTGCATTTCGCCTGTCCCAGTCCGCGTGTTGAAAAGCATCATCGAGAATCAAGAACAACTGATCGCCGGCCAAAACTTTAGTAGCTATACCAAGTCGCAAAGCAAGCAGGACCTGCTCTTTTGTTCCAGTGCTAAGCTGACTTAGCAGAAAATCCTCAGTGGAATTTGACACTTGTAGATTATCGTCTTTCAGAGAGAGGTGGGTATACCGTGTCGTCAGAGCGTGCAGCGGCTCTGTAATAATATCAGAGTCCAGGACCGAGAGAATCTTCTGATCCTCTTTTTCCCGCAACTCCATTATAGAATTGCTTATTAATATATCGCCTACGATCTTCGCAGTGAGCAATTTGTGCTCTGCCACGCTTTCGGCCCAACGAGTCCGCAATACCTGGATGAGTTCAGGCCACGACAGTGAGAAATCAGAATACGTTTCTCGGATTATTCGAGCTTTTAGGTCGTCAAGTGCCTGGTCAGCTTCCTGGAGTGCGCTTTTTACTTCCTCTTTTTGCTGTAGCAGATTCTGGAGATGTTCACGCCGGTATTCGGTTCCATTGTCAATATCTGTGTAATCACCTGGATCGAGATTCAGGCCGCTAAGTAGCTCCTTAAGTCGCTGAACTTCATCATCAATTCGCTGGTGTTCCGAATCCAATGAAGCAATTTCAGTATCCCAGGGCCCATCTCCTTCGATCTGGATACCAAGTGAATTGAACTTTGACTGGATATTCTGTCGGGTAGCGTGAAACTTCTTATCTTCGTCGTCAAAGGATTTTTTCAAAGTTTCATGCTGGATATGAGTTTCTCTGAGTTGTTCCAATTTCGCCTTAAGCGTAACTGAGCTATCAAGCGTCTGCCCAAATCTTTTCTTATATTCCGACGCAATCAACCTGACTTCTGATTGTGCCTTATAATTTGCTTCGTGCTGCTGACCTTTCACGATAGCTGTCACAAAAAGTATCCCGGCTGTAATTCCGAAAAATAGCGCCAGCATCAGAGTCAGCACTATATAATCGGTTGGGGCAAGACTCAATAGAACCATCAAAACTGTAAATCCGAGGCATACCAGGGCTAATTTCTGAATGACACTGAGATGCTTGGGGACAGTCTTATCAATCGCAGACGTATATATCTCATTCGCCGCTTTGAGCCATTCATAGTTTTCACTATTGACTTTAGAAGCCGTTTTTTTGCCTTCTAAAGATTGAAGAGTTTCGCGAATGGTTTTCAGACTTGAATTAAGCTCTCGAAGCTCATGGATGGTACCCATGGGGATCAGTTCAAGTTGCCGGGTAAGTTCTGTTATTTTGTCTTTCGTCTGCTTAGCCAGATAACGTTTTGCGTGCTCCTGTGACTGGATTTCGGCGTCAATTTCGGTTTGCTTATTTTCCAAACGAAAGCGTTCGCCTGCGGAATACTTTCTATCGACCTCATCGAATAGCTTACGAAGGCGCTCAAGGCCCTCTTTTGAGCCTGTATACCCTTTCAGCTCACCGCGATTTTCGCCAATTATTTCTGACTGCTCAATTCTCGCTTTTCTGGTAGTGAGTGGTATCTTTCCCTCAATACTTTCGAGTAATTTGTCGTCTGAGAGATAACCCCGCAATATCTGATGGTCAATCCCATCGCGTACGTCTGAACGTAATTCGAGCTCAGCCCCTTTCACAACCAGCAGTCTTGATAGATTCGCAGGAATTCCAACTTGGGTTTGTGAGAGGTGGTGCTCCAGCTTCTTTGATGATTGCCGCGGAGAAAAAGAGACCGGCGTATCTTCAATCCCAGTAACATAAATCTTTCCATTTGCCGCCACGTCCCTAAGTTTCCACTCTGATTTTGAGTCTGAAAAAAGACAACTGATAATAAATTCAACCAGAAGTGTTTTCCCACACTCATTTTTCCCATAAATCAAGTTGAGTGGGCCAAGCTTAAGATTCAGGTCCTTGATGGGACCGAGATCTTTCACATTGATTTGATCAATTCTTATGGCCATATCACGTTCTCATTTGCCATTGCCATAGATGGCTTTTAATGCAGCAGCAAATATCTCGTCTTTTGTGGGATTGACTTCGTCTGCCTGCCAATCCAGAGCTTCCAGCTTTTGTTTTACGCTTTCGATCAAGAAGAGGAAATCCCCTGAACGCGCATCATCTACATCTGTCAGATCAGGCTCCTCATCTTTGTAGAATTTAACTGCTGCGAAACCTTTCTGAATTGTCTCCGCAACAAGACGCTTGTCGGAACTTACTCCTCTTACTTTCACCCGGAGGCGAACCTTCTGTAATTCCTCATCCGATAAATCCCATTCCTTAATAGTCCTGGCTATCTGAGTTTCAATGAAAGTCACCTCATCATCGACAGGATAAATGGTTAAGCTCTCATTCATAAATATGATGTCAGTATCGACTGTATGCTTAGCCACCTCATCTGTAACTACGTCATACACTAGAAATCGTCTTCGTCCAGTTTCTGTTATATCCATGCCACAAGGGCTGCCAATAAGGTGAATTCGTCCAGTGTCACTCTGGGCGTGGATATGTCCCAGAAATACTCGTCGGGGCTTATACCTTTCAATATCAACTGATGTAACTGGCATGTATCCTTCCGACTCGTATGGATTTGTTATGTTAATGCCCCGGGTATAGTTCCCGTGCCCTATCAATATCCATGGTTCCGTTAGGTCTGATGAAAAAGTCTCCAGTATCTCCCCCATGGATTTATCAAGCATATAGGGTAGAGCTAACAGCCTGATCTCGTCACATAGCGGTAACAACTGAGGCTCTTCAATAATAGTAACGTTTCTGGCAACAAATGATGATTGTCTTAGTGTGATGTCATGATTACCGGGTATAACATCTATCTGAAGAGCAGTGTATCGGGGATTAGACACCAACTCATCAAATGCGCTGTAGTTATTAAAGGATTTGTCAAATAGATCGCCGGCGATCACTAATCGCCCAATATCATGAGCCAGGAGTTGTTCCAGGATATTCTCGAGTGATGAATATCTTTCTGGATGTTGTTCTTTCGATGACAAATGGAGATCAGCCGTAACAGCAAACTTCATTGAAGAATGTCCTTTAATTCGCGAGGGATAGGCAGAGGAACACCCCCCCCGCTAA